>JAEEGJ010005533.1_pt1 | contig 39549 bp, 33 predicted proteins | sample 8958761 | NCBI WGS metagenome assembly JAEEGJ01 (sample SAMN16246546, study PRJNA631951) | gut metagenome | biome: gut microbiome; feature: rumen; material: RS-attached | host: Bos | place: Iran: Karaj | collected 2018-10 | reverse complement strand
CCAAACAACGCCGTGATACGGAACTGCCGCTGATCCTGCACTCCGACCGAGGCAGCCAGTATGTTTCAAAGGCTTACAGACAAGCCACGGAACAGTTCCAGCTCAGTTATAGTCATAAAGGGTATCCCTATGACAATGCCTGTATTGAATCGTTTCATTCGCTCATCAAGAGGGAATGGCTGAACCGGTTCCGTATCGAGAGTTACAATCATGCGTACTGACTGGTTTTCGAGTACATTGAAGCCTTCTATAACACGGTCCGGATTCACAGTCACTGTAACTACATGTCTCCGGAGCAGTTTGAACAGCTGTATGCCAGGGTTGCCGCATAGCTGTTGCGGCCCCTCGGCAAACACTCCAATCGTATAATCAGGAGGAAAAACTCCTCATTTTAATTTGTACCAAATCTTGACATAGGAGCATTAACGTTGCGCATAGACTCCCTCTTTAACATTACTACGCAGTGACTAAGCCTCTTCTACCTCTATAGTTAATCTCCAGTTGTTTTTTTTTGACAAAATCAATTTCTTAGCATTTCCATCTTTATCACTTGTAGTAATCTCTTTCTTGTTTTCATCTATCACTATATTTTCATCCTCACTATCAAGCGTGACATGTTTTCCATCTTCCTTCTCTAGAAATTCTGCGAGTTCTTGCTTATCAACTACCCATGGCAGCAATTCTATATTATGCATATTAGTTGATCTATCTGTAGATAAAACCACATTGATATGCAGACTTTCAGAAGTACCTTCAACAGGGATATCTACGCTCTGAACCCTGGTCATGTTTATGCAATCAAACGGATGTCTTCCTTGATATTCTAAAAACATCTTATTTAGATACAGTATATAAGGGTGGCGCAGCCGTCCGATTCGTCGGATCCCATAAGTAATCCCCCCCTCTATCTCCGTCCATTTCCCAACATTTATAATTCTTTTCGACAATTCATTTTCCAATACTGTGGAAAACAGATTGTTGTCTACTTGTTTTAGTTTCGTCAGAGAATCAAAGTATTTATAGAGAATAGAATATAATTCACCATAATATGTAGGTTCTACTCCTTTCTCCTTGTACTCAGACTCGGTAAAATATAGTGCGCATTCACCATCATCGTTGAATTGACACAATTGCAAAATCTGATTATCAATAAGCCCTTTCCCAGTATACCTCACCTTTAGTGCCTTATACTCTACGCCTGATGAAGACTCATGTTTGAAATTTGATATCCAGATATAATCACTCTTAAGCTTTACTGAAATATCTGTACTCTTTATATTCTTAAGCTCAGCATTAACCAGCTCAAGCACCCCACTCTTACATCCTTCCTTTGCATTTCTAAACATAGTATCACAGGCTTGTCCAACCATAATATACAATTCCTTATCTCGACTCACAAAAATGTCGCCGGGTGCAATAGGCTCCCTATAAAGATTCACATTATAATCAAATGCCTCGAATGAGTTTACGTCATTCGTTTCCTTATCAAATTCAACTGTATAATCCTCTAAAAGCGAAATTAAACGAGTCAGTTTGGCCATTGATATTATTTGAGGAGACTTACTAAGCCTAAATCTATATATCTGATTTATCCAATCAGTTACGACATTATAACTTGTCTCACCCTCTGCTGTAGCCATGTTCGACAAATAGAACGCTATATTCTTGCTCTTTACAGCTTCTGCAAAAGTATCTTTTAAAGCTGTCTTATACATTTCACATAATTCTGCAAGTAGATAACTATATGCACTTTTGGCTAACGCCGCTTTCATCTTCGTTTCTTCAGAACCCTTTTTTATTCTTTCAAAATATACATTATCCGAAATACTATCAAAGCCTTCTCTGGAACTATATATCACTCCAACGATATTTGATCTTCGTAAACCAAACCTTTCTCTTATACTCTGTATTATTGATTCCGCATTTGGGCTTCCTTGCAGCATATCATCAATTATGCATACCGTAGTCCCCCCCTTATCGTTTTTTGCTTCAACTTCCTGCAAGAATTCTTTTTCTGAATCTGCCGAATAATCGTAAAAAATTTGAATCGGACCTCGTCTTCCTTTTTCATTCAAGTATTCATCAAACAGCGATGAATATGCTTCAGATACTTCTACTCCAACCGCATACCTATAAAAAGCATTGTATATTTTATCTCTTTCCGGCCATTTGTTATTGTCCACCTCGTCATATAACTTAACTATGCTATCATAGTCACTTGCAAGTGGAAATGACGTAACTATATCATTTTCGACAATTTGATCTTGCCAAGAGGAAATATTTGGTTCCACCGTTTTTTTAAAAGTCTCAACAAATGCAACTAATTGATCAAAGGCGGAGGAATCAATTGCTTTTACCGTGTCTAATAAACCTCTCTGGTCTTCTTCATCCATTCTGGATAATCCGTAAAGCAATGCCTTTTTCTCTTTCAATTTATTAAAATCATCTTCAAATATGATGAGTCGCTTTGCTTCCATCTGATTTAGTATCTTTCCATATGGAATTGTCTCATTCATTATTCTGATCCTCCGCATTTAACTCAATTCTGAATATATATCTGTTTCCATAATCATTACGCTTTTCTAGCAACTCGATATCTGCCGAGAATGAGCGAAGAAGTTGCTGGACAATATACAACCCCATCCCACGTCCCTCGTGATTGGGCTTCCCTGATTCTAGCGGCTGAAATAGTATATCTTCCATATATTTGCTAACACCAGTTCCAGTATCATATACTATTATTGCGTCCTGACTCTCCGTTTTTACATAAATCGCATCTGAAACTTCCAATCTATATTTATCATCAGTATCCGCATATTTACGCCTCTTATCTATCCAATATATAGCATTAGTAAACAAGTTATATAGGACGTGAATCAATACGCCTTTAGGAACTATCCATGTCAAGTCTTCTGTCGTACAAACAATCTCAATATTGTTTTTGGATAGTTCTAGCAAATTACCTTTTATATTCTCCACAACATCGTTTATGCAAGTAGCCTCGAATTCATCATATGTTCCCTTTCTTATAAACGTTTTTTCAAGAAAATTATACAGATTCCCGACATCTGAAATTTTGTTTGTAACAATATCATAATTTCGCTTAATTGGTATAACTTGAGTATTGTACATTTTTATATTTTGTGCTCCCACAAAGTATTCTTTTAAAACATCAAAATGACATTCAACATCTGATAACCTTCCTGCGCGACATACCGAATCCAATTCATGCGTTATCGTTTCGGTAATAAGCCCATTTGCCATAAGTTTGAAATTATTATATGCTTCGACCTCGATAGTTTTCAGTTTTTCTTCAGCTTGCGTAAGTAATGATGCCGCTTCACCTTGGATTGCTCTCTCTTTCTGAAGATAATCCGAGGTTTTTTTCATCATAACAGCAAGTTTTCCTGTAAGGTCGCCTTCCAAGCCAGAGCCTTGATCTTTTTCTTCCAAGCTCGATAATAGCCCATCCAGTTCTTTGCATAATTCTTGATTATTCTTAGATGCCAGCTTAATACTATTGAGATTATTGGAAACTTGTTTTCTAATGCTCTCCCCTAAAAGACCATTTTCTTCTAGCAAAACTTTCAAAATATTATTTGCAGATCTGTTCAATTCATAAAACAACTTGTTAAAAATTAAATTAACAACAAGTTTAAACGCATCAGACTCTTCATTTTGAATTATATCTAATCTAGAACTAATCTCACGAATATACTTCTGCCCTATATCAGACAAAGATACGTATCCCACTGTATTACCTAAGTCAAATCGATACCATTGCTGGCCTTTTGTTCTAAACTGCTGCAGTTTTATCCAGTCATTTTCCTTATTTCCCAAATAGCCAATTCTGTAATCTTCTCGATATAACTTAATTCCATTATTATCAGCTAAAAATTCTTTTAATTCTTTCAAAGAATGAGAACCGCCATTTTTTTCATTTGCCGACTCAATAATTATGTGGTCCCCTATACTTGCATTCTGCTTAAACGAGTATATCTCACCTGTTATTGGCAACACTTTTAAAATGTTTTCGATAATATTCAAAGCATATTTGCGACAGTATTTTTCTCTTTGTTCTTTGTCAGGAATAGCTCTTTCATAAAGGCTATTCGTTTCATTGCAGATAAGCTCAATTAGCTCTTCCTGATTTAATCTACGGCAAAGAACGTTCCTTATTCGATCCCGATTCGTCTCCAAAAAAGAATCGTAGAAAGAATGATTTTTCTTCAGTCGCTTAAATGCTTCGCTTTTAACTAATGCCAAATGAACTCTTTCTACAAACCACGGTCGCAATTCCAGCCCATATTCCAAACCCACGAAGCCACTCTTATCTTTCTCAACATGAAAAGAATGAATACTCTCTGCCAATTGTAATACAGGTTTGTCAAAAGCCAATTGAAGTCGCATATTCTCGTAGTACATTTCTATATTTATTCTTTTGTTATCCGAGAATGGTGAAATTAGGAAATTAATGGCCGAACGCAAATCTCTTTCGATCGGAGGGACTGTTGCCGAATCAAAATAAAGTTGTTTTTGAGCAGGAATATCCAAATAATCCTGTTCATTCGCTTTCAATATCCACAATCTAGTATAATGATTGGCTTTCTTTTCTACATAAAGAGATGGCACATTATATTTGCTACCTTCTCTGAACGAGTCCCAATCAATTAATGTTAACGAGGCCTGCCTATCATCAGCTGAAGCAGTCTCTACCAACAACACTTTTCCCAAGCGTTGAGTTGCCAACCGTCCAATTCCTTTTTCACCTAAATATGCTTCAGTGGAATCTGCTTTTATACTTGTCCCTATTTCTAAAAAGCCATGCGATAGCTGTGACTCATTCATCCCTTTCCCATTATCTTCAATTATAAAAATAGAGAAATCTTTTCTCTCATCTGGAAAAAAACTAATAATCTCTTCAGGTAATTCGAACAATAAATTAGATTTATTGCAATTCATTGAGTTAAATGAATCAAATATGTGAAGTCGTATCGAATTAGCTCTTGCATCAATAGAGTTCTTAATCAATTCTGTAACTGCCACATCTGGCGTAGTAATCAGATCCTGTCCCAAGTGCTTTATCACACGCGAATTAATCTTTATTTCACGATAAAATATACCATTCATGCTTTGCCCTCCAATAGACCAAAAAATTCTCTTATTTGCATTGCAATTTTATACGAAAGTAAAAACGGAACACCATTACCTACCATTTTAAATTTTTGTGTAAGTGTAACATCTTCTGGTAAGCAAAACCATCTTGGAAGTGACTGTATTGCCATGGCTTCTGCTACGCTCAACCTTCTTAGTTTATATGGATGCAAGTGGACCTCATTATTTCCATACGCTGCAGTTGGCGAATATCTCCATCTGTGCAAGCGTTTAAAAGACTTTCGCGAAGTATCTCCTTCTTCTATTTCCCGAATTTTTTCGATACCAGTCTTTACCATAAAAACATCCTTGCTGTTTTTATGGGCCCCCGTTTTATTCGATTTAAACCAGTATTCTACCGTTAATTCTTTCGGAACCCGATATCTGAATTTTCTCTTACTATCACACTTAAACCTCTGGTTTTTGGGCCAAGCCAACGTTTTTACTACAGAAGCATCATAAGGCAACCCACTAGTCCAAGGAAACGAGAACGAAGCATTCGTATAAATAATACGTTTTGATAGTCTACATCCTTTTTTGACTCCAATGAGAATAATCCTTTCTCTGTCTTGAGGAACTCCATAAGAGAGTGCATTCACTAATTTTTCCGATAATATATAATTACCATCAATCAGATTACTTTTAAGCTCTTCATAATACTCTCTATGTCGTTTGGTCTTAATCAGTCCTTTAACATTTTCAAACAAGAAAAAATCAGGAGAATATTTCAATATCATTTCGATGTAGCTTTTAGCCAACTTACCATTGTCTCCATCTCTCCCCCTATTCTTTCCTGCAACAGAAAAATCAGGACATGGAGGTCCTCCAATAAATCCAATTTCTCCCCCTCGCTGCCGAGCATCTTTTATATATCCAGTAAATTCAACTGTTGCATTACCCGTCAAGTAATCATTTATGTCTCCAGCGTGATATCCGTACTTGGGGTATGCATAGCCTCTTTTTTTTCTTGCATATCTATATGAACTCAAAAAGCTTCTCTGATATTCATTCACAAAAACAATATCGAATCCAGCCTCTTGAAATCCCAAGTCCAAAATACCTACACCCGAAAAAAAGGAAAATAACTCCATAATTATAATCTCAGCTCTCCATTTTATATTTCTTCATACTTATTCATATCTAGTAAATAAAACATGAACACCTCGACTTGATCGTTCTGTTGAACACCAGCAATCTTTTTGCATTTATCAATCGGTAAATAATTATTTCCGTCTTTTACAACGTCATAATCAACTACTTCACAGTACCAAATTCTTCCAATTTTGCCTGAAATATAGCTTCTTCTATAGCTTTGATACAAATCTCAGGTTTCTTTTTGATTTCCTCTCCCCAAAAACGCAGAACTGTCCATCCTAATGCCCGCAAATCTCTGTCTACCGCTGCATCTCTTTCAATATTTCCGGAAATCTTTTTTATCCAAAATTGTCCATTATCGCTCTTACTTAATCTTTCTTTCTGTTCGTCCCAATCTTTCCCATGAAAGAACTCGCTATCACAAAAAATGGCTATTTTATACTTTGTCAGAGCAATATCTGGCCTGCCTGGTATTTTTGAATAGTTTTTCCGATATCTTATACCCTTTTCCCACAGTTTTTTTCGAAGTTGCAGCTCTATCTTGGTGTCTTTTGACCTGATATTCTGCATATTTCTCCTTCGTTGCTCTTTAGTTAAAACATCTGTCATAAGTCCATCCTAAAATATCAGCACTTTAGGTGAATGCGGGCTAAACGTATCATTGCCTTCTTGTCGGTTCACCTCATCTATTGAGAATTCTTCTTGGGGATAGTCATCTGCTTCAACCTTCACCCGAAGTACATAGTAAAAATCCGCATAATGATCATTCTCATTTGTGTTATAACCCAGCTTACAAAGATCTTTTGTAAGATCTTCCTTTGAAACAATTTCATTGGATAATATTCTGCAAACAACAGGTTCTAACTCATAAGTATTTGTTTCAGATAATCGATTTGAATATAACCTTAAATGCGAAACTCTAAATATATCTTTATGATGCGAATACACTTTATTATCTTTGATAGCATAAAAGTAGTAATAGAATTCTCCGTCTTTACTTAAAAGTCCGTTATTCATCAGAAAGCTATAGTAATCCTTCTCGGATTCGTTCCTGATGTATCCCAGAACATATCTCTCACCCTTCTTTAGTCCGCCATTACCATTTGGAATAATTGAACGGTTAGTACTTATAATAGACGGTTCTCCAAGTATCATTTCCGTATAATACTTTAATCTGTTTAAACGAGTATTTTTTGAACCTCTTTCTTCTATCAACGTCAAAATAAAGGTTTTTAAGGCGTTTTCTCCCAAACCTTCAATACTTGGCTTTATAGAAAATGCGCCAACTCCGGGAAGTATTTCGTCGTATAAACTAAATGTCTCGCTTCCAGTGTTATTACTACCAGATGATCCAGGATACAGAACATAGCTCCCAACCGTACGACGTATTGCGTCGTTATATGTATGCATTTTCAAAAGATCACCACGCTTGTATGTATTTACAACCTCATCAATTTCGTCATCGGCAAGGTCTGCTTCCTCCTCTATCGCTTTGTTGAATCCTATTAACGATGTAAGATCAGACACACGATACTTGGCATCAAAATGAATATAGCTCACCGCCCCGTATTGCATAGCCTCGTCTTCACCGTTATGGCTTCCGTGATCGTAAGAATTAGGAAAGATTGCCAGTGTATAATCCGGTCTGAATGGTCTTGAATACGAGCCTTCATATTGTGTTGTATGGAACTCCTTTTTAGAGAAGGTCCTGTTATAATACAAATTAATCTTTACTCCCAAACTGTCTAATTCAAACGATTGGCATGACTTTTTCCCTTCCTCTAGCGAAACAGTTAATCCATCATCAACATACAAAAAAGGATCTTCGCCAGCCATAACAGTTTTACAGCCTTCAATTGACTTTATTATCTTAAATAACTCGAAAAAGAGCCAATATTCATACAGAAGTGCGACATTCTTCGATTCACCTTCATAAATATCGTTTCCCCCTTTCCAGTCTAGCTGAAGTGCCAAATCAAGCATAGAATAAGCAGCGAAAATTTGCGAATATCCTTCACGTTTCAGTAATACCTGATTGTTTTGAGGCATAACATCCATCTCGCCTATTTCATCAAAAAAGCTGTCTCTAAAAATATAATCAAGCTGTCTGCGGATAGCCTTTGCTTCTTGCAAACATTCAATCTGTAAATATGAATCACTCACTTCCAATGCATTTATAAGTTCGACACAAACGTAATTAAACTTTTGAAACGCAAACTTGATAAAACGATTTGCGGGAGTATCGAGTCTGTCGAATTTATGCGTAACAGCAACCAGCTGAGGAGCAAAAGTACCTTCTCTTTGACTATCATCAGATATTTTTCTCCATCCTCTGCTAAACGAAAAAGGATTTCTATAAAAGCTCTTAGATGGTTTTCCTGTGCCTATTGGTTTGAGCTCATCCTCCTGATCAAGTATCCTGTCCGGATTTCTCTTTATTGCCTCAAATAGTCCTTGAAGATTATCCCCATAGCAAAATTTTCTAAGGAAAATGAACTGTTCTAACAGCGTGTTCTTGCTTTCATTTGACTGAGAAAACACGTTTGACGTCGAGCCTGAATAGTCCAACAACAGTTCTGCACAAGCATCGGCCAGCGCTTCTGTTAATTGGACATAATCGTCTTCGTAATTCATCTTGTCAGGAATCACTTCGAAAACAAGTTCTGCATCTTTATTCAGAAACAAAGCTCTTGATCTGCCCAAATAATTGATAAACTGAAATGTAATGGAGTCCTTATCCTTATCACATTTTAGGAACTTGTTGCCTTCATTCTGAAAGTGTGGTAGCTCCACCGATTCTTTTTCGCATTCCATTTTCAGAATATAACGTTTCGTCTCTATCAGGCGCAAAATAAAACTACCATCCAGTCCTTGGGCAACAAACATAGCCGGCTGCTGTCCAGAATCAGTTTTGAAATTATAAGCAACATAACTATCACCCAGATCCGTAGAATACCCTGCCTCCCAATTAATGTAATTGTAAGACCCCGTAAGATAGAGTTTTGCTCTGCATATTTCGTTTATCTTAAAGCAAATCGCACCAATCATATTTTTTTAGATAAAACTTGCGTACTGAACAGCGGCAAGTTTTCCTTTCATCTGTTCGATTTTCTTTGCGCTTAACGGCAACTCACGGCCGCTTTGCTTACAAAATGTTTCCAGTTCGTCCAACATGCCTCCAATTTCTTTTCTATTACCATGGATCTTGGGGAGAACTTTCTGTAAGATTTGCTCATCTACAGCGTTATAAAGTTTACTGTCATCCCATTGTTCTGAAAGGCTGCATGCTGCAGAAAGATACTGTCGTATTTCTTTTACCGTTCTAAAAGCGAACTCGTAGCCGTTCTTTTCACATATCTCGTAAACCCCAGTGAAAATAACTTGTGCACTCGCCACCTGAGTTTCTGCCAGACTGATCATTCCACTTCTTATCTCTTTTGAAAGACGTAAAAACGCTTCAGCAACACCAGATTTTGCCGGTGAGACTTTTTTTCTGATTCCGTCATTAACAAACATATTCAAAACGTCTTCTTTGTCGGGTTTAAACTCAATTACATTTGCCCGGTCAAGAACCTTCGGACTAAACATATATGTTGTTTCATCAACGTTAACCGTACCTATAACAAATAAATTCTCCGGATAAGGTAGCTTTCCTGTCGGTTCTTCATCATCTTTATCCTTATTTTTGTATCCGTCCAGTTCAAATGGATTATCCGGTGTTTCCATATGGCTGAGGAAATCCGAGAAATACCTTTCAACGTGGCTCAGGTTCATTTCATCAAGGATCAGGAAATATGGTGTCTCCGGATTATTATTGGCCCTCTCAATCAATCTAAGAATGCCCGTTTTTTCATATTTCCCTTTTCCATTTTCTGCAAGCGGATTGTAAAATCCCAGAACTCTGGCATTGTCAGTCCAGTCTGCACCAACGGGAACTATAAGCCAGTTTTTATCGCCGTTTGTGTCAGCGACTTCCAAGTATTCAGCAAACTGCTTAGATATTCTTGTTTTTCCAGTACCACTATTGCCAGTAAGAATAACGAAGGGTTTTGCCAGCAGAGATGTAATATATCTTGTTGAAAACTTCGAATCCAATTCTTTAGGTAAGTTCGCTATAACAAAACTCTGTTTCAAATAATATAAATAGTATTCACCAGCTTCCTCTTTGATCTCAATAACATCCCCATAGAATCTGTTTACAAGCTTTATTAACGCAACTAAATAGTTATTGCCCTGTGCACCTTCAGTGACTTCAGTTCCAACCCACTCAGTAGTAAGCTTACACTTATATGATTCCTCGTTCTTTACTATGATATATTCAGTATCAAATACCCTGGGCTTGTTTTCGGATTCATCGGGTGAATACATGGTCGAAGTTGGACGGGCAAACATATATCGCAACCAGTTACCGTCAGGTAGTAAACCATCCGTATTTGAGGTATCTATCTTTATGTTCTGGTCCATTATTTCAATTCGATCAATCAATCGTTCAAATTTATCAATCTTATAAATGCAATCAACAATTGATTTTGCACAATCCTTTACCGTTGATGACAGTTTAGAAGTGTTTTCCATCTCCCCTAGTTGCTGGGAAATTTCTTTTTCAATCGCATTATATAAATCAGGTCGCTTCGCTAAATAATAGATAAGGTATCCTAGATATGTCGATGATGCATCAGGTACAGAAATCTTCTTTAACACACAAGATCCAAAAATATCTTTAGTTGATCTTGCACTTTCTCCATTTATTAGCGCTTTACCCGGTCTGAACTGAGGATCGCTCAATACATACTTAATCATTCTTTCCCGGTCTGTTTCATCTGGAATCAGTTCCTTGAATTCTTCACTGACAAAATTTTGAGTTGAAAAGATTTTAATTCGCTCCTGTTTTCCTCTTATCTCCTGGTCAAAGAAATCTCCATACGGCCTCAAAGCTTCTGCATATTTTTTGCAAAGCACCGCTAAATACAACCACTGATTTGCAAAAAAAACATAATTCTTGTCCGTCTGTACCACTGCTGTACGTCCGAAAACATGAGCATAATTACTCTCTTCTTTCTCTAAAACATCCTGTATCTCTTCTTTCAATTCATCAGAAATTATTATCTCAGGAAGGTGACGTACATCTATGCTTTTAGGTTGAATATCCTTATCCATCAAGTCCGCAAACATCATTTTATACCTCCAATACTTGTTTAACTATTTGTTCAGATACCTTAGTTACAACCGGAACAGCAACGCTATTCCCGAACTGTTGATAAGCTTTTGTATTTGAATCAGGAAGCTTAAAGTTCTTTGGAAATCCCTGCAAGTTTGCAGCTTCCCTCGGTGTAATTTTCCTTGGGTTCTTTCCTTTCTGTTCTATCAATATTTCACTGCCATCTTTATAGTATCTGCGTGAAATAGTACTTGTGTATTCCGACTTCTCATTGAATAAACAGTATCCAAATCCTTTCCCTTGCTCAGCATTCTCTTCACGACGTCTTTTGTGTCCTGCCCATAACCTATCAGATATCGTATACTCATCTCCTACATTTTTCTCTAATATAGAAGCTACCGATGTTTTTGCCTTTTCTGGTTCTGGATAGACGAACTGATCGATACCTAAATCTTTTCTCCATAAAACAATATAAATACGAGGCCGATTCTGAGGCACTCCATAGTCTTTGGCGCTTAAAACCATTTTGGCACACTCATCTTTCAACTTTGTAATTGGTCCATCCTCAATTAGTTCTTGTGAAATGTTACATCTGTACCCCATATTAGTTATTGTTCGAAGAACTGTTTGTATTGTATTTCCTTTATCATTGCTTATCAGTCCCCGAACATTTTCCAATAAAACTGCTTTCGGCTGATGATCTCTCAGTATTTCCGCAATATGATAAAAAAGGGTTCCTCGGGTATCTTCAATTCCCTTTTTCAATCCGGCATTACTAAAAGGTTGACACGGGAATCCCGCACATAAAACATCGAACTTATCTGGTATCAATTCCTTAATCTCCGGCTTAGTTATATCTCCAAACGGAACCTCACCATAATTCATGAAATATGTCTCTTTGGCAGCCTCATCCCACTCGCTTGAAAATACACATTTTCCGCCAACCCCTTGCATAGCGATTCGGAATCCACCTACACCAGCAAAAAGATCTATAAAAGTAAAATTGCTCTTCTGAGCCGCAAGCCTAACATCATTTTTTTTGTTAAAAACCGTTTTTGAAGGAATCTGTTCTACATCAATTCCCGCCTTTTTCATTGTTGATAAATATTTATCTGCTTCTACGCATTTCCCAAGCTGAATAGCATGACTTATCAATGCGTATTTCTCTTCCAGCTTAATCTCCTCAATTTCAGGGAAGCATAAACTGTAATTTGATTTTTTCATTATTCTTACCTTCCAGTTTTAGTTTTCTTTTTCAAAGCTTATTACGTCACCTATATTACAATCGAAGTGTTCGCAAATTCTTTCCAAGACATCCAGTGATACTTTTTCTCCTTTTCCCATTTTTGCAATTGTTGTCGAGCTGATTCCAAGCTTGTCAATCAAATCCTTCTTTTGCATATTGTTATCAATAAGCAATTTCCATAGATTATTGTAAGATGTTTTCATGTTTATTCCTTTCTAAAGAATGCAAATCAACACTGAAGAATTATACCATAATTATAAACATCAATACAATAATAATTTAGTTTTGTAAAGTTTTTATTTGTAGAGTTACAATTGATGTGAGACTGCCCGACATAGAAAAAGGCACTGGGTCCGTTATAATGATGTTACCCCTAACAAACATGAACGGAGATTCCAATCGCCATGGGTATTATAACAGCAAACAAACGGTTTTTGCCACATGAACTTACAACAAAATACTATGCTGTCCTGCTGTATCGTTCCTGTCACGATATTTCGCATGTCTGCCGTCGGTACAAGGTCTCAAAAGCCTCTCTGATGCGCTGGAACAAACTCTTCGACGGAACCTGGGAATCCCTTGTCTCTCGCTCCCACAAGCCCAAGAGGCCGCATCCTAACGCGCACACGGAGCAAGAGTTGAAATGGATCACCGACTATCATCGTCGAAATCCCAACATCAGTGTCTGTGAACTGTACGGAAGACTTCGTGAGGAAAAAGCCTATTCCCGCCATCCGGGATCCCTGTATCGCGTCTTTGTGCGCCTCGGCTACCAAAAGCGGGTGGAATCAACGAAGAAGAAATCCCTGCACTGGGGCCATTACGATACCCCTAAGAAGTTGGGCATCAAATGGCAGATGGATGTCAAATATGTCCCCAAAGCCTGTTACAGTGGCACAGACGGTGAGCGGTTTTACCAGTACACAATGATAGAGGACGCCTCTCGGAAGCGCTTCATTTATGCTTATCCGGAGCAGAGCAGCTATTCCACCATTGACTTTGTGAAGCGGGCTGTCACGTATTTCGGATACGCTCCTCAGATGCTTCAGACGGACAATGGCGCAGAGTTCACGCATGTGGCAAGAACCAAACGGACCCATCCCCTGGATGCTTTCTGTCACCATTACCGCATCCGGCACAAACTGATCCGGCCCCGCACGCCTTGGCACAACGGTAAAGTGGAACGCAGCCATAGGAACGATCAGGAACGTTTCTACAACTACCTGTCCTTTTATTCCTTGGAGGACCTACAGCTCCAGATGAAACGCTATCTCTACCGCTCCAATCGGATACCGATGGCCATCCTTAACTGGAAATCACCAAACCAACAACACCTGTGCCTGCTACAACAGGGTGCAACAGCATTCTAACATAGGGACCTTTTTATTTTACTTTTTCGAATCATCGACCTCTTTATCTTAGTATGTTGCAACGACATACAAAAAGGCACCTCCAAATCCTAAAGCAGACAGTAGTTCCCCGATCAAAATGTCCAGCCACTTCATTCCCAGGATCTGTGTCTGAATAAAGTCCCACATCATACTTTCCCCTTACAGCATTTGCCGGTGGTTTCATTACAGAGAGAGCTTTTAAAACTCTGTCTCCTCCGTGGCAATTTATCTTCCGGTTTAACTTACAATCGGATCATCCATACATATTTGCCAAAATCAATTTTTCTTATCATACTCACTGCGTCTTTTCTTAGAAATCTCAAGATAGTTCCAATTGACACCCTCTCTCTTCAGCACATTTGTACATCAGTGTTTTCATAAGCTCTGCCTTCTCCCGAGCATTCAGACTCTGAGCACGTTTATCAGCATCCTCCATTATTTCCTTCAGGGCTTCCAATTCAAGCATATTAACAGCCCTGCAATAAAATACATCCTGTTGCCCGTCATTATAATCTTCAAGAAGTCTTTCCAGGATACGCTTCTTTTCTCTTTGCTCTTCAAGATATGCATCTATCCCCATTTCTTTTGCTTTCTGCATATCTTTTCTTTGATTCCTGTGAAGCACAAGGGTATCGTAGCTGTCAAAGCCTTCATAATGCCTGCACGGGTACTCCGGGCATTCAAAGCAGTACTGAAGACCTCCATGCTTTACGCTGCAAGGAACCATTGGACAAACCTTCGCACAAAAGCTGTCCTTAAAGCAGCCGTTGCAATTTCCTTGCAGACGATATCCGCATAGTCCGCAATTCAAGCCGCACAGAGAAAACAAGTCATCGGTTCTGTTAAAATCCTTAAGGCTCATAGTGTCCTCTTATTTCTTCTGATTGCTGCAAGCGCGTCCATATCACCGTGCTCTATCTCCTGCTCAAGAGCCTTAATGATCTTATCCTTTCTCTTTAAGAAATCCGGCCCGGACAGATGTATGCCGGAAGTATGATGGGTATTGAAATAGCAGTCACAGGTCAGATGTTCTACGAAAACCTTTAGCTCGATCAGCATCTCTTTCTCTGTAAGCGGAGTAAACTCCCCACGCTCTGCTTCTTCCAGTAACGGTGTCCCCGGGAACAGCGTCAGTCCGCCCGTTCCGACGAGGATCGGTTTACACTTACTGAAAAGCTCCGCCGAATGAATGGCATGCTCCATGCTGTGCTCCTTTCCGGCAACACCATTTAAGAAACAAAGCCAGAAATCAATGCCCGCTTCCGTAAGTTTTGCGCACTGCTCGGAAATGTCTGCCGCGCTGCAGTTTTTGTTGATACGCTCAAGCGTCCAGTCATCACCGCTCTCTGAGCCCAGTGATATTTCACGGAGCCCCAATTCCTTAAGCGCCTTAAGCTGCTCCACAGTCTTGTTCTTTATGTCTGTCACTCTGGTACATGCGTAAATGTACTCCATCTTCGGAAGATACTTATTTATCATCTCCAAAATGGGCATCAACTTGTCATAGGTCATGCAAAGTGGATTTGCCGAAAGAAGTTGTATCGTCCTTGCGTCCGGATCCATTGCCGCAAGCTCCTTTAGGTCCTCTTCGATCCATTCCATCGGAGACATTTTAAAAGGCACATCTTTGTACATTGTGCAGAACTTACATTTATTATGCGTACAGCCCTGTGTTACCTCGAGCAGCGGCCATGTAGGCCAGTAAGGATTTCTGTAAACGGTTCCCGTAAAATGCATAAAGCCTCCTTACTCCGCAAACGGTGCGGCAAGCTCATTTACAATATCCTCGCAGGCATCGATGCTTTTGATCAGACCGGAAAGATTGCTGACCGTATTGACGCCGGCGTCAAGATCTCCCTTATACATACCATAGAAGAAGCTGCCCTGGGGAGGATTCATATCCCCGCGCTTGTTCGCCTCTACGCCTTCCCTTCCATACTTATGCGGCGTTGTGCGCCAGCGGGCAAACCCATTCTGCTGTGTGTAAACCAGGAAATCGTCCGGATGCGTGTCCATGATATCCTTTTTCACATTTTCCGCTGCGCGGCATTCCTTTGAAAGAATAAAGCGCGTACCGACAAAAACGCCCTCTGCTCCGACCACTTTTGCAGCTCTCGCCATTTTTTCATTCACGATTCCGCCTGCGGCAAGCACAGGGATGGAAACATATTCCGAAAGAAGCGCCGTTGCAGCTGTTGTACCTGTTGTGAGAGAAGGCATGCATCCGCCCTCATCGCATCCGGTCGCAACGATAATGTCCGCACCGCCCTTTTCCGCCTCAATCGCGCCGCGCACACTCGGATTTGCCTCTCTTGCGATGATGATAAAGCCATCCTTTTTCCACTGTCTGTACTCATCGGGTGCAATGCTCCCCACGGCTACAAGCACCTTGACCCCCTCCTCCTTCGCAAGTTTGATCATTGCTTTCGAGAAGCCATAAGGATCCATATCGGAAGGGAAAACATTGATACCAAAAGGCTTATCTGTCAGTTCCTGCGTCTTGTGGATTGCCTTCCTCATTTCTTCGACAGTTTCCTCAACTGTTTTTACTATTTCCGTGGAGCCGGCACTGGTTCCGAGTACACCGAGCCCTCCGGCATTCGATACGGCAGCAACCAGTTCCGGGGATGTGATCCATGCCATCGGAGCCTGAATCACCGGTTTCGTAATCCCTAAAATCTCACATACTCTGTTCATCTGTTATTCCTCCGTTTCTTATAATTCAAACACAAAATCTTCTATGGGTTTTCTTTTATAATGCCACCCATTTGCCTTGGCCTTCTCGTTCGGATACCCGAGTCCCAGCATCATCACCGGGATCATATGATCCGGAAGCCCGAAGGTATCAACCACCGTCTTTGAGTCAAATCCCCTGATCCAGATGGTATGCACACCAAGTTCCTCTGCTTCATACATCATGGTCGTTGCCGCAATACTGGCATCCTGCTCGCCGGAATTGTAGTTTCGATAATACCGATCACCCGGATTGGTCCATACCTCACGCGCATCGTAGCAGACCAGGATCATGAGCGGTACATTGTAATGAAAATGCGTGACTGTCTTAAGCTTATTCAGTCCCTCCTCACTCCGGATCAAAAAGAATCTCTGGGGCTGGTAATTACACGCCGTCGGTACGATTCTTCCCTCTTCCAGTATCTTATCCAGTTTCTCCTGCTCCACTGGTTTTGAATCAAAAAACCGTTCCGAGTATCTGTTCTTTGCAAGTTCTAAAAAGTCCATGACTGTATCCCTCCTATCGCGTAAAACGACTTTTCCGCATCGTGTCCGAACACCTGTTAACTTCATTTTACGAATTTTCTTGATTATTGAAACATACAGAATTATAATTATGTATGATATCCATACGTATTTGAAATTTTGTATGGATTGTCGAGGTGAAAAATATGACAGACAGGACAAAACTGTGGATCGCGGACGCCATGAAGCGGCTCATGGCAAAGAAACCGCTTGATAAGATAAGAGTTACAGAGATATGCTCCGAGGCCGAGATTGGAAGACCTGCATTTTATTACCACTTCAAGGATAAATACGACCTTGTTGCATGGATCTTCCTGCACTCTGTCCTCGAAACAGATATTGTTTCGGTGGAGTCCGCCGCTGCGCATATGAACCAAATGCGAAACGACTATCTGTTTTACAAACGCGCTTTTGAGGATTCCTCCCAGAATGCCCTGTGGCAATACATACACGCATATTTCGTGGAAAGATATACCGCTGAGGCAAAACAGATCCTTAATGTCGATACCCTCGATACCCAGACCCTCTTCAGCATAAGGCTTTACTGTTACGGAACAATCGGTATGACCCAGGAATGGCTCTTAACCGATAATATCACCCCTGCAAAGACCATTGTGGAGATGATGTTTTCCTCCATGCCGGAGAACTTAAGGCAGATATTCTTTGCACAAAAATAACGGATAGCCACGCCGAAACGTAGCTATCCGCCATAGTTTCAATCAGACAATCTATCTATCTCTCTTTCTGCTGCGCCTGCACCCATAGCGCCGTATTGCCTGAGGTTTCGTCCTCTTTCTTCGCTTCGTTACCTTGTGGCGGAGCCTTCTTGCCCAGTTTCTTCATCAGTTCCGGAACATCCATGTATTTGATCTCCCGGATTGCCCGCTCTGGCATACTGTACTTCTCTTCCAGCGTAATGCCCCATTCCTTAAACAACGGCATATGGGTCTTGGTGGATCTGCAGAAGGTTTTCAGAAGGACAAACTCTCCCTTTGGCATTTCCCTAAGTTCGTTCGGTGCCATCAGCGGTACTTCCATCATCTGCTGCGTACTGCTCTGTTCACCGGTCTTTCCATCCGTAGTTACGGACCCGGTCTGGGCGGTACGGCTCCCGAGCTGTTTACTGATGAATTCCGCATCCTGAGAAAGTGGGCCAAATGCACCGGCAATGGTATCGTGACAGCTGTTAAACATGGTTTCTGCCGTCTCTTCTCCATACCGTTCCTTTAGCTGCGAGGTTCCCTGCAGGATTCCGACGATGGACATGTTTCTGCTTCGGCTCGCCGTGAAGATAGCATCCAGCCCCTCGATTTTCGGAATAGTGCCCAGCTCATCATAGAAGCACAGGACCTTTTTCGGAAGACTTCCACCTAACCGATCGGCCATAGCTGTCAGTTCCGCATTGATCTGCTGAATGACCAAGGAGACGATAAAATATTTGGTGGTATCCTCTTCCGGAAGGACGATATACACACCCGTTGGGTGTTCTATGAAGTCTTCCACCTGGAACTTGGTATCGAAGCAAATCATCTGTTCCAGTTCACTATCGATAAGCTCGTTTAGACGGCTATGTGCGGTTGAAACGACGCTGGCGGTTGTCTGCTCCGCGGAGTTTACCGCCGATCCGGCCAGCATGGCTGCCTTATGGTACGGCGGTAAAGCCGACAGCATCTTGGAATAGAGGTTCGGTTTCCCCTTCTCCTCCTTCATCGTGACGGCATCGATCATCTTATGGGCAGAACTGATATGTCTGGTACCTTCATCACCATACTCCGACAGGATCATGATAGCAGACGTGAGCAATGATTCCGATGCCTCATAGAAGAAAGAATTAGCGCCCATGTTAGCCATATCCACACCACCCGTGATGATGGATTTGGCGACCATGCGCGCCTGTTTCTCTGCCCTTGCCTTATCGTCTACACTTCCGGCGCGCTTATAGCTGTCCATGTATTTGTTGACAAGGCTTATGAGGTTGTAGGAGTCGCTCTGCATCGGTTTTCGGAAGTCATAGACAACGGTCTTGTACCCGTAATATTTCTCCCCAATGGTAGCCATGTTCCGGTAGAGATCACCCTTGGTGTCCAGGGTAACAAAAGACACCCCGCAGGCCATGGCATACTCGATGTTCGGATACAGGAAGTACGCTGTCTTTCCTCCTCCGGGCGAAGCAATCATCATGGCATGAGAATCACCGGCATCAATCCATGCAGTGATATGGCGGCCGTGAAAGCCATGACGGAAGGTTCCGAGGACAAATCCCGGATTTGATGGCCGAGTCTCCGGCTCTGTCCGCCACTTCTGTGGTTCATATGGAACCATCGTGTAATATGAACGGATCTCACGACGAGTCGCCCATCGGGCTGTTCCATGCTGACCGTGACCGACGGTTCGGGCTTTGATGCGGTCAAGCGACCGGCCACCAAGCAGTTTGGTGGCAATGAAAAGCGCCAGCAGTAAGCTGGCGCAGATAATTGTTATTGTATTCATACTACTCCATTTCAATACAATGAGGTCCCCTTCCGGCGACCTCATTATAAGAATCTTCAATTGTATGCAGTAGGCACGATTATAAGACGGTGTTCAATGCATTTCTTTTCTTATAGATTGTCTTATCAACGGTGCTGAATTTAGCCCATTTGGCTTCTTTAGTGAGATACACGATAAACGTACAATCATATGCATCGATTACAGGAACGATTCCCTCGTTAATGGCATCAATTCCAAGCAGTTCCTCAGGGGATAAAATCTCTTTGTACGAAAGTGCTCTGCGTTCTTCATCAAAGAAATCGACCTCATCTGCAGCAGAAATCACCTTCAGCAACAACTGATCAAACTCGCATTTATATAGACCTGTTACTTCTTGCTCACGTGTTTTGTTAATCTCAGTATTGCTGACTAAATCATAATACTCTTTCTTATTCATGCTGCTCCTCCTACTACTTTTTCAACTAAGCGAGTACAACTGCCGCCCGATGAATGGACATCTGCATGTTTACTCAAGTCCAGCGGGGTAATGTTACTTGCGGTATTCTTTCCGCCTAATTCAAGTGGTCGTATATGATGCGCATCATAGTAATTGCCGGCCTTACGAATCAATACCCCATTTTTGTTATATACATCTTGTGTATATTTGGGCCACTCTCTGTTATTCTGGATTTCCCACTCTTTTCGTAGCGCGGCTTTGTTGTCATCAAACTCCTCACGCATCAGCGCTCTTTGCTCCGGAGAAATCTTTTTTAAATCTGATATGTTGATCGCATCATCACTGATAGTATCTGGACACTCAGATTTTTCTCTAAGATCAGAAATATAATCGCGGGCGACGTCTTCCAGACTTTCTCCCTTAACCTCGCTGGCCACCCCCTTATCATCTGCTTTTTCTGACAAATCTGTTCTTTCTGCTAAAGGATTCGTTCTTTCCTCAATAGCATTAGTGGGTTTCGTCTCTGTAACAGGGGTCTCTTTGTTCCTGCGATCTGGGTTAAATGGCGCATCTTGTATTGAATCAGGTCTTCCATCGTTGTTCACATCAATTCGTTTGTCAGGATCAAACGTTTCTGAATTCAAATCAATGTTTCCATCAAGTCCATCGAAATCAACTCCTTCGGCAATGTCGAGACGTTTGTCAGGATCAAATGACACGTCGGTGTTATTCACTTCTGAGGAGGTTTTGGTCTCTGTCACCAACTCACCGACTTTGCTTAGTTCAGAACCAAAACTCATCTAAGTCCTCCTTTCTGATTCCACTCCTTAAGCCTTGCCAAATCATTGTTTTCAAGATAAACATACGTCGTAATGATGCTCTGAATGATGTCTCTTCTGGTTTGCTCTCCGACATCATGGCGAATACTCTCCGGGATGCTGTTTTCTGCTTGAATTGTCCACGCTCTGACATCCGAAGTTTCTTCATATGCAGCTTTAACTGCATCATATACCTTCGGGAACAATACCTTCATCAGGGGGCCAATCTTCGTCATCCTCGGTTCAGAAACAGGATGCTCGACCATTTTCAAAATAGATACTTGTGTGGATGCATCCAACCCCATATTCCTTAGTTTTTGACGAATATCCATTAGGGCGGCTTCATCGCTGATTTGAGTTCCTTTGCTCAGAAGCTCCGCAATGTCCAGATTGTCGTGGGGATCCTTCCAGGCTTTTTCTTGCGGCGTGTTTTCGTATGTATACACACCTTCGCCACCAACAAACTTATCAACCTTGCATAGCACTGGCTGAATCCACTCATTCTGATAGACTGCTGCAACGCCTTTGGGAAGTCTTGCTAGTTCTGTTATCTGATCATCATTAAGGCTTGCTGCCTTTCCAACAAGTATCCGATCCTCTAAATCAGGCAATCTCATGATAATCTTGGTGTTAGTATTTCTAATAGCAGCCATATCCAAAAGGCCTGGCGCTTGGTCGGCAATGATAAAGCCTTCGCCGAAAGTACGCATCTCGGCAATTGCATTAGAAATCATTTCCACACTCTTACCAAGCAGATTCCCACCCTCAACAGGCTGGTCGGAGGATGTCCGTTTAAGTAGGTTGTGTGCTTCTTCAAGGACAGTAACATGCTTTAACGGAGCGTTCATCTCGGAAGACTCCATACGATATTCCTGCAATTTCAAAACCAGAATACCCATTATGAGGGACTTGGTTTCACTGGAACCAACACGACTGAGATCTACAACCACATTCTTATCGAACAGGTCGGCAGATGATATTTCATCACTCTGGAAAATCAAGCCGTTAATACCATTCGTGAGCGATTGAAGTCTAGTCAAGAGCGAACCCTTGTACGCCCCTTTGTTTTCATTATCATATTCACTACTGTCTATGATGGTTTTGATATTGCGAGCAATATCAGAGAACTTAGGATACAAGTCATTGCCATACTTGTTTTCTGATGTCAAAAGGTCCCATCCACAGTCTTCATAAGCTTTCTCCATAGCGTTCTTCAAGACTGCCGGCATTGCCGCATACATTGGCCAGCAAACATTGAAGATTTCAATGAGTCTATCCAGATGCTCCAATACATGCACAGATTCAGGAAAACTGAAAGGATTAATACGAAGGAGTGTAGTTAACTTAGGATTGGTTCCGTATACAGATACATCAGAATCATTTCCAAAGAGGTTCTTATATTCGCCCTTTGTCGGTTCTATAACTAAAAACTTACCGCCTGTGCGAAGTACCTCTTCCAAAATCTTACACACCGTGTTACTCTTACCAGCACCAGTGCTACCAGTAACAAATGTATGGGAAGCCAATGAGTTTTTTGAAAGGCACACATCCGTTGCCTCTGCATTATGCATATGGAAGATCTTCCCCAGTTTCAACTGTTCATCAAGTCCATCATCATATAACTCGAAAGTCGAAACATTTCTTCCAAACTCCGCACACTCAAACACAGGAAGACCTGCAATGGATTTCCTCGGAAAGTTTAGAGAGTAGGCAAGTTCTTTACCGGAAAGAATAGCCGTTGCTGTTACCGCCGAAGGATATACCAAAAAAGTCTTGTCCTGATTAATCACCATCGGATTCAATCCAAATTGCGGGTGGCGGAAGTCCATCAGATAATCGCAGATTTCTCTCGCTTTATCCTTATCCGCATCTATATCATTACGCCACAGATTAACCGCACAATCAGACATGTAAGACTCTTCCCCTTGAGTAAGGGCTAAATATGAGTGCGCCACATTATTGGCAATGTTAAAATCATCACTTAAAACATATGCCGCAAAATCCCACATCCCAAGAGCGGTTCCTGTCTCATATCTCTTCATCTGTTCTTTTAACACTTCGAGCGCATGAATAATCTCATAATTAGCGAAATTCTGTGTAATACCTTCGTTCTTTCCGATTGTCGCCGTCACACTTGAAGACCTTGCAAAGTTTGCACCAATATTAGCCCCAAAGCTAGTACTTCTCGCCGCTCCGGCAGCCTTTGCTAGTCCAGTTGTTATTGCCCTACCAGTTGAATTGGTAAGTGTCCTGCCAATTGTCTTAGCTGCTGTACTTCCAACCGTTTTGGCCAGTGCTGTGCCTACACCTGATGCAGTCGAATGCCCTGTCATCGCAGATACTGCATACGAGCTACTCTTTCCTAATGTCGATGTATTCACTTCCGAAGTTCCTTGAGCGATTGCTTCAGAGAGATTCTTTGTGTATCCTGCCGTCACAGACTCTGAAAAGCCTACCGTCTCAGACGCTTCAACATGAGCGAACGGTCCCCCAACACTCCCACCCACAGTGGTACTCTGATTAGCTCCTAATGTGACTGAACCATTGTACGCATCCCCTGAGGTATTAGTAACAGTACTATTTGTCCCCAATGCGGTTGCGGTGCTCTCACTGGTCCCGACAGTATCAGTCGTTGAATTACTAGTACTATCGGTAATCATTGAGTTTTCAGATTGGGTATCCGTTGTACTCTCGTTGGTTCCGGAAGTATCACTTTCTGTATCAGCCTGTGATTGACCGGTAGAATCACTTTGAGAACTGCTATCTGTAACTGTCTGATTAGTTCCACGCTGAATGCCCGCACTTGCACCTACATTGATACCCACAATAGCCATGCCTGTTGTAGAATCAGACTGCGTAAATGTATAGTTTGTCGACCACTGTGCATAAGGAACTAAACCAGAATAGATGCGAGACAATTCTTGTTTTCTTTCCTCAACATCTGTTACTGGTGTAGCCAAAAGGACAATGGTATAGTCCTCTCTTGAATTAGTCGGAGCGATTCCATCAAGGAGTTTCTCAATCGTCTGACTGATGAATTTCTCAGATTTTTCTGTAGGAACATTAGAAGCAATAGCAACTGAACTATTACGATATCGGCTCATGTATGGAACACGGCCAATTCCAGCTTCACCGTGACCATCAAGTCCTATTTCAGACCCGGGAAAGTTTCCTCGGATAGCTGATTCAATTCGTCTTGCTAAACTGTCAATTTCGTAGTTATCACTACGGTTAAGTGTGTTCACAACAGCAAGATATACGTTCGTCTTATCTCTCGTTCTGTTAAAAACAAGTGCAATATTGCATTCCTCGTTGGAGAGGACTGCGTATACATTTACAAGCTTCTCAAGACTGTTCTCTTCCTTGTCAGTGACCCACTTAGTAATGTTGTAATAGCGGATATTGAAATTCGGATCGAATTCGCGACCATACTCTGCGGTTGGATCCAACGGCAAATATAACTGGCGAATCTGCGAAAGATACGAGTTATATATCTGTACGCCGTTCTCTGCCATAAGCCTAGCAGTTAATTCCACTGCCTGGGGATCATTCGGATCCGGTTTTTCAGACATATATTGATCTTTTTGTACTTGAACCTGTGCAAGCTGAGCCGGACTCAACTGCGACAAAGACGCGACGGAATTTGCTGCTTTTTGCCCTGTTTTAACAACCCAATTCTTTATAATGCCCATAAGAAGCACCTCGCATTTTTATCTGTTTTTCCATGACATGAGATTCTCTATCTGGTCTACATAGTCAGCCAGTTTTGATTGTCTGCTTTGAAGATCTGCAATTTTTTCTGTATCGATCCTGATTTTATCAACAAGTTCCCTAAGTATCGGATTGTATTCCTGTATATGACAGGTAATATTCTCAATCAGTTCATCACGCCAGTTTTTGAACATTCCGCTGTGAGCTTCACCAATCTTATTGTATGTTTTGTTGACATACTCCTTTAATGCGCGATTATATGTTGCCCCAAGTTTTGAAAGATTAAGCTTATATGTATCTCCAATTTTCAACCCGCCAAACGGGAAAAGATACTTGTTGAAATTTTCTCTTGCAAAAACATCCTCGGATGAATTTTCAAAAGGAATGTCCTGATATGATGTCACCACTTTAATCAATTCATTTTTCTTTTCTTCCAAGATTTCAGGCTTTCCCATGATAATGGCAGTAATCTTGTTTCTCAAATCCATTGCGTTAATCTGCCAACAAGTTCTAGATTGCTCATTCAAGATACGATTTGCATTCTTTACCGCTTCGGAGTATTTACCTTTAACCTCTTCGAACAAATCGTCCGCCGCGGTTCTATCAATCTCATGCTCCAATTCTCTTAAAGAATCATCTGCCTCGCTCCCAAGCAACTTGTTAAGAAAACCTTTCTCTGTCCTTCCGGCTTCAATTTTCTTGTCAAGATACCCCGCTTCTTTCTGTGATCTCTCGGTAAATTTCTGTTCAAGATACTTTAGTTCAACTGGCGTCAATTCTGTTTCAGACTCCATAATTGCCTTGGTCATATAATCGGGGTAGTCCTTTTCATACTGGGCACTGAGTATACCAATCTGATTATTAATGCCCGATAAAAGAGCTATCGTATCCGTCTCCAGATTTGCGTCTCTCTGGCTCTTCAACTCCTCTCGTTTAATCTTTGTGCTATCAATCACAATCTTTGTATGATCAAGCACCCGCCGCAGGAATCGCTGTGATTGTTGACACTTGTTGTACGCTGAATAATCCGTAGCGAATTTCTCAATGGACTTTTCCAACCAGAACATGCCACTATTAGCATAAACCAAGTTACTACATTCCTGCGACACCTGTATTGCTGTCTCTTTCATCTGTCCGGGCAAAACATCATATTTGTAGAGTTGGGTATAAAAGCGCCCTTTAGGATTTGAAAAGTTCGCTTTTTCAGTCATATAGACTCTGGCATAATTGTCGTCGACAAAATCACCATCATTCTCCACCTTTGCCCCAAGTCCCATAACCGAAGATACGTAATAGATTCCAAAGGAGTACATTCTCTTCGGAATCACCTGCCTTAAAATATCATCGATTTGATCCTTGTTGAAACCTTCTTTAGGCAATTTGGCCTTGTCCGCTTTGTTCACCACGATCATAGTAAAACGAGCATCAACAAGTTCTTCGTACTGTTTAATCTCATCGTACAGCTTCAGATTGTCCTCGGTATCCAGAGTATCGCTTGTAGCAACAAAGACAGGAAGACCATTTGTAAGATTCTTCATTGCGTTCTTCAGAACTTCTTTATGTTTCTCATTAGATGCCGAATTCGATCCGGGCGTATCAAACAAAATATACTTGTTAGACGAATCTTTCAATAATCCGTCCTCATCATAAGGGACTTCTATCTCAATCAAATCAGAAACTCTATCTTGTTCTTTGCTTCCAAAGTCGTCTATACCATAGCGGTTGATAAAGGCCAGTGCAGCCCCTACTCTTAAAGGAACTCGCTCAGACTTGCTTTCTTCAAGGGACTGTCTGATACCATCTAAGAAAGCATTGTTTTGCACTTCACTTTGGATTCTGTCATGTTCGGCGAACAAAACCTGTATCTTTTTATTATCATAGCTTAAGTTAATGAACGCCCTGTTTTGATCATCTGATTTTGAAATCTTATATACTTTAGCCGTAATAGGCTCATCACCGCTTGGAAGGATCTCATTGCCAATAAGTGCGTTGATAAACGAAGACTTTCCAGAACTAACATTACCAAAGACACAAATAGGAATCATGTCGCTTGCCGCTTCGGAATATCTGGCTAAATCTGCCTCTACCGCAGTCTTGTCATCAACACTACCTTCAATCAACTCTTTGAGTCCACCAAAAATGCTGTTGACATCGTGAACGATATCGCGTGCATTATTGAGATACATGTCAGCCTGATGGCACACGATTTTGTTCTTATATGCATCCGACTCGCAGACCTTTGATAATTCACCGTAATCATCATCTGTGCCCTCGAACATTAAATCAATTGGCTCTTTTCCCGAATAATAGGCATGGATTAATTCCCCTACAATCTTCTCAACTTTAAAAGGGAAAAAGCCAGATGTATACTCTTCACCCACAAGCTTACTGGACTCATTATTTTCAGCAGTAACCCGGACCCATTCATCTCCGTTCCATCGCTGATAAGAGATTTCCTTCTGATAAGGATTGCAAACAATCTTAACCTTCGTCATCTTTTACATCCTCCGTAAACTTAGTTTGAAAGTGAGGCTCAATAACTTTGTATTTGCGTCCTGCTGTTTTACAACATCACGAATACTTCTGACAGGCACCCTTTCGTTCTGTTACTTCACCATCATGTCATTAATTTATTATACATTTTTGGAAACGACCTTACAAGGAACAGATTCATTAAATACACCCTTAGACAACTGCAAACAACCCTATGACAAATACGATGACAACAACCATTACATTTTCCCTTTATCCATCATATATCGACACGGATACCATAAATGATGCTGTCAGTAGACTCATTCAAGTTCTAGCGGATAACATATGAATGGAATACGGCTTACTTCAACACCGCAAACAAGTCGACCGCCAGCCAACCGCATTGCGGCCGTACAGCTCCGCATTAGCGGTCGTTGGACGCCGCAGCATGCAATTTACTCACCCAAAAAAACCTCTTCGATCTTTTCATACCTAGATCAAGATTACCCTTTTACTGCATACCTAGTTCGCGTTTTCGTTCAGCTTGCCTAACATACGCTTTTTTATCCATTATCTGCCCTTGTTCACCAATCGGCCGCTTGTCTTCAAAAACCTTGCTAACTCGGTACAAAAAACTCTCAATACTCCTGAATGATACCACCCCTCCTTCCTCTGGCTCGTATGCTGGCAGCATCATTTCTGATTTACCAACGTATTCTTTCTCAATACGCTCAATTGTTTCTTCTAAAGAGGTTCTAGTCTTGCCCCTAGTTCCTCTCTTGTCATCATTGTACTCTGCCTCCAGTCCAATAATCACCCCTTTTGCCGCCATCAGCACCGCATTCTTGATATCACGGAATGTTTCATTTTCCGAGAGCGGCTCCTTTGGCGGGAAATTGTTCGTATACGTCTGGATGATGGCACACTTCTGCTTGTACCAAAGATCATATAGTTCTGCGACCTTCGGATTCTTCTCGAGCCGGTCTACAGCCTCGTCCACAAGGTTCTTCACGTCTCTCGGCATGTAACCGTACTTGAGTTTACCCTTGGTCGGAAGCCGATGATTGATTTCTGTAAGGACAGGAATCAGATTCTGTAGTTCTGCGACAGTCTTCGGAAGCTCGTGGACTTTCTTGAGATACTCCTTAGCCATTTGCCGGAGATCATTACGGAGCTGCGTCTGCTGTTCGTACACCTGCTGCAGATCCATACGGAAGATTTCATGGGCAAATGCCCTCTTGATATCATCAATGCCGAGCTTCGTAAGATACCCTTCCTCGCCGGTACTGTATGCCACCATATGGATATGCGGATGATGTCCCTCATTATGAAATGCGGCATACCATCGGAAATCCTTCTCAGGTATTCGTATCGCCTTTGCGATCAGGCCGGATTTAGCGCGGCAAATGGTACGCCAGCTCTCTGCATTGTTATAAGAGAGACGTTCCGCATCCTGCCGATGTAGGGAAAATACCATCGTCCACACATTTCCCGGATGCTCCGAAACCGTCTTTGAGACCTCTCCCAGATCAATCTCTTCATCATGCTGGGAGAACAGGCCGTGGTCTCCGACCTTCTCGACGCGGGGACGCTCGGCAATGTACCGAAGGTAAATATCCGGATTGCCGCTCTGCATCTGATGCTCCGCACCCCAGCGGATGAGTTCGGAAGCATTTCCCTGATTCGGATTCTGCTTATAATCCTCCCACTCATGGGTGTCGGTGATCTCCGGGATGTCATCGAGAAGTTTCTGAATCAGTTCGTCCTGCTTCTCGGTGACAGGATTTTTCTTCCACTCTTCTGCCTGCGGTTTCTCAACACCCTCGCGGGTGCCGTAGTATTTGACCAGATAAGAAAGACGCCCCTGACGCTTCTTGGCGTTAGGGGCGAAATAACGGGCATGTAAGATTAAACGTGCCATGGGGACCTCCTGCAATAAAGAAGAGGTTGCCTTATTGACAACCTCTGACGATTATTTTGCATTGTTATTATATACTTCATTAATTGTCTCAGCATACAAAGAACGGGATTTCTTTTGGGAATCCATGTTATTGTTCTTCTTCCACAAGTAAAGGTCTCGAACCTCATTCCAAAACCCATTTTTTCGCAACCATTCAACTCTTGAATCCAAATTATACCCTTTCTGTTGTTCTCGCCACTGGTATGAACCTTGGTCTTTCTGGGAATGAATGAATTGTTGGTGTTTTTGGCCTTTTCTGTCCACGTAGTTATGTACAATAGCAAAATCGCAGCTGTACTCCACTCTTGGAAAAGGTAAAAGATTTGTTTTTTTCAGAGTAATCACGCGTGTGGAATCTTCACAAGACCTAAAGCCCTTTCGCCAAGCAACTTGGTTTATCGCACTCATGATGTTCTTTTTGATTTCTTCTGCTGTAAAGATTTCATCTTCATCATTGACCTCTAAGTTTACATCAAAATCGAAGCCCTTATTTGTTGTCGGGTCATATGTTATCATATCCCTTGAACTGCTTCCGATGAACTGATAACTGAATGTAAACTTATCCCTTAGGAGATCCTGCACCTCGTGAATGATTTCTTGAAACTCCTTCCGATATGGTTCAGCCTCTTTTCTTGTCACATACTCATAATGAAACATAGTTTCTCCTTTCGCTTCCCATACCGACCACCCGTTTTTTCGGATCGTTACAGTATACCACAAGATAACAAGAATGCAACCCAAGAGTTTCATCAATCTACTTCCCATTCATCAGCTCCCTGTTTATTGCCATTCAACTGTTCCAGTGCGTTTTTGAAATTGAGAAGGCCATTGGTTATCCGGACTTCTCTCTCGCTCTGCTCGTGAATTTTAGCGAGCAATTCAATCCTGTCCTGAAACTGGCTTGCAATGGCAATCACATGTTTCATCTCCGCATCACCGACGGCCAGCTTGAACAGAATCCGGTTAATCCTTCGTTCCGACAGAAGGATAGTGTTCTCGATCTTTGATGCTATCTGCTCACTCAGTATATCCCCGGCAAACTGTCCTGCTTCCCTTGCCAGCCACTCTTGAACGGCGGTATCAATCAGTTCGCTGACGCTTGAAAAGTTATGTAACTTGTATGCTGCCATTGCGCCGGTATACGTATCGTCTTTCAATGTAATCGTATGTTTTCTTACCATGGACGTCTTCTCCTTTGCCCTTAATTCTTGCTCAATTTCTTGTGGTTTTCGCGTGCCCGGACGTCCGGGGGACCACAAAGGACGTCCAAATAGACGTCCCTCAAAGCCCTTATTCTATCGGCACTGCCGATAGATGTGAAGTCGACAGACGTCTGTCAGGACGTCTGTCGTTTATCCTGCTCTCTGGAAAACTCTATATTTTGCCTGTCTTGGTTCTTAATCCAGCACATATGTGATGTTGATGTAATCGTCCTTCCTGGTGATGCCAAACTCCTTGTAGTTCCCGTATTCCGGTTCCGGATCCACAAAGGGATACCTTAGTCCGCTGCTCTCCCAAAAGAGTGTTGCGATGATTCTCTGGTCCGGGACTTCGAAGTCTTCTTCCACTTCTGCGACACCGTCCACGAAATACAGCGGGAAAACCACATGGTTGTGATATCCAAAGAGTTCAAGGTTTGCCCTGCTGTACTTCTGGGAGTACACCGTCACATGGATGGTACAAAACTGAAGCAGGTTTGGATTCTCATAGACAACATCCGGGAAGAAGAAAACGGTATCCCAGTCTTTCTCGGCAAATGCGATTTCCTCAAGTCCGTCCTTCGTTGCGATAACGACTCCTTCATCGGTCAGTATCCCGATCTGTCCATCCTTCTTCCGGTATAACCCGAGTCCCGGGCACCGAATGTACTGAAGATCCTCAATAGGCAACTGGTCATCGCTTGCCTTCAGGATCTGTTCCGGCGTGGAATAGCGCTGCACGGTCTGGGTGTTCGCGCTGGTCAGTTCGATATTGCCTGTTCGGTGGTTCAGCCAGAGATACGCCTTATAGATGCCGGTATTATCGGCAGTCCGGCTCCCGAGTGCGAACCAGTCCTCCATGTTTGTGGATTTATAGATCTGGTCCACGGTCAGGATATCCCCTGCAGTATTCTCGCGGTACTTCCATTTGTCGACGGTATATCTGGCAAACTTTGCAAGATCATTGTTGTTCTTGTATGTCCTGTAGTTCTCCGTCGGGATGTGGGTATCCCTCGCATACTCGATGATCACATTCATATCCTCTTCCGTCAGGTTAAGCCCGAAGCGTTCGCGGATACGGGAAATGTTCCTAAGCTTCACGGCATCCTCAAAGCAGTATGCAAGGTCCGCAAGATAGGTATCCGGTCTTGACAGCACCTGCCCCATGTAGAGGATATAGAAAGATTGCGCGAGTCCGGCGGTATCATGCAGCTTCTTCTTTTCGAAATACTCCTGCACTCCCCCGTAGCGCTCCTTCTGTTCCTGATACTCTCCGCGGAGCATCTTCTCATCCTCCTCGGTGATCTCCACCCCAAAGACATCCGACAGCACCACCGGCGCCATACAGGACATCAGCGAGGATGACACCCAGACGATTATGATGATGAAAAGAAGAATCGGCAGGAACGGGGCAAATGCTATAGCGAAAAGGCAGCCGCATCCCAACCTCCTCGAATGGGTCTCTTCTTCCGTCTCCTGGTTCTTCTTTCCTCCGATTAGGTTGAGAAGGAAGAGGATAATCTTTCGTTTCAAGGTTACCTACCTCCCTCCGTGCCAAACAATGCCTCCTTATACTCTGGCGCCTGTACCAGCAGCTTGTACCGCTCATTGCCGCACTGGAACAGACAACGGCCTTTGGATGCTGTGCGGATAACCTCAAACTCACAATCCTCGAGCTGCAGAAGGTCCTTGTACTCGTTTGCCTCGACATTTCCGGGATAGAACAGGAACCGGTGCGACGGAATGGAAAGAAGTGGCTTCGTGTATTCCTTGATGCCCGGCAGAAGAAAGTCCTCCACGTTCTGGCTGGTAAGGATCAGGAAGCTATCCCGTTTCCGGTTCCGTTTCATCATGTTTCTTACGTACTCCACCACAACCGGGCTTGTCAGGAAGAGATAGAACTCATCCAATACGCCGACGGCGTTCTTCTGCACAAGGAGCTGATCCGAGATGTAGGAAAGCAGATGGAACAACACGGCATCCTTTACATCCGCATTGGATTCCATCAGACCCTTCACGCCGAACGCCACAATACCGTCCTGTGGAAGGTTGGTGATGCCGTTAAAGAACACAGAGTCCGGTCCCTGGGACATGGAGCAGATGCCGATCAGGATGCTCTGCAACTCGTCCACACGGAACAAGCCTTCCTCCGTCAGGGCATTGCCCTGTTCGTACTCCTTCTGTTCCGCATACCGCAGACGGTCAAAGATCTCATAGACATACTTATAGAACTCACACATCGTCGGAAAGGATTCCTTGGGCAGATGGTCAGCATTCGCGTCAGAGATATCTTTGCTGTCATAGAAACTCATGAAGAGCACTTCCAACACATCCAGTTCCTTTCGCGAAAAATGCTTATATATCCGGAAGAAGTCCTTCAGGAAAGAGATGTGCATCGAAAGAGGCTTTCCGACCTGGTTGAAACTCTCAGGCGCATCCTTTGCGGTATCTTCCTCCAATGACCATCGCTTCGGTTCCAGGATGTTGATGTGATACCGTCCGCTCAGGAAATCAATGTAGGTACCTCCCAGGTTCTTTACAATGCTCTCGTACTCTTCCTCCGGATCGAGAAGAAACAGTCTCTTGCCCTGCTCAATGACGTTGGTTGAGAGGAACTTTGTAAGGAAGCTCTTGCCCTGTCCCGGGGATCCAAGGATGACGATATTACCGTTCGTGACATCAAAGGTCCTTCGATCAGGATCCAGGTAGACATCAGTTCCGTTCTCCGCCCGTCCGATCCGGATGCCGTGCGGATCCAGTCTTCCGGAGTAGGAAAACGGGTAAAGATTGGCAACACTCCCCGCAGGAAGCGGCCTGCAATAATCCAGTCCGAAGTGGTTCCTGCCAAGCGGATTGACGGTCTGCATGCCTTCCTTTTGTTGCAGGGTCAGTTCATCCGCCATGATCTTGTCTGCCATCAATGCTGCCCGGACATCGGCTTTGATGTTTTCTAATTCTACACGAGTAGAAGCCTTTATTTCAAGGAATACCGAGCAGTAAAGGATCCGTTCCCGTTCCTTCCGCATGGTACGAAACATCTCCGAAACATCGCTTAAGTTTTCCCCGGCATCGACCACATCCGACAGACTTTCCGCACGGTTACTCTCATAGACCGTACTGCGGCTGCCCCGGGTGATCAGCTTTTCTTCCTCGAGCATGGTTATCCGTTTATAAAATATCTTGAGAGAAACTCCCTGCATCCCCGCGATATCCTTCAGGATGGCCTGGGAGGTGGTCGACGGCTGGTATTCTCGGATTGCCATGTAGTGCCGGAAGGTATCCCCGACGATGGCTTCATCCAGACGGAAAGAAATGACTCCGGGCATTACCCGCTTCCAAAAGAGGGAGAATTCGTATTCTTCCTTCCTACGCTCTTTCTCCCGTTTCTTCCGGTCGAGTTCTTTTTTCGTTTCCGCTTCCTTACGGATTCTTTCCTTCCGTTTCCGTTCCTTTTTCTCTGACTTCCGGATCCGTTTCTGTTCTTTCTTCGTGAGTTCACCCCGCACACGGTGCTCGACCTCGGTGAGAGCCTTTTCTGCCACGGCCTGTTTTGCTTCCGTCGGGATCGGCGGATAATTCCATGCTCCGCGGTAGGGCTTATTGCTTTCATCCTCTTGATCTGTCTCCGGTTTCTTTTTCCGTTCCTCTATCCTGTCCCTGGTTACATACTCATAGAAGTCTTCTTCCCTCCACTGTTCCGCATACATGGAACCGGAGAAGTAGATACCGAGGAGATGGCGGATTCCGGACTGTTCGAGCATGGAGTTGGCAAAGCCGTGCTCATGCAGCTTCTTCCCGATCTCCGATGCCCTTGTATAGAGCATCTCATCCGTCCAGGAAGAATCCATGGTGAGGAGAATAAAGAACTGCTTCAGGGATGTCGTCTGCCGGTGTCTTGCCTCAAAGCTTTCCATATCCCGTTGGAGTATCTGTTTTATCTCCGGCCGTTTTTCCTCTTTGATCCGTTTCTGGAAGAACCGGATGTTCTCTTCCCCGATTTCCGATCCATCCGTACAGAAAACGCTCAGGTCATCCTCATTCTGCAAAAGCTGCTTCATCTGCTCGATCTGGTACTCAATCACGGCTTCGGGAAGGACCGTAAGGTTATTAGGCATGATCCGGAAGAAAGCAATGGTGCCTCCCTCGGCTTCCACAAAATCCCTGCGGAAGCCTTTGATCCCGAAGAGATTCATAAACTCCTGCTCCCGGACAGGCACCACCTTTGCCGGTTTTGCTCCTGACTTACGAATCAAAAGGAGAAATCCGAGAATCGACAGGATACAGACCCCTCCGGTTATAGCGATAAAAATCATTGTGGTATACCTCCGTACTTCTGCTTTCCGAAGAAAAAGCGAATGGACTGGACCAGGCGTTTCAAGATGGTATTTTCCCCGATGCGGACGGTCATGACCGCAAGGGCTATCGTTGCGTATAAGGGGAACCACCACTTAAGAAACAGGATGGAAAAGATGCTGCCGACTGCGGACAGGGAAATCCCCGCCACGGCCGGCAGGCTCCAGAACCACTGGATCGGTGTTGCGCTTAGGTTCTTCGGATATATGTATTCTTTCATGATTAACCTCGCTTTCCTGTATTTGCAGATGCGGCTGCCCTTCCTGCTCCGGCTGCGGCTGCTCTCATACCGGCTCTTCCGCCAAGCATCATCCGCATGCTTCCTGCGGCATGGACAATGGAGAAGATGTTGACATTAGCGCTCTGAACGATTCCGAAGCGCTGCATTAACCGGTCCACATTTCCCGATGCCATGAAGATGGCAAGACCGAGGAACAAATGGTCCACGCACATCTTGCTTCCGAGTGCGACTGCGATGATCTGCAGACATGCCGACAAGCCAATGCCGATGGTCTGTTTGGACCAGTCCACGAATCCGTCCATGTAGCCTCTCGGGATGGAGATCATGTATAGGCATCCCATCACGATCATGACAAACAGTTCAAAGCCTCTCTTTAGGAACTTGAAGTACACGATGATCAGACAGATAAGCATGATCAGGTGGACAATCAGGACGAGCAATGCGCGGACGGCTCCGGTCAGCAGGTTTCCGGTAAATGCATCTGAGCCCCACATGTCCGAATAGAACAGACTGCTTCCCGTGATGGCATAGCCGATGTTCTCTCCCATCTTTACGAACAGACGGTAGACGGGAACCGGAAGCGCATAGAACAGGTTTGCCGCTAGAAAGCCTTTCACGAAGTTCATGCAGTAGTCCATCACGCCCCCGGTGGATCCCTTTGTATACTGGATGGCGAGGTCAAAGACCGCCAGAATGCAGCCGATGCCCCACAGCCCGAGCCCGATGGTATAGATCTTTGCGATGATTCCCTGGATGACCGGCTGGTCAAAGATGACCAGCCCCTCGCTTGCGATCTGGGAGACCACCCAGGTACAGAACTGCGCGACATATCCGGCGACAGCTTCAATCAGCTGGTTTAAGAGCCATCCGATCATGGCATCACCTCCTTGACATTCTTTCTTTGATTTGTTACTTTGGTATTGGATAAGGGAGAGTCGTCCGGCTGTTTCATTGAAACCGCCCACTTCATGATGATCTTATCCTTAGCTCCTCTTGTGAGCGGGTAAGTTACGCAAGATTTTTCCTGCGCGCCGCGGTTTCCTCGAGGAGCTTTTTTGATGTCTCAACTTGTGCAATTTTTGCACAAGTTCCTTACCACCCACCGAGTGAGAACGCCAACGTTGCCCCTCCGCCGCAGATGACAAGACAGATCAGCAGGATGATAAGAAGTGTCCAGTTGATGTCCTGCTGTCTACGGTACTGGATGCCCTGCCAGATCAACACCACCACAAAGACAATGCCGAGGATTCCGGTCAGAAACGGGAATACGACCTGCATGATGGATTTAATCTGGGATTTCACATCCCCGATCGCACTGTTGATGGCACCGCTGATGTCCAGAAATACCGGTAATGCTGCAAAGTTTTTCATAAGTTCCTCCTTCTTGGGTTACCCCAGATGTTTATTCCCAGGCGCATACGCCTTGGTTACGACAAACAAAAAGACGGGGTCTCCTCTTCATCAGGTTCCTCGTCTTCCATGCCACTTGTTGCCAATTTGGCAACAAGTTCCTCTTCTGTTTTCTCTTCCCCTTCCGCTGCAACGATATCCGTGATATGAATGTTCCGGTAATCGGTTTCCATCTTCGGCTCCGGGAACGTCATGATTCCCTGATTCTTAAAACTGAAATACCGGTTGCTTCCCGATGCGACAATCACATGATCCACCATGGGGATGTGCAGAAGGCTTCCCAGTCTCGACATCCGGTCCGTGATCTCTACATCCTGGCTGGACGGCGACAGTGAGCCTCCCGGGTGATTATGTAGCATCAAAAAGGATGTTGCATTTGAAAGGCATAAAGTCTTGATCAGCTCCCTCGGTTCCACCAGAGCAAGATTCAAGGATCCGATGCTGCAGATGGAAAAGTTGATTGGGGACAGATCATTTTTCAGACTGATGATGCAGACGGCCTCACGGTCAAAGTCTGAGACCAGTTCTTTTACAAGCCGTGCCGCATCCTCCGGGTTCTTAACCGGAGTTTCCGACAGAAGCGGCCGCTCCGCTTTCAGCCGGACCGACACCTGTTTCAGCCGAAACGGATTCCTGCCCATCACCATCACCTCCCTCCAACGTAACGTTTACGATTGTGTCCGGCTTCTTTATCAGCCGTTCAAGTTCCTTGCCGAGCCAGACTTGTTCCTCATCAAGCATACTCTCACCTCCCTTCCGTGGCATAAAAAAGGACAAGCCTCACAAGTAAGCTTGTCCCAAACTGCTTTGCAGTTATCTTTAGTTGTCATTCGGCTTCATGCATCTTCTCCGTCAGATCATGAAGGCTTTTATCGTGTTGCTCCTGCGAGATGGCTCCCTTCTCAAGGAACTGGTCAAGCAGTGCCTTCTGCCTAAGATACAACTCGTGATTCTTCTGTTCATGGGTCATCGCCGACCACTTTTCGTCTTCGATGGAAACGTCCATTTTTGCCGTTTTTCCTCCTTAAAACCGGATAGGGCTTGTTACACAATATTCGTATTTTGTGTAACAAGGGTTTGTTATGTTAGAGCATAAAGCTTAGGCAGGAAAATTGCGATTTTCTCGACTATCTAAAAAACTTTTTCTTATCATTCAGATATACAAAAAATTGCGTGATCACAATCATAATGCCTGCCATCACTGCATTTCCCAAAATACTGTCATTAATTTCGTAAACTCCGCCTGAAGCATTAACGATGCAATGTAGCAATACGCACAACCATACACTATCCGTGCATTTTCTAACACACGCTAAAGCAAAAGCCATCCCAAGCACACCAAATCCAAAGGCGATATAGCTTTTACCTTCCTGACCCACGCCACTTATATAAAACAAGGGTAAATGCCATAGCCACCATATTACGGACACTATAAGCGTAGCTACGAAATAAGGGCACCTTTTTTCAAGCTCCGGCTGAAGAATATAACGCCATCCCGCTTCTTCCAATCCCCCGCCAAGTAACATCACAGGTATCATAACTATTATCGCATATAACGGAGCGCCTTTTTCATAACCTGCTACGATACACTGCGGCAAAACATAAATAACGGATAATACAACAACAAGTAAATACGGGGCTATGCCATGTTTGATATCAAACACATTTTTCAGCCATTCCTTAAAGTTTCTGACTTGCCCGTTTTTCTTTAATACAACAAACGAAGCGATTGTCGGGGACAATCCCCCAATCATATACGGAAGATATAAATAATAGTCTCGCCTTAACGAAAGGCCATTAGAACTGCAGATCACACAAGTTCCCCAACATATTGCCATTATGGCAAAAGTGACTATCAGGAATTGTTTACTTATTTTACTCATTTCCGTTCTCCATAATACTGAAAGTAATAATTTTAATCTGGCTGCTGTCCATCATGAGCCAGCCATTGGCACTCCATCATTTTCATATCTGTAAATACCGCCTTAAAACTTGAGTCCTCAGGGCTGCATGCATAAACCCCAAAACTAATTGTCCCTACTCCTTCCCACATATGGCATATTCTCATCTGGGTGAAATTCTCACCATCCTGTGAGCACTCAATACAATAATCATCTTCACGTCTGCTAAATCGGTACCACATCGTTTTATCATCAGCAGAAATGGCAGTAGTTGCCCAGTCAGAATAACCATGATTGGTTACTACAGAACCAAGATGTTGAAACTGATCATTCTCATATTCTACAGATCCCTTCAGCCAGTTCTCAGAATCCAGATACATTACTATTCCGCACTGGTCAAAACGATGATGGCTTTCATTGAAATCTGTTTTTACCACAAAGGAAAAGAACTTTTCATCAGTCTCATACTGAAGAACTGGTGCATTATCATTCCTGAAATGATAATATGTCCTCTGCCAGAGATCGGTGTGCGGCTGCGTAACAATCTCAATCCTGTCATTTTCAATCTTGTAGTTTTCTGGTTTTCTGGTCCAATGCATCTCTTCCGTCATCTCATTCCCCTATCTTCTTTTTTCTCGTAGGTTCTATTCAAATTTTCTTGCCTTAGTATCTTTGTTACTCCTCGTCGTGTTCCTCAACATATTCCAGAAATGCATCCTGTAATTCACAGTCGCTTTCATAACCGTTCAGCTGAACTTTTACAGCTAAATCTTCCGATCCTTCAGAACCGTCAAGAATAGCCATAACATTTGACACCGTATCAACAATAGTACTCTTTATTATCGAGAGTAAGACCTGCTTGCCCTCATCATCAAGGTTATTATAGAAACCTATGGCGTTCTTCCAATACTCGACTGTGCCTTCTTCGTTCGGATCACATAAAAAGAACTGTTTGTATAATTCCATGTTGTCTTCAACAACATTTTTATAGATTTCTTCAATAAATGAATCAACCATTACTGCTAAAGCACCTCCTTAGCCCGATAAGCTCTGATTCTCATACTCAGCCTATTCAAATTTTCTTGCTCAAGTATCTTGCGATATAACCTACTACCCCAACAAATTTGAATTTATAAGTATCTGTCGACATATTTCATGCGGGCTTCTGCTGTCCACTTGCGGATGAACTCAGTTTTAGCATTGGTATAGGCATCTCTGTTATGCTCATATCTCTTCCATAATTCAAGCTTCAA
>JAEEGJ010005529.1_pt1 | contig 39569 bp, 35 predicted proteins | sample 8958761 | NCBI WGS metagenome assembly JAEEGJ01 (sample SAMN16246546, study PRJNA631951) | gut metagenome | biome: gut microbiome; feature: rumen; material: RS-attached | host: Bos | place: Iran: Karaj | collected 2018-10 | reverse complement strand
CTCGTAAGCTGAAGCAGTCGCTGCCCATCATCCATCTGCCCAGGCGGCAATATCTGCCTGCCACGCTGTTCTTCTTCTTTGCATGGGGCGCCACCTATTATATATTAGTGACCTGGACCAACTCCACAGTGCCCCTGCTCGATTCGTTTACCAATGCTCTGTCGTTTGTCGGCATGTGGGCATTGGCGCGCAAGTATCTGGAACAGTGGTTCTTCTGGATTGTGGTCGATGCCGTTTGCTGTTTTCTCTATATTCAAAAAGGCATTCCCTTCAAGGCGGGTCTTTATGGGCTATATGTGGCCATCGCTATCGCAGGCTACTACAAGTGGAAGCAGATGTTAAAAATCACCAAGTATGATAAAGTGTGACGCGGTAGTCTTGGCAAATGGCGATTTCCCTGTTCACGCCGTACCGCTCTCTTTGTTGGAGAACGCTGTTCATATTGTGGCTTGCGACGGAGCCATCGCCAGTCTGGTGGAGCACCATGTTCACCACCAAGATGTGGTTGTCGTTGGTGATGGCGACTCTGTGCCTGATGCCTTGAGAGACCATCTGATTCAAGTTGATGAACAGGAAGACAATGATCTGACGAAGGCTACGCGCTATTGTCTGGAGCAAGGGTGGCATAAGATTGCTTATGTTGGCGCAACGGGCAAGCGTGAGGATCATACGCTGGGAAATATATCCTTGATGGTCCGTTATTTCCTTGAAATGGGAGTAGAGCCAGTGCTGGTTACTGACTATGGGTGGTTCGTTGTTGCCCAAGGAGATACGGCTTTTGAATCATTCCTTGGGCAACAAGTCAGTATCTTTAACGTCAATTGCCGTCATCTGGTCTCTGAGGGTCTGAAGTGGCAGGCTTATCCTTTTCTTCAGTTCTGGCAAGGTACCCTTAATGAGGCTTTAAGCACCGATTTCAGCCTTAAAGCTGACGGCTGTTACCTCGTTTATCGCACTTTTTCGTGATATAATTTGGCTATCTGCATCATTTTGCGTAATTTTGCAGCGGATTATTATAAAGAGAGTATGCAGACAAATAGTCATTTATCGTGTTTGATTCACGATCAAGCCAAGAAGTACGGTGACCGTGAGGAGTTGATCTACAAGGATTTTGGCGGCTCAGAGTGGAAGTCAATGTCGTGGAATCAGTTCTCGGAAATTGTCATGAAGGTGTCGAACGCCCTGCTTAATATGGGTGTTCAGGTACAGGAGAATGTGGGCGTGTTCTCACAGAATTCTGTACAGTATCTGTTCTGTGACTTCGGCGCTTGGGGCATCCGCGCAGTGACCATCCCATTCTATGCAACCAGTTCGGAGCAGCAGATTCAGTTTATGGTGAACGACGCCCAGATCCGATTCTTGTTCGTGGGTGAGCAAGAGCAGTACGACAAGGCGCGTCGCATCTTCGCAACCTGTCACACCTTGGAGCGTATCATCATCTTCGATAAGAATGTTCGTATCTCTACTCATGATCCCAATGCCATGTATTTTGAGGACTTCCTGAAACTGGGCGATAATCTGCCCAGACAATCGGAGGTGGAGAAACTGCAGGCTGAGGCATCGATGGATGACATTGCCAATATTCTCTATACCAGTGGTACTACGGGCGATTCGAAGGGCGTTATCCTGACTTGTGGACAGTATCATGCTGCCATGGAGGCCAATAATAAGTGTGTGCCCGTGGGAGAGAGTGACCGTGTGCTGAATTTCCTGCCCTTTACCCATATCTTTGAGAAAGGATGGAAGATCCTTTGTCTGACAGAAGGAGCGCGACTGATAGTCAATACCTATCCTTTGGAGGTGCAGCAGTCGATGCGTGAGACTCATCCCACTTGTATGTCGAGTGTACCTCGTTTCTGGGAGAAAGTGTTCATGGGTGTTGAGGAGCAGATCGAGAAGGCCAATGCAGCCAAGCGTAAACTTTTCCAGCATGCTCTGAGCGTCGGAAAGCGCCATAATATCGACTATCTCTCGAAGGGCAAGCGTCCGCCGCTGGGTCTGCATCTGGAGTATGAGATGCTGAACAAGACGGTGTTCTCGTTGGTTCGCAAGGAACTCGGACTGGAGAATGCGCACTTCTTCCCCACTGCAGGTGCAACGGTGAATCCGAAGGTGGAGGAGTTCGTTCATGCAATAGGTATCAACATGATTGTGGGCTACGGTCTGACAGAGAGTCTTGCTACCGTCAGCTGTAACCATCTTGGTGAGCCCTATACCGTTGGTGGTGTTGGTATTCCCATCGAGGGCATTGAAATCAGAATCAGCGATGAGGGTGAAGTTCTGCTGAAGGGTCCGACCATCACACGAGGCTATTACAACCGTGAGGATCTTACCAAGGCAGCCTTTACTGAAGACGGTTTCTTCCGTACAGGTGACTCCGGCTATCTGAAGGATGGTGAGTTGTTCCTGAAGGAGCGTATCAAGGATCTTTATAAGACCTCGAATGGTAAGTATATTGCGCCGCAGATGATAGAGTCGAAGTTGTTGGTAGATAAATTCATCGATCAGATCTGTATCGTTGCCGATCAGCGTAAGTTTGTCTCGGCTCTGATTATCCCTGTCTATTCATTGTTGGAGGAATATGCCCGCGAACATCACATCCCGTTCGAGACACGTGAGGAACTGTGTGCTAACCCTCAAATCAACGAGATGATGAAGGAACGCATTGATACCCTTCAACAGCAGTTGGCCCATTATGAGCAGATCAAGCGATTCACGCTGCTGCCTCATCACTTCTCGATGGAGAAGGGCGAGTTGACAAATACGCTGAAGATCAAGCGTCGTGTGCTTAACGAGAACTATAAGAAGGAAATCGATGCGATGTACGCTGAGTAGTTTCCAGTTTATAGTTTAAAGTTTAGAGTTTATAGATGATTACTCAAGATCAACTGAAGGATGTTTTGGAGCGGGCAGATGCACTGAACCGCTATCTCGAGATAGATAAAAAGAAAATCGAGTACGAGGAAGAGGATCTTCGTACGCAAGCTCCTGATTTTTGGGAGGATCGCAAGCGTGCTGAGGAGCAGATGAAAAAGGTGAAGAGCATCAAGAAGTGGCTTGACGGCTACAAGGAGGTGCGCACACTGGCTGATGAGCTTCAGCTTGCTTTCGATTTCTTCAAGGACGAAATGGTCACGGAGGAAGAGGTCGATGAAGACTATGCCAAAGCCATTCAGGCCATCGAGGACTTAGAACTGAAGAATATGCTCCGTCAGAAGGAAGATCCGATGGAGGCTGTTCTGAAGATCAACTCTGGTGCAGGAGGTACGGAGGCACAGGATTGGGCTTCTATGCTGATGCGAATGTATATGCGCTGGGCTGAGGCTCACGGTTATAAGGTAACCATTTCCAACCTGCTCGATGGCGATGAGGCTGGAATCAAGAGTGTCACGATGCAGATAGAAGGCGGCGATTATGCCTATGGCTACCTGAAGAGTGAGAATGGTGTGCACCGTCTGGTACGTGTATCGCCTTTTAATGCGCAAGGTAAGCGTATGACATCTTTTGCTTCAGTGTTTGTCTCTCCGCTGGTGGATGATACTATTGAGGTATATGTCGATCCTGCCAAACTCTCGTGGGATACGTTCCGCAGTTCTGGAGCAGGAGGACAGAATGTTAATAAGGTGGAGTCGGGTGTGCGTCTGCGCTATTGGTATACCGATCCTGATACAGGTGAAGAAGAGGAAATCCTCATTGAGAATACGGAAACGCGCGACCAACCTAAGAATAAGGAACGCGCGATGACCTTGCTGAAATCCCAGCTTTATGACCGTGCGATGAAGAAACGTCTGGAGGCACAGGCCAAGATCGAGGCTGGCAAGAAGAAGATCGAGTGGGGCAGTCAGATTCGCAGCTATGTCTTCGATGACCGTCGTGTGAAGGACCATCGTACGAATTATCAGACGACTGATGTCGATGCTGTCATGAACGGCAAGATCGATGAATTCATCAAGGCATACCTGATGGAATTCCCTGTCAATGACGAAGAACAGTAACAATCAAATTAATAATTAAAACTATGGCTCAAATAGCAAAAGCATCAAAGTCTACCGAGAAGAAGGTGGCTTATCAGAAGAAACAGGAAGAAGGTGGTAAGAAAGTACTCGAGTGGATCTTCGGTGTACTCGTAGTACTCGCAGTATTATTTGTCATCTATTCCATTTTCATCGTAGCATAAATGAGCGGACTGGAGATAGAACGCAAGTTCCTGGTCCGTAACGATGATTACAAACGGCAGGCTTTCAGCAGCAGCCGTATCAGTCAAGGATATATCTGCAGTGGTCACGGACGTACCGTTAGGGTACGTATCCGTGATGACCGCGGATATCTGACTATTAAAGGCCCTTCTGATGCAGCGGGCCTCAGTCGGTATGAGTTTGAGAAAGAGATTACCCTGGATGAGGCTCATCAGTTGATGAAACTCTGTGAGCCAGGCGCCATCGACAAGACGCGTTATCTGGTAAAAAGTGGTGCTCACACCTTTGAGGTCGATGAGTTCTATGGGGATAACACAGGATTGGTGATTGCCGAGGTGGAACTCCAGTCAGAGGATGAATCTTTCGAGAAGCCGGCTTTTATTGGTCGCGAGGTAACTGGTGACCGTCATTTTTACAATGCACATCTTACCAAGCACCCTTTTTGCGCTTGGAGCGAACAAGAAAAATCAGAATCCCGATAATGGCCGCAAGGGTAATACCTGTGGAATTGGCTGCCAGATCGAGCCATTCTCCACTTCTTCTGCCACCCGTTGCGTATTCCTGTAACAATTCAATAATGCCACTCATGACGATGGGTGATAGCCAAGCCCAGAAGAACAGCTTCTCATGGTCTGGCTTCAGATGCTGACGGGCATATTCTATCCACAACACCACACAGGTTCCTCCATACATGATGATATGTACCCACTTGTCGATGAACTCCACTTCATCGAGTTCTGTCTTAGGAGGCGTGAAGAACGATAAGTACCAAATCAGTGCAAACAAAAGACACGAAAATGGGTATTTCTTGATTAAATGTAACAGAAACGACATATTTACTATCAATTTTTGTGCAAAATTAAGAAATATTTTATACTTTTGCAACGAAATTATGAGAAAAGTGCATATGTCGAAACTGGAAAGAGCTAGTTTTAGTAGTAAACTAGGTGTTATCCTGGCAACCGCAGGCTCTGCTGTGGGCTTGGGAAACATCTGGCGCTTCCCTTATATGACGGGACAGAATGGAGGAGCCGTGTTTATCATGATCTACGTATTGTGTGTGCTTCTTTTGGGTATACCTTGTATGGTCAGTGAGTTTATTATCGGCCGTCATGGACAGGCAAACACAGCGCGTTCATTCCGGAAAATGTCAGGTGGTTCACCTTGGATGCTTATCGGCTATATGGGAGTATTGACGGGATTCCTGATTTCCAGTTATTATGCTGTTGTCTCAGGCTGGTGCCTGGAGTACATGTGGGCTTCATTATTAGGTAAGTTACATGGCGATCCTGAATATATCAATACCTATTTCGCCACATTCTCTCAGGATCCCGTAAAGCCAATATTCTGGACGTTAATTATTCTTCTCGCTACTTATCTGATTGTTGAGAATGGTGTGCGTGACGGTATCGAGCGGGCCTCCAAGTTGTTGATGCCTGTCTTGTTCATATTGTTATTGGTTATTGTGGTGGCTTCTTGTATGCTGCCGAATGCAGATAAGGGCATAGAATTCCTGTTCAAGCCAGATACGACGAAATTGACGGGCGATGTGTTCTTAGGTGCTCTTGGCCAGTCGTTCTATTCGATGAGTATCGCCATGGGATGTATTTGTACATACGCCAGCTATTTCTCAAGAGATACCAACCTGTTTAAGTCTGCCACACAGATTGGCGTCATCGATTTCCTGGTGGCTATTTTGGCAGGACTGGTCATTTTCCCTGCAGCATTCTCAGTCGGGGTGAATCCAGATAGTGGCCCTTCTCTGATATTTATCACACTTCCAAATGTGTTCCAGCAGGCTTTTGGCAGCTTCTCAGGTCTGGGTTATGTAGTCTCGCTTCTGTTCTATGCCCTTTTGTCTATGGCAGCACTGACATCTCTGATTTCTTTGCATGAGGTGAGCACCGCTTTCTTGGAAGAGGAAGTGCGCACTACGCGTAAACGGGCAGCAACTGCAGTGACTATTGCGTGCATGATCCTTGGGGCGATTTGCTCTTTGTCATTGGGAGCATGGAGTAAGCAACAGCTGTTTGGCATGACCATCTTCGATTTGTTCGATTTCGTCACAGGCCAACTGTTCTTGCCTATTGTAGGTTTCCTGACTTGTATCTTCATCGGCTGGTTCGTACCTCATAAGTTAGTCCGCGACGAGTTTACTAATAATGGCACTCTGCGTAATGTCACGCTGTTCCATTTCTATATCTTCCTGGTGAAGTATGTCTGCCCGATTTGCATCTTGTTTATCTTCCTCCATCAGTTCGGTTTGATATAAATAAGACGTGATATGGAAAACAGAGGAAATTTTGGTAGCAAGCTTGCCATTATTCTGGCAACGGCAGGTTCGGCGATAGGTTTAGGTAATATCTGGCGTTTTCCCTTTACGACGGGTCAGAATGGTGGCGCCGCCTTTATCTTGATCTATCTGGTTTGTGTGCTGTTGTTGGGTATACCAGGTATGGTCAGTGAGTTCATCGTGGGTCGTCGTGCCCAGACGAATGCGGCTCGTGCATACGCTCAGTTAGGGCGCAAGGAGTGGCGCATTGTGGGTTATCTGGGTATTCTCACCTCTACGATTATCCTGGGTTTCTATGCCGTTGTGGCTGGCTGGTGCCTGCAGTATCTGTTTGCGGCAATTATGGGTCAGCTGAATGGCGATGCACAATATATCATCAGCTATTTCAAGGAGTTCTCTGGCGATCCCCTGAAGCCATGCCTCTGGGCTGTGGCCTTTGTGGTGATTACGCACGTCGTGATTGCCCAGGGCGTGAACAAGGGTATTGAGCGTATCTCCAAACTGTTGATGCCTTTGCTGTTGATACTGCTGTTGATCCTGGTGGTGGCGTCTTGCATGTTGCCTGGAGCCGTTGCTGGTATCGAGTTTCTGCTGAAACCTGACTTCTCGAAGATGAATGGCGATGTGATTCTCGAGGCCTTAGGTCAGGCGTTCTTCTCACTGAGCCTGGGAACGGCCTGTCTCTGTACCTACGCATCCTACTTTAAGAGCGATACCAATCTGCTGAAGTCGGCCACGCAGATTGCCTTGTTGGATTCGGCCATCGCCATTCTGGCAGGTCTGATGATCTTCCCTGCTGCCTTCTCCGTGGGAGTGCAGCCCGATAGCGGTCCTTCGCTCATCTTCATCACCCTTCCGAATGTGTTCCAGCAGGCCTTTCATGCTTTGCCTTGGAATGGCTATATCCTTTCTTGTCTGTTTTATGCCTTGTTGGTTTTCGCAGCCTTGACGTCAACGATCTCCATGCACGAGATTGGAACGGCCTTCTTCCACGAGGAACTGAATCTGCCACGAAAGCGGGCTGCCTGGATCCTCACGGTCGTCTGCTCCAGCATCGCCGTGTTCTGCTCTCTTTCAACGGGGGCATATACTGATCTGCAGTTGTTCGGGCTGTCGCTGATGGACTTCTGCGATTTCCTCACAGCCAAGATCATGCTGCCAGCCGGAGGCTTCCTCACGAGTATTATCATGGGATGGTTTGTCAATCGTCAGATGGTGCGCGAGGAGTTTACTAATCATGGCACCGTTGCAGAGTCGTTTTTCACAGCCTATTTGTTCTCCGTCCGGTATATCGTGCCGCTCTGCATCCTCCTGATCTTCCTGCATCAGTTCGGCATCCTATGATCCGAGAGTTCTTCTATCTTCAGAAGTCTGATCGTAAGGTAATCCTGACCTTACTCCTTGTCATCGTCATTGCCTTAGGTGTGATCTTTATCGTGGGAGGGGAGTCCGAAGAAAAAGTTCCTCAGAAAGATAGCCTTACCAGAACCAGTAACTATTACGTTGCTCCGAAGAAAGCAGAGCTTTTCGTTTTCGATCCTAATACAGCTGACAGTACCCAGCTCTTGCGACTTGGTTTGCAGCCTTGGCAGGTGAGGAATATCTATAAATACCGTGCGGCTGGCGGTGTTTATCGCGAGAAGACAGATTTTGCACGTCTCTATGGATTAACAGTGAAACAGTATCGTGAACTCGAACCTTATATCCGTATCTCAGACGATTACCTGCCTGCTTCGACGCTGTTGAAGCATGAGAAGAGAGGTCATCGGGAAGCAACGCGTGATTCTGCTCGTCAGAATCATGGTACCGTCCCCCTTCCACAGTATTCCCCCAAGCTCCGCCCAGGCGAGACAGTCGAACTGACCACCGCTGACACCACGGCCCTGAAGACGATTCCTGGCATCGGCCCTTACTTTGCCCGTAAGATTGTACAGTACGGACAGCGCCTGGGAGGTTATGTCAGCATCGACCAACTCGATGAAATCGAGGATTTCCCACAGGATGCCAAAAGGTATCTGGTCATCAACGAGGCCCATCCTCAGAAACTGAACCTGAACAAACTCTCACTCAACGAACTCAAGCGCCATCCTTACATTAATTTTTATCAGGCGCGTGCCATCACTGACTATCGTCGCCTGCATGGTCCCATCCATTCCCTCAACGACCTGAGGCTTTCCAAGGATTTCACCCAAGAAATCCTCACCCGCCTCGCGCCATACGTCGAGTTCTGAGAATCTATTAAAAAGATCCCGAAACGACCAAACGTTTTGGGATCTTTATATATATAATAAGGTATATGTTACTTAATCACGACCTTCTTACCATTCCTGATATAAAGCCCCTTACCTGGCTTCGCCACTCGCTGGCCTTGGAGGTTAAACCACACATCGTGCTCACTGCTCACAGTCCCTTGTTCAATAGTCCTGATTTCTGTTGTACCCTCATCATTATCTTCATATACTTCAATCAGCGAGCGTGTTCCTGCAAACTTGCTGAGCGGAAGAGGAAGATAGGCCATACCTTTGGGGAGTGTAATTTCACCATCGAATCTATACCACTCGCCTTTTGACAATACAAAGTTTGTCATTTCGCCCTCAACATCCTTTATTTTTTTATCCTCAGTTGTACCCACAAGAAAGTTTGCATAGACAGACAATGATTCGACATGCTTTACCTTATAATCACCAGGAGTACCTTTCACGATAATTCCAGTCCCAGCTGGCACACTCTTCACTCTTGTCAACCAGATGGTATTGGTCTTATGGTCATAGCCTGATACTATGAATGCCTTAAGATTTTCCATATCAGAGAAGTCAAGGTCATAATCACTGCAATAGGTTCCCTTGCCATAAGACTTGATGGTAATCTCATCCTCGTCAGTATTTTCTAACTCAATAATCTCCTTAAACTTATTCCAAGGCGACGCTGCCAGATATGCATCACGAGTCCCCTTTGGCACGTACAGGGGAATATCATAGTTTGTGAATGTATTATCCTCAGCTTGCGGAGGAGTTGTCGCCAACGACGTTACACTTGTCAGACCACTGCAACGAGAGAAAGCGCTTTCTCCAATAGAAGTCACGCTATGAGGAATAGTTACAGAAGTCAAACCTTTGCATTCCTGGAAAGCATTCTCGCCAATGGATGTCACGCTGTTGGAGATAGTCACAGATGTTAGACCATAGCATCTAAGGAAAGCTCCTTTACCAATGGAAGTCACACTGTTAGGGATTTCCACTGATGTAAGACTTCTACAAGACGCAAAAGCATAACTATCAATAGAAGTCACGCTGTTGGGGATTTCCACTGATGCCAGAGCGGTACAGTTGTGGAAGACACCAACAAGAATAGAAGTCACGCCATTAGAGATGGTCACAGAAGCCAGGTTTCTGCAACCATAGAAGGTCTCAGCACCAAGATAAGTCACACTATTAGGAATGTTCACAGAGGTCAAGCCATCGCAAAAGCGGAAAGTAGAACCGAGGAGATGTGTCACACTATTGGGGATCTCCACAGAGGTCAGACCGCTGCAACCAGCAAATGCATCATAGGCAATACGAGTCACGCCGTCGGGAATGACCGTCGTTTTACAACCAGCTACAAGGTAATTGCTTGCTGTTCTTATAATTGCATTACAGTTATCACGGGAGTCGTATTCCGTATTTTCAGCTTCTACGACAATCGATGTCAAATCGCTGCAATATGTGAAAGCACTATTTTCAATAAAAGTCACGCTGCTGGGAATCGTGACGGAGGTCATGCCACTACAACCTGTGAATGCATATCTGCCAATTGAAGTCACATTGTTGGGGAAAACCGTCGTTTTACAACCACGTATAAGGGTATTACTCGCTGTTTCTATAATTGCATTACAGTTATCGCGGGAGTCATAAACTGTATTACCTGCTTCTACAACAATCGATGCAAGGCCACTGCAATTATTGAAAACATAATAGCCAATAGAAGTCACGCTATTGGGGATGGTGATGGAAGTCAGGCCACTACAGTCTTGAAAAGCACCGTTTTCAATAGAAGTCACGCTATTGGGGATGGTGATAGACGTCACGCCGTTGCAATAGTTAAAAGCACTTTCTCCAATAGAAATCACGCTATAAGTTACTTCCTCATACGTAACAGACTTTGGAATCGTGATTTCGCCAGAATACTTGTTAGGATTCCTCGTCACTTGCGCAACCTGGTTCTCTGCGTTCAGATTGTAATAAATACCGTCAATTTGCACGGCATCGGCATTGGCCAATAACGGCAGGAATGCCAAAAGGAAAAGTAAGTAGATTTTCTTCATATTTGTTTTGTTTTAAGTCTCTATAATATGGCTGCAAAAATACATAAAAATCCCGAAACGACCAAACGTTTCGGGATTATTTATATATAATAAGGTATATATTACTTATTCACAACCTTGAGCTACGTTCGAGCTCGCTCACGTTCGGAAATGTGAGCAAGCTCTCATTTCGCTCACTTAATCACGACCTTTTTACCATTACGGATGTAAAGCCCCTTGCCAGGCTTAGCGACGCGCTGGCCTTGGAGCGTGTACCATTCCTCACTTCTCACTCCTTCCCTCTTCGTTTCATGGATACCTGTGGTATCACCTTCGCCACTGATACTACGCGTATTTATCGTCATAGAGATCACCTCGGGCTCCTCAGTGAAACTATAACTCGACAATGGTGTATCATCTTTTGCAGAACGCGTCATCGCCAAAGCCGTTTTCGGAATACGCAGATAAGCCATACCCGAGGGGAAATCTATAGTAGATCCGAAGTTCAAGAACTCACCTTTGCTCATTACCATATGGGTGTAAATCTCATCACTCGGATCGAGGGATACGGAAGAACCGCTATTGTTACCTACCAACATGTTGGCATAGCTCGTCTGAGCACCTGAAGAGGGAACGCTGTATTCACCCTTCGGACCCTTTACAATCAAGCCGACACCAGCTGAAACATGGGTCACACGAGTCAACCAGATCACTGATGAACTATTGTCATAGCCCGTCACAATGAAGGCCTTCACACCATCGCCCTCCAAAGAGGAGAAATCAAGGTCTACAGTACTACACAGCGTCACCTTACCCTTATCATTATTGATATTTACAGTCTGAGATGAACCTGGCGTGGCAGATGGCATCGCTTCAGGTTTCGGCAACTGCAGATAGCTCATGTTGGCTGGGAATGAAACAGGAGATCCAAATGCCCAGAACTGACCACCAGACATCACCATGTTCATATAGTCACCCTCGGTGGGATTCAACGTGATGGGACTGCCTGTGGTATTGCCCTTCAACATGTTCTCATAATAAGATGAAGAAGAGGCCTTCACTGGTATGTCATATGTAGTACCAGCCGTACCCTTCACAATAATCGGTGTACCTGCGGGAACATCCTTCACACGGGTCAAGTAGATCGTGCTTGTCTCACCCTGATAGTCATAACCTGTCACCACGAAGGCCTTCACATCCTCCCTATCGCTGAAATCCAGGTTCTTATCACAATAATAGGCTAACTTGTTGTTCTTGAGGGTAATGGATTGAACTGGCTCATAATGGTAATCCTCAATCAGCGAACCGAATGACAGATCCCAGATATCTTCATCTGACGTTCCGGCACCTGGAGTCTCAACGGGATGTGAATCCTCAAACGTAAAGTTTAGGGCCACTTCGTCCTTTTTCCCAAGTAACAGCCAAGAACGACTCTCATAGCCAGATATTTTCTGACTTGACGCACCTGGATCATCCCAAGTTACATCCACAGCATACCATTTATCGTTTTCCATCTGAACTTCATTCCACATGTGGGCACCGCCTGGATCGGATGAATAGTTCTTTGCATTACCTGTTGCCAGAACACAGGGAATTTCAATCTTATCACACAGCACCTTAAAGGCCCTGGCATATCCTTCACATACCGGACCAAGCGAACCAGTACTCTCACGCAAGGCACTAAGAGGGCTCCAGGCTATATCGTCGGCAGTACCTGTTTCAATAAGATCTGAGTTATAACTATTATGCTCTGTCAGCCAGTCATTCAGGCCAATCACCTGTTCATAACGGCTCATACCAACAAATGGATCTGAAACAGCCTTTACCTTCGCATTAAATTCTGCAACACCATCCGAAATCTGCTGCTGAGTGCGGAATCCTTCAATCCGATAGTCATAATCCTCTATTTCTAATGTGTTGCCATTTTGATACTTTTCCTTTAATGTAAAAGTCAAAGGTATAGTATAGGTAACAGTACCAGTGCCCGCTGAAGGATCATAATTGCCTCCATAGTTACTTCCCCATCCCCATCGTGCTTCATTACCCGTCCAAAACGCCTCTGGATAATCATAGTTCAGACAGAGAATCAGATAACGCATAAAACAATTGTATTCAGCAATGATATTATTAAACTCCGCATTCAGCGCATCATGGAAAGCCTGATAAATTACATCTTCACTTGAACCAACAGGGAAAGTGAAGTCAACAGAACCCGATAGGTTCTTAATAATCACATAATAAGTATCGGAACCATCGTTCTCCGCCTTGGTCGGATCCGAAAGCCAGTTAGCGCCTCCATTCATAACCTCCTTCACCTGCTCTCCAAAGACCTGATAGAAATCTATCAAATAGTCCGGCATATTTCCGATACGGTCTATCCACTTCCATCCAGGTCCATCACCTCTTGTAACAGCCATGCGGCTGGGCTGAAGTCCTGTAAAATCAGACCAGTTGATATGGCGAGTATCCATTTTGAACTGTTGAGTCTCTTTAGAGAATGGCCCAATACTGACGGTCTGTCCCAATACAACAATGCTAACGAAACATAGCATAGAAAGGACGATAAATTTCCTAATCATATTCGTAAAATTTAGAGTTTTAGATAATTTGGGGCAAATATACGAAAAAATCCCGAAATGAACAAACATTTCGGGATTTTTTATTCGGAACAATAACAATACTATATTATGATGTTTGTTTTAACCGCCAGAAGAAATGCCATGTACGGAACACTGGTTCGCAAAGCGCCTCATGAGGATACTGCCGTACAAAATGGAGGTTACGCCAAATCTTAGCAAAATACTTTCCTCCTGTAGAATGATCAGTCAATCCAGAGCTCTTTCCAAAGTTTCCGCCTTTCAAGATTTCATCCAACAAGGTCTTACCCCGTATGTCATCCACTGGTGCAATCATGAATTCCTCCTTCAACGCAAACACCTCTTGCATCACATACATTGCCGCCCCAGCGAATTTCCATAATCCCAAATGGCGGAGCAGCCTTTCCAAATCATCTTTCTTTATTTCTCTATTTTGCTTTGTCGTCTGCAATAGATAATAGTAATCCACAAACTGTCGAAGTCCAATCCCCTCATCAAAGAAGTGGTGCATCATGTGAGCCAGCAGAAAGACGATATTAAATGATACCGTCGGCACAGCAACCTTTCCAGCACTCTCTGGTAATTCTACCATATTTTGGCATTGCTCCATCATCAGTCCTTCCATCCATGTCTGGATGCGATGGTTATACAGCGGGTTGTTCATAAACGTTGGAACGAAATGTATCTCTACCTCCACATCAGGGAACAAATGATAATCGATATGCTGATAGCGAATTCTAGTATGGGGGAATTTCTTTCTGACATAATTCGTTACAACCCTTCTACGATCACTGACATTCTGCTTTCCACCCGTAACCATCATGAATATATCGATATCTCCAGAAATCCTGACAAAAGGGTTGGGGTACATCATAGCATTCCCCTGGCCTTTCAGCACTAAACTGTCAAATCCGTCCTGACGTAACTTTGTAACCAATTCTACACAACGCTGATTAAGGAGTATATTACGTTTTTTTACTTTTTCGACATAAAAGAACCACTTCATTTTCAACTGGCGAGGAATAGCGACACCCTTGCCCATGCGTTGCAATACGCCATATACAATGCCTAATACAGCTTGTTTCTTGGCAAAATCAAACATGGCCTCCCATTCCTGTTCTTCAATCTGAGGAACCTGATCGCTCGCTCCAATTGCATAGCGAACAAGATGAAAGAAATCCTGATTATTATTTTGCGCCATGACGTGTAATAACTGCAATAATAGTTTTATAGATACACAATAGATCAAGTTTCATAGAAAGATTCCGCACATAATAGTACTCCAAAGCAAGACGTTCCGGATAATCAATGTCAGATCTTCCATGACATGCCCACCAACCCGTAATACCAGGTTTGACTTTCTGATACAATTCAAGGCCGTCATGAGCTTCCAACTCACCTTCTACCAAAGGTCTTGGCCCGACTATTGACATTTCCCCTTTTAATACATTGATTACCTGTGGTAACTCATCAAGCGACGACTCACGAAGAAATCTACCCCACTTCGTGATTCGGGGATCGTTCTCTATTTTTTGGCTCGTTTCCCACTCTTTTCTATACCGCTCATCCTTTAACAGTTCTTCAAGTATTACATCTGCATTCTGAACCATCGTGCGGAATTTATAGATTTGGAATTCTTTCCCATCTTTTCCGATTCTTTTATGTGTATATATCACATTCCCCTCATCACCCATCAATATATACCCCAATTTGATAATAATGCTTATGGGAATCAGGATTACAACACCAACAAGACTCAAGATGATGTCAAGACATCTCTTAATGAAAAGATACATCGTTATTATATGGTTATATTATGATTGTAAGAGAATTCAGCATACTTAGTCTCTACAAACAATCTGATTTCCTTCTTAAATCTCTCTTCCGAAAAGACCTCTGCCCACTTTCTACAGACATGATAGTCAAACGGCATCTCGCCTAAGGATTCGAATCTGTTCACTGCATCCATAATAGCCTCAGGGGTCTGCTCGTAGAAGAACAGACCTGTTTCCCCTTCTGAGACCGTTTCTAAAGAGCCTCCGTGTCCTAAGGCAATCACTGGAGTTCCGCATGATTCAGCTTCAACAGGTATCATCCCGAAGTCCTCATCTGCAGCAAATATGAACGCTTTTGCATGTTGCATTTTCTCCTTCAGTACTGCAAATGGCTGATAGCCCATAACTGTTATATTGGAACCAGCCTTTTTTTTATATTTTTCCAGATTAGGCCCACCTCCAATAACAAATAACCTTTTGTCAGGCATCTTGTTGAAAGCCTCTATGACAACGTCAATCTTCTTGTAAGAGACCAAACGACTACTAGTCAGATAATAGTCCTCCTTATCTGTGCATAGCTCAAAATTGGAAATATCGATATTGGGATGTATTGTCGTAGAGTCCCTGCGATATGTCTTTTTGATACGTCTTCCCACATAATCAGAGTTACAGATAAAATAGTCTACCCTAAAACTGCTAAGCATATCCCATTTCCTGATTCTGTGCAGAAGGTAGCGAGCCAGACAACTCCTCAGTCCGTTTGTTAGATGTGATTCTTCCAAATACTCATGATACATATCCCACACATAACGGATGGGAGAATGACAATAACAGATATGTAGCTGATCCTCTCTTGTCAGGACACCCTTCGCAACGCAATGGGAAGAAGAGATGATCACATCATATCCCCGCATATCAAACTGCTCGACAGCCATTGGGAACAATGGAAGATACATCCTGTGCTTTTTCGTAGAAAACGGCAATCTTTGAATAAAAGATGTATGCACTTTTTCCCACGGGATTCCAAGTTCTTCGCAGATGTCCTTTTTCGCAATCAGCGTGAAGATATCAGCATCAGGAAAGACATCAGAAATGGCCTTTGTCACTTTATCGGCCCCGCCCACAGTGACCAACCAATCATGTATGATTGCGACTCTCATATATTAACTTCAGTATAATGACAGATTGCTTCCATGTATTCCTTCACAGTATTCTCAAAAGTTGGGTGTGACATGTCCTCAATAACAGATATTTTTCTTTGATATTCCGAATCACTTAAGTTCTGAGAAATATCATACCCATGTAAAAAATCATCAACGCCATTTCCATCAACATTAATACAAAACTGATTATGGGAATTCTCTTCATCGAAATGACCTATCGGAATACAATTGTAAAGCAGTGCAGTTTTATATGTAGCGTTAATTGAAGAAACAGAGGGAATGATAGGTAACACGCAAAAACCTGCCATACAAAAATAACGGGAAATATCCGCTTCCTCTAGACTTGCCAAATACTTCACTCCAAAACCTTCATAATGATTGACAAATGGAGAACTTGTCAGGATATATAAAGTATTCTGTTGATCCACATTAAATATTTTCCATGCTTCTAGCATGTTGTCTATCGCTTTTGCTTTCGTTATTAACCCAAAATAGATATAGATTCGTCTATTCTTTACAATTCCTTTTGAGGTATTCATAGATATATTGCTTGGGATAGTACGCAAAAAGACAGGCTTACCATATTTTTGCGCAATCATCATTTGGGTATGTTTATCAGTAACAAGCACTACATCAGCAGAAGCTATGAAATGTTTTATGATAAACCTACGAAGGAAATGAACCCTATCGTATTCATGAAGAGACATAACAAGAATTCCTTTTTGACGTATAACTGCATATCGGAGTTTCGCAATATATCGAATAATAAAAACATTGCATTCAGCAAAAGGATACTCTATAACAACTATATCCGTTTGCTTGATTTTATCACATACTTGTGCAAAAAGCTTAGACATGTTCATTGATATAAGTTTATCAACGAATCCATTTGTCCCAGAATTAGCAGAGTGAATACACACTTCACATTTCTTTACCCGCTGAAAACACTTATATAAGTTATAAGAATAGTCACCTATTCCGTCCTTTTTTGTATCTGCATTATTACAAATTATATGTATCATTTAGTCATTCAAGTTCTTCTATAATTTCCTCAACAGGACATTCCTCTACACCCTGTTGTCGATTGATAATGATAATGAAAAAAATATAAAACCAAAAGAAATAAAGCCATAGATTTCCCACAATAAAGTATTGCAATAACTGAGTAATGAAGCCTACTAAAAGAGCCATAGAAGAAGTCGTCTTTTGAGCTTGTCTAAATACAGAGAAAAACATCAACAGCAGCAACACAAAGCCTATAAGCCCTTGATTCAACAAAACAGATAAATATAAATTGTTCGCTTCTTCTGCTGGCTTATATATTTCGACATTATTTTCTGTATGATAAGCTGTAGCCCCAACACCCTGTCCTAACAACATTCTATTCCATCCTCCCTCTAAAAAAGCATCTGTTGCAACAATTAGATTCTCAGCCCTCTCCGCTCCAGAGTAATCCATCTCTTCTTCATCAAATGAAGAGAAAGCTATAATCTTTGTTGAAATACCTTCATAAACGTCTTTAACTTGGGGGAACAAAAAAAATGCTGTAATAAGGGCTCCCACCCCCACAGCCCCCAATGCAAAAAAACTCTTTATAATAGAATAGCGCTGTAACATAAACAGCTTTAGGAGTAAAACTACCAGTATGGCAACATATCCAAAAGTTGATAATGATAAAATAGCTATAGCGAAAGACAATATTGCCCAAAAACTATACTTCTTTAAATCCGATATGAAATAGTATATACATGGAGTTATTATCGGTATCAGATACCCAGGTTCTGATGCCGTACCAGAAAGCCTTTTGAAACCGAATGTCTCAGATGCTTCATAAGGCCCAAATTCACCATACAACATGGTATAACCAAACATTTGAATTAAGCAAAAAACGGCTTCAATGATAACCGTATATTTAAATAATAACACAAAATATTCTTCTGAAATACATATATACTTGTCTTCGGCAATTCTAATAAGTACAAAGAGTAGTATTCCTCGAATAAAATATTTAATCGCAAACATTGGTTGAATGTATTCAGCAAAACCAATGCCTACTATAAAAGAATAAGCCAAAAAGATTAGTAACAGATTACTAATAGTATTATCAGATTCTACATATTCCTCGTTAAAAACAAAATATAGCAAAGGACTCATAGCCATAAGTAATTCACCAAATCGCATAGGAGTGTTTTCGCCAATCATCAAAGCGAATGATTCACGTAAAGGAAATACAATTAACAAGAGGAATAAAAATATTTTTAGGTTTCTGTTTTCAAGCATTTTTATTTACTAGTAGCAATTTCAATAATCCATGAGGGAATCTATCTTTTATGGTGGAGGTCATTTTAAAAAAGGATATCTTCCACAAATACCAGCAAAAGCACAGAATACGACTTCCTCCGTATGAACATTGTATTTGATATGACTCTTTGCGTGACTTTACAAAATTATCATAAGTAGCACCTCCAGATGCATCAACAACAGAAATAGGAACATCAATATATCTAAATGAATAATTGTTAATATATGCCCAAAGTAAGAAATCATAATCAGCAGCAAGACGATAGCTTAAATTAAAAAGTCTCTTCTTCAAGATTTCTGATTTAACAAAAACGCTTTGATGAGAAAACACCATATCATATCTTATTTTACTCAGTTTTTGAGAAAAGACATATTTTTCGCCAAATACATATTTATATATAACATCACCATATATAATATCCGATACGGTCTCACTGGATCTTATTTTATTCTCTACCTCCTCTATAATCATTGAATGTATAAAAACATCACCTGCATTCAAGAAAATTAGGTATTTCCCTTTCGAGGCTTCAATTCCTTTATTCATTGCATCATAAATACCCCGATCAGGTCCCGATATATAATAATTGATACCACTTTTGTACTTACAGATGATATCATTTGTACCATCTGTACTACCACCATCAATGATAATATAATCAATGGACTTTGATGTCTGAGAAATGACCGAACATAGCGTTCTTTCAATAATGTCGACTGAATTATAACATATAGTAACAACACTAAACAACATACAGTCATTCCTCAGTCTATATTAGATAAAATGTCTATGTTCTCCTGTAAAGGAATACTTCAAATCACGATTCCTTTCACCGATTTTCTTAGCCGGAATACCAGCTACTATGGTAAATGGATCCACATCATGAGTTACAACAGCACCTGCTGCAACCACAGCACCTTCTCCGATATGAACACTATGTAGTATAACTGTGTGTGAACCTATCCATGCACGATTATCAATCAAAACAGGACCATGGTTCTGAGTTCCACAACGAAAGAAAGGATCGCGATGATCATGTTGTTCAGTCCATACTTTTACCCCACTGGCAAACACAACATCCTCTCCAATTGTTATTCCATTTCTTGCATCAAGAATTGAATGATCACCAATAATTGATCCACGTCCTATAGTAATTTTGGAAGGTTCTCGTACTTCTGTTCCATAATAAATGACAGCATCAGCACATAGGTTCACACCACATACATGCCGATAAATATAGTTTCTAATATGATGCGATGGAGTGTACGACAAACGATATAAATAATATGCAGTAAATCCAGAGCAAAGCCCTTTTATCTTATACCTTACAGAAATGTCATTTTTCACAATCTCTACTTTATTCTCCTTATTATCACTCATATAATTGTTTTTCACAAAAAAAAATATTTTTATCATCGGGGAGAATAAAAGAACGAACGAAACATTCTTAAACAGAACGATAAAAGCCAATAATACAATTAACAGAAGAGTAACAGTATTCATAAACTATCGGAATTATTATACTATCTGAGCCAAATACCTTTTGCAGTTTTATCTAACAACTTACGTAACTGAATTTTCCCAAATACTGCTTGGAACAACATGACTATAGTTGGGATAACAACCACCCCTGCAACTCCCCATAACCGACATGCAACAGTCATTAAGGGCCATGAAACGAAAGCAAACGATAAATAAATAATGAGTTGTATTCTAACCGTACCAATGCCATTGATAAGATACATATATAGATTCCCCAAATTCAAAATGATTACATATACACAAACACATAACGATAATTCTTGACTAACCTCCACATTTGCTCCTACCCAAAGAAGATAAACATAAGGAGCAAGTATACACATCAGAAGTCCAGTGGCACTATTACCAACCCAAATAAATTCTAATGCCTTAATAGTTCTTTTCATCCACGAATAATCATTTCTTTTGTATGCATCGGTGAAAGCAGACCAGAACGGTGTTAGTACAATAATATTGATAGTATTTAATAACGCAAAGTACTTATATGCTATATTATACTCAGTAACGGCTTCGGGGCCAATCTCTCTAGATATTATAATATTGATGATTTGAAAAATAAAGATCATACATAAATAGATTATAAAAAACTGGACTCCTATCCCTAAGATATCTCGAATCAGCCCCATCTTTATATAACGGAAATGAGGAGCAATATTTTTATATTTATCAGAAGAATATACAAAAAGCGTAACCACTATTGTCAGCAAACAAGGCATTCCTGCATAATATAAAGCCAAATTGGTTAGACTTCCTTCACTAATCCGAGTAAGAATCCAAACGGAAATCAGAGACAGCAATTGACCTCCTCCCTGTATCATCGATGCAAAACCTGTTTTTTGATCAGCCATAAGCATCGTAGAAACAAGGTTTGCAACCATCGTCATGCAGAAGAATGCAGACAAAACAATAAATATCTCACCTAATTCTTCATTATAAGCAGGTTCGACATTTATAACCATAGACCAATCAATAAATACACTGCAAAGACAAATAAAAATATAAATGATTATGACGATGAAAGAAACAGAAAAATAAGTAGTACTCAAATAACATCTTGCTAATTCGATATTGCCTTCAGCTTTAGCTTCGGCAAATCTATTCCTAAAACCATTCCCAAGTCCCAAATCAAATAAGGTTACCCATCCGATAATCGAAGACAATGTCAACCAAATTCCATATCTTGTCGCGTTAACATAATCAATCATTAACGGAACAGTCAGAAAAGACGACAACACATAAATCATCTTTGCCACCACAGATAGCACGACACCCTTCACAGCTTCCTTTGAGCGGCCAGAAGAATTAGCGTAGATTGTTTTCAAACAATATTTCACGATTGCTGAGGAACAGGTTTTGACAGTAACGCCTTCAGGTCACCCTCTTTATAGAAAATGTATATCGTTGTAGCGATGAATGTCAAGATTAGGACAACAACACATATTATCGAGCGTTTTGGTCCTGTCTTCCTAACAGGGACCGTCGATGCCTGAACAACTGCAAAAGCAGGAGTGTCTTCCTGAACTTTCATTTCTGCCTGCTTCAGACGAGCAGAGACCTGCTGATAAATGGTGCGCTGAAGCTGCATCTCTGTTTCTTTATTCAAACGTTTCTGACGGACTTCTTCCAAGAATGAGTTCATGTTTGCATCAGTATACTGGGCATAATCCTGACATGCCTTTTCATATAAAGCCTTTGCCTCGTCGTGCATTTTCTGATTATGCTCCAGATCTACACGAGCCTTTCGAGTACGATAGTTGGTAATGAACCGTTGTAGTAAGACCATGGCTGAGTCTGCAATGGTGGTACAAACTTCTGGATCATAATCTTCAACACTGATCGTAATGAGACTGGTCTTTTTGTTAACGGAACATGAAACCTTTTTTCCTACCAACCTAGCAATAGCAGTTTGACGTTTTGTCATGCGATGAGGATCAAGCTTTGCTGTATCCACTTTCGAAGACCTTCCGAATATTTTTTTTATAGCAGAAGACCACCAAGGGCTATTTGGTCCATTCTTCAGGTAGTCATAGTAGGTTAGCTCTGCATCGGTATTTTTCGGCTTTACTTTCACTTTCAATAATTCTGCCTTGAAATCTACTGATGCCATCAATTCTGGATACAATGCCGGACGTAAGGCATCCGAAGTGCTACTTATGGCCGAACCCAAATCAATTCCAAGACCACTTGCTAAAGAAGCCAAACTACCGCTACTCCGATTACCTGAAAGTTCTGGACTTAATTTTACCGTGCAATTATAATAATTAGGCAACGACAGCATATACAGTGCTGTAAAAAGAAATATTACGGGAAGTACTATCATGTACAATTTCTTATGTTTAAGCATAAGTTGATAAGCTTTAGACGGATCCAAAATAGAAGCACGTCTTATTCTTACATGTTTATCAATCATAATCGTATTATTCTTATTTTAACAGATTTGCTATCGTGGCAACCATTGTGGCAAGAGAAGCAACACTTGTACCTATGCCAAGCCATTGGGAGATGACCTGCGCATCACGAGGTCTTTTGGTCGGTACTACGACTTCACAACCTGGCTCTATCTTTCCCTCCTTGGCCAATGCCATTGTACCATTCTGATAAACTATATAAGCATGGGATTTCTTGGCCCTTTCTCCAAAACCACCAGCTTGCTTGATATAATATTTATAGCCCTTTCCTTCATCAAAGGCCACTGTATTTGGAGCATTAACATCACCGCTGATACGGACAGTATGGTTGAAACTTGGAACTATCAGACGATCACCGTCCACCAACTCTACATCTTGAGTGGAACCGGGATGGGCAAGTGCCTCATCCAAATGGATACCGATAGTATAAGTATCAGATATAGCAATCTTATCAATGTTTATAGAATCTTTTCCATCAGCACCCTGACGAGCCACCTGAAGCACAGCCTGCATACGGGCCTTTTCGTCATCATTCATTTTTCGTAACAATCTGGCACCACGAGCATTTGAGCCAGGAATCAAACCACCCGCAGACTTAACAACATCTGAAAGACGTTGATTTTTCTTTTCTAGTGAGTAAACACCCTCAAAAGTCACCTCCCCTTCGACAAATACATTAATCACTTTCTTAGAAATCGGACTTCTTCGAACATGAACAACATCATAAGGCTCCAAGAAAAAGCTATTTGAATAATCTATCGAAAAACCTGGATTTAACTCAAAACTATAAACTTTCGCCACCTCTTCACTAGCTTCACGAGCCTGAGGATCAATAACCCGCCTCGAGATATCAATTTTTACCGTTGAGGCTTCATCTGTCAGGCCACCAGCCTGAAGAATCAGATCCTCTATCGTCATCTTATCGGCAAACTCGTAGGTTCCCGGGCAGATTACTTCTCCATCAATAGTCAGCGTGCGTAGGTTCTGGTGCTCAGCCATTGTAGGTACGAAAAGTACATCCTCATTTTGCAGAGGTACATCTGCAACTATACCGTTCATAATACCCTCAACATCCACCGCTACTACTTCATGGGTTCGATTCGGTTTAACCCTCCTAATGACAGCACGGGCTGTCAAGGCTTCCTCCATCAGCCCGCTGGAATACTCTATTAAGGAGCGTACACTATTGATTTTCTCTCCAAGATGATACATGCCTGGACGAAATACTGCACCTCTGACCTCAACCATATTTTTATAACGGTCAATAATGGAATCGACAATAACAGAATCACCATCATCCATTTTAAAGTCAGCCCTCTCAAACTCTTCGACATTATAGACACTCTTAAGATCCTCACTCTTACGGAAAACACGGATAAACTTCCTATACGCATCGCCTGAAAGTCCACCACAATATTTTAATAATGAAGACAGACTCTCCGTCTTGCGCATCTCATAGGCCATCGGGCGCTTCACTCGACCAGAAATATCTACAATACATTCATAAGCGCCAACCTGAACAACATCATTGTCTTGCAGACGTACATTACCAGACAGACGACCATTGATGATGAATTCATAAATATCTACTACAGAGATCTGTCGACCGTTTCGGATTACCTTTACATTCCTCATCGTTCCTAAATCGCTTATGCCACCTGCCATATAAAGTGCGTTAAAGACTGTAGAGAAGGCACTCAAGGTATAGGTTCCTGGAGCCTTTACCTCGCCCATGACATTGACAATAATAGTACGAGTCTGACCAACAGTCACCTTGATATCGGAATCCGTATAGAACTTTCCCATTTTGCCACGAATACGACTCTGAGCTGCAGAAACCGTCAGCCCACTTACCTGTATGGGCCCAACATTTGGCACGGTTACTTCACCATCTGGACTAATTGTCAGAATCTCACTCTGCTGCGTATTACCATATACATCAATAACCAACTGATCACCAGGACCAAGCACATAGTTCTGAGGTGTCGCAATGTTCATCTGTGGTTCAAAAGTCAGATACTTATTATTGAAGATGTTACGACCAAATACTTTCTTTTTCTTCTCAGCTGTTGATTCAAAATAGAGAGAATCAGCTTTTATAAAATCCATTCTTGATTCCAGACTATTATCATAAAGCCATTCTGGGGGGCGGTTTTGCATTCTCTTGCTATATATCTGATCGTTCTCTTCAATCTCACGCAGCGGTGCATTATTCTTGCGCATCCTGCTTGAGGCATCCCCTATGGCCTTGTCAACAACACCGCCCATACTGACCTTCTCCAATTGCTGGCTATACTTCTGACGCATCTGTTGGATTTGGGCTAACGTAGCACCTTGCTTGAGCAGTTCAGTTGCAATCTCTGATTCAGCCTTGCCTAATCGCTTTTGTTGGATGACATACTGCAGAATCTGAGTATCGGTCATCCCAGACTGGGCCCATATATCTATTGTAAATAACAACAAGAGAGCCATCATCGAAAATAAACGCTTCATCATACTATAATTATTTATGTGGATTCAAAAACTAGTAATGGATGTAAAAAAGAGGGTCACCCCGAAAAGAACAGGGTGGGAATACTCTACCTTGGAAGCGTAATTATGTCTAAATGTACTGACATTCAGCGACATCTGACGATTACATGATTGGTTTCCGGGCATTTTACCTTGCAAAGGTAATAATTATTTCTTAGAAAAAAGAATAAAAAATATAAAAAAAATCCCTAAACGACCAAACGTTTGGGGATTTCTTGTTATTTTTACCAAGGGAAGTCATCACCCTCGCTTTCTTGGCAAGGGGGGATTTCTTATCTGATTCTATCCATCGAGCGGACGAGCTTCTCGTCGGCGAGGATGCCTCGACGGGCGAGGTAGTAGCAGATGATAGCAATCGCAGGGAAGACGGCAGGCCACGTAGGACGGAATTCAACGGCTCCCCATGCCTTATCACCTAACATCTGGGAAACAACGAAATAGAGGACATACCAACCTATCAAGAGAAACATATTGAACAGACAGAAAAGCGCCTGCATCTTGCGGTTGTGATATATAAATATGGTATAGGTGGCAATGGCAGCTGTGGGCACGAGGATGGCCAGCAGAGGCCAGCTGTCAAAATGATGCTTGCCAATGGGGTCGGTATACCACAGGTTATAGAGACGGGCCACCTCGAGACCTTCCACCTTGAAGGAACCTATCTGCATACAAAGACAGATGACGGTCATAATGATGGCCGCCATCAGGTATAATGTCTGTTTACGCTGTATCATGACAATGGGGATTAGTTGTCCTGATTATCACGAGCAGGGTCACGCCAGTACACTTTGTCATCAACGAACTCCTGAGTGGCCAGCAGTGAAGGCTTTGGCAGCTTCTCGTAGTAACGGGAAATCTCAATCTGCTCACGATTCTCGAACACTTCCTCCAGAGAGTCATTGTATGAAGCGAACTCTGCCAGTTTCTTCGACAGATCTTCCTTAATCTGCACACTGATCTGGTTGGCGCGCTTAGAGATGATGGCCACACTCTCGTAGATATTGCCTGTATCCTTGCAGAGGTCCATAATGTTACGGGTCACGGTATTTACCGGTGCTTTTGATTTCTTGTAATCCATATCTTTTTATTTCTTTTAGTCGCTACGCTTTGTAAAAGCGCTAAAGCGAGTCCGATTTAACTATTTACAATTTACGATTTAGTCTTTAATGACTTTCTTACACTTCTCGATATATTTCTGTGCCGTAGCAGCATTCTTTGAATCAGGGAACTCGTTAATGAAGCCATAGCACTCGTCCTCAGCATCACGATAACGCTCCAGACGCTTCTCCTCCGAGCTGTTCTCTGCCAGATGGAACTTACTCTTCATAATCAGGACCATGAAGGCCTCGCGCTCTTTGCAGTAAGGATAATCCTTCAGACAGTTCTGGGCTGTGATGATACACGACGTATAGTTGCTCTCATCATTGGAGTTGATATTGCCGAAATAACCTCCCAGATTATAGTAAAGCTCTGCTGAGAGATACTCTTTCTGAATCAGTTTGTCGTGAAGTTCATAAAGCCGTTCGTTAGCCTGGGCACGCAACTTGGAATCGGGATAGAGATCCATGAACTGCTGGTAGGCAGTGATAGCGCCATTGGTAGGCGACTGATCCAAGCGAGGTTCTGGGGCACTTTGATAGAGCGACTGACCCACATAAAAGGCAGCTGGCTCAGCATAGATACCACGAGGATAGCTGGTGCCATACTTCTTGAAAGTGGCAGAAGCCGACTCGTAGTCGCGATTGCAATATTGAGCCATCGCCAACATATAGAGACACTCCTGAGCCTCCTCCGAGCCCTTCTTCATCGTCACCACTTCCTCCAACAGGTCGATAGCATGCTGGAACTGGCCATTGGCAAAGAACTCCTTGGCGTACTCATACTTGGCCTCGGTATCGCCATGCTTATAGACAGCGTTGAATTCAGAGCGACAACTCATCATCAACAGAGCCACACATGAGCATATAACTAATCCTTTTTTCATATTCGGGGTGCAAAGTTACATAATTTTTGGCACGGATGACACGGATTACACGGATTTTTTGAAAAAATTAATAATAAATAGGAGAAAAATGACCTAAATGAGGCTTTTTTTATTACCTTTGCAGTTCAAACACAGTTTAAATGGGAAAATTCATACTTACATCAGACTATCAACCCACAGGTGACCAGCCAGAAGCCATCAGACAATTGACGGAGGGTTTGGAGCGTGGTGACAAGTCGCAGGTGCTGCTTGGTGTGACGGGTTCTGGAAAGACCTTCACTATGGCCAATGTGATTGCCAATCGCAACCGCCCTACCCTTATCCTGAGTCATAACAAGACGCTGGCAGCCCAGCTCTATGAGGAGATGAAGGGTTTCTTTCCTCAGAATGCCGTCGAATATTATGTCAGCTATTATGACTACTACCAGCCAGAGGCGTATATCCCTTCGACAGACACCTATATTGAGAAAGACCTCAACATCAATGACGAAATAGACCGTCTGAGATTATCAGCCGTATCAAATTTATTATCAGGCAGAAACGACGTCATCGTTGTATCATCAGTTTCATGTATCTATGGTATGGGAAGTCCTGTAGCTTTACAGGAGAATGTCATTGATCTGCATGTAGGACAGAAGCTCGACCGCAATGCCTTGTTAAGGAAATTAGTCCAGTCACTCTACGTCAGGAACGACCTTGATCTGCAACGAGGCAACTTCCGTGTGAAGGGAGATACGGTAGACATTGCGATGGCCTATAGTGAGGTCGTGTTGCGTGTGACCTTCTGGGATGACGAGATTGATGCCATCGAGGAAGTGGATGCCGTTACCTTCGACCGTCTGGCGAAGTTTGAGGAATACCGTCTCTATCCTGCCAACCTCTTTATGACCTCACAGGAACAGACGAACATCGCCATCCGTCAGATACAAGACGATCTGGTGAAGCAAGTGGCTTTCTTCGAGGAAATGGGCGACCCTATCAAGGCTCAGCGTATCAAGGAACGTGTGGAATATGATATGGAGATGATCAAGGAACTGGGCCACTGCTCAGGCATCGAGAACTACAGTCGCTACTTCGATGGGCGACAGGCTGGCGAAAGACCTTATTGCCTGCTCGACTTCTTCCCTGATGACTATCTGCTCTTCATCGACGAGAGTCATGTGTCTGTGCCACAGATCAATGCGATGTATGGAGGCGACAGAAGCAGGAAGAGTAACCTCGTGGAATATGGTTTCCGTCTGCCTGCTGCCTTCGACAACCGTCCCTTGCGATTTGAAGAGTTCCAGAAAAAGGTTAATCAGGTAATCTACGTCAGTGCCACCCCTGCCGATTTCGAACTGGCAGAGGCAGAAGGTGTGGTCGTTGAGCAGGTGATCCGTCCTACAGGACTGTTGGATCCTGAGATTGAAGTCCGCAAAAGCGAGAACCAGATCGACGACCTGATGGATGAGATCCTGACGCGTAGTCATCGTGGTGAACGAGTCCTTGTGACCACCCTTACCAAACGTATGGCAGAGGAACTCAGCGAATACCTTCTGAACCATGGGGTACAGACGGCCTTTATCCACAGTGACGTGGCGACACTCGACAGAGTGAAGATCCTTGCCGACCTCCGTCAGGGCGTCTACGATGTTCTCGTGGGAGTCAATCTGCTCAGAGAGGGTCTGGACCTGCCAGAAGTATCGTTGGTAGCGATTCTCGACGCAGACAAAGAGGGTTTCCTCCGTAGTCACAGAAGTCTGACCCAGACAGCGGGACGAGCTGCGAGAAACGTAAACGGTAAGGTCATCATGTATGCTGATACCATCACGGCTTCCATGCAGCTGACCATTGATGAGACTCTGCGTCGAAGGACCAAGCAGATGCACTATAACGAAGAACATGGCATTACGCCCAAACAGATTGTGAAGAACCTCACCTTCAGTGCCCTGCAAAAGGAGGATCGTGCAGACATCAAGGAACTGAAACGTGCTTCGAACATCCCGTCAGACGGAAAGGCTGGTGGTATGATGGTTGCTGATCCGATCGTAGAGCGTATGACCAGACCACAGCTGGAGAAGAGCATCGCCGAGACTACTCGTCTAATGAAGGAAGCTGCTAAGAACCTCGACTTCCTGCAGGCTGCCCAATACAGAGACGAGATTATCCGTCTGCAAAAGGAATTGGAGATGAAGTGAGGAATGTGGAATGAGGAATGTGGAATGTGGAATGAGGAATGTGGAATGTGGAATGAGGAATATGGTTAATAAAATCAAAAAAAAGGTAATGCGCGGGCACTTTTCACTTTTCACTATTCACTTTTCACTTCTTTTTTGTACTTTTGCACTCAATAAAACAAGAAAACAAGATGAAAAAGTATTTAATCGCTATTCTGTTGGCTTTGCCTCTGGCTGTATCTGCACAGGACAATACATGGGAAAGAATCGAAGTGGAACCCGTCGAGAAAGAGAATCCTGACGCCAAATACCTGGCTGAGAACGCTGTCCCCTTGGTAGACGGGAAGGTGGTGTTCCAAACTGTCATCAAGGCACCAGGCAAGAGTGCTGACCAGATCTATGACATTCTGTTGAAGCAACTGGAGAAGATGGTCCAGGAGCCTAACCAGATTGAGAACAGCGTCGTAGCCCTTCAGGATCGCGACAAGCATGAGTTGGCAGCCGTCTTCCACGAGTGGCTCGTCTTCAAGAACTCAGCACTCGCACTCGACCGTACGCAGTTTAACTTCCAGCTCCACGTCTTGTGTTCTGACGGACAGGCTGACGTGAGTATGGCGCGTATGAGTTACGATTACGACTTAGACCGTAAGCCTACTCACTATACGGCAGAGGAGTGGATCACCGACAAATATGCCGTCAACAAGAAACATACGAAACTCTACCCCATCTCGGCTAAGTTCCGTAGGAAGACCATTGACCGTAAGGACTTCATCTTTAAGAAATTCGAGTCACTTCTTAACGAGTAATAATGAACAAAGATAAAATACGTAACATTCTGAACCTCATCTTCATGCTTGGCGCCATTGTAGGCGTGATCTGGTATCTTACCAAAGACAGGACTGAGGGCACATACATCATTTTGATCGCGATGTGTTTTAAGATTGCAGAGTCTTCCCTGCGAATGATGAAATAACACTATGACTAAAAGACTGAGTCTGATTTTCGTTGCACTGTTGGCACTGACGTCCGTCTGTGCCCAGGACACCTTCAACCAGATCGACGAGATGGGCAACGTGACGCAGCGCAGCGACAATACGAAGTTCAATAAACACAACAACGACACCACCAAGAACAAGGAGATACCCAAGGGCATTTATGTGTGGACCATCGACAGGAAGTTCGGCAATGTGATTCCTGCTGTGCCTGACACCATGCCCCACCTCTTCATGAACACCACCTTCAACAACGGCATCTATGGAGAATACAACCACGCGGGTAGCAACTATACCTCCCGCCTGAGCAGAATCTTCATCAACCGCCCTGTGGTCAATGACATCTTCATCTTCACCTCGCCCTACACCTTTGTAGAGAAAAGGCCCGAGACATTCCTGTTTATGAATACCCTGTCGCCCTATACCAATATACTCTACGACAACTGTGGCGACAAGACCAACGGCGAAGACCATATCGATGCCAAGTTCGCTGTCAATGCCAACAAGCGCTTCAACGTAGGATTCGACCTCGACTACGCTTATGCCAGAGGCTACTACAGCAATCAGAATATATCGCACTTCAACGCTACCATCTTCACCTCTTACCTGGGTGACAAATACAATTTGCATTTCTTCTTTAATGCAGCACATCAGAAAGCCTCTGAGAACGGAGGTATCGCCGATGATGAGTACATCACCCACCCAGAGTCAAAGACTGACAACTATGCAGATAACGAGATTCCTACAGTCCTTTCACAGAACTGGAACAGAAATGACCACCAGCACATCTTCCTCTCCCACCGCTATAACATCGGATTCTACAGGATGGTGAAGATGACTGAGGCAGAGATCAAGGCGAAGAAGTTTGCTGAGGAGTCGCGTAAGCAGAAAGAAGCCAAAGAAGGACAGGAGAAGAAGGACAGTGGACGCGATACGAGGGAGCCTGTCAAGAAAGCCCCCTCTGGTCGTCCTGAGGGTGCCAAGATCATGGGAAAGGAACCCACTGGCATCAAAGACTCTTTGAACATCGCCACTGACTCTACCCGTATCAAGGTGGACAGTCAGGCTGCCATCGACAGTCTGAATCGCCTGAAGGCCATCGAGGACTCCATCAATGCCACGATGAAACGTGAGTATGTGCCTGTCACCAGTTTCATCCATACTTTCGAGCTGAACAACTACGATCATATTTATCAGGCCTACCAGACACCTACGGGCTACTATCTCAACAAATACTACTCAAAGGGACTGGAGTATGGCAACGACTCTATCTACGACCAGTCGAAGCACTTCCAGATGAAGAACACCTTCGGACTGGCTCTGCTCGAAGGCTTCAACAAATATATGAAAGCAGGACTAAAGGGATTCCTTACCCACGAATATCGTACGTTCAGTATGCCTGATACCGTTGGATCCACTACCATCAAACAGACGTGGAAGGAACATAACATCAGTGTGGGAGGGCAGTTGAGCAAGACCCAGGGTAAGACGCTGCACTTCAACTTGCAGGCAGAGTTCTGGTTGGCTGGAGAGGATGCAGGCCAGTTGCATGCCGACTTCAACACCGACCTGAATTTCCCTCTCTTCGGCGATACCGTAAGACTCGCTGCCTCAGCCTATTTCCACAGAGACAACCCCGTCTTCTACCAACGCACCTATCACTCGAAACACTTCTGGTGGGATCATGATGACATGGCCAAGGAGACCCGTACCCGTCTGGAGGGACTCTTCAAATACGAGAAGACGAACACAGCCCTGCGTGTAGCCATCGAGGAGATCCAGAACTACACCTACTACGGCATGAGCTACGATGCCACCTCGACAGCACGTACAAACATGACGGCAGGCGTCTACCAGGAATCTGGCAACATCAACATTCTCACAGCCCAGTTGCACCAGAACTTCCGTTTAGGTCCTCTGAACTGGGAGAACGTGATCACCTATCAGAACTCCAGCAATATGGATGTGCTGCCCTTGCCCACCTGGAACATCTTCACGAACCTCTATCTGAAGTTCAGGGTTGCCAAGGTGCTGGGTGTGGAGTTAGGAGCCGATGCCACGTACTTTTCCAAATATTACGCTCCAGACTTCTGTCCAGGCATCAACCAGTTTGCTATCCAGCAGAACGAAGCCAGCAAGATAGAATTGGGCGGCTATCCCTTCATCGATGTTTATGCGAACATGGTGCTGAAGGGTGTAAGATTCTTCGTGATGATGAGTCATGTGAACAATGGCTCTGGAAACCACATGAAGTTCCTCTCTCCCCACTATCCCACGAATGGCAATGTGCTCCACCTGGGCGTCAGCTGGAACTTCTTTAATTAGTCAAGAAGCCTATACCAGCAGAAGACCGACACTCACTAAGACGCCATAGATAAAGATATTTCGCGCTGTTTCTCCCAAGATGAGATTCAGCGCTTTTCCTTGATAGATGCGCTTCATCTTCAGATAGGTAAAGAGATGAAGCACCAGATAGAGCAAGGGCAGCAGCGAGGCGAGGATATGTCCGTTCATCCAGAAGGTACCTCCCAGGATGATGGCAGCCACACCAACGCCCACATAGAGCTGAAGACCAGCCTTCGGACCTAAGCGCACGATAATCGTGTTCTTTCCTGCCAGACGGTCGTTGTCTCTGTCACGGAAGTTATTGACAATCAGGAGAGCGTCGATCACCAGCCCACAGGCTATGGAGGCTAAGAACACCTCAGCGGTGACCACATGCAGCTGGACGTAATAGCTACAGCAGACAGGTACGATGCCAAAGAACACCAGCACGAGCAGATCGCCCAATCCCAGATAGGAGAAGAAGGTGGTATAGAGGAAGGCGAAGATCACACAGAAGATACCCACGAGAATCATCTCCAGGCCCCCATAATAGGCTAATGGCAGTCCTATGACACAGGCCAGACACGTCGTGAAGGCAATGGCCTTCTTCATCGAATCGAGTTTCACCCACCCCTGGGCACAAGCACGCCTGGGACCCAATCGCGTCTCCACATCATCAGTGCCTTTGGCAAAATCAAAGAAATCGTTGATGAAGTTGGCATCAATCTGCATGGCAAAGGAGAAGAGCAGACAGAGCAGCGCTGCCGTCCAACTAAACACCCCGTCTTCATACTGGAAGGCGTCAACCCATGCCAAAGCCACACCAATCATTACAGGCACAGCAGCACCCGACAAGGTCTTCGGACGGGCTGCCAAAAGCCATGCCTGAACAGAATCAGTCTTAATTTTCCTTTCTTCCATCTCTATTTTTCGCTTTTTATTTGCAAAAGTAATCAGAAATTCGTATATTTGCAAAATTATTCGAGACTTTTTATGATTAACAACAACCCAAGCCTGGATTTAGTGGAGTTTATCGAGACACAGATACTCCCACGCTATGCAGCTTTCGACCGTGCCCACAATATGGAGCACGTCACTCGTGTCATTCGAAGTTCACTGGAACTGGTGAAAACCACCGGTGCTGATATCAACATGGCTTATGTCATTGCCGCCTATCATGATCTGGGGATGTCAGGTCATCGTGCCGACCACCATATCCGAGGTGGGAAGATTCTGGCAGCCGATGCCCGACTGAAGAAATGGTTCTCGCCTGATCAGATCAAGATCATGAGGGAAGCGGTGGAGGATCATCGTGCTTCAGCCAGTAGGGCACCACGTAGCATCTACGGAAAGATCGTGGCTGAAGCAGACCGTGATATCGATACCCAGACAGTGATACGCAGAACCATCCAGTTCGGACTGGCCAATTACCCCCAGCTCGACAAGGAAGGACAGTGGAAACGATTCCTGGAGCACATGAACAGCAAGTACTCCAAGGACGGCTACATCAAACTGTGGATTCCCAACTCGCCCAATGCCAAGAAGCTCAACGACCTGCGCAATCTCATTGCCCAGCCTCTACAACTGCGTGAGGCCTTCAACAAGATCTTTGCTGAAGAGCTGGCGGCAGCAGCCGAAGAGCAGAAAGCAGCCGAGGAGGCAACTACTGCATGAAATACAGATAATAGATCGCTGCCAGGAGCACTACAAGTGCAATGAGGATGGCCGACTTGATCATACAAGAAGCCACCTTCTTCACCACCAGGAAGGCCACAATGATGGCCACCAGCACAAAAATGTAATATCCGATATTTCCCATATTACTTGAATAGTTTTCTGAATACTGTTGGAATGGGGGTTTCAAACTCCATCGGTTCACCCGTCACAGGATGATGGAAACATAGCAGCCATGCATGCAGACAGAGACGATGCAGGGGATCGTCACCATTACCGTATTTCGGATCGCCACAGACAGGGTGACCCATATCAGCTGAATGGACACGGATCTGGTTCTTACGACCAGTCTCGAGTTTGAACTCCACCAGTGAGTGCTCCGTCGTACGAGCCATCACGTGGAAATGGGTGACGGCATACTTGCCACCATTATCCGTAGGCGAGGAATAGGTCACGTAGGCCTTGTTATCCTTCAGCCAGTTGGCGATGGTACCCTCATCCTGCTCCATCTCACCTGAGCAGACAGCCACATAACGGCGGTCATAGACTATCTGATGCCAGTTGTGCTCAAGTATCTGTTCCGTCTCGATATCCTTCGCATAGACCATCAGTCCACTCGTATCACGATCCAGACGATGCACTACATGGGCTGTGCACTTCTGACGCGACTTCTTGAAATAGTCGTCGAGAACGCTCTTCACGTTAAGGCTTGAGTGACCTGCTGCCATCGAGAGGATACCCTCTGCCTTCTCAACCACGATGAGCCATTTGTCCTCATAGACGATCTTCACATAACGGCTCTTGAAACCCCGTTGGTTGCGCTTGGTCTTGCTGACAGCTATCTTCATACCAGGTTCCAGGGGAAAATCAAACTGGCTGACGGTCTTGCCGTTCACCCTGATTCCCCTACCCTGCAACGTAGCCTTGATCTTCGATTTCGACTGTTGCAGATTCTGCAACAGCCATTCCAACAACGGCATCGACTCCGAGACGGTATAGTGCTCGTAGTCGCCCTCATGGTTATATCCTGAGTTGAATCGCATTTCGTTAGTTAGAAAAAAGCCCCCCTCTCCTTATTTGAGGAGAAGGGGAGCCACAAGTTTGTATTAGTAGAATTTAAAGTAGCGTCTTGCGTTGTTATAGCTGATGTCCTCAACCATACGTCCGAGAATCTCCTGATCGTTAGGCAGCAAGCCCTTCTCGACGTCGTTGCCGAGAATGTTGCAGAGGATACGACGGAAGTACTCATGACGAGGATAGCTCAGGAACGAACGGCTGTCAGTAAGCATACCCACGAAGCGGCTGAGCAGACCCAGCACTGAGAGGGCGTTCATCTGACGGATCATACCGTCCATCTGATCATTGAACCACCAGCCTGAACCAAACTGGATCTTGCCTGGCTCACCACCCTGGAAGTTACCCAGCATCGTGGCGATCACCTCATTGGCACAAGGATTCAGTGTATATAATATGGTACGTGTGAGTTTATCCTTCATGTTCAGCTTGTTCAGGAAGGTCGACATAGCCTTGGCAGTGTTGAACTCACCGATGCTGTCGAAACCAGTGTCAGCACCCAGCTGGTTGTACATCTTCGTGTTGTTGTCGCGGATGGCACCATAGTGGAACTGCTGTGTCCAGTCGGCATCAGCGTCCATCTCTGCCATGACGGTGAGGAAACAGTTCTTGAACTGACGGATCTCGAGCTTCGAAAGCTGCTGACCACGCATAGCCTTCTCGAAGATGGTCTCGATCTCTGAATCGGTATACTCCTCATCGTAGAACTCCTCGATACCATGATCAGAGAGCTTACATCCATTGGCCTCGAAGAAGTCGTGACGCTTCTGGAGGGCATCGACCATATCAGCGAACTTTGTGATGCTGACACCTGATACATTGGCGAGCTGCTCGACGTACTTGGCGAACTCAGGCTTCTCGATGTTCATGGCCTTGTCAGGACGCCAGGCAGGAATCATCATGGGATCATCCTGAGCCTTGTGCTTGGCATACTCGATGTGGTTGTGCAGATCGTCTACAGGATCGTCTGTGGTGCAGACGCACTCCACATGGTAGTGCTTCATCAGACCACGTGCAGAGAACTCAGGCTGCTTCAGCTTCTCGTTACACTCGTCGAAGATCTCGCGGGCGGTCTTAGGACTCAGCTGCTTCGTGATACCGAAGGCAGTCTTCAGCTCAAGGTGTGTCCAATGATACAAGGGGTTGCGGAAGGTGTAAGGCACTGTCTCAGCCCACTTCTCGAACTTCTCCCAGTCTGAGGTGTCCTTGCCTGTGCAATACTTCTCGTCGATACCGTTTGTACGCATGGCACGCCACTTGTAGTGGTCTCCACCCAGCCAAAGTTCTGTAATACTCTTAAAACGATGGTCGTTGGCCACCATCTCAGGGATGAGGTGACAGTGATAGTCGATGATGGGCATCTTAGCCGCATGGTTGTGATACAAGTCCTGAGCCACCTGGGTCTCGAGAACGAAGTTATCATCATTGAACTGCTTCATAATTCTTGTTGTTTTAGTTGTTCGTTTCAATTTTTGTGCAAAGATAATGATAATTTCGCAGAAAAACACTACCTTTGCAGAAAAATAACCACGTAAACGTTTGTTTTATGCGAACCAAGATCTTACTCATCTATACTGGCGGTACCATCGGCATGAACCGCAACCCCAAGACGGGGGCCCTCGAACCCTTCGATTTCGAGCAGCTCCTGCAGAATGTGCCCGAGCTGAAACAGTTTGATATCCAGATTGACGCCTATCAGTTCAATCCCCCCATCGACTCCAGCGACATGTCGCCTGCCCTCTGGACAGACCTCTCCCACTGCATTGCCGACCGTTATGACGCCTACGACGGCTTCGTGGTGCTGCATGGTACGGACACGATGGCCTATACGGCCTCTGCCCTCTCCTACATGCTCGAGAACCTGACGAAGCCAGTGGTCTTCACAGGCTCCCAACTCCCCATCGGCCAGTTGCGCACGGATGGCAAGGAGAATCTCATCACAGCCGTCGAGATCGCTGCTGCGAAGGATGAGGAAGGACATGCGATGGTGCCTGAGGTGGGCATCTACTTCGGAGGACATCTGCTGCGTGGCAACCGCACCACCAAGCAGAGCGCCGAGGAATTCAATGCCTTCGAGTCGTTCAACTATCCCCACCTCGTGGACGCAGGCGTGAACATTACCTATCATCGCGACCGCATCCTGAAGCCCGACTGGGAGAAGCCTATGACCCCCCATTTCCGACTCGACAACAACGTGATCATCTTCTCGCTCTTTCCTGGCATCCGCGAAGACCTGATCCGGCATATCATCCACACACCCAATCTGAAGGCCATCGTCATGCGTACCTTCGGATCAGGCAATGCCCCTCAAAAACCCTGGTTGCTCAATGCCCTCAGGGAAGGAACGAAGAACGGAAAGGTGATTGTGAATATCAGCCAGTGCATGCAGGGAGCTGTCGAGATGAGCCGTTACGACTGTGGTTTCCATCTGCAGGAGGCAGGTGTCATCAGCGGGCGCGACTCTACGGTCGAGAGTGCAGTTACCAAGCTGATGTTCCTCCAGAGCCACTATCCCGACGACCCTGAGACCGTCCGCCACCTCATGCAGCAGTCCATCCGCGGCGAGATGACGATTTAAGCACTATTTTCTCCAGAATATGGAGGTGATATCCTCCATGTCGCCTGTATCCGATATGCGATAGAGGCGTTGGTTGGTCTTGGGATTCTTGAGCGGTCCGAGATGCCTGATGAAGGGTCCGATCTTGATGTAGTCGAAGTCTTTCTTGTTGATGGCAGCGGAGATGACGGTCTTGCCACTATACCAAGCCACTTTGAACTGCGGATGTTCCTCATGGATATACTGTGCAAGCATGTTGACACTTTTCGGATCGGAATCGCCTCCCATGAAGGAGATACACGTGATGTCTGTGCCATACTCCTCGACGAAGTGGTCGATTGCCTCCGTGTTCAGAGGCAGTCCGATATCTTCCCAGAGGTAGTGGCTGTGACAACCAGGGCAGTGACAAGGGCAATTAGAAATATTAATTGCCAATGTCACTTCGTCTGGTATCTCCTGAAATACGATGTCTGTATTGACGTACTTCAGCATAAGGCTATTGGTATGGTTCCTTTAGCGTTAGATTTCAGTTGTCTGATAGCCAGCATGGGCATAGAATCTGCGACCAGCCTCTTCCTGACGAGCCTGTGAGAAGTTGCTCACGCGCTTCAGGTAGCCGATGATACGTGTCATGTAGTCCACGTTCTTCGAATGGCAATGTGGGCACTCCTTCAGGTAGCGCTTGTCGATGTGGCCGCAGTCGTTGCATACCGTGTTGGGGATGTTGAACGTGAAGTAGTTGCAACCCTCCTTGGCAGCGACCTTCAGCAGGTGCAGATACTGCTCCTTCGAGAGGTGCTCGTCAAGGTTCATGTGGAGGGCAGAACCACCCGTCAGGTGCTCGATATAGGGAGCGCCGTGCAGCTTGAACTTGTCGATGATGGTCAGCGAGTTGTCCTCTACCACGTAGAAGTAGCTGTTGTAGCAGTCGCGTGGTACGAAGTAGCCGTCCTCACGATCCCACTTGGCGTGCTTCACACCCACGTTCTCTGCCGGAATCATCTCGCAGTTGAACATCACGTCCTTCGAACGATACTGACGGTTGTACTTCTCGATCAGTCCGAGGATGCCCTGTACGAAGTGCAGATAGTCGTCGTTAGGCGTAATCTTCAGTCCCATGAACTCAGCAGCCTCTACGAGTCCGTTGATACCGATGGTCAGATACTGACGACCGATGTTGATATAGCCTGCGTCGAAGAGTGGCAGCATGCCGTGCTCCTGCAGCTCCTTCAGGTTCTCGTTGTAGGCCAGCTGCACTTTGTGGCAGAGGTCGATCACGCTGCCGAGATACTCCAGATAGTCCATCTTGTGGTTCACAGCATACTGGATACAGCGGTTCAGGTTGATGGTGAGCACAGACTTCGAACCCGTGCTGACGCCACCAGCGCCGAGGGTGTAGCTGAAGCCGTTGTCGGTGATCTCGTTGCGCAGACGGCAGCAAGAGCTCAGCGAGTCGGCATTGTTGCTCATGTAGGTGAAGAACGAGTGACCCTCACTGTACATCTCGGCAGTGAACTCGCCCCACTCCTTGTCCTTCGGATCGCCGTTCTCGTCGGTCAGCAGAGCCATCGTCTCAACGGGGAAGGTCAGCAGAGTCTTGGTACGCTCCTTGTTGAACCATTTCATGAAGCGTTTCTGGAGCCAAGAGAGACCGTCCCAGTCGGGCTTTGAACCATCGGGGAAATAGAACTCGCCAAAGATCGACTCGAAGTAGTAG
>JAEEGJ010005528.1_pt1 | contig 39570 bp, 28 predicted proteins | sample 8958761 | NCBI WGS metagenome assembly JAEEGJ01 (sample SAMN16246546, study PRJNA631951) | gut metagenome | biome: gut microbiome; feature: rumen; material: RS-attached | host: Bos | place: Iran: Karaj | collected 2018-10 | reverse complement strand
CAAATGCCTTGCACAATCTATCCTTATTTTTGGAATCCACACATACAAATGTGTCTGGACGTTTGATGCATAAAAGCCTTGTTGCACTGGCAAGAGGATTATTCCATCGTGATAGAAACACTTTGCAGTATGCATCGAATTGTTGTTTTGTAACGACACCCTCAAGAGGTATTTTATCGATTGCCTTTGCAAATTCATTTGTGGTATTGAAAGCATTTTGGTACACCCCAAGTCCATTAGACCCGAACCATTTCCAATCAATTTCTTCGATGCTATCAGGCATATACGATTTGAAGCCAGCAAGGCATTTCTTTACCTCTGGGTCAATGTCCTGAAAATGCTTGTGATTGCTTAGAATATCGTGGGCAATGTCCAGCAAAGAAATCCTATATTCAAACCCCTCCGTATGCTGGACTTTCGAGACATAGGAATCCCATGTCATCAGGTCCATTTCGGTCGTGTCAAACCCACTCTTGACGTGTCTCACCTTTGAAAGGCTCTTCAGATTGGGCTTTTGGTATTTGTGGCACTTTTCGTACTCATTCAATTCAGCCGTGGTCATCTGCTTGGCTTTTTTCCAAACTCCATTTATGAAAGAATCTGTTTTAGAAAAGAAAGTTTTGTCGCTGTCATTGCTTTTAATCAGCACATTTGCTTCGGTGTTTTTAGCAAAGCCGCCATAAGTGAAATTTGAGCTGCCGATGATTGCAGTCCAATCCTTACTGTCATTGAAAAACAAATACACCTTGGGGTGAAAGACTCCCGAGGTGTCATCTAGCATGAACCGAACTTTTTCGTTACCTAAATACTGTTTGATAAAGGTAGGTGATGTCTGGTAGAAGTGCAGACCCACAACCATTTTGGAAATCTTCTTTTCATGTTTCTTCAAGGCTTTGGCAACCATTGAATCTTTTGGATTTCCTGCCCATGCTACGGCAATTTCAATGTGCATGTATTTGTCGCATAAACCCTCAAAGGTTTTTGCCATTATAGTATTGTTAGATATGAAAAGCATAAAATTATTATTTTGTAGCAAAAATAGTGTTTTTTTCTTTAGTTCGGTCGGATTTGCATTCCACTGGAACTATAGGAAAAACCGTAAAAAATTGTTTTTTAAATTACAACTCCTCTGCAAACTTGATGTCCTTCACATTCAGTTGAAGGTTCGTCTTACCCTGCCAAGTGTTGTATTCCAGATGATAGCAGATGCTGAAAGGCTCGCCATCGTGGATGCGGTTGAAGAGGTCGCCCTTCTGGAAAGCAATGCCCGAGAAGGGGGGCACACCTTGTTCGGCGTCGCCCACCTGCGACACGGTGAGTTTCAGATGACGGTGGCCGCCCACGGGGCGTGAGCCACCAGCGTCGATGACATTGTCCGTCCAGAACACGGGTGCCATATTGCCTGGACCGAAAGGCGCAAACTGGTTGAGGATGCGCATGAACTTGTTGGTGATGTCGCTGAAGTTGATCTTTAAGTCGACCTCAAGTTCAGGCACAAAGTCCTCATCCACAAGGTGTTCGCTGACATATTCCTCAAAGCGACGGCGGAACTCAGGCAGGTTCTCAGGCTTCATCGACAGACCTGCGGCATATTTGTGGCCACCGAAGTGTTCCAACAAGTCTGAGCAATGGTCGATGGCATCATAGATGTCGAAGCTCTTGATGGAACGCGCCGAGCCTGTGACGAGACCATTGGCACGGGTCAGGACGATGGTGGGGCGATAATAATAATCGGTAAGACGCGAGGCTACGATACCGATGACGCCACGATGCCAGCGTTCGTTGAAGACCACGGTGCTCTTGGCATCGCGAAGTTCCGCATCGGCATCTATCATATCGAGGGCTTCCTCCGTGATGCGGTTGTCGAACTCGCGACGCTCGTCATTAAGGTCGTTGATGGAGGCGGCTAACTTTTCGGCATGTTCCTTCTTATCGGCGATGAGCAAACGCACTGAGTCGGAGGCCTTGGCGATACGACCCGCCGCATTGATGCGTGGTCCGATAAGGAAGACCAAGTCGCTAATAGTCAACTCTCTGGTGAGCACGTTTTCGTCTTCGTCCAACTGGTCTTCGTCGCGGCGGTAGATGTTAGCATGTTGCAAGATGGCCTCGATGCCTGGACGCGGTTTTTTGTTGAGTTGCTTCAAGCCGAAATAAGCCAGCACACGGTTTTCACCCGTGATGGGTACGATGTCGGCGGCGATACTCACGGCCAAGAAATCAAGCAATTCATATACGTCTTCGATGGTGCCATAGCCCTTCATGGAAAGTGCGGTGACCAACTTAAAGCCCACACCGCAACCCGAAAGCTCATCGTAAGGATAGTTACAGTCGGGGCGTTTGGCATCAAGCACAGCCACGGCATTGGGAATGACATCGCCAGCGCGGTGATGGTCGCAGATGATGAAGTCTACACCCTTGCTGTTGGCGTATTCGATGCGCTCCACGGCCTTGATGCCGCAGTCCAAAGCGATGACAAGCTTGAAGCCGTTAGCTGCCGCATAGTCAATGCCTTTGATGGAGATGCCGTAGCCCTCTTCGTAGCGGTCGGGAATATAGAACTCGATTTTTTTCTTCTTGAAGAAAGGCTTCAGATAGGTGTAGACTACTGAAACGGCAGTGGTACCATCTACGTCATAGTCGCCGTAAACCAACACTTTTTCACCATCTTTGATGGCTCGGATGACCCTATCAACGGCTTTATCCATGTCCTTCATAAGGAAAGGATCGTTCAACTGTGAAAGTGATGGACGGAAGAAAGTTTTGGCCTCTTCGTAGTTCGTAATTCCGCGTTGGACAAGCAAAGTGGCAAGGTTCTCATCGATGTTGAGCACCTTGACAATTTCGGCAACTTGTTGTTTGTCAACCGATTGATTTAAAATCCACTTCGTTTCCATTCACGCAATTTTGAACTTGTAAAAATAAGGAAAAAACCAATGCCGCCAAGAGGAAAATTCAATTTATAATCAAAATAGTTATTAATCCATTCTTTTCCAAACAATTAAATTTTTGATTTTTTTCCAATTCTACATAATGAAGGCCTTTTTTGTGCCTCTCAAAAACTGTTGATAATTTTCCTAAAAAAATGTCTTTTGAGTATTGCGCCGTTTTCAGTTTTTTCGTAATCTTGCAGTTTAAAATTACCTTAATTTTCTTCCCTTGAAAAAGATTAGAACTGCTTTAATATCAGTATTTTATAAAACGGGCATTGATACTATCATCGACTTGTTGAAGCAAAATGGAGTACAGATTTACTCCACAGGGGGAACCTATGACTTCATCAAGCCGCTCGACCCCTCAGTGAAGACCGTCGAGTCGCTCACGGGCTATCCGTCCATCTTGGGCGGTCGCGTGAAGACCCTACATCCTAAAGTGTTTGGCGGCATTTTGGGTCGCACCCAGCTTGCATCTGACCAAAAGGAAATGCAGGAATACGACATCCCGCCCTTCGACCTCGTCATCGTTGACCTCTATCCTTTCGAAGAGACGGTGGCCAAGACCGAAGATGCGAGTCAAATCATCGAGAAAATCGACATCGGTGGCATTTCGCTGATTCGTGCCGGAGCGAAAAACTTCAACGACGTCCTCATCGTGCCTTCGCAAAAATATTATGGCGAACTCATCCAATTGCTGAAAGACCAGCAGGGTGAGACCTCCATCGACGACCGCCGCCGTTTTGCTGCCTACGCCTTCGGCGTGAGCTCGCACTACGACAGCGCCATTATGAACTGGTTCACGAAAGACGAAGACAACAAGCCTTTGAGGATTTGTGAAGAGGAAGGTACCACCTTGCGCTACGGTGAAAACCCACACCAGAAAGGCACTTTCTACGGCGACCTTGATGCGATGTTCGAGAAACTGCACGGCAAGGAGTTGTCGTACAACAACCTACTTGACCTTGATGCAGGCCTCAACCTTATCCGCGAGTTCGACGAGCCGACTTTTGCCATCCTCAAGCACAACAACCCTTGTGGCATTGCCTGCCGCAAGACCGTGAAAGAGGCTTACCTTGCCGCTTTGGCTGGCGACCCTGTCTCGGCTTTCGGTGGCGTGCTGGTGTGCAACCGTCCCATCGACCTCGAAGCCGCTGAGGAAATCAACAAACTCTTCATCGAAGTCGTTGTAGCGCCAGGTTATGAGGACGGCGTGCTCGACCTGCTCTTCTCCAAGAAGAACCGCGTCGTGCTGCGCCTGAAGGCTGACCTCTACAGGCCTCAGACCGTGAAAACCGCTTTGAACGGCTACCTCGTGCAAGACCGCGACCTTCACACCGAGACCGCTGACGACTTCAAAGTCATCACCACCAAGGCACCTACCGCCGATGAGGTGGAAGATATGATTTTCGCCAACAAGATTGTGAAGCACAGCCGCTCAAACGCCATCGTCCTCGCCAAAGGCAAGCAACTCTTTGCCTCAGGCATCGGACAGACTTCGCGCGTGGATGCCTTGCGCCAAGCCATCGAGAAGGCCCGTTCGTTCGACTTCGACCTCAAAGGTGCTGTTTTGGCCTCCGATGCCTTCTTCCCATTTAAGGACTGCGTGGAACTGGCACATGAGGCGGGTATCACCGCCATAGTGCAGCCCGGCGGCTCTGTGCGCGACCAAGAATCCATCGACTGTTGCAACGAAAACGGCATCAGCATGGTGTTTACAGGATTTAGACATTTTAGACATTAACGAATGATGCATGGTAGAGACGCGGCGTGCCACATCTCTACAAAGGACAGACAACGATTAAACGAATAAACGAACAACGATTAAACAATAGACAGACATGGGAGCATTTTCATTCCTAAACAAAGAAATCGCCATTGACCTTGGTACGGCCAACACGATTATCATATACAACGACAAAGTGGTCGTCGACGAACCCTCTATCGTGGCCCTGCAACGCGACACGAAGAAAATCATCGCCGTCGGCAAGCGCGCCATGATGATGCACGGCAAGACCCACGAGAACATCAAGACCATCCGCCCGCTGCGTGACGGTGTCATCGCCGACTTCCAGGCCGCCGAATACATGATGCGTGAGATGATCAAAATGATCAATTTCAAGAACACCCTGTTCCCGCCCAGTCTGAAGATGGTCATCTGCATTCCTTCGGGTATCACCGAGGTGGAGGAACGTGCTGTGAAGGACTCGGCCGAGCAGGCTGGTGCCAAGGAAGTGCGTCTGATTCACGAGCCTATGGCCGCTGCCATCGGTATCGGCATTGACGTGCTTGAACCGACGGGTAACATGATTATTGACATCGGTGGCGGTACCTCTGAAATCGCAGTCATCGCCTTGGGTGGTATCGTCAACAACAAGTCCATCCGCATCGCTGGTGACGACTTCACCGCCGACATCGAAGAATACATGCGCAAGCAGCATAACATCATTGTTGGTGAGCGTACCGCCGAACGCATCAAAATCGAGGTGGGCTCTGCCATTCCGCAATTAGACAACCCGCCTGATGACTACGCCGTGCAAGGTCGCGACATGTTGACCGGTATCCCGAAGGAAATCAAGGTGAACTATGCCGAAATCGCCCACTGCCTCGACAAGAGCATCATGAAAATTGAGACCGCCGTGTTGAACGCTTTGGAGCAGACGCCTCCCGAGCTATCGGCTGATATTTACCGCACGGGTATCTACCTCACTGGTGGTGGTGCCTTGTTGCGTGGCCTCGACAAGCGTCTCAATGCCAAGACCAAACTGCCCATCCACGTGGCTGAAGACCCGTTGCGCGCCGTCGCCCGTGGCACCGGCATTGCCCTGAAGAACTTCGACCGCTTCACATTCCTTATCAAGTAAGGCATGTATAATCTGCGGCGTTTCATCATCAAGCATCACTTCGTCATCTTGTTCATCCTGCTCGAGGTGATTTCCATCTTGCTGCTTGCCAACAGCCAACGATTCCACCGCAACCGTATGGTGAACACCACCAACGATGTTGTGGGCAAAATCTATGAGTGGGGCAGCGAGATAGGAAATTATTTCCGCCTCAACAAAGCCAACGAGCAACTTGCCGAAGAAAATGCCATGCTCAGGCAAAGGCTGTCGGTCGTGTACGACACCACCACTTGCACCTACGACATCAGCCAAGGTGACACGCTCTACAAATACATTCCCGCCCAAGTCGTCAACAACAGCACCACCCAAGCCAACAACTACATTATAATTAATAAAGGTGCCGTTGACGGCGTTCAACGCGACATGAGCGTCATCTCCACCGAGGGCATCGTGGGCGTGGTCACGGATGTCAGCCGCCATTATGCCTCCATCATGAGCCTGCTGCACAGCAAATCGGTGGTCGGCGTGCGCATCAAGGAGAGCCAGGAGCTAGCTAGCGTGAAGTGGGAGACCAACAACTACCGTTACGGCATGGTAGAAGACATCCCTACACATATCCTTTTGCAGAAAGGCGATACCATTTTGACCAGCTCGCATTCCTACATCTTCCCCGAAGACCTCATGGTGGGTACGGTGGAAGAGTTCTACCCCACTGCCGTCGATGCTTTGAATAAGGCTAAGATTCGGTTTGCCACCGACTTCGCCACCTTGAGGCATGTCTATGTGATTAAAGATTTGCACAAACCCGAGCTTGATTCGCTCAAAGCCAGACTCAAATGACATGAACAAGACCGCGTTACAAATCATCCGTTTCGTCGTGCTCGTACTCCTTCAGGTGCTGGTCATCAACCACATCCGCCTCGGAGGCTATGTGCATCCATATATATACTTGATTTTCATCATGTTGTTGCCGTTCAACACCCCTAAATGGCAACTGTTGGTTTTGGGATTCTTCTTGGGTTTGACCGTGGATTTATTTACGGGCACACCTGGACTTCATGCCGGAGCCACCACCTTGATGGCCTTCTGCCGACCGTCCATCATCAGCCTCATTTCGGGCAACCAGAAATTTGAAAACATCACCGAGCCCAATCTTGGCCAACTGGGAGGAGTATGGTTCTTCCGTTATGTGCTCTGTCTGGTGCTCATCCACCATTTCGCCCTGTTTTTCCTTGAGTCGTTCAGTTTCAGGCTTATCGGACAAGTTTTGCTGCGTATCTTGCTCAGCGTTCCCGTGTCCATCTTCCTGATCATGATGATTCTGTACATCTTCAAATCGGAAAAGAAAAGAGATTAGTATCATATAAACACTTGATTTACAATGAAAAAAAGCATCTACTTCCTTATTGCACTTGCACTCGGCTTGACCGCCTGCAATGAAAAAGCCACGGGCTTCAAAGTCAATGTCAGTCTGGCAAACAGCAACGACAAAACCGTTTATCTGCAAAAATACGTCGATAATGCCCCTGTCATCATTGATTCGGCTGTTATCGTCGACGAAACCGCAGTTTTGACTGCTCCAAATGACGACCCGCAAATTCTTTACGCACTGAAAGTGAAAGGTATGCGTGGTTCTATGCCGTTCTTTGCCGACAACAAGGATGTCTCTTTTGTGGGCGACATGAACAACCTTCATGACGTTGAAATCATGGCTTCGGAGACTCAAGCTGAATTGGACGCCTACAACGACCAACTTGACACTTTTGAGACGCAAATCCGCGACCTCTATGCCGTCATGCAACAAGCTTTCTCCGACAACGACTCCATTTTGATGGACTCACTCAACAAAGTTGGCACGGCACTGATGGAGCAACAAGACAGCTTCCGCGACGAGTACATCAAAACGCATCCTGAAAGCTTTGTCACGCATTACATCCTCGACGGCGTGAAACAAGACTATCCCCTTGATCAACTGAAAGACCTGATGGCTGGCTTCACCACCGAATCCATCTATCGCGACCACCTCAATGACTACGTCGCCAAGCAGGAACGCCTCGAAGTGGGTCAGCCCTTCATCGATTTCACCCTGCAAACCAAAGACGGTGAGGATGTCACCCTCTCGGAAAAGATTGGTCAAAACAAGCTCACTTTGGTTGACTTCTGGGCTTCGTGGTGTGGTCCCTGCCGTCATGAGAACCCTGTCGTGAAAGCCGCCTACGAGCAGTTCCATGAACTCGGCTTTGATGTCGTCGGCGTCAGCGTCGACCAAGACGAAGAAGCCTGGCTGAAGGCTGTTGAAGATGACCAACTGCCATGGACGCAGGTTCGCGACAGCGAGAACAAAGCCAGCGAAGACTATATGATCTATTACATCCCGTCCAACTTCCTCTTCGACCAGAACGGCACCATGGTGGCCAAAGGTTTGAGAGGCGAGGATTTGGCGGCGAAACTTGCTGAACTTTTACAATAAATGACGGCCCTTCGACAGGCTCAGGGACCTTAGCAAAACTAAGGGTCGTTGAGCCTGTCGAAACGCCCGTACCTAAATAATTACGTTATGAAAACAAAAATTATCCTTTTTGCCGTGGTGGCAATCGTTTTGGCTGCTTGCACCTCAAAGCCTAAGACAGAGACCTTCAACATCAACGTGAACTTGGCTAATGCCGATGGGCAGACCGTCTATCTGCAAAAAGACGGACAAGTGCTCGATTCGGCCATCATCGAGAACTGGGATGCTGTGTTCAACACACCCATTTGCGATGATAACGAGATGTACGGCATCATGCTGAAAGGCTGGCGTCGTCCCTTCCCGTTCTTCACCGATAATACCGATGTGACCCTCGAAGGCGACGCACAAAATCCTAACGCCATCGTGGTGAAAGGCTCAACATCGCAAGACCGCCTGAATGGTTTCACCGAGAGCTATAACGCCTTGGAAGAGAAACTCGAAGCCGACAGCACGAAGAGCCAAGCCGACAAGGACGAAATCCTCAAGATGCACTGCTTCGACTATGTGTGGGAAAACCCCACCGACCCCGTCGCGCATTATGTGATGTATCGCTACAAATGGGCTTTCGGTCCCTGCGAGTTGCGCACGATGATTGACAATATCCATCATGCCGACAGCACCCTCAGCACCGCCAATCTGAAGTTGGCTGAGGAATACGTTGTGAAGCAAGAGCGCGTGCAAGCCAGTCAGCCAATCATCGACTTCACCCAAAACGATGCCGACGGCAACCCTGTGACGCTTTCGCAATTAGCGGAAGGCAAGCTCCTGCTGGTCGACTTTTGGGCTTCCTGGTGCCCCGACTGCCGCAAGGCTAATCCTGGCGTAGTGGCGGCCTATCAGAAGTACCACGACCAAGGCTTCGACGTGTTGGGCGTCTCGTTCGACACCAACAAAGAAGCTTGGCTCGGTGCCATCGAAAAGGACGGCCTCACCTGGACCCATGTCTCCGACCTGCAAGGCTGGAGCAATGCTGCTGGTGCCTTGTATGCCATTTCGTTCATCCCGCAAAATGCTTTGATTAAGGACGGCGTGATTGTCGCCCGCAATCTTGAAGGCGCGGAGCTGATGGAGGAAGTTGAGCGGCAACTGAAGTAAAAGGTTCCCCTTCGGGGAATGGAGTTTATTTCATATTTATAATCACGGCGGCTGGAGCCACTACTGACTAGGTAGTTGTTCTTGCCGCCGTTTGATACAATAATCGTTACTCCATTCCCCGAGCGAAGCGAAGGGGAATCTTTATTCCTTTACAATTCTCTCCAAATAAACATTTCCTTTCCCATCGGTGATACGTAGCAGATAAATGCCTTCCGATAAACCTTCTACGTTGATTTTATGGGTGTTGGTGAAGGTTCGTACTGGCTGACCGAGGATATTGTAAATTTGGATTTCAGCAACATCCACTCCTTCTATGCTTACTATCCTATTCGCTGGATTGGGATAAATGGATAGATTCTTTTCTACACAATTATTATTGACGGAGAGGTTGGTATGGGTCAATATGGGGAAACCATCATTGACATTGTTCACATCGGAACCCCAAACACTATTGTTCTGATTAAGGATATCCACAAAGGCGTGGTCACGCATCTCTTCAGCACTTATTGGGATGCCATAATCGCTACCCGAGCAAACATTGAGATAGTAACAATTCTCTACACTTGTATTTTCAGGCAATCTGGCAAATCCAATCAGACATCCAACATGATGATTCCCAGTAATTTCTCCAACATTGTAACTATTCTTTGCCTCAAAATGGGAGGATACAATACCCACCAACCCGCCTGCAGCAGGAAAATAGGTAGAAGTATCTCCTATGACGGAAACAGCTCCTGTGTTATAGCAGTTATCAATGGATGCTTTATTGGATCCACATAGGATTCCTCCTCCACTTTGACTTGCCGTAATGTTGCCTTCATTGAAACATTCTACAATCTCAACTCTTGACTGCCTTGCTCCTACAATTCCCCCCACGTCGGAACCTATAAGAAGGCCTGCATTAGAGCAATTATTGACCTTCGTAGAGCCTCCCATGCCTATGATACCTCCAACATTATCGCCTTCAATATCAGCACCATTCCTACAATTGGACACAACAAGCCTTCCGCCATATCCGACGATACCGCCACAAGCATTGCCTTTGATGTGTCCATTGTTGACAAAGACATTTTCAATAACAGCCATTTCTTCTTCCGACCAAGCATCGACACGGCCAAACAAGCCGGCATAGCCGCCAATACTTGTAGCATTATCAACATAAATGTTGGAAATGACATGGTTGCCTCCATCAAAATGGCCTCTGAAAGCGGTATTCGGGCTAAAGCCCACACTATTCAGCATACCTCTGTCGCAACCATCTTCGTCAAATCCCTTATCGTACAGACCTATGGGAATCCACGGCTGGTCTTCGCTGCCGTTTAGATCAATGTCTGTGGTCAGGTGGAAATACAGGCCTTGGGTCTCAAAACCTTTGTCTACCATATAGGCAAGAAATGCCAAATTCTCAGCCGATTCAATCAAATAGGGATTGTTTTCTGTCCCCTCTCCTCTTGTCCAAAGTTTTCTGGTGCCGTCCCAAACGCTGGTCTGAGCCTCAACCATGACGCTCGTCAAAAGGACCATCATTATGATATATAATCTTTTCATTTTGTTCAGTGTTAATTCGTTAGATATCTGTTTTATTCCCTAAAGCCATTGTTGAACAAGGCTCTGACCTGGTCGATGATGGCACCTTTGCGCTCAAGGGCGGATTGGCTGCCGTTTTTCCATACGGTAATCATCGCATAGTCCAGTTCCTGCATACTGCCACTGGCTAAATTGAAAGGCCCAATGGTAGCGAGACCCCTTCTTTCGTTGGGTGTATGCTCGCATTGTTCTTCCGTCCAATACTTTCCCTCCATGTTGTATCCATCGTTCGGAACTATGCCATTGGTGCCGAAATTACACGGGTCGGAGTTACCGGGATAAGTGAAGTTGCAGTCGGGCCCTGCGACCAACGCCCCAGCGTATGCATTACCGCCATATTGCAAGTGATTGCCGTTTTTCCAATTCCCACGCAGATAATTATAGTAATCCTGTGCCGTTTCAGGGTCACCATTGATTCCTGAAGAGTTGTTGAAATACATGAACCCGCACATGCCCAAACGCTCGTCATCGGCAATGCCGTTGCCGAAGTTAAACCCATTGTAGGCATATCTGTCCAAAGGATGCGTTGCGTCAAACAAGGCTTCGCAATCGCCAGCAAAAGCGGGATTGTCACGGCCATCAGCCTCCATATAAGGCCCTGCCAGCACGGTGCAAACCTGAACGGGTGGATTGTCGCCGTAGGCCCATGGCTGACCTTGGCCGTCGATAGGCGCGCCATTATAGCCAAAGCATGAGCCACGCCACACATCGCAACCGACATAGTCGTCCCAAGCGTAACCGATGTCCCAATCGTTCCAAATGCCCAAATACACCTCATGATAATTGGAGGAAGAGCGGTTGAAAAGTTTGTAGTTGAAGAAGACCGTGTTGTTGAGAGCTTCGTCATCGGGCGCATCGAAGGCGTACACCATCGCTTGGACTTCAAGGCCCACCGGGGCTCCGCCAGATTCAGTGTGTGCATCCCAACTATCGTTGAAGATGAAAAACAGGCATTGGTCGCCTTTGATGTCGGGATAGTCGCCATCGGCAGGGTGATAACGTCCATCACCATTCACATCGACAAAAGGGGCTATGTTTTCGGCATAGCCTTCCTCGCCATGCGCCGGCCACGTGAGGATATCTTCAGGAATAACATAACCCTCATTACCGTGGTTGGCAATGAATTGCTCTATTTCAGCACGAGTGAGGTTCCAAACGTGATGGTGCTTCAAGGCTATCATCAAATCCGTAGTGGCCTCTATTGGTTTAAGTGGTCCCGTCCAATAATCCATTCCTATTTGGCCATACCTGAAAGCGGCCAAATGCAGTTGCGAGGCATCATCCATGCCGCCCAACCACAACGAATGCTGGAAAAGTGTCTCCTTGCCACTGCCTTGTGGCACTTCCCATGTGGGACAATTATTGTGCTCGCCCCATTCCTCGTAATAGGTGCCTTTTTGAGGAACAAAACAAGTACCATTTCCGAGGATGGTTGCCCTTACATTGTTGGCCTCGACATGCGAAATAGGTGGCTGCTGTGCCATAGATATCAAGCTTAAGTTGCACAGCATCAAAAACAGTAGTTTTTTCTTTTTCATAGCAAATGAGTTTTGATGAATACTTTCGTTGCTTTCGATGGACAAAATTACAAACAGCCTCCACCGTCGTCAAGAAGATGATGGTGCGGATTGGTACGGGTTTCGTGAAACAAATAGGAATCAGTAATTTACATCAGATTTTGCCATCTTGCGCAAGGTGGTCGAAAGTGATTCATCGCTGCCGAAAATACCTTTCAACTTACGGCTGCGCTCGCACACCGTGTTAAAAGCGCGCTGCATCAGGGCGGCCACGTCGGCTTCTTCCACACCCAAAAGATAAAGGCAGCAATAATCGATATCGCCTTTGGTAAGCAAAGGATACTCCTTTTTGAGTCGGGTAGTGAACTGCCCAAAATGGACATCGGCAGCCTCGCGCAAGGCTAACAATTGCTCCTTGGTGAGCGCATAGTCTTTATAAACAAGGTAATCCACCTTCGACTTGAACTGACCTTCATTCACCCGTTCCATAATCAGGCGACAGATAGGTTCTTCGGCAAACGAAGCGGCTTCTACTCGTTTCTTCATCGCTGAAAGCGCCTCGCCCTGCTCCTGCAATTGTCCCGAAAGAACTTGCTTCTCGGCTTCTATGCGCTTATGCCGCTTCCGATTGAGCAGCAGCCAAACCGCAAGCACGGCGAGCAAAGCCAATAAAGGCAAAACCATTTTTAGTGCCTGCCTGCGCTGTTGCCTTACTTCCAAAAGTTGGGCATTGTCTTGCTTTTGCTGCCAATACTCCTGAAACAAACTCGTGAAGCGCCATTCCTCAGCCTTTGTACCAAATTCGGGCGGCGTGTTTTGGGTCACAAAACGAGCATATTCACCTGCCTTGTCCGATTCACCACGGTCCTCGTAAATCTCGCGCAGATAGTCGGCACTCTGGGTTTTCAGGAAAAGGCTGGGTGCCTCCTCAAAGACCCGATTCAGATAAACGACAGCCGAATCATACTGGTTATCAAGTTTGTAGACATAACCAATACCCAAATAACGATCGTGTTTCTCAAACTCATTGCCGACCGAGGCGATATGCTTCAATGCACCCACAGAAGCCGAGGCATCATGCCCGACATGATAGGACGAAAGTGCCTTTCTATTGATGACATTTCGGTAAAGTATCCCTGTCGTATCCTTGATGCAGGCCAACGATTGGTCATAATAGTACAAGGCACTGTCAAACTGCTCCGACTTCTCGTATTCATAACCCAAGAAAAACAGCGTGTTGGCCAGACTTGACGGGGGATTAAAGGCTTTCCGTTTGTAATTCAGCACATTCTTATAGAAATAAATGGTCGGCTCAATAAGGAACTTGTCGGAATAGACGTTGGCCAATCGAGCGAAAATCAGGGCCATGAAACTGGCCTTGTGTCCTACCATCTGCTCTTCGTCGAAATGCTGTTCCATGATTTCCAATGCCTTATAGTATTCTTGGCAAGCCAACATCGTAAGGGAATCATCGGTAAATATGATACCATTGTTGACGCAGATGGCGTTCATGTAATGGGCGCGGGCGGAAAGAAAAACCAAATTGTCGGCATGTGGATATGCCATGGCCATACTATCGAAACAAGTCGCAGCCTCGCCAATTTCATCAGCCAAAATCACTTCCTTGCGCACCTTGAAAGTAGCCTCTGATAGCATGAGATTGAGATAATGGTTATATGGCATCCCAACACCGCCATAATCAATGCTTTCAAACTCCTCAAGATAGACCAAGGCGCTATCGGGCTGTTGCTGCAACAAACTATCAATGCCCACAACGTTTGGTGCGTTTTCTGACCAACAATAATCGGCCTCTCGTTTCGTGCATGCCGTCACAAGTAGCAATCCGAACAAAAGAATTCCTATAACGCGTTTCACTTTCATAGGGACAAAATTAAGAAACTTTTCCCCACAAAGGCAACAACCCGTCAAGAAAACCATGGTGCGGATTGGTGCGGATTTTTCGTTGAAAATTGGAAATCAAGGATTTACAATATGTATCACATCGGTGCCCAGGCCACAAACGGTGGGTTGGGATATTCTTTTTTGCTGTACTCCAAAGGCATTCCGTCGCTGATGCGGAGCACCTGGCCACCGGCGGCACGAAGGATGGCATCTGCAGCGGCGGTGTCCCATTCTTTTGTCTTGCTATAACAGACATAAACATCAGCTGAACCTTCGGCCAACCGAGCGAACTTCAGACTGCTGCCCTGCGTGTCAATGACAAGGTCAGGATGGGCGGGACGCAATACCTTATTAATATAGGCGTCCACCTCGGGCGTGCGGTGCGAACGGCTGACCAATACGGTGTAGGGACGCACCGCGTGCGTCCGCATTGTTACAGGCGGACACACGCAGTGTGTCCCTACAGCGTACCACAATTGTTCGGTTACCGGTGCATAAATCACACCCAAGACAGGTTGCTTGTCGTCAATCAGTGCGATGTTGACCGTAAATTCACCATTGCGGTTCACAAATTCAACGGTGCCGTCCAACGGATCGACGAGCCAATAACGCTCGTATTGCGAGCGGTCAGGCGGCAGGTCTTCCTCACTGACGAAAGGCAAATCCGTCGGTTTCAAAATCTCTTTGATAATATTGCTGGCGCGGAGGTCGGCCTGCGTGACGGGAGAGTCATCGTCCTTGGTATAGACCTCGAAGGGTTGCGCATACACTTCCATGATGGCCTTTCCTGCCTCAAGAGCTGCCTGTTGAGCTAATTTCAATAGTTGTTCCATACTGCAAAAGTACAAAATATTTCGCTGTAAATCAGTATGATAAGAAAATTTTTACAAAAATGTTTCTTCCGTGCCATTTTATTCCACTAATTTTGCACGCGCAAAACGGGGGTTATTGGAGTACCCTTTAGTGTAAATAAGAGACTATGGCAAAAAATTTAGTTATCGTGGAGTCACCGGCCAAAGCCAAGACCATCGAAGGGTTTTTGGGCAAAGAATATACGGTGAAATCGAGTTACGGACATGTGCGTGACTTGAACAAAAATACCTTGAGTGTCGATATTGAGCATGACTTTGAACCAGAATATGAGATTTCGGACGACAAAAAGGCTCTTGTGGCCGAGTTGAGAAAACTCTCGAAAGCTTCCGATACGGTGTGGCTCGCATCCGATGAGGACCGCGAGGGAGAATCTATCTCGTGGCATCTCTATGAAGCCCTCGACCTGAAGAAGAAAGACACCAAGCGTATCGTCTTCCACGAAATCACCAAGACTGCCATCCTCGATGCCATCGAGAACCCGCGTGACATCGACATGGGTCTCGTGGCCGCCCAGCAAGCCCGCCGCGTACTCGACCGTTTGGTTGGTTACGAGCTGTCGCCCCTGCTTTGGAAAAAAGTGAAACCCTCTTTGTCCGCAGGTCGTGTGCAATCGGTGGCCGTGCGCCTCATCGTGGAGCGCGAAGAGGAAATCAAGAACTTCGTGCAGACCAGTGCTTATCGCGTGACAGCACAGTTCTCCTTCATCAAGGACGGACAGGAATACAATCTTCTTGCCGAGTTGCCGCATCGTTTTGAAACGGAAGAAGAGACAAGGAAATTCTTGGAATCGTGCGTTAACGCAAGCTATAAGGTAGATTCCATCGAGAAGAAACCTGCTACGCGCTATCCTGCACCGCCGTTCACTACCTCAACACTGCAACAAGAGGCTGCTCGCAAACTCGGTTTTTCGGTGGCCAACACCATGCGCATCGCGCAACAGTTATATGAATCCGGTAAGATCACCTATATGCGTACCGACTCCGTCAACCTTTCGAAGCTCGCCCTCGGCATGGCCAAGAAGGAAATCACGGAAAACTACGGCGCTGAATATGTGAAGACCCGCCAATACCAAACCAAGACCAAGGGTGCCCAAGAGGCTCACGAAGCTATCAGACCGACCTATTTGGACCAACATACCATCAAGGGCACTGCCGACGAGCGCAAGCTCTATGAGCTCATTTGGAAACGTACTATCGCGTCACAAATGGCCGATGCCCAGATGGAACGCACCAACGTGAACATCGGCATCTCGACCAGCGACAAGCAGTTTGTCGCCACAGGTGAGGTTATCCTCTTCGACGGTTTCTTGAAGGTTTACATGGAAAGCTATGACGACGACCATGCCGAAGACACCGCTGCCATCCTTCCGCCCATCGAAAAGGGTGCTACCCTCGAAATGGAGAAGATGGAAGCCCAGCAACGTTACACACGCCATCCGCTACGTTACACCGAGGCCAGCCTCGTGAAGAAGATGGAAGAGCTCGGTATCGGCCGTCCTTCCACTTATGCACCCACCATTTCCACCATCCAAAAGCGCGATTATGTGACCAAGGGCGACATCAAAGGCGAGCCTCAAAACTACAAAATCCTCACGCTGAAAAACGGCAAAATCACTGATAAGATGGGCAAAGAAAACTATGGTGCCGAGAAAGGCAAGCTGCTGCCCACCGACATTGGCGTTTTGGTGAACAAGTTCTTAATCCAGTATTTCGAAAGCATCATCGATTACAACTTCACCGCCAATGTGGAGAAAGAATTCGACAAGATTGCCGAAGGCAAACGCGAATGGAACGCCATGATCAAAGAATTTTACCAAGAGTTCCATCAGCAAGTTGTCTCCACCACAGAAAACTCTGGCAAGTTCAGCGGTGAGAAGATGCTCGGTATCGACCCTGCCACGGGCAAGAAGGTGTATGTAAAGGTCGGTCGCTTTGGTCCGGTGGCTCAAATTGGCGACACCGAATCGGATGAGAAGCCTCGTTTCGCTGGCCTAAAGAAAGACATGAGCATTGAGAATGTGACCTTGGAAGAAGTGCTGAAGTTGTTTGACTTCCCGCGTATCCTTGGAGAGTATGAAGGTAAGGAAATCACTGTGGCTGTGGGACGTTTTGGTCCGTATATCCGCCACGACAACAAGTTCTACAGTCTCGCCAAGACCGACAACCCCGCCTTGGTGGAATACGACCGCGCCGTTGAAATCATCAACGAGAAGCGGCAGAAGGACTTGGACAACATCATCCGCACCTTCGACCAAGACCCTGATTTGCAGGTGTTGAATGGCCGTTTCGGACCCTATATCACCTACAAGAAGAGCAACTACAAAATCCCGAAAGGCACCGAGCCCTCCACCTTGACCTACGAGCAATGCATGGCCATCGTGGAAGACCCGAAGAACGCACCGAAGAAGAAAACGGCGAAGAAGAAATAAGCAAACGAAAGCGGCGGAATCAATTCTGCCGCTTTTTTATTGAAATGATGTCGCAATCCAAATAAATCCTTATTTTTGCAATCTTTAAATCTTGAATTTTAAATCTTAAATCAAATAACAATGGAGAAAAAAGACTTACTAAAAGACGTTGTCGAACATATCGACATTAAGAAGTACGACTCGACTGAACTCATCAATGCCATGCGCAAGATGTCGTTCACCTCGCGCGACACCGCCCGCGCCGCCGACATCCTCTGCCAGATGATTGCAGAGAAGGATTGCACCAATATCCTCACCATCGCCGGTTCCACTTCAGCCGCTGGCTGCATGCAGGTGTATGTGGAGATGGTCAGAAACAAGATGGTTGACGCCGTCGTCAGCACGGGTGCCTCCATCATCGACATGGACCTCTTCGAAGCCCTTGGATACAAGCACTACATCGGCACGAAGGAGAACGTCATCCCCGACACCAAGCTGCGTGAACTTTACATCGACCGCATCTACGACACCTTCATCGACGAGGAAGAGCTGCAAGCCTGCGACCAAGCTACCTGCGACGTGGCCGACACTTTGGAGTGCCGTCCCTACAGCAGCCGCGAGTTCCTCTACGAGGTCGGCAAATGGCTGGCCAACGGTCATGGCGTGAAGAAAGAGAGCCTCATCCAGACCTGCTACGAATGCGGCGTGCCGATTTTCTGCCCCGCTTTCAGTGACTCGTCAGCTGGTTTCGGCATTGGCAAGCACCAATGGCTCCGTAAGAAAGCCGGTAAGCCTTACGTCAGCATTGACTCGGTGGCCGACTTCCTCGAACTGACCGAAATCAAGATGAACAGCCCACAATCAGGCCTGTTTATGGTCGGTGGCGGCACGCCCAAGAACTTCGCCCAAGACACCGTCGTTTGCGCCGAGATTCTTGGCGTCGAAGTGCCTATGCACAAATATGCCATCCAAATCACCGTGGCCGACGTGCGCGACGGCGCCTGCTCGTCTTCGACGCTGCTTGAGGCCGGCTCATGGGGCAAGGTGAGCGAAGAGCTCCAGCAGATGGTCTACGCCGAAGGCACCACCGTCATCCCCGCCATCGTCAGCTACGCCTACCACAACGCACCATGGCGCGAGCGTGAGTATAAGAACTGGCAGAAGTTATATAAGTAAATGCTGAATTAGGAATTATGAATGCTGAATGGGAGCAAAGCCCAGCACGCATTGCTCCATTCAGCATTTCACATTCCACATTCAGCATTCCGCATTCATCATTAAAAAATGGATATCAGCATTTTCCTTGAGCCTGTTGCTGAGAAGTGTTTCAGCAAGGCCTACCGTCCGGGCAAGAAGACCTTGGGCGAGACCATCAACATCTATCGCAACGAGGACGATTTTCCTGACCTCGAAGGCGTGGATTTGGCCCTCATTGGTGTCAAGGAAGAACGCGGCGCGGTCGATAACAAAGGCTGCGCCGATGGCGTGGACTATATCAGAAAAGCCCTTTATCCGCTTTTCAACCATTGGCCTCAATTGCATATCATCGACTTGGGCAACATCCGCATCGGGAAAGACCTCAACGACACCTATTATGCCGTCAGTCAGGTGCTTACCGAGCTGATGAAGAACAAGACCGTGCCTATCATCATTGGAGCGGGACAAGACCTCACCTACACGATGTATCAGGTGTATGAGCCCACAGGCAAGCTCATCAACATCGCTGCCGTCGACCCCATGTTCGACATCGGCAACGACAAGGAAGCGCTCAACTCGCATTCCTATTTAAGCCATATTATCCTGCATCAGCCCAATTTCCTGTTCAACTTCACCAACATTGGATACCAGTCGTATTATGTTGACACAGAGAATATTGAGTTGATGAAACAGCTGCTTTTCGATGCCTATCGTTTGGGTGTCATCAAGCAAAACATCGAATTGACCGAGCCGCTCATTCGCAACGCCAACCTCCTGAGTTTCGACATCTCAGCTATCCGAGCCGCTGACGCCCCAGGCGTGAAGAATGCCTCGCCCAACGGCTTCAACGGCGAAGAGGCTTGCCGCATGACGCGCTATGCCGGTTTGAGCTATAAACTCTCATCCATCGGCTTCTTCGAATACAATCCGCATTACGACATCAACTCGCGCACGGCCAACCTCATCGCCGAGATGATTTGGTATTTCATCGAAGGCTTCTCCAGCCGTCAGGACGACATCCCCACCTTGGAGAGCACCGATTTTAAGAAATACATCGTGCAAATCGGTGAGAATCAAAATGATGTGGTCTTCCTTTGCCACAAAATTACAGGCAAATGGTGGATGGATATGTCGTTCCTGCAAAATGACGATAAGCGTTACGAGCGACATCACTTCATCCCCTGCGCAAAAGAAGACTACGAACAAGCCTTGCGCAACGAGTTGCCTGACAAGTGGTGGCAATTCTATCAGAAGTTGATGTAATTGACTATTTTGAGTCATAAAAAACAAATTAATACTACCTTTGCGCCAAATTTTCAAGCAATGAAAAAAGCACTATCTATCTTCACTTTATTGCTCTTGATGGCCGTTACCGTACAGGCCCAGGAGAAGAAACCCGATTGGATGAGATGGCACTATCTCTCCGAAGAAGAAATGTTTGACAAGACCCGTGGCACTACCTTCGTCGAGACTGACCCGCCAACGGGTACACCTCGTTTTGTGGCGGAGTTTGAGCCCATGCAAGGCGTTATGATTCGTTATCCTCTCGGCATTCCTGAGAGTCTTGTCGCACAGCTGTCGAATAACTGCCATGTATATTGCATCGTCAGCAGCTCCTATCAGAATCAAGCCCAAAGCACATTCCAAAGTGCGGGTGTCAACATGAGCAACCTCACCTTCGTGAACGCCCAATCCGATTCCTACTGGGTGCGCGACTACGGCCCGTGGTACATCTTCGAAGACCGCAACCCTGCCATTGTCGACAACATCTATAACCGTCCACGCCCCAACGACGACAACATGTCGCAGGTGTTCGCCAACTTTTGGCAAATCCCCATGTACGGCATGAGACTTGAACACACCGGTGGCAACATGATGGAAGACGGTCGCGGCCATGGCGTGAGTGACGACCTTGTTTTTCAGGAAAACCTGGAAGACTATGGTCTTGATGAAGCCACTGTCCGCCAAAAGATGAACGACTATTTAGGCATCAATCCATATCATGTCACCATCGACCCGCAAGGCGACTACATTGCCCACGTGGACTGCTGGGGCAAATACCTCGCGCCCGACAAGATCTTGATTGCCCAGTTGCCGCAAAGCAACCCGCGTTATCAATATTACGAACAGGTGGCTGAGTATTTCGAAACCACTAACTGCTGCTGGGGCTATCCCTACCGCGTGTATCGCGTCCAAGAACCTGGCGGCTATACCTTGGCGCCTTATACCAACAGCCTCATTCTCAACAAGACCGTGTATGTGCCGCTGGGCTCCAACAACACCTATAACAACGATGCTTTGGCCGTCTATCAAGAAGCCATGCCTGGTTACAATATCGTTGGCGTTGTCAACAACGGCTGGTCTGGCTGGGAGAACACCGACGCCTTGCACTGCCGCACCCGTGGTGTGATGGACTTCAACATGCTCTTTGTCGACCACCGCAATGTGCTTCATGGTGAGCAAGAATGGCAGGAATCCATTCCTGTTGTTTCTAAGTTTATCGCCTACAGTGGTGCCAATTTGAAGCAAGACTCACTTTTGGTGTATTATAGCATCGACGGCGGTACCTACCAAACGGCTCACATGACTGCCACGGGCAATCCCGACGAATATGTAGGCTACATCACAGGTTATCAAGGTGGCTCTGAGATTGACTATTATGTGTTTGGTGCCGACGAATCGGGGCACCGCTACACGCAGCCCGTTTTCGCTGACCTCGACCCGCACCACTTCACCATGGAGGCGCATGAGCCAGGGGGAGAGTTGATTATTACGCCAGATACGCTGTGGTTTGACAATAGCATATTTGGTATGATTAATATTGATAATGAGACTTCCGAAAGTGTTGTTATCCAAAATGTAATTCCTGCATCTGGATCTCATCTGACAGTAGATCATCCATTAGATTTTCCACGCACACTTCCTGCTGGAGAAGATATGACCGTAGTAATTGGTTATAATTCAAGAAAAGGTATTGAAAACAAAGGATATTCTTCTTATGAGATTAAAATATTAACCTCTTTAGGGGAAAGAATTGTTATTGCAATGGTTGCCAATTCTTTGGATGATGAAGGCTTGATGATTTCAGGTCCTTCTCAAATATGGATTGACGATGAGAATCCTCATGAAGGTCATGTTGTCAACAAAAACTATGGCACAAACACACCTATTGATATATTTTCCATTTCAATTGCTGAAAACGGAAATGGCATCTTGGAGGTTCAGCCACAACATGACCTGCCTTATTCTTTAAGCGCTGGTGAAGATTTCAGAATTGATTTTTATGCGATGGTGACATTAAAGGGTTATGTGAATACCATAGTTACCATTGTTTCTAGCGATAGGGATTTGGATTTTTATATCAGTATCAACGAAGACCTTCTAACCGTCACCGAACTCTCCGCAGAAGCCAAACTCTATCCCAATCCCACCACAGGCCAATTCACCGTGGAAGGCGCGAATGTGGCCAAGGTGGAGGTGTATAACCTCGTCGGACAGATAGTTCACGAGGCCGAAGGCCAAGTGGTGAATATCGACGCCGCCAATTGGCACAAGGGCATCTATTTGGTCAATATCATTGAACAAAATGGTGCTGCGGTGACCAAGAAATTGGTGGTGAGATAAACCTTGTAGGGACACGATTAATCGCGTCTTATTGAAAAACCAAAGAATCCCTGAATCCGTTTCGGGGATTCTTATTATTTTTGCAGGGACGAGACAATAGACCGGGAAAGACAATCCTAAAGCCTTTACCGTCATGGCGGAGAAGCATCCGCCATCTCCTGCGCGGGAGGGTGTCCCTATCGCTTAGGAGATTGCGGGTCTAGCGCCCGCAATGACGGCTTTGAGTTGAGAGTCGTCCTCAATGGTCTCATGTCGAATAATACGATAACCAACACTTCAAAATAATGAAAAGAATCATTCCTATACTTTTCTGCGCCCTTATGGCCTTGGCTTCGTGCCAGAAGAAGAATGCCCCGCTGTTTCGCGGCGACTACAGCTTCAAGACCTCAGGCAGCGTCACCTTGGAAGAGATAAATCCCGAAGACGAACCTGCCTCCTTCACCATTAGCCTGCCCAACGAAATCGGACAGCTGGAAATCAGCACGTTGGACAATGGCAAAGACAGCGTCCTTGTGGTGATGAACACCATGGGCGGCGAGGTCGTGGTCACCCATGCCTTCTGCAAGGACAACAAAATCTTCCTCCGCGACTTCAATAAAAACACGTTGCTCTTCACAGGTGACTCTATCACGTTGAAGAACGAACTGCGTGTCAAGGCCTCGGGACAAATGTATGAAAACAATACACTCATCCTCAACATGACCTACGAAGGCGAAGCCGAGACTAACGAGCGTAGTTTCAAGGTTTATGGCGATGACATCCGCATGGCGGCGATAAGGAATTAACAGATACAAGACTGCGAGACGCGGGGTTTTAATCCCCCCGGCCCCCTTTCAAGGGGGAGTTGTCCCGTGTCCCACAGTCCCGCGTCAAAAGAAAACTGAAATGAAAACAAAACATATTCTTTGGCTCTTTCCCCTCTTGCTGGTAGGCTGCGGTGACACCGACCCGAGCCAGCTCAAGGAGAAGCTCATTGGCGGTCCCACCGAGGAGCGCGTCATCGCTGTGGGTGTGCAGCGCATCGACACGGTGGGAGGCTTGGTGCGCAACAGCTATCCAGGCTACCTTGAAGAAGGCAACACGGTCGACATCAGTTTCAAATATGGCGGCACTTTGCAGACACTCAATGTGAAAGAAGGCAGCACGGTGCGCAAAGGACAAGTGCTGGCACGTGTATCCTCCCCACAGATGGAGAGCACCCGACGCTCGGCACAAGCCACCCTCGAGCAAGCCCAAGACGCTTACAACCGTCTGAAAAAGGTGCACGACAACGGTAGCCTGCCCGAAATCAAATGGCGCGAGATGGAGGCCAACCTTGAGAAAGCCCAGGCCGCCCTCGACTTGGCAAACGCCATGCTGGCCGACAACACCGTCACGGCACCTTTCAGCGGCACCGTTACCAGCCTGAACGCCGTGGTGGGCGAGAGCATCACCCCGCTGAAACCCATCATGCGCATCATCAGCACCGAGGGTTTGGTGGTGAAAATCAGTGTGCCAGAGAATGAAATCGCCAAAGTGCAACTCGGCGACGAGGCCCAAATCCTCATCCCCGCCCTCGACGACCGCCGCTGTAAAGGCCACATCCTCGAAAAGAACATGACCACCTCGCTGCTCACGCATAGCTACCCCGTCAAAGTGCTCATCGACGAAAAAGACGAGGCCTTTACTCCCGGCATGATTGCCAAGGTGGTGCTGAGTGCGGATGTCGACAACGGCATCGTCGTTCCAGCCAATGCGGTATTAATCAACAACAACGACAAGTTCGTTTGGGTAGCAAAAGACGGTCGCGCCACAAGGCAAAACATCACTATCTCGGGCTACTCGGGCAACGGCGTAGTGGTTAGCCAAGGCCTGAACAGCGGTGACATCGTGATTGTGGAAGGGTATCAAAAGATTAGTGAAGGAATGAAGGTGAGTTATGAGTAAGTTGAAGGACAAAGGCATCATCAGTGGTAGCATACTGCGGCAGAGAATCGTTTGGGCCGTTGTAGCTGTCATTGTGGCCTTTGGCATTTATGCCCTCGTCGACATGAAGAAAGACGAGTTTCCTGCCTACACCATTCGCTTAGGCATTGTGGCGGGCGTCTACCCTGGCGCCAACTCCGAAGAGGTGGAAGCCCAGCTCACCAAGCCCTTGGAACAGCTATTGTTTGAAATGCCCGAGGTGGACCGAAAGAACACCTATTCTGTTACCAAGGAAAGGATGTGCTATATCTACACTAGCCTCGACGAGTCGGTGAAAGACAAGGACATCGCTTGGTCGAAAATTCGGCACAAAATCAACGAATCCAAGGCGTTGAACTTCCCTGCGGGCGTGTTGGCTATCGCCGTCATCGACGACTTCGGCAACACCTCTTCGCTGCTCATCGCCATGGAGTCGGCCGACAAGACCTATCGCGAGATGCATGGCTACACCGATGACCTCACCCACCGCCTGCGCTCCATCCCCGAGATGGGCAACGTGCGCGTGATGGGCGAGCAAAACGAGGAGATTGCCGTCATCATCGACAAGGAAAAACTCTCGTTCTACGGCATCAGCCCCAACACGCTGATGTTGCATTATGCCTCGCAAGGTCTGCTGACCACCACAGGCACCATGCAGACCGACGACTTCAACCAGCCGCTGCACATCGAGAATCCCATGGTCAGCGAGCAGGAACTCGAAGAGCAAATCATTTACTCCGATGCGGCAGGTAATACCATTCGTTTACGCGACGTGGCCACCGTCGAACGCCGCATGGCCGAGTCGTCCAAAGTAGTCAACTTCAATGGCAACGATGCCTTGATTATCAGCGTGGAGATGCGCAAGGGTTACAACATCGTCGCCTTCGGTAGGGAGGTGGAGAAAGTGCTGTCTGAATTCAAGGCCACCTTGCCCGACAGCGTGCAACTCTATCGCATCACCGACCAACCCAAAGTGGTGCAAAAGTCGGTAAGTTCGTTCCTCCGCGACTTGCTCATCTCCATGATTGTGGTCATCGTGGTCATGCTGTTGCTTTTCCCGTTCCGCACCGCGCTCATCGCCAGCTCGGGTCTGCCCATTTGTACTGCATTCAGCATCGGGATGATGTATCTCTTCGGCATTGAGTTGAACACCGTCACTTTGGCCGCTCTTATCGTCGTGCTCGGCATGATTGTGGACGACTCCATCATCAACATCGACGGCTATATCGACAAGTTGAGTCAAGGCTACAAGCCCTTCGATGCAGCCGTGAGCAGCGCCCGCGAACTTTTCATGCCCATGTTCATCGCCACGGCAGCCATCGCCTGCATGTTCTTCCCCATGACACGCATCATCACGGGGCCTTTGGGTGAGTTCGTGCAGCTCTTCCCTTGGACCGTAGCCTTCTCGCTGATGGCTTCCTTGGCCTACGCCATGCTCGTCATCCCTGGACTTGAAATCATGTTCATCAAGCCAGAGACGGACAAGCCACGGCACAACGGCTTTGTGAGGGCGCAGATGCGGTTTTTCGACTTTCTGCAAGGCCTTTACGACAAGATGCAGAGTCATTGTTTCAAGCACCCATTGTTCACCATCGGCATGGGTGTCGGCTCTATTGTCCTCGGTGTACTGATGTTTTTGGCTTTGAACGTACAAATGATGCCCATGGCCGAGCGCGACTGTTTCGCCGTAGAGATTCGTTTGCCCGAAGGCAGCACCATAGAAGCCACCACACGTGTCAGCGACTCATTGCAGCACATGATGCTGGCCGACAAACGCGTCACCTCCGTGACGGCTTTCATCGGCGAAAGCGCACCGCGTTTCCATGTGACCTATTCACCCAGCATACCCGCGTCCAACCTCTCGCAACTCATCGTCAACACCACCTCGAAACAAACTACCGAAGCCTTGCTGAAAGAATGGGACGACAAGTATTCCTATTACTTCCCTAAGGCCTACGTGCGTTTCCGCCAACTTGACTATCAAGCCGTTTCAACGCCTGTCGAGGTTTATGTTTATGGAGATGACTACAGCAAGACCGATCCTGTGGCACAGCAAATCAAGGACTATATGCTCACTCTTGACAAGGAGTTGCGTTGGGTGCACACCGATTACGATGAACAATTGTCATCGGTGAAGGTGACCATGAAACCCGAGGAATGTGCCCGTCTGGGACTCACCAAAGGCTTCCTCTCCTTGGACTTGGCCAGCAGCCTCAACGGCCAGCCTTTGACCACCGTTTGGGAAGGCGACAGGGGCATCCCAGTGAGGCTGTATTCCCAACAGAACTACGACCCCAACGACTACGAATCTGTCCAAAACCAACTGATACCCACCATGGTGCCAGGCACCAACGTGCCGCTCCGTCAGGTGGCCGACATCAGTCCTGAGTGGCATCCTGCGCAATTGGTGCGTCGCAACGGCAAGAACGCCATCACCGTGGCAGCCGACATGAAGTTCTGGCGACCGCAGACCGTGAGTATGAAGAAGATACAGCAGTACATCAATAAGGAAATCACCTCCAACCTGCCCGAAGGTGTCAGCATTGAATACGGCGGCCTTTCGTCGCTCAACACCAGCGTCATCCCGCAGCTGCTTTGGAGCTTGATTGCTGCCATATTGGTGCTGTTGGTGTTCCTGGTGGCCTATTTCAAGAAGTTGAATCTGGCTATCCTCACTTTGGGTTCCAGCACCTTATGTATGTTCGGTGCCTTCTTCGGCGAGTGGCTCTTCGGCCTCGACTTCGGTATGACCTCTTTGTTGGGTATCGTCAGCTTGATTGGTATTATCATGAGGAACGGCATCGTAATGTATGAATACGCCGAGACGCTCCGCACCGACGAGGGCTTACCCACCAAGGAAGCAGCCATGAAAGCCGGTAGCCGCCGCATGAGGCCTATTTTCCTCACTTCGGCCACCACCGCCTTGGGGGTGCTGCCTATGATCATATCCCGCAACCCGCTTTGGATGCCTATGGGCGTGGTCATTTGCTTCGGCGTGGTGCTTTCGATGGTCATCATCCTTGCCGTGATGCCCGTGATGTATTGGCAAATCTTTAGAACGAGTAAGTCATGAAGAATTGTATCATCATATTGAGTCTTTTGTTGACTATGTCAGCCTTTGCTCAGGAGCCGCATCGCCTCTCCGTTCAGGACTGCATCGAAATGGCCTTGGAGAATAATATCGAACTGAAAAACAGCCAGTTGGAGATAGAGAAAGCAAGAGCAACGAAAAACGAAGCCCGAGCAGAATACTTCCCTACCGTGTCGGCACAAGCCTTGGCTTTCGATGCCTTGAACCCAATGATTTCTTTCGGCATTGAAGACATCGATAACGCCCAACTGCGGCAGCTTCTTTATACTCTTTATGCCGAATACGGTGCCAATATGGGCATTGACAAAGAGTATTCTTTTGTGCAAAACGGCGTGATGCTCAACGCGATGGCGACCGAACCCATTTACGCGGGTGGCCGTATCCGCAACGGTAACAAACTCGCCAAGTTGGGCATTGATGCCGCTGTGACACAAGCAAAAGTGAAGGAAGACGAGGTATGCCTGCAAACGGAGACGCTCTATTGGCAAATCGTGGCCCTACAAGAAAAGTTGGCCACCTTGGACCAGCTCGACCGACTTTTGGATACTTTGGATAAAGACTTGTCTGGAGCCATCGAAGCGGGCTTGGCCATGCCCACCGACCAGTTCAAGCTGAAGGTGAAGCAAAACGAAAGCCAACTCAACCGAAAGAAAGTCACTGACGGCATCACCCTGCTCAAGATGGCCTTGGCGCAATACATTGGTGCCGACTGGCAGACGATGACCCTCTCCGACACTTTGGGTTTGGAGACTGAACCTACAGCCTATTACCAACAACCCAATGAGGCGGTGTCGTTGCGCAACGAAAGCCATCTCCTCGACCTTTCAATAGAAGCCGAGAAGCTGAAAAAGAAAATGACACTTGGCGAGGCCTTGCCTTCCTTGTTGGTAGGTGGCAGTACAAGCTATCACACCATCTTCGAGAACACCAAGCCCAACGCAATGGTTTTTGCTGTGTTGCAAGTGCCTATCACCGACTGGCACAAGACCTCCATCAAGCTGAAGAAGCACAACCTTGACACCGAAATGGCCGAAAACACTCGCCGCGACCTCACAGAGAAGATGGAGATGCAGACCAACCAAGCCTGGTTCAACCTCGAACAGAGCTGGTTGCGCATCACCATGGCACAAACCGCTCTGAATGATGCCGAGGCTAACCTGAAAGTCACGCAAGACTATTACGAGGCTGGTTTGGTGGCTCTCTCCGACCTTTTGGAGGCCCAGACCTTACTCAAGCAGAGCTGCGACGAGCTCACTGACAGCCGCGTGGAGTATCGGATTAATCTGGTAACTTATAAATCTTTAGTGAAAGAATAAGCTAAAATTGTTGTAGTTTTGCGGTGCTAATCAAACTAAGTAGAAACTATAAATTTATTACAAATGAATAAGCAAGTCTCTTGGCGTATTTGGGGAATGACGATAGTTCTTTCCTTGTTGATATTATCTAGTACTTCGAACGGCTGGGCGCAACATCCTCTCCTTAAAACCGTGGAAATTCCTGATGCGGCCACTTCTTCGCTTCGTGCGGATGGCTTTCTGGGTTCGCACTGGACGCAGGATTATCCCTACAATCAACTATGTCCAAGAGACCCAGTGAACGGCAATGCATACAGTTATGCTGGATGCCCCGCTATTGCCATGGGGCAGATTATCAATTATTTGCGAACAACAGAAGGTACCCGCTTTTCCGACGATGACGACTATGCCCATCATTATGCTGGTCGCAATTACATTATTGATGACGATTGGGCAACTTTGAAATTCCCGTCGTTCCCGCAGTTGAATGATTTGTTGGATTCCGTTGATGTTGCTTTCGAGAGTGGTGAAAATCTTTCCGACTTGTTGGCCGCTGCCGTGGTTTTTGCTTGCGGCACAGCCCTCACGCAGGTTTATACTTCAGAAGGTTCCGGCACCTTTTATGTGGATCAGGCGTTTGAAGCCTACCAACGCTTTGGTTTTAGGGACTGTCTGCTGTTTCGTGAACCCGATTCCGTGATGTATGCTACTTTAATCTCCAATTTGAAAGCCGGTTATCCTGCTCACTTAGCCGTTGAGAATCCCGCGGGAACGGTTGGACACAACGTCGTGGTCGATGGCTATCGCGAAGAGGACGGCAAATTCCACATCAACTTTGGCTACGGCGGTACCTTGGACAACTGGTACGACATCCCTGACCCGAATTTCTATTACGGAATGACCAAGATGGAAGGCATCGTTTTGAATATCTTTCCCACCTCTGGACCTATGGCTGTTCACGAGTCCGCCCACCAACAGCCATTGGAAGTTTATCCCAACCCTGCTTCTGATGTACTCTACCTGAATAACCTTCCTTGCGAACGGGTGAATTATTCCGTTTTCAATATTTTGGGGCAAGAGGTAGCAAAAGGTTCCTCTTGTGGAACCATTTCCGTTGCAGGATTGGAAAAGGGACTGTATTTCTTGCAGACTAAAGGGGAAGGATTTTGTAATACAGCTAAGTTCATTGTAAAGTGAACGATTATTTGCTATTGCTACGTGCTTGATATTTCAGGACGCTTTTCTTATCTAGCACGATTTTTGTATTTTTGCCTCCGCTAAACAAAACACACTATGATGAAAAAACTCCTCTTTTTAGTCCTTTTCATGGCTACTGCCATGCTCGGACAGGCTCAAGTCAGCAAGATGCTCGGACAATGGAATACCTTTGACGACAAGACGGGCGATATGCGCTCGTGCGTCAACATCACGGAAAAAAACGGCACGTATTATTGTGAAGTCATTAAGCTTTATGAGAAAGATGCCAACGGGAAATACAAGGTGATGCAACCGCCTTATGCAAAAGACTACGAAGGCGTGGTGGGCACCCAACTATTCAGCGAGATGAAAGTCAACGGTGACCAGCTGAAAGGCAAGGTCTATGATCCCGAGAGCAAAAAGACCTATAATGGCAAAGTGTCGTACAAAGCCGACACCGATGAAATCGTCCTCCGTGGCTCGTTGGACAAAGCCGGCTTGCTGGGACGTTCACAAACCTGGAAGCGGAATAAATAGAATTTTTCTCACGCAGAATACGCAGAACTATGTGAATTGGCTCGGCCATTCCCAATAATTCCATAATTCTGCGTGAGAAACAAATTCTTTATACGTCAAATTTGAATTCGGCATCAAACCAACCGGTGTCTTCCTTCAAAAGGTCATATTCTTCGCCCGTCTGGTGGTCAACCACGTGCACGGTGCCTTTGATGTCGTCATAGGTGAAAGTAAACTGTGAGTTTACGTCGTCGTCTTTAGGTACGTCCATATAAGATGTTTCTATTGTTTTGCGGCTGCAAAAATACACATTTTTTCAATTCGGATTGTAGGGCTGTCATATTATGGCATCCGTTTGTCGTTTTGTGCGGCAGCCACGGTGTGACAGCCCTACAACCAAATTAAAGGCCTAACCGTATATTCAGCGCCGCCGTCTGCTCCTCAAAGCCTTTCTTGCCCAAGAGTGCGAACATGTTCTTCTTGTAAGCTTCCACGCCAGGCTGGTCGAAGGGATTCACATCGAGCATGTAACCGCTGACGGCACAAGCCATCTCAAAGAAATAGATCAGCTCGCCAAGGACCTTTTCGGAAACCTCGGGAATGACGATGCGCAGGTTCGGCACGCCACCGTCTTCGTGGGCCAACACGGTGCCCAATTCAGCCTTGTGGTTCACCTCAGAGATGCGCTTGCCAGCGATGTAGTTGAGCTGGTCGAGGTCTTCGTTCTCCATCGGGATGCACAGCTTGTGGTTCGAGTTCTCCACCGAAATCACGGTCTCGAAGAGGTTGCGCAGACCGTCTTGGATGTACTGTCCCATCGAGTGGAGGTCGGTACTGAAGGTGACCGAAGCGGGGAAGATGCCTTTGTGCTGCTTGCCGTGGCTTTCGCCGTAGAGTTGCTTCCACCATTCGCTGAAGTAAACCAGACGCGGCTCATAGTTGACCATGATCTCGTTGGTCTTGCCCATGGCATACAGCACCTGACGGGCGACAGCATATTGCGTGACAGGATTGTCAACCGTTGGTTGGGCCTTGCACAATTTCTCCATCTCAACGGCACCCTTGACGAGTTGACGGATGTCGATACCCGCCATGGCAATAGGCAGCAGACCAACAGGAGTCAGCACTGAGAAACGGCCACCCACATCATCGGGAACGATATAAGTCTTGTAGCCTTTCACGTTGGCCAATTGTTTCAAAGCGCCACGGGCCTTGTCGGTGATGGCGATGATGCGCGAAGCGGCTTCCTTTTCGCCGTACTTATTAATAATGTGCTGCTTCAAAATGCGGAAGGCAATGGCAGGCTCGGTCGTCGTGCCCGACTTGGAGATGACCGCCAAGGAATAGTCTTTCTTGTCGAGAATGGCCATCAGGTCGTGGAGGTAGTCTTCGCTCATGTTGTGGCCGGCATACACGATAAGCGGTTTCTCGCCAGTGAGCGGTGCAAAGTGGTTCTGCAAGGCTTCGATGACCGCACGGGCACCCAGATAGGAGCCGCCGATGCCGATGACCACGAAGAGGTCTGACTTCTTGCGCAAGTCGGCAGCGGTTTTTTCGATGTCGGCCAACAAACTTTCATCGATTTCCGAAGGCAGGTTCACCCAACCGAGGAAGTCGTTTCCGGCACCTGTTTTATGAAAGATGGTATCATAAACACCCGAAACCTTTGTTTCTAATTCATTCTTGATTTTTTCGTCCAAAAAAGGTTGGACATGAGAGAGGTCGATTTTCATGATTTCTGAATATTAGGATGCTGCGAAGATAAGAAAAAAAGAAAACTAAGAGTGGATTAAAAGGCAAAAACAAAAATTTTTTATTTGCTTAACAATTTTTTTGAAGTATTTTGGTTAATGTTTCAGTGAATTTCATACTTTTGCGCAACTTTTTTAGGACTAAACGAGCAACTATTATTACACATTCAGAAACTCAATTTTATTTTTGTTTTTAACTATGTCACAAATCAGAATTTTATTAGCGGAAGACGACAAAAACCTGGGTATGATCCTTAAGGCTTTTCTCGATTCCAAAGGTTTTTTTACCACTTTATGCTCCAACGGACAAGAAGCATTGAACAGTTTTAAGGCATCCGAATTTGATTTATGTTTGCTTGATGTCATGATGCCCGTGATGGATGGTTTCACTTTGGCCAAACAAATCAAACTCACCAATCCCTCGATGCCCCTCATTTTCCTTACAGCCAAATCAGAACAGGAAGATATTCTGGAAGGTTTCCGCATTGGTGCCGACGATTATGTCACCAAGCCTTTCAGCATGGACGAGTTACAGGCACGTATCTTGGCCGTCCATCGCAGATGTGCTTTTGTGCAGACTAAACCCTCGGTGTATCGCTTGGGCAGCTTCACCTTCGATTCTCCCCGACACATTTTAACAAAAGGCAACGAGACCCAAAAACTGACCTCAAAAGAGTCTGACCTGCTTTTGATGCTTTGCGAAAACATGGGCAACACCCTTGAACGCTCTAAGGCATTGCTTCAGATTTGGGAAGAAGACAATTACCTTAACGCCCGCTCGATGGACGTCTACATCACCAAGCTGCGCAAGTACTTCAAGGACGACCCCGATGTCGACATCCAGAACGTACATGGCGTAGGTTTCAAACTGGTGATAAAATAATCTGAAACCAACAAAACGGAACGCGGGGGGGAGCTTCTCTCCGCGTTTTTGTGTTACTCATGAAGCGCTTCCGCCTCGGGTAGCTGCACCGTGGTGTCGCAAATGAATTCCCAAAGTAATTCGGGTGGGAAATTGTAGGTAGTGTTGGTCAGCAAAGCGAGAAAGCGGTTTTTGTGTACATCGCGGATGATGGCACTGCGGTAGCCCTTCCACCAACCATAATGGAAAAACATATTGGGGTGTTCCTTACTCATGCGCCAGCCGAAACCGTAGTTCTCGTCGTTTTTCCACTCGGGTGAGCCAGGCACAAAAGCCTCAGCCTGTAGACTGTCGGGCAGCAAGGCATTGCGGTCCAAAGCCTGGTTGAAAATCCAGAGGTCTTCCACCGTCGAGAACATGATTTTGTCGCCCATCACCCCGTTCAGATAGTCGTTTTGCATCTTCACGGGACCGCTGCGATACAGCTCGTGGCCGTGCGCCTCAACAGGCATATACATCGAAACAGACGTTTCGTCACGCATCGAATAGATATAGGAATGCTCCATTCCCAAAGGCTCGAAGATACGCTCACGCATGAAGTCCTCGAAGTGCATCCCACTCACGCGCTCCACCACCGAGGCCAGCAAGGCATAGTTGATGTTGTTGTAAAAAAAGCAGGCGTCAGGCGCGCCATAGACCTCCGGCTTTTTCTCGGCCAGCATCTTGATCATCGCCTCGTTGGAGAAAGGTTTCTTGCGGTCGGGCCAATGCTTGTCGGCCATGGCATCATAGCGCGGCAAGCCCGAGCGATGGTTGAGCAAATGCCGAATGGTAATGCCTTCGTAAGGCAATTGGGGTATGTATTTCCGCACGTCGTCGTCGTAATCAAGCTTGCCGTCGGCCTTCAACAGCATGATGGCTTCGGCGGTGAACATTTTCGAGTCGGACGAAAGCTGAAAAGCATCCTCGATGCGCAAGGAGTCTTTCTGTCGTTTGTTCAGGTCGCGCCAACCCAAAGCGTTTTCATAAACGACTTGACCTTGTTCGGCATACAGCATCACGCCGTTCAAACCTGCTCGGTTGAGGTCTTTAAAAACCTTGTCGGCCTGCTTGGCACGTTTGGCGATAATCTTTTCGTTGAGATTGACGAAGACGCTGTCGACATTGATGTCAGGTACATCATGACTGCACCGTCTCCCACAAAAGAAGACCGTACCCGCCACGAGCAGCAATAACAATATGATGAAAACCTTTCTCCGTCTCATAATTAAGGGGCAAATTTACGCAAAAACCTGTATTGTCTGGCTTTTTTGAGGCAATTTCAAGATAAATTCCCGCTAATCCACTAATAATTACTACTTTTGCAGCCCAAAACATAACTATACATTATTTTTCATGTCACAATTTACCGATTTTGGATTGAATCCCGCTCTGTTGAGGGCTATAAAGGAGCTGGGGTTCGAGAATCCTATGCCCATCCAGGAAAAGACCATTCCTGTGCTCCTGGAGAAAGATGTTGACTTTGTGGGTCTTGCACAGACGGGAACGGGTAAGACTGCCGCATTCGGCTTGCCCTTGTTGAACAAAATCGACGAGACGCAACGTTGCGTCCAAGCGTTGATCCTTTGTCCGACGCGTGAGCTTTGTATGCAGATCACCCGTGACTTGCGCAACTATGCCAAGTACATCCCCGAAATCCTGATTGTGCCCGTCTATGGCGGCGCCAGCATCGAACTCCAGTTTAAAGACTTAGCCAAGAAACCGCAGATTATCGTGGCCACGCCCGGCCGTCTGCGCGATATGATCCGCCGCAACCGCGTCGACTTCAGCAACGTGAAGACGATGATTCTCGACGAGGCCGACGAGATGCTCAACATGGGCTTCCAAGAGGAAGTCGACGACATCCTCGAGTACATGCCCAAGGAAGGACGCCACACCATGCTCTTCTCGGCCACCATGCCGAAGGAGGTGGAGGCCATCCTCAACAAGTATATGACCGACCCCGTGAAAGTGGCCGTAGGTGAACGCAACTCCGGCACCGCCAACGTCGACCACATCTACTACATGATGGCCGCCAAGGACCGTTACTCGGTGTTGAAGCGCATCATCGACTACACACCTTCCATCTATGGCATCATCTTCTGCCGCACCAAGTTGGAAACCCAAGAGATTGCCGACAACCTCATCCAGGACGGCTACAACGCCGCTGCCTTGCATGGCGACCTCTCGCAAGCCATGCGTGACAATGTGATGGACCACTTCCGCAAACGCAGCCTGCAGCTGTTAGTGGCTACCGACGTGGCCGCCCGTGGCATCGATGTAAAAGAACTGACCCACATCATCAACTACAACCTGCCTGACGACATCGAGACCTACGTGCACCGCAGCGGCCGTACGGGTCGTGCCGACAAACGCGGTATCTGCCTTAGCCTCATCAACTTGCGCGAGAAGAGCAAGATTAAGCAGATTGAGAAAATTGTGGGTAGACCTTTTGAGAAGGCCATGATTCCGACAGGTAAGGAAGTCTGTGAGAAGCAGCTCTTCAACCACATCGACCGCATCGAGCATGTCAACATCAATAGTGAGGAGATCGATGACTACCTGCCCGTCGTGTTCCGCAAGCTCGACTGGATGAGCCGCGAGGAACTCATCACCCGCATGGTGGCACTCAACTTCAACCGTTTCCTGGACTACTACAAGGACGCCGTCGACCTCAACGTCAGCGAAAAAGACGAGAAGAAAGACCGCAGGGAACTCAAGAAGGAACGCGAGCACCGCGACGAGACCATGAAACGCCTCTACTTCGGCATGGGCAAGAACGACCACATCCTGCCGCAGAAAATCATCGGCAAAATTAATGATGTTACGCATTCGAAGAACATCCCGATTGGCCGCATCGACCTCTTTGGCGACTACTCCTACGTGGATGTGGAAGAAAGCTTTGTGCCATTGATTCTCGACTGTTTTGCCGACCCGCATAACAACCCGCGCGGCATCGTGGTAGAGGTGGCCAAAGAGCAGCCCGAGCGCAAGAAGAGCAGCGAAAAGAAAGACTTCGGCGAGAAGAAAGAACGCAAGGAACGCCGCGACCGCGACGAATTCCGTGGCGACCGCAAAGAAAAACGCGATGACTTCCGCGAGAAGCGTGAGAGAAAAGATGATGATTTCTTCGAGAAGAAGTCGAAGAAGAAAAAGAAAGATTTCGACGACGATAGGACGTATTACAAGTCGGAACGCTCACGCGACGGTCGCGAATGGCTTGACCCTGACTGGAAAGACCATTTGGATGACATCGAGGTCTTCATTGATGATGACGACCGTCCGAGCCGCAAGCAACGCAATGCTGAGCGTGGTTTCGGCGCCAAGAAGAGCGGCAGCGCTTCGAGAAGTTCCAGCTCAAGAGGCGGCAGTTCGAGAAGCAGCTCCTCGCGCAGCGGTTCTTTCTCAAGGGAATCGAACCGTGGTCGCCGTGGCGCCAGCCGTTATGACGATGGCGATTATTATTCACCTCGCCGCCGTGGCGGAGGGAAAAGGAGATAGTTTTTTTAATCCCCCGCCCTTCGGGCACCCCCTTAAAAGGGGGACGCGCAAAGCGACGCAAAGTCTGCGTCCGGTAGGCTCCCCCTTTTAAGGGGGGCAGGGGGGATTAAAAAAGACCCAAATTATGGCAAAGGTAAAGACCTGGATAAAAGCTTCTCGTCCGAGGACAGTGCTGCTCTCTTTTTCGGGAGTGCTGCTCGGTGGCTTTTTGGCTATAAAAACCGGCCCTTCGACAGGCTCAGGGACCTGGCTTTGTCTACTGTTTTGCGCCCTCACAGCAGTGCTTCTCCAAATCCTCTCCAACCTCGCCAATGATTACGGCGACTTCAAAAAAGGCACAGATAGTGCAAAACGCGTAGGTCCACAGCGCGAGATGCAAAGTGGCGCCATTACCGAAAAGGAAATGAAACGCGGCTTGGCTGTCACCGCAGCCTTATGCCTAATTTCAGGTGCCTTGCTGATTTTCGTTTTTGCTGGCTTGACTTGGCAAGAGTTGGCCATTTTCGCTGCCCTGGGCGTGGGGGCGGTCTTGGCTGCACTGCTTTACACCTTAGGCAAGCGTCCTTATGGCTATCGCGGCTTGGGCGACTTGTTCTGCTTCCTTTTCTTTGGTTGGGCAGCCGTGGCTGGAACTTATTATTTAGCTACAAAGAACATTGATTTCAGCGTTCTTTTGCCCGCTTCGGCCATAGGTTTTCTCTCCAATGCCGTGCTCAATATCAACAACATGCGAGACTATGAGAACGACAAAGCTTCAGGCAAGAACAGCCTCGTGGTGAAGTTAGGCCTGAAAAAGGCTTTCATTTACCATTGCCTGCTCATCGGTGGTACTTTTGTTTGCCTTACCGTTTATCTTGTTTTGCACCATGCACCGTGGTATTCCTATTTGTTTTTGCTGCTTTTAATCTTGTTCATCAAAGACCTGGTTGCCATTAAAAAGACAAAGCCAGAGCAGCTTGACCCATTTTTGGGCAGGCAGGTAAAACATAGTTTTTTACTGGTGACGGTTTATGGATTATTGTTGTTAGTATGATTTTGAACTTTTCACCTAATTAATAGCATATTATCCATTTTTGTTTTTATTTTTGCAGCGAAAAATCAATCTAATCATCTTAAAATTCTTAACTCTATGAAGAAAACCTTACTATTTGCATTCGCCTTGCTGTTTGCAACGGCAATGATGGCACAAAACCGTGCGGTTTTACTGCAGGAATCTTTTGACGGCTCAACCATGCCTACTGGATGGTCCATCGCAGGCCTTGGCCAAAACAACTGGAACATTTCGGCCACCAACAACGCGGGCGGCGAAGCCAATGAAATGTGGTTGTATTACGGCCCACAATTCAACGGCATTTCACGCCTTGTTTCCCCTGTTGTCGACTTGTCGGGTCTCAACAGCGTTATCATTTCCTTCAAGCATTGCCTTGACAACTACAGTGGCTCCCACACGTTGGGCATTGCCACCACTTCCGATGGCGGCACCACTTGGAACGAAGGCTGGAGCCAGGTCTATTCTTCGGACGGCGTGTACGCGGTGACCCAAGAAATCACGACGCCCGACGTGGGAAGCGCAAACTTCCAATTCTGCGTCTATTACAGCGGCAATTCTTACAACATCGACAACTGGTTCTTCGACGACATCATGGCGTTCACCCTTGAAAACCTTGACCTTGCCATTACCGGATCTTCGGTGCCCGGCATTATGCCTGCGGGCGACCTTACCATCAATATGAGCGTCATGAACTACGGTGCCACCCCAATCACTTCCGTCGAAGCCTCCTACGAGGTGTCGGGCATGATACCGTTGGGCCAAACCTTTGATGTGAACATCGCTCCTTTGGCTACCACCACATTGACCTTCGATACTCCTGCTGCTTTGAATGCCCCTGGAGTTTACGAAGTGACTTTGACCATCGTTAAGGTCAATGGTCAAGACGATGATGTGAGCGACAACAACACTTTGGTGAAATCCATTTCCATCCCAATCAATAGTGTTCAAAGAATACCTATGATTGAGCATTTCTCCTCGTCCACCTGTGGACCTTGCGTGAGCGTGAACAACCAAATGAACACCTTCTGCAACAACAACCCTGGCCGCTTTACCTACACCAAATATCAGATGAACTGGCCCGGCGCTGGTGACCCTTACTACACCCAAGAAGGTGGTGTGCGCCGCACCTATTACGGTGTCAGCGGTGTTCCGGACATTTATCTTGACGGTGTGGGAACCAACAACGCGGCTGTCAACCAAAACACTTTCAATCAACATGCTGAGGAGCCTGGCTACTTCGACATAAGAGGCTCGTTCACCGTGGATGGCAACAACATTCATATTTTCGCCGATGTGATGCCGTATGTTGATGCTGAGGCCCGCGTGTTTGTTTCCATCAATGAGAAAGTGACGCACGGCAACGTGGGGGGTAACGGCGAGACAGAGTTCCACCACGTCTTTATGAAGATGATGCCCGACGGCGAAGGTTCAACGATTGACTTCACTTCTGGCGAGATGCAAAGTTTGGAATTCACCCAAGATATGTCGGGAACGCATGTTGAGGAAATGAGCGATCTTGAAGTTTCCATCTGGGTGCAGAACTATGGCTCAAAGTATGTGTATAACAGCCACTTTGCATACGAGTACACCGACATCCATCCTTATCCTGTCGAGAATCTGACTTTGACTGAAGTTGCTGGTCCAAGAGGTTTGTTTGAGGCTACTTGGGATGCCCCCGCCAATGGCAATCCTATCGGCTATAATGTGTATGTCAACAGCGACTTGGTGGCCGAAGGTATCACTGAAACCGAGTATTCATTTGAAGGTGATCCCGATATGTTCTATGTAGTTGGTGTAGTCGCTTTGTATCCCGAAGAAAAAACTTATGTCAATGTT
>JAEEGJ010005525.1_pt1 | contig 39590 bp, 32 predicted proteins | sample 8958761 | NCBI WGS metagenome assembly JAEEGJ01 (sample SAMN16246546, study PRJNA631951) | gut metagenome | biome: gut microbiome; feature: rumen; material: RS-attached | host: Bos | place: Iran: Karaj | collected 2018-10 | reverse complement strand
GTCGGTGGTCGATATCTCCGCAACCCGGTAGTTGCAGAGATACCGTTCACCTTCCGGCGTGCAGGAAAGGAGCGCCGCCAGCAGCAGGCAGGCTGCCCAGAACATTGCGCCAATCCTTCCCATTGCTAATAGTAGACTTCTGTTACGTCGTAATACATACGCCACCAGCCATCATCATCGGCGCTGAAGGTCAGGATGCCGCGCGAAGCCGTCTCCATCCACACGTACCAGGTAATGGAAGTTCCGCCGTTGGGCGTCATATCCATCAGGTACGGACCTGTACCGATGTTTTCGGCCACCTTGTTGTACTTCGGATTCGGGTCGATCCAGAACGTGACCGCTTCACCCTCGTACATAATGGTGCTCGGAATCTTGATATACTGCTCTTCGTCGTACGGGCAGAGTTCCGTCTCATTGAGCAGATAGACCACGCCGTCGGCGGAAATCGTGAAGTCGAGGTCGATGCCCGAGTTCATTGCGTTCTTGATACGGAACTTGGCAGAATCGTACTTGTTGACCAGCAACAGGGAATGGAGCACCTTTTCGGAGGTGACGCTCGAATTCATCTTGCCCTGGTAGAATTCCACCTTGCCCAGCCTCATATAGTCGGCATCGGGATTCGGGCGCGGGTTCAGGTTGACCACGTCGTAGTACATACGCCACCAGCCGTCGTCATCGGCGCTGAAGGTCAGGATGCCGCGCGAAGCCGTCTCCATCCACACATACCAGGTGATGGAGGTGCCGCCGTCGTCCGTCAGGGCCATCGTGTACTCGCCGGTACCCAGGTTCTCCGCAGCCTTGTTGTACTTCGGGTTCGGGTCGATCCAGAACGTGACCAGTTCGCCCTCGTACTCGATGGTGCTCGGAATCTTGATGTACATCTCCTCGTCGTACGGGCACAACGTCGTCTCGTTGAGCAGATAGACCACACCGTCGGATCCCAGCGTGAAGTCGAGGTCGATGCCCGAGTTCATCGCATTGCGGATGCGGTATTTCTCCTTGTCGTACTTGGAGACCTGGAGCGTGGAGTACCGTTCGTCGTAGAGATTGACGGAACTGTTCATCTTGCCCTGGTAGAATTCCACCGTGGCATAGTCAACGAATTCGGAATCATCGCCGCCCGGCATCGTCAGAGTACCGGAGAAAACGTTCCAGCCAGCGGGCGAAACCTTCGCCTCGTCGAACGAAACGGTGAAACTGTAGGACTCGCCCGCTTCGGCCTGGTCGGCATCATAACCGACCCGCACCGTCGCCGTCGACTCGCCCGGGGCGAAATGGACCTGGGCCGGCGTCTCGAGCGAGAACAGGCCGTCGCCGCCGAGATTCAGCTGGACCGTCAGGTCGGTATTGATCACACCCCTGACGAGATCGAACTCGATCACGGGTTCATCGGTGAAGAGCCAGGACCCGCCGTTGGAACTGAACGTCAGACACTCGTTGGTCGGCTCATAGATATAGCTGGTCTGCTCGCAGGAAACGAGGGCGAAGATCGCCGCCATCAATACGGATATGGATATAAGCAACTTTTTCATATCGGTCTGTTTTCACTGTTAATAACCGGCGTTCTGCTGACCGCGGATCTGCGGGTTGGAATCGATTTCAGCCTGCGGGATGGGCCACACGAAGAACGGATCGGACGCATCGCGTTTCATCAGTTCCGTATAGGTGCTGCCCGCGTCGATGACCAGGTTCTTGTCCTGCGCTTCGCTGCGTTCGAAGCCCTTGTCCCAGCGCTTGAGGTCCTTGAAGCGGAAACCTTCGCCATAGAGTTCCCGGGCACGCTCCAGCTTGATCTGGGCCATCAGTTCGTCGCCGGTGTAGTGACGGTCGGCATAGCCCGGGATACGGCTGGCGCGGAGGCGGTTGAGGTATGTACAGGCCTGCTCGGCCTGGCCCGCCTGCGCAAAACCCTCGGCTGCGATCAGGTACTGCTCCGCGATGCGGAACGGTTTGATCTTGTGCGTATAGGTCGATGCGCCTGTCGAAGACATCAGTTCCGGGTTGCCGGGGAACTTGAAGCAGAGATAGACCGTACCCGAGAAATTGCCCAGGTTCACCTGCGTGCGGCGGAACCAGGTCGTGAAACGGAGGTCGTTCTTGTCGTAGGAGTCCACGATCCATTTCTCCGGAATGTAGTTCGGCGCATAGAGACCGCCGGTGAACTGGATGTAACCGTAGTCATTGGTATTGGCATTGGAAAGGATGCTCGACCAGAACTGGGTGATGCATTCCTTGCCGCTGTCGTTGGTCCACAGGGCGGTGAAGTCATCCTGCGAAGTCAGCAGCGGATAGCGGCCGCTGTCGGCCAACGCCGCAGCGATGCCGGCGGCCTTGGCATAATCACCCTTGGTCAGCGCCACGCGGGCCTCCATCGCCTTGACGGCATCGGCCGTGATGTAGATCGCGCCTTCCGAACCGGTGACGGAGCCAAGCAACTGCTCCGCTTTCGCCAGGTTCTTCTCGATGTATTCGTAAGTCTCGGCCAGCGAACTGCGGCCCACGTAGGTAGACTGGTCGCTCGGCGTGGCGAACGTCGCGTCGGAGAGCATCACGCCGTAATCGGACGCTGCGCCGGACGAATAGTTCTTGCAGAAAAGCTCCGTAAGGATGAACATCGAATACGCCTTGGCGAAAGCGCATTCGCCCAGTATCACGTCGTACTGCGCTTTTTCGGTCGCGGTGGCTTCCGCCTGCAGGGCGGGGATGCCGCCTTCCAGGAAGTTGGCCAGCATCACCAGGTAATATGCGCTCGACCAGAGGGATTCGACATTGCCGAAGGTGGAACGCATTTCCCACTTGTAGTATTCGCCGTTGCGGTTGCCGTAGGTAATGGAGCCGTGGAACGAATCGGCCATCAGTTCCATCAGGTAGACCGGGGCGCCCGAAGTCAGGCTGTTCCGCATCGTAATATAGATGTCCCGGCGGAGTTTCTGGGCGTCTTCCATCGAACGGAGCGCTTCGTCCGTCGAGATGGAACTGGTCGGCTTCAGATCAAGGTTGCAGGCCGACACGAGCATCATTGCAAGGGTGCAAAGACTGAATAATATCTTTTTCATATTGAATCCTCCCAGATTAGAAAGTCAACTCGACACCGACCACCACCTGTTTCGTGTTCGGATAATTACCCATAGCCGTAATGGCGTCGATTTCCGGGTCCCATCCTGTGTACTTCGTGAAAGTAAGCAGGTTACGACCGGACACATAGATCTTCGCGCCGCCGAGGAACCCGGTGCTCTGCATCAGTTTCTTCGGGAATTCGTAGGACAGCTGGACATTCTTCAGGCGGACGAACGAAGCATTGTCGATGAAACGGCTGTCGTGACGCACCGCCTCGCCGGCCTTCGGAATGTCGGTGATCTGGCCGGGCGTCGTCCAGATGTTCATCATACGCTTGGTCATGTTCGACTCGTCGGCGAAGGCGGGATTCTCTACGAAATAGCGGTCGTAGTTCTCCATATACTTGCCGATCACGCCCGAGAAGGTGGCGTTGAACGAAAGGCCCTTCCAGCTGGCATCGACCGAAGCGCCGCCCGACCAGGGAGCGAAACGGTTCTTGCCCAGGAACACGGCGTTGCTCTCCGTGTAGGTGCTGGTCAGCGTGCCGTCGGCATTGCGCCAGAGCGACTTGCCGTTGGCCGGGTCCACACCGGCGAAGTCCACCAGGAAGAACTCGCCATAGGCGTGGCCCACCTGGAACTTCAGGCCGGAACTGCCGTCCACGAACTCGTCGCGGCCGTCATACAGTTCGGTGATGACGTTCTTGTTGTAGTTCATGTTGAAGCCCAGGCCGAAATACCAGTCGCGGGTATTGACCACGTCGAGCTTGAGTTCGACGTCCACACCGCGGTTGCGCATCGAGCCCACGTTGCCCCATCCGCCGGAGAAGCCGGAGATATAGGAGTACGGGATGTACATCAACATGTCCTTGGTGTTCTTGTTGTAGAACTCCACGTTGAAACTCAGCCGGTTCCACAGGCGGCCATTGAGACCCACGTTGAGGGCCTCGAGGGTCTCCCAGGTCAGGTTCGGATTGCTCAGCGAGGAGATGTACCAGGAACTCTCGCCGTCATACAGACGTCCCGTGGACGTAAGGCCGTAGGCCAGATAGTTGCTGATGCCCGAGTTGCCCATCGTACCGTAAGACGCCTTCAGCTGCAGCTGGTCGATCCAGCCGGCGTCCTGGATGAATTTCTCCTTACCGATGTTCCACATCGCGCCCACCGACCAGAAACTGGCGTAGCGGCGGTTCGCGCCGAAGAGCGAGGAGCCGTCGATACGGTAGGTCAGGTCGATGAAATACTTGTCGGCGAAGTCGTAGGACAGACGGGAGAAGAAGGAGTTGTAGGCGACCTCCGAGAAGGTGTACGAAGGAAGATTGGCCTGCGTACCGTGGTTCACGTTGGTCAGGCGCTCATCGGTCTGTCCGTTTGTCCAGGTGGAGAAATACGTGTCCTGCGAATAGATCGACTCGTGGCCGGCCAGCAGGATGAAGTGGTTGTTCTTCGCGATGGAGAACTTGTACTCGGCCGTGTTGGTGGAGGTCAGGCGGTAGAAGCGCTCGAACGATTCTTCCGTCACGGTCGAAAGGTTGATGTGGTTGGGCAGGACCTTGCCGGTATAACGGTAGTCCGAAGCCTCGATGGCCTGGACGGCACGGAGGGTGAAGCCCTTGAACGGGGTGATCTCCTGATAGAGGTTGCCGTTGAGACGTGCGGTCTGCCGCTTCGTCGGCTGGGCTTCCATCCGGCGGAAATAGTTCCACATACCCAGGTCGGTGATGTAGTCCGGCTCTTCGCCATATCCCTTGAAGTTGCCGTTCTCATCGGTGATGATCTCATACGGCGTAGCGTATGGAAGTCCCCACGCCACGATATTCATCGGGTTGTAGTAACCCGTACTCGTAGTCGAATAGCCCGCCGTATGGTGCGACTGCCAGGTCAGGTTCAGGTTGATGCCGATCTTGAGCCATTCGGCGATCTTGCTGTTGACGTTCGAACGGATGGAGTATCGTTCCATATCGGAGAACGGCTCGATACCCTGGCGGTCGAAGGCACCCAGCGAAATGTAGTAGTCACTGCGCTGGCTGCGGCCCGAAACGCTCAGGTCGGCCTTCCAGGTCGGAGCGTTCTCGTTGAGGATCCACTTCCGCCAGTCGGTCTCGATATGGTTCTTTAGACGGAAGTCCTTGAGTTCCTGGAACTGGGCGTTCTCCTTGAGGCTCGGGTCGGCCAGTTCGCGGAAAGCGAACCACTCCTCGGAGTTCATCAGCGGCATCGGGAACTGCGCCAGATTCGACACACCGTACGACCCGCTGACCGTCACGGTAGGCTTCTCGCCGGCACCTTTCTTGGTGGTGATGTACACCACGCCGTTGGCGGCACGGGAACCGTAGATGGCGGTGGACGAAGCGTCCTTCATCACGGTGACGTTCTCGATATCGTTCGGATTGAGGGCGGTGAAGATCGCCACGTCCACTGGCGTCCCGTCGAGGATGAACAGCGGCGTGTTGGAAGCGTTGATCGAGTTCACGCCGCGCAGACGCATCGAAACCGAAGCGCTCGGCTCACCGGAACTGGTGTAAACCTGCAGACCGGCCACCTTGCCCTGAAGGGCGTCGCCGGCACTGGCCGCCGGAATCTTGGTGAAGGCGTCCGACTTCACGAGCGTGGAAGCGCCGACCACGGAACTGATTTTCTTGGCGGTACCGTAGCCTACCACGATGGTTTCCTCCAGCACCTCGGTGTCGGGTGCCAGGATGATGTCGATCCGGCTGCGTCCTGCCACATCGACGGTCTGGGTGACCATTCCGATATAGGTGAAGACCAGCTTGTCGGTGGCGGAAGCCGAAATGACGTAGCTTCCGTCGATGCCGGTAGTCGCGTACTGTCCGGATACACTGTTGTGCACCGTGACGCCGATCAGCGGTTCGTTCTGCGTATCGACGACACGGCCGGTCACCGAGTTCCGGAAGTCCTGTCCCCCCGGAACGGCCAGGGCCTGCAACGCCGGCAGCAGAAGCGCCAGCAGCAACAGGCCCTTGGAAAACAACTTGTTTTTCATCGGCATTATTGTTTTTGGTTGATTGTTGTCCTATTCCGTACGGCCGGGATAGGTCTCGAGGGCCTTTTCCAGGCAGACCAGCGCGTGGCGCAGGTCTTCTTCCTTGAGTACGTATGCCAGGCGGATCTGGTTGCGGCCCAGTCCCGGCGTGGCATAGAAGCCGGCCATCGGGGCCACCATCACGGTCTCGCCGTTGTAACTGAATTCCTCAAGCAGCCATTTGGCGAACTTCTCGGAATCGTCGACCGGAAGCTGGGCGGCGGCATAGAAAGCGCCCATCGGACGGGGCGCCACAACGCCTTTCATCTTCTGCAGCCCGTCGATTAGCACATCACGGCGGTGGATGTACTCGTCACGTACGGCCTTGAAGTAAGCGGCCGGCGCATCCAGCGCTCCTTCCGCAGCGATTTGTCCGTAGGAAGGCGAGCAGAGGCGGGCCTGGGCGTAACGCATCACGGCGGCCATCACCTCCTTGTTGCGGGACACGAGATATCCGATGCGGGCGCCGCAGAGGCTGTAGCGCTTCGACACGGAATCCAGCAGGATGACGTTCTGCTCCAGTCCGGGAATGTGCATACACGAGAAGTGCGGCGCGTCGGTGTAGCAGAATTCGCGATACACCTCGTCGGCGAAGATGAAGAGACCGTATTTCTTCGCAATCTCCCCAAGCTCAAGCAGAGATTCCTTCGTATAGAGGCAGCCCGTCGGATTGCCGGGATTGCAGATCACCACGCCCTTGGTCTTCGGGGTGATGCGTTTCTCCACCTCGCTCATCGGAGGAAGGGCGAAACCGTCCTCGATATGCGTGGTGATGGGCACAAGCTTCACGTCGTTCTGGAGCGCGAAGGAATTGTAATTGGTATAGAAAGGCTCGAAGACGATCACCTCGTCGTCGGGATCGCAGGTCACCGAAAGGGCGATCTGCAGGGCCTCGCTGCCGCCGTTGGTGATATTGATGTCCGCAGCCTCCACGTCGATGCCGATTCCCTTGTAATAACGGGCAAGACCTTCACGGAGCGAATCGTTGCCGCCGCTCTTGGCATAGGCGACCACTTTCAGCTGGTTGTTCTTCACCGCGTCGAGGGCCTCCTTCGGCGATTCGATGTCCGGTTGACCGATATTGAGATGGTAGACCTTGATTCCGCGTTTCTTGGCAGCGTCCGCGAAAGGGACGAGTTTGCGGATGGGAGAGGCGGGCATAGCCTGCGCCTTTTTGGATAATGTAAGCATTATGGTAATTGATTAGGTTTGTTATTGTTTAGCGCCGTATTTGGCGAGTTGTTCCAAAAATCCTTCAATCTTGGGCTGCACCTTGCTGGTCGGGCAGTCATAGTTGTTGACCAGGATCGCGAAGCGGATCAGGCCGCGTTTCGAATCCACGTAACCCGCGTAGCAGCGCACGCTGGACAGCGAACCGCTCTTGGCGTAGATGGTCTGCTTGAGAGCCGGATCAGCCTTTCGCAGGACACTCTGCAGCGTGCCCGGCCGGCCGGGGCCCGGGAAGGTTTCCATATACTCCCGGAAGTTGGGGCTGGCGGCCATCATCGCATAGAAGCGGGTGAAGAAACGCGGGGACACGTAGTTCTGGCGCGAGAGACCGCTGCCGTCGTCCTGCGTATAGCCGTAGGTTGATACGCCACGCTCCTTGAAATAGGCCTTGACAGCCCGGTCCGCCCGGCTGTAGGAGATGCCCGTACAGGGCTTTCCGGTCTGCCGCTCGACAAGGGCCTTGCCCACCATCTTGTAGATGGTCTCGGCGAAGAAGTTGTTGCTGATGGTATTGGTTACCTTGACGATCTTGCGCAGCTCCGGCGAATAGGTCTCGGCAATGCAGGTCAGGGATTCCTGCGGAGGCACGGAATAGTCGTATGCCATCTGCCGCACGTCGGAGACGCCCTTGCACCCGATTCCGCGCTCCCTCAGGAAAGCGGCGAACTCGGCCGCACAGGTCGCCGGACCGTACTTGTTGGACTGTACCAGTTCGCGCGGCTGGGCGTCGACACCGTAGGTCCCCACGAACTTGCCGACCGGCGTGAGGCTCGAGGCGTAATACTCCGTATTGTCGCCATCGCCTTTCTCTCCCGTAGTGACCTCATTGATATAGACCATATCGGGGGAATACGGGCCGATCGGCGTGATGCGTACGGGGTCGCCCACTTCCTTGCCCGCCTCGATCTCGAAATAGGTCAGGTTCTCGCAGAACGACAGGCCGGACGTACCGCTGCCGTAATCGTAGCCGATGTTCCCGTACGACCAGCCGGAAGGGATGGATTCCTCTTCATAAATGCGGTCGTCGCCCACGATGCGGCCGTTGATGCGCCGGATGCCCGCCTTGCGCACAGCATCGGCCCAGATGCCGAAGATGGAATCGATCGGGAACGCGATCGTGTCGCGCGAGCCAAGCGTCGGGTCGGCGCCGCCCACGATATAGAGATTTCCGTTCAACACACCGTTTTCGATGCGTCCGTCATAGGCGACACGCGTGGCAAAACGGTAGCCGGGTCCGAGCACCTCGAACCCGAGGCCGGTGGTGATGGTCTTCATCGTGGAGGCCGTCAGCAGCGGCATATCGGGATTCCAGGAAGCGATCACGCGGTCCTGGCCGTCCACGGCCACGATTCCCACCACGGCATTGATCAGAAGGGAGTCCGTCTTCATCTGTTCGTCGATATAGGTCTGGACCCGGTTTTGGCCGAAACTCATCAACGGGATGAGCATCAACGCAATCAAGAAATGCTTTTTCATATCCGATTTCAATATGTCTTACAAATTTAGTATTTTTGCCGTCTAAAAAAAACAAAAAAATGCACCGCCCGACCCTTTCCGTCACGCTGCCGCTCATTCTCCTGATGCTGGGGATTGCGGCTGCGGGCTGCCACAAGAAAGAACTGCCCGCCGACAACCCCGTGGTTGTCAACAAGGCGCTGTACGACACCGCATCGAATTTCTACGTCGAATTCAACGAATATCCCGCCGAGATGCGGAACCTTCCCATCGGCATTTTCGATTCGGGTACCGGCGGCCTGACCGTGCTGGAGAAACTGCTCAGTCTCGATTCTTTCGACAATATCACCGGATCTGCGGGACGTGACAGCATCCTCGACTTCGCCGGAGAGCATTTCATCTACCTGGCCGACCAGGCCAATATGCCCTACGGCAATTACGAGGCGGAAGGCAACAGCGATTATCTGAAAGAACTCGTGCTCAAGGATGCCCTCTTCCTGATGGACGACGACTATTTCACCAATGCTATCGAGGAGCGGCCTGCCGGCCGGAAGCCTCGGGCCAAGATCATCGTGGTGGCCTGCAATACCGCTACCGCCTACGGTCTCGACCTGATCCGTTCCATGCTGGAACAGTCCGGTACCGGCGTCAAGGTCATCGGTGTGATCGACGCCGGCGTGAGCGCTACGCTCGACGAGCTGGACATCAAGGAAGGCGACGCTCCCTTCGCCATCGGCGTGCTGGCCACGCCGGGCACCATCGCCACCGGAGCCTATGAGCGCACGCTCCGTGCACAGATCGAAGAGCGGGGCATCACCACGCCCATCGATATCGTCAACCAGAGCGGCTACGGTTTCGCCGAAGCCGTGGACTCCGATCCCGACTACGTCAACCCGCTCCTGTTCGTTCCCAGCAGCAACTACCGCGGCCCCGCGCTCGGCGAAGCCGACGGAAGCATCCGTCAGGAACTGATCAAGGCCTACAATTTCGACTTCTCCGACAACAAGATGCTGGCCCGGCGCAATCCGGGCGGCGGTTACGCGTCGCTTCAACTCAACAGTGCCGACAATTATGCCCGCTACAATATGGTCTCCCTCCTGGAACGCCACCGCCAGAGCGGAAAAGGCACGCCGCTGCGGGCTATCATCCTGGGCTGCACCCACTACCCCTTCTACCTTGAGACCCTCAACGAGACGCTCGCCGAGCTCAGGGATTACCGGGAAGACGGACGCTACCCCTACCGCGACCTGATTGCCGACGAGATCACTTTCATCGATCCGGCCGTCTATGTCGCCATCGAATGTTACAACACCCTTCGGCAGGACGGCAATCTGGCCTATCGCATCACTCCCACCAAGGTCGATGCCTATATTTCCGTCCCGAGCAACCTGCTTGAGGACACCTGCCTGACGCAGGAAGGCATGCTCACCCACGATTTCAAATACGGCCGCAAGCCCGGAACCGAGGACCAAAGCACAAAACAGGTCCCCTTCTCGCTCAAGAATCTGGACAAGAACAACCTGCAGCGAATCGAGGAACGGCTCCCCTATTCGTATGAACTGATCGCGCCCTCGCTCAAATAAGCCTTGATGTACAAAGAAACCATCACGCCCGAAGAAATAGAACCACTCGAGCTGGCCGCATTCCCCGGTCGGATCACCGTCGTCTCCGGTCCCGGACCGGAACTGGATTTCGCCATCGAACATTTGCAATCCCAGCGCCTGGTCGGCTTCGACACGGAAACCAAACCTGTGTTCCAGGCCCATCAGCCCCGTCACCATACCGCCCTGCTGCAGCTCTCCAGCGAGACGGAGGCCTTCCTCTTCCGCCTCCACAGTCTCGGCCTTCCGCGGGAAATCGCCGACATCCTCGCTTCACCCTTCATCACGAAGATCGGTGCCGCCGTCGGAGAAGATATCCACGGGCTGCAGCACTACTGCGATTTCGAACCCCACCGCTTTATGGACCTGCAGTCCTTCGGCGGGAAATACGGCATCCAGGAAAAGAGCGTCCGCAAGATGGCTGCCATCATCCTGGGCTGCAAGGTCTCCAAGGCACAGCAGTGCTCAAACTGGGAGGCCGATCCCCTCTCCGAGGCCCAGTTGCTATACGCCGCGACCGACGCCTGGATCTGTGTCCGGATGTACAAGGCTCTCCTTGCCTCGCCGCAGGAAGCCCTTTCCAGGAAAGCCGGAAGATGACAAAGCTTTATCTGAAAAAAGGCCGCGAGGAATCGCTGCGGCGGTTCCACCCCTGGGTTTTCTCGGGGGCGGTCGGCGGCATTGAAGGACCGGATCCGGCCGAAGGCGACGCCGTGGCCGTATATTCCGCGACGAAAGAATTCCTGGGCTGGGGACACTTCCAGATCGGGTCGATCGCCGTCCGTATGCTCAGTTTCACCGACGATATGCCGGCCGGCGGGCCGGACACCGCTTTCTGGACGGAACGTCTGCAGGGTTGTCTCGACGCCCGGCGGGCGTTCGGATTGGCCGATGCTGCTGCGACGAACTGTTACCGGCTCGTACACGGCGAAGGGGACGGACTACCGGGTCTGATTGTCGACTGGTACGACGGCGTCTGTGTGATGCAGGCGCATTCCGCAGGAATGTTCCGCGCCAAAGAGCAGATTTCCAAGGCTCTGCAAGCCATCTACGGCCGCTCGCTGCGCGCCGTTTACGACAAAAGTTCCGGCACGGCGCCCTTCAAGGCGAATCTTGACCTGGGCGACGGCTATCTGTACCAGGCCGATGGGGCCGCTTCCCTCTGCCCGAACACCGTGCTTGAAAACGGGCACCGCTTCCTGGTGGACTGGGAGACCGGGCAGAAGACCGGTTTCTTCCTCGACCAGCGGGAGAACCGGGCGCTCGTGGAACGGTACGCCGCCGGAAGGCGCGTCCTGAATCTTTTCTGCTATACCGGGGGGTTCAGTGTCTATGCGCTGGCCGGGGGCGCCGTATCGGTCGATTCCGTCGACAGTTCCGCGCGCGCCATCGAACTTGTAGAACAGAACGTCACCCTGAATTTCGGTCCTTCCGCCCCGCACCGGGCCCTCTGCTGCGACGCCATCGACTTCGTGAAGGCTGCGTCCAAAGATGCCTACGACCTGATGGTCGTCGATCCGCCGGCCTTCGCCAAGCATCGCGGCGCTCTGGCCAACGCCCTGCGGGCCTATCAGCGGCTCAATGCCGCCGCCATCGACGCCGTCGCGCCGGGCGGGCTGGTCTTCACTTTCAGTTGTTCGCAGGTCGTGGACCGGGAAGCCTTCGCCCTGGCCGTCTTCAGCGCCGCCGCCCAGACGGGCCGCCGGGTGCGGATCATCGACCGGCTGGGACAGCCGGCCGACCATGCCGTGAACATCTACCACCCGGAAGGTGCCTACCTCAAGGGGCTGGTCCTCTATGTTGAATAATCCCTTCTGCTACACCCCCTCCCCGTCGATCGTGGAAGCCGCCCGCTCCCTGATCGCGCACATCGATGCCACCCCCGCACTTCGCGAACTGTTCGCCGAAGGAAAAATGCTGGGCGTGCTGGAGGTGACGAGTGCAATGCCCGGCCGGGAACGGGATTCTCATTTTCTATATGCGTTCTCCGGACTTGCCGGAGGCAACGCCTTTGTCGAAGGCTTTGTGCCGCCGATCTTCGCCTGGAAACCCGAAGACATCCGTAGTGCATCGCCGGAAGAGTCGCGCCGCCTGCAAGACTGGCTCTTCGAGCAATACGTCGTACGAAACGGACGCGGCGAAAGCCGCTCCATCCGGCAGATTTTCGCTGACCGGGGACTCGTTCCGCCCGGCGGGACCGGTGACTGCGCCGCTCCGAAACTGCTGCAATACGCTCTGCTGCACGGTCTTAAACCGCTGGCCATCGGAGAATTCTGGTACGGCGCTTCTCCTGCCCGCGAAGTGCGGCGTGCCGGCGCCTTCTATCCGGCCTGTACCGGCAAATGCGGCCCGCTGCTCGGCTATATGTTGCAGGGACTCGACGTAGAGCCGAATCCGCTTGAGAGCGATGCACACTGGCAACTGGCCGCCCCGGTCGTACGCTATGAGGACGACACGCTGATCGTGGCCGAGAAGCCGGCAGGGATGCTGGCCGTTCCGGGACGTCCGGTTCCCGGCGTTCCACCGAGGCGCTCGCTGCAGGACTGGCTGACGGGATACTGCCGCGGACTTCGGATCCTCGCCTGCCATCGGCTCGATATGGACACCTCCGGACTGATGGTCTTCGCCAAAACGGCGGAAGCACAGGCCGCCATTCAGCAGCAATTCGAAAAACGGGAGGTATCGAAGGCCTACCTTGCCTGGATATCCGGTGCCGACATCCCCGGGGCCGGAAGCCTCGCGGTCGGCAAGCACGGAAAGATTTCACTCCCACTGGCCCCAGACTGGTACGACCGGCCCCGGCAGATGGTCGACCCCGAAGGCGGCAAACCTGCCGTAACGGAATACGAAGTGCTCCGTCTCCGTGATGACGGCAGCGCTTTCCTGAAACTCATCCCCTACACCGGCCGCACCCACCAGCTCCGCGTCCACTGCGCCCATCCGGCCGGACTTGGCCGCCCCATCGTCGGCGACCGTCTCTACGGCGGCGCTCCAGCCGACCGGCTGATGCTTCACGCTTCCTACCTCAGTTTCCGCCATCCGGCCGACGGCCGGCGGATGACTTTCGAATCGTCTTTTTCGCCCGGCCTTCCCGGCTGCATTTGAGCCCTTGGCGAGGGTGGCAGCAAAAAAAAGTTGGCATATCAAAAAAAATCCCTACCTTTGTATTCCCTATGGTGCCTGGGCCGGGAGGTTAGGCGCTGGTCTGCAAAACCAGTTAGAGCAGTTCAATTCTGCTAGGCACCTCCAAAATAAACGAGACCGCGAGCGGCCTCGTTTTTATTTTGGAGGTGCCTGACGGCACTTGTGTCTTCCGGGGCACATCCCCGGACCCCTCGCGGCCTTGCCGCGGCCCGCTGAGGCGGGCTTTGGTTCCGAATCAGCGACTATAGCCTAGTAACATCCTATCGAATTGTCCCGAACGAAATGCCGATAGTCGGACGCCCAAGTGCCAGGATTGGGGGCCGTCCCTACTTTCTGCCATTCCATCTCCCGAGAAGTCAGTTTGATAATCCTGTATGTGACGTTAGTGAAGTCCGACATCATCGGGTTGAAGGTGATGGTGTTCTTCTCTTCAAGGTCCAACATATAGTAACCGCGACGGTCGTTTGATTCGCCGGACAGCGCATCATAGTTGTGAAGATGATAGTTGCCGTTCCCGTCAAAAGTAAACGTCACCGAGCCATCCATCGCGAAGACCGCAGGGTCGTATTGCTCAGTCCAGGTCCCTTCCAGTTTGTTGATATCTAATTTCATGCAACTGCTCAGCCCAGCCACCAGCAGCACCGCGCAGACTATCAGATTCAAGTACTTCTTCATAGGTTCCGTTTTCCTATCAAATGCATGAAACCGCAAAACCTTGCGTTTGAAATATGCGGGCTAAAGCATCGAGGAGGCGATCAGCAGGACAGGCGGGATGTTGATGATACAGTGAAGCAGGACACCCCACCAGAAGCCCAGGTTGACGCGGGCGTAGGTGATGGCGCAGCCGCCGGCGAAGGGGACGAGCACCGTAGCGAGCGCGAACGGAAACACCTGCCAGTTCAATACCGAGAAAGCCTTGAAATGCAGCAGGCCGAAGCCGATGGCGGCAACCCACATGGCCGGAATGATGAACTTTTTCTGCCAGTCTTTCCACTGTTCGTCCGTCGTGAAGCGGCAGACCAGCCAGAACAGGACAGCACCCAACGCCACCAGCCCCAGCAGAACGTACCATACCCTGCAGTGATGCATATAATAGGCGCAAACCACCGGCAGCAGACCCAGCCACAGGCCGACCGTTTTCCTTTTGAAAGCCAGTCCCAGCCGGAACATCACCTCCTCCGCAAGCGGAGCGATAATCATCAGGTGGAACAGGATACGCCACGACGCATGCCCCATATAATTGGTCGGGTCGCCGCCGAATTTGGTCAATTCCGTCGGATTGATACCCTGCGACATATACGCGGCCATGCACACGACCCTCAGCACAATCGCACATCCCATCAGGATGACGAACCAGATCAGTGTCGTGCCGATAATCCGCCCCCGCGACTGGGTCAGAAAGTCATCCGGACGGTTCAATATAAACTTTGCCATATCTGGAACCTCTACGTTTTCGACATTTACAAAAATACTGAAAAAAGTCCGATAATTAATCCGATCTCCGATCGGTTTACATCAAAATATCGACCGATTTGCCCTAGTGTAATCGTCAAGCACGCGGGGCCGCTTTCCGGAACTGATTATCAGCATCTTACAAATCCATACGCGCTCAGTCTGCTATAAACGGGCAGACCAAGCGCGCCAACCATCGTTCCCATATTCCTATAAGCCGATTACCGAGGCTGACGATTACACCCGGCCTTATTATAGCCTGTTGAATTGCCTGAGGCTGCGGATGTTCAGGATTGACAACACGGCGAAACAAACCGTACAGAAAACGAGAAAAGCCGTATATAAAGGAGAAGTATTCCTGATAATGCTGTCTACAACAAATACCAGCATAACAGGTACAGCTGTCGCAGAGCTGAAAATGGAAATACGCATTCCTTGGCGGTGTTCTTCTTTTAGAAAGGATTCTTCATCAACTCCACATTTCTTTTTCCCATTCAATTTGCCCCAGGAAAAGACCCGGAAGGTACAGTTTGCCGCGAGATACAAGAACACAAGACAACCGGTGTATTTTGAATGACCATGAATGCCGGAGTAAAGTTCAGAAACAAACAAGGAATAACAAATCACACCGCACACAATATTCATCCAGAGTTTTGTCTTACTGAAAGAAGAGTAGTCCATTACTTTAAACCCAAAATAATACGATTATAAAGTTACAATGAATCTTTCATAGTTCCAAACCGAGGTCTCCGACAAAAACTTTTATATTAGGAATAGTGCCGGATAAAAGCAATATTTGTCACATAATCATTGCACTATGGCATATAACGACTTCAAGAGGTATGTTTGGCTGATTGATCTTCTTCAGAATCATGAGGGAATGACCTTTAAGGAAATTTCAGATGCATGGAAAGATGAGAGTGGTGGTCTGAAGAAAGAGGAGGAAAAGAAGGGACTTCCATTAAGGACTTTCCATAACCATATCAAGGCCATCAAAGAGATATTTGACATCGAAATCTACTACAGAGACGCTGCCTGGCAAATCAACCCCCAGAGTTGGGTCAAAATGTCACTTTAAACGATCTCGATGCACGAGTTCGCCGTTTCAAGGCAGCCGTGTCACCACAAGAGGTAGTCTCAATCAATGATGTGGTTCTTTCAATATGAGAAGACATTAATACCCAAAAACAATGGAAGTCATGAAAACTGACGACAACACGAAAAAGAGCAATGACCCCAAGGATGTGACGGACGAATCGAATCGGCCTCAAAATCCAGAAATCCAAGTTGAAATCGACTCACATTCCATTTGGGCGGCAACGCCTATGCCGTCTCTCCTGTAAAACTGGCTCAGGGAGATGAAATCAGGTGTTGATGTTTGGGATCTATATAACGGAGTGACCGAATATGCCACGCACAATATTGACTGGAAGGATAATGACGTGCACAGAGGTTTCCTACAACGAGAAGCATTTCGCTTCCTGATGGCCAAACGGGATATCAGGACCTATCAGGACATTTTTACTATGGAACCAACGGAGCATAATTAATCCTATCTTTGCAGATATGAAGACACGCAAGACACTCGCCTTTTTCCTGACGTTGATTGCGGGGATGATCGTCGCCGGATGTCAGGGCGATCCGACGCGGGAGGCCATCTCCCGCCAGCTGGAGCAGTATCCCGAATCGCGCGTGCAGGACATCTACAAGAGTTTCTGCCAGGACAATCTGGGCCCCGGCCACCTGATTCCCAATCCGGAACGGGCAAGGGCCTATCTGTTGTCGGAACTGGATGAATACAGGCGCGACCTTGACAGCGGGCGGTACGGAAAGCCGGAACTCCGCTACGTCCCGGTCGGTGACAAAGGCAATTATGTGCGGGTGGACCTGTCCGTCGTACTGGACGGTCTTGTCGATACGGACACGCTGCTGGATGCATTCGTCCGCAGCGCCAACGAAGGGACCGTGCTCACGGAAACGGAATGGAAAGAGAAATGGAACAGTGTGGCCGATGTCATCCGAAAGCACTTCCCGGACATTCCGGACGCCGCGCAGGACCTCGCGGCCATCGATTCCCTGATGGCGGAAGGGAATCTAATCCTGCACCACAGCAAAGCCTTCGGAGAAGCATACCATCCCCACTACAGGATCGTTGCCCGGGATATCTTGAAGTGAAAGAACGGATCAATACAGGACGACAGGGCGAGCTGGACGTTGCGAAAGCGCTCGCCATCCCTTATATGGTGATCATCCACATATATGAGGAGATGAGCGGCGTGGACTACGACGTCCGGCCCGACAATCTGTTCCGCGGAATCCTTGAGTTCCTGGGCGGGCCGCTGGCGGCGCCGGTCTTCATGTTCGCGATGGGTGTGGGAATGGTCTATACCCGTCACCGCACTCCCCGGGCTTTCGCCCTGCGCGGATTGCGTTTGCTGCTGGTGGCATATCTGCTGAATCTGGTCATATGGACCATTCCGTATCTCCTCTCTGCCCTGCGGGGAAGTCCCTGGCAGGGCTGGGCGATTCCGGATACGCTCGGAATGGTGGATATCCTCCATTTCGCCGGAATGTCCTTCCTGCTGATGGCGCTGCTTACGCGGCTGAAGGCCGGCCGCTTCGGTATTGTAGTGACGGCGCTGCTGCTCCAGGGCGTCGGGGCTATGCTCCTGCACCGCTTCGATACGCTGCCCGCCGTCGCCCGGTATGCCGTCGGCCTGGTTTTTTATTCCAGCCCCAACATCTATTTTCCCTTATCGCTCTGGTTCGTGTACCCTGCCTTCGGCGTCCTTTTCGGCGAATTCCTGCAGACCGTCCAGGACAAGCGCACGATGTACAATCGCCTGGCCCTGCTTTCAGTCACCGGGTTCCTGGCCATCAGCGCCGGAATGAAACTGACGGGGTGGAATCTCCTCGACAATTTCGCGCTGGCAGAGGATATCTACTATGTCCAGCGCTTCTCCGTATCATTATGGACCTTGTGTGTCATCGCGCTGCAATTGTTCATCTGCTACCACATCCACCGGCATCTTCACGCCCCCCTGGCGGTCACGGCTGAATATCTGTCCCGGCACCTGAATACCATCTATCTCATCCAGTGGGTGCTGATTTCCTATGGCGGAATCGTCCTGCACCTGGCCGGCATTTACGAAGTTCCCATATGGGCTATCGTACCCACCGGTCTCCTTGTCACAGCCTTGAGCGCCTTCGCCGCAAAATACATCCGGTTCAATGCACGCGGAAAACTTGCAAAAGAAGGGGAAAAATCCTATCTTTGATAGTTACAACCTTTGACATCACCGACCTATGACTTTCACTATGATCATCGAGCTGCTGATCGTCCTGGCAGCGCTCTACGTAGGCTCGCGCTACGGCTCGCTGGCGCTGGGCGCCATTTCGGGCATCGGTCTGGCCATCCTCGTCTTCGGGTTCGGCCTCAAGCCGGGCACTCCGCCCACCGACGTAATCTACATCATCATCGCAGCCGTCACCTGCGCCGGCACGCTGCAGGCCTCCGGCGGTATGGACTGGATGATCCAGATTGCCGAAAAGATGCTCCGGAAGCATCCGGAACACATCACTTTCCTCGGCCCGCTGGTGACCTTTTTCCTTACCGTACTGGTGGGAACCGGCCACGTGGTCTATACCGTGATGCCGATCATCTGTGACATCGCACTGAAAAAGAATATCCGCCCCGAACGCCCCTGCGCCGTGGCGTCCATCGCCTCGCAGGTTGGCATCACCTGCTCCCCGATCGCCGCAGCGGTCGTGGCCTTCGTCACGATCTCCAACGCCAACGGCTATATGGTCACCATCCCGCAGGTGCTGATGGTTACCATTCCGGCCTGTATCTGCGGCCTGATGTGCGCAGCGCTCGCTTCCTACAAACGCGGCAAAGATCTTGACAAGGATCCCGAATTCCAGCGCCGCAAGGCCGACCCGGAGCAGTACCAGTATATGTACGGCAACACCGCGACGACACTCGACAAGGTCATCACCCGGGAAGCCAAAGCTTCGGTATTCGTTTTCCTGGCTTCGCTGCTTATCATCGTGGCCTTCGCCTTCTGCCAGATGGTCCACGTATCCGACGGCCGTACCGTGGCCCAGGCCATCGAACTGCCGAAGATGAACATCTGCATCCAGATCATCATGCTGATGGCGGCGGCAGCCAACATCATGTTCTGCAAAGCCTCGCCCAAGAAAGCCGTGGCCGGCGCCGTCTGGCAATCGGGCATGGTGGCCGTCGTGGCCATCTACGGAATCGCCTGGCTGGCCGACACTTATTTCGGCAACTATATGGACGAGATGAAAGCGATGCTGACGGGCCTGGTGACGAACTATCCCTGGGCAATCGCACTGGTGTTCTTCATCGTCTCGGTGCTCATCAACTCGCAGGGCGCCGTGGTAGTCGCGATGCTGCCGCTCGCTTACGAACTGGGCATCGCAGGTCCCGTTCTGCTCGGCGTGCTGCCCAGCGTCTATGGTTATTTCTTCATCCCGAACTACCCGTCCGACATCGCCACGGTCAACTTCGACCGGTCCGGCACGACGGTCATCGGAAAATACCTGCTCAACCATAGTTTCATGATGCCCGGACTGATCTGCGTCACCGTCTCGACGGTGATCGGATACCTCGTGACCAACGTCCTGTTCGCAGGCTACTTCGCCAGTTTCATCCAATAACGAGGAAGGGCCGGAGTTCCCGATGGGGAAACTGTTTGACAAATATCCCGCAGGAGCGGTGCTGGTCCTGATGTTCCTTTGCCTGGCACCCTGGATGGTCCTGCGCGACGTCACGCCCTCCAACGAACTCCGATATCTGAGCATCGCCGACGAGGCCCTGCGGGAAGGCCATATATTCGCATTCACCAACCAGGGCGAGCCCTATGCCGACAAGCCGCCGCTCTACTTCTGGCTGCTGATGCTCTGCCGCCTGGTTTTCGGGAAACATTGCCTTTTCGTCCTTTCCCTGTTCTCGTTCATACCGGCCGCCCTTATCACGCTGGTGATGGACCGCTGGGTATACGGCAATATCCGGGATGTTTCACCCCGCGAACGCTCCGCCCTGGCGTTGATGCTGTGCACGACCGGATACTGGCTGGCGTTGAGTTTCTTTCTGCGGATGGACATGCTGATGGTGCTGTTCATCGTGCTGGCACTGAACGCGTGGTACCGCGACAGGCCCTGGCTCTTTGCCCTCTTCACGTTCCTGGCCCTTTTCACCAAAGGGCCGGTAGGCATCCTGATGCCGCCTGTCGTCATCCTGGCCTGCATTCTCTCATGCAAGCGGCATCTGCCGGATGAACCCCGCCTGCATATCGGGCGTTTTCTGGGCGGCCGTTTCCTGCTGCTGGTCGGCGGCTGCTGCGCCGTCTGGTTCGCGGGGGCCTGGCTCGACGGCGGAGCGGATTATCTGCACAATCTTCTCTTTCACCAGACCGTGGACCGGACGGTCAATGCCTTTGCGCACAAACGCCCGTTCTGGTATTATCTTGTCTTCCTCTGGCCGGTTATGCTGCCCTGGTGCCTGCTGACCGTTCCCGCCGCCATCGCCTCCCTTTTCCGTCGTGGCGATACCGCGGCACCGCACTCGCAAACCAGAATGATGGAGAAGCTGTTCCGCTGTTCGTTTTTCATCCCCCTCGTCCTGCTGAGTTGTGCCAGCGGAAAACTGCCCGTTTATCTGCTGCCGGTTTTCCCGTTTGTCGTATATCTGTTACCGCTTTATATCCGTCGTACCGGCTGGAAACCCTGGATGGGACGCTCGCTCGCCGTACCGGCCGCCCTCTTTGCCCTGGCCGGACTGGCTCTGGCCGTGTTACCGTTGACCTTCAACCGTATCCCGGCCCTCTCGCCGTATGGATTCGCAAAAAGTCCGCTGGTTTCCCTGGCGGGACTTCTCCTGTTTTGCGGCGGATTGTGGACGACGGTCCGTGTCCTCCGCCTCAAAGACGGACTTGCCGGCACCCGTCCCCTTTCGGTCGCAATCCTCGCAACGCTCCTCTTCCTGTCGCCCCTGCTGCCGCAGGCCAATGAATTCCTGGGATACCGTGCGATCTGCCGCGACGTACCGGAAGGAGAACACGTTTATGTCCAAGGCCTTCGCCGGCCGGAAAGTATGGGCGTCTATCTCGGCCGGAATGTCGTGGTGCTGGCCGAAGGCGAACATATCCCATCCGACGGCGTTTTCATCGCTCCGGCCGGGTTCGACGATCCGGCCCTGGAAGGCCGGGAATGCCGCATCCACGGGAAATCCGCCCTCTGGCTCCCCCGCCCTTCCGACAAACTGCAGGAATGAAAAGCTCCGGAATTGCACTTTTCTTCGTATCTTTGATATTTCGAACCGAATCTTAATGAAACAACGCATAAACCTGTCAATATGAAACAAATCGTCGAATGCGTCCCCAACTATAGCGAAGGACGCGATAAATCCGTGATTGACAACATTGTAGCCGCCATCGCCTCCGTCGAGGGAGTCAAGGTGCTCGACGTCGACCCCGGCGTAGCCACAAACCGCACCGTCGTCACCTTCGTCGGCGAGCCCGGTCCCGTCTGCGAAGCCGCCTTCCGCGGCGCGGCCAAGGCCCAGGAGCTCATCGATATGCGACACCACCACGGCGCCCATCCCCGCTCGGGTGCGACGGACGTGCTTCCGCTCATCCCCGTGGCGGGCATTACCCTGGAAGAGTGCGCTTCGTTGGCAAGAGAGCTGGCGAAGCGTCTTTATGAAGAGCTGGGCATCCCGTGCTACTGCTATGAAGCTTCGGCCTACAAGCCCGAGCGAAAGAACCTCGCAGTCTGCCGCGCCGGCGAATACGAGGCCCTGCCCGAGAAGATCGCCGATCCGGCCCGCCGGCCTGATTTCGGCCCCGATACCTACAACGACACAGTAGCCCGCTGCGGCGCGACGAACATCGGCGCCCGCAATTTCCTGGTGGCGGTGAACTACAACCTCAACACCACCTCCACCCGCCGGGCAATGGCCATCGCCTTCGACGTGCGCGAGAAAGGCCGCAAGGCCCGCGAAGGCGGTTCGCTCACCGGCAAGCTGCTCAAGGACGAAAACGGCGAACAGATCTGGATTCCCGGCACGCTGAAGGGCTGCAAGGCCATCGGCTGGTACATCGACGAATACGGCATCGCCCAGGTGTCGATGAACATCACCGACATTGACGCCACGCCGCTGCACGTGGCCTACGAAGAAGTTTCCCGCGCCGCAGCTGCCCGCGGCCTGCGCGTGACCGGCGCCGAAATCGTCGGCCTGGTGCCGAAGAAAGTGCTGCTCGAAGCCGGCAAGTTCTATCTCGCCCGCCAGCAGCGCTCGCTGGGCATCGACGAGAGCGAGATCCTGAAGATCGCCGTCAAGTCGATGTCGCTCGACGACCTCAAGCCGTTCGACCCGAAAGAGAAAGTCATCGAATTCCTGATGCAGGACGAAGAAGAGGAAGCCCGCAAGCACCGCCTCGTGCGGATGACCGCCGAAGGCTTCGCCCGCGAGACGGCCTCCGAGTCGCCCGCTCCGGGCGGCGGATCCATCTCCGCCTATATGGGCGCCCTGGCGGCCGCCCTCGGCACGATGGTGGCCAACCTCTCCGCCCACAAGCGCGGCTGGGACGACCGCTGGAAAGAGTTCTCCGACGTGGCCGAAGCCGGCCAGGCCGTGATGCAGGAACTGCTCGACCTCGTGGATGAAGACACTGCCGCCTTCGACAAGATCATGGCCTGCTTCGGCATGCCGAAGGGCACCGACGAAGAGAAAGCGGCCCGCGCCGCCGCCATCGAAGAGGCCACGCTCTACGCCGCTTCCGTTCCACTCAAGACGATGGAAGCCTCGCTAAAAGCCCTGCCGTTGGCCCTCGAAATGGCCCGCAAGGGCAACCCGGCCTCCGCTTCCGACGCCGGCGTGGCGGCCCTCGCCGCCCGCGCCGCCTGCCGCGGCGCCGAGCTCAACGTCCGCATCAACTCCTCCGGTCTGAAAGACCCGGCTCCCGCCAAGCCGCTGATCGCCCGTGCGGCGGAAATCCTCAAGGAAGCTGAAACACTCGAAGAGCAGGTACTGGAAGCCGTCAACAACAACATCAATCAATAATGAGGTACCCGGCCGGGCCGGGTATGACGTATATGACTTTTCAAGAAGAAATCTTGCAGGGTATTCCGGACATCCTTCCGGAACCCAGGCCTTACGATACCGGCGTCAGCCACGCACCCAGACGCAAGGACATCCTGACGCCCGAAGAAAAGGTGCTGGCCATCAGGAACGCACTGCGCTATTTCCCGCAAAAGCATCACGCGACGCTCGCGCCGGAATTCGCCCGCGAACTCGAAACCTACGGCCGCATCTATATGTACCGGTTCCGCCCTTCTTACGCAATGTATGCCCGGCCGATCGGTGAATACCCGGCCAAGTGCCGGCAGGCAGCGGCCATCATGGCGATGATCCAGAACAATCTCGATCCCCGCGTTGCCCAGCATCCGCACGAGCTGATCACTTACGGCGGCAACGGGGCCGTGTTCCAGAACTGGGCCCAGTACCGCCTGGCGATGCAGTATCTGGCCACGATGACCGAAGAGCAGACACTGGCGATGTACTCGGGCTTCCCGATGGGGCTTTTCCCTTCGCACAAGGACGCGCCACGCGTAATCGTGACCAACGGTATGGTGATCCCCAACTATTCCAAACCGGACCATTGGGAGAAATTCAACGCCCTGGGCGTCTCGCAATATGGCCAGATGACGGCAGGATCCTATATGTACATCGGTCCGCAGGGCATCGTGCACGGCACCACCATCACGGTGATGAACGCGGCGCGGATGCAACTCCGCAAGCGGGGTCTCGACGGCGACGACCGGGGCGGCGTGCTCTTCGTGACCGCCGGCCTGGGCGGAATGTCGGGCGCCCAGCCGAAGGCGGGCAACATTGCCGGTGTGGTAAGCGTCACGGCGGAAATCAATCCGCTGGCGGCACAGAAGCGGTTCGACCAGGGATGGGTGGATGAACTCCACAGTGACCTCGACGAACTGACGGCCCGCATCCGCAAGGCTGTTGCTGCCAAGGAGGTGGTCTCGCTGGCCTATGTGGGCAACGTCGTGGACCTTTGGGAGCGGCTTGCCGCGGAAGATATGCACGTGGACCTGGGCTCCGACCAGACCTCACTGCACAATCCGTGGGCGGGCGGCTACTATCCCGTGGGCTATTCGTTCGAGGAATCGAACCGGATGATGGCTTCCGAGCCGGAACGCTTCAAGGAGGCCGTCCAGGCCTCGCTGCGGCGCCAGGTGGCGGCCATCAACAAACTGACAGAAAAGGGGATGTATTTCTTCGACTACGGCAACGCCTTCCTGCTGCAGAGTTCGCGGGCGGGCGCCGACATCCTCAAGCCCGACGGCGGATTCCGGTACCCGTCATATGTACAGGACATTATGGGACCGTTCTATTTCGACTATGGATTCGGTCCGTTCCGCTGGGTCTGCATGAGCCAGGATCCGGACGACCTGGCCAAAAGCGACGCGCTGGCGGTGAAGGTGTTGCGCGAATGCGCCGCAACGGCCCCGGATTCCATCCGCGGACAGATGCTCGACAACATCCGCTGGATCGAGGAGGCGGGGCGCAACCACCTGGTAGTGGGTTCGCAGGCCCGCATCCTCTATGCCGACTGCGAAGGCCGCACGAAAATCGCCCTGGCCTTCAACGAAGCCATCCGGCGCGGTGAAATCACGGCGCCCATCGTGCTTGGCCGTGACCATCACGATGTCTCCGGCACCGACTCCCCGTTCCGCGAGACCTCGAATATCTACGACGGTTCGCAGTTCACGGCCGACATGGCCATCCAGAACGTCATCGGCGACGGCTTCCGCGGCGCCACCTGGGTCTCGATCCACAACGGTGGTGGCGTCGGCTGGGGCGAAGTCATCAACGGCGGTTTCGGCATGGTGATCGACGGCTCCGACGACAGTGCCCGTCACATCCGGGAGATGCTTTTCTGGGACGTGAACAACGGCATCGCCCGCCGCAGCTGGGCGCGCAACGAAGGCGCGATGGAAGCCATCCGCCGCGAAATGGAACGCACCCCGTCCTTACGCGTCACCCTCCCCAACCTCGCCGACGAGGAACTCATCAAATCCGTTTTGAAATAAAGCCATTCCCTATGCATCATATATCACACGACCACCTCACGCTGGAACGGGTCCAGCAGATTGTCGAGACGGGCGAACGACTCGCCCTCTCCGATGAGGCCATAGCGGCCATCGAAAAATGCCGCAGGTACCTCGACGCAAAAATGGAAGACATCGGCCGGCCGGTCTATGGCATCACCACCGGATTCGGCTCCCTCTACAACGTGACCATCCCTGCCGAAGACCTCTCCCAGCTTCAGCACAACCTCGTGATGTCGCACGCCTGCGGCACCGGCGAAACCGTGCGGCCGGCCATCGTCAAGCTGATGCTCCTGCTCAAGGCGCAGTCACTTTCCTACGGCCATTCCGGCGCCCAGCTGATCACCGTGCAACGGCTGATCGACATGTTCAACAACGACATCCTGCCCGTCGTCTATCAGCAGGGTTCGCTCGGCGCCTCCGGTGACCTGGCTCCCCTGGCCCATCTCTGCCTCCCGCTCATCGGGATGGGAGAAGTCCTCTACAAGGGACAGGTCCGTCCCGCATCCGAAGTCTGGAAAGAATTCGACTGGGAGCCCATCCGCCTGCAGTCGAAAGAAGGTCTCGCCCTGCTCAACGGCACGCAGTTTATGAGCGCGCACGCCATCTGGTCGCTCATCCAGGCAAAACGCCTGTCCAAATGGGCCGACCTGATCGGTGCCATGTCGCTCGAAGCCTATGACGGACGCATCGAACCGTTCCTGCCGCTGAGCCACCGCATCCGCCCGCACAAGGGGCAGCTGGCCACGGCCGAACGTTTCCTGCAAGTGCTGGAAGGCAGCGAACTCATCTGCCGGCCCAAAGAACACGTACAGGACCCCTACTCCTTCCGCTGCATCCCGCAGGTGCACGGTGCGGTGAAAGACAACCTCACCTATGTGCAGTGGGTCATTGAAAACGAGATCAACGGTGTGACCGACAACCCGAACATCTTCCCCGATGAGGATATGGTCATTTCGGCCGGCAATTTCCACGGAGAGCCCATCGCCATCCCGATGGATACGATGGCCATCGCCCTCTCGGAACTGGCCAGCATCTCCGAGCGCCGCGTCTATCTGCTCATCCACGGTTATCGCGGCCTGCCGCGTTACCTGGCTCCCAACCCGGGTCTCAACAGCGGCTTCATGATTCCGCAGTACACCGCCGCCTCGATCGTGAGTCAGAACAAAGGTCTGTGCTGGCCCGCCTCGTGCGATTCGGTTCCTTCGTCGAACGGGCAGGAAGACCACGTGAGTATGGGTGCCAACTCCGCCACCAAGCTCGTGCGCATCATCGACAACGTGGAAACCGTGCTGGCCATTGAGCTGTTCAACGCCGCCCAGGCGCTGGAGTTCCGCCGTCCCGCGCACAGCTCCCCGCTGCTCGAACGGATACACGCAGAGTTCCGCACCGTCGTCCCGTTCCTGGACATCGATGTGTATATGCATCCCCTGATCATCCGCGCCGCACAATTCATCAGGGAAAACCAATATATCTGAAAATGAAACGGCTGTTCACGCATATCGGTACGCTCGCGGGCATCGTGCCCGCGGGCGTCCGCCGCAAGGAAGGCGCTGCCATGGACAGGGTGGAGACCTTGTCCGACGCCTGGCTGCTGGTCGACGAGGGCCGCATCGCCGCCTTCGGGGACGCGGCTTCGCCGCTGCCCTCGGGCGCCGACGAGACCATCGACTGTGAAGGAGGCCTCCTGATGCCCGCCTTCTGCGACAGCCACACCCACATCGTTTACGCCGGCTGCCGCGACGGCGAATTCCTCGACAAGATCCGCGGCCTTTCCTACGAGGAGATCGCTGCCAACGGTGGCGGCATCCTCAACTCCGCCGACCTGCTTCACAAGACATCCGAAGACGAATTGTTCCGCCAGTCGATGGAACGTGTCGGCGAGATGATCGCGCAGGGAACCGGGGCCATCGAAATCAAGAGCGGCTACGGACTCAATCCGGTCGATGAGCTGAAGATGCTGCGCGTGATCGACCGCATCAAGTCATCTTCCCCGGCCCTGATCAAGGCCACCTTCCTGGGAGCACACGCCGTCGGTCGCGGATACACCCACGACGACTATGTGGAAGCCGTTTGCCGGATGATGCCCGAAGCGGCGCGTTACGCTGATTTCGTGGACATTTTCTGTGAAAAGGGATTCTTCAGTGTGGAAGATGCCGCCCGTGTGCTGGAAGCCGGCCTGCGGGCCGGCCTGCGGCCGAAGATCCACGCCAACCAACTGGCCGTCAGCGGTGGCGTGCAGGTGGGCGTGAGATACGGCGCCCTCTCGGTCGACCATCTGGAGCAGTCGGGTGAAGCCGAGATCGCCGCGCTGCACGACAGCGTCACAATGCCGACGATGCTGCCCGGCTCATCTTTCTTCCTGCGGATTCCCGACGGCCCGGCAAAAGACTATATCGCCGCCGGTCTGGGCCTTGCGCTGGCTTCCGACTACAATCCGGGATCCTCGCCCTCGGGCGATATGCGTTTCATCTGGGCGCTGGGCTGCATCCGGATGCGGCTGACGCCTGCCCAGGCGTTCAATGCCGTGACGCTCAACAGCGCCTATGCGATGGGCGTCAGCGACCAGTGCGGCTCGATCACCGTCGGCAAGCGCGCCAATCTGATCCTCACCCGCCCCGGCTGGAATCTGACGAAGATTCCCTATCTGCACCACACGCCTTACATCCGGCAGGTCTATCTGCAGGGGAAAGCGATATGAAACGCTTCCTTTCGTTCGGTCTTGCCATCGCGCTGACTCTGTCGGCGTCATCCTGCGGCATCCTTCCGCCGCGCGGCGCCACCGTCATCTCCGACCACGAAGAAATCGAAGCCATCCTCCAGGAGCACTTTCCCGACCTCTACGCACTCCACGAACAGGAGCGCATCGAGGTTGACGAAATCTACGTCTACACTGACAAGAAGGGACAGACGAAGTATAAACTTTCCCTCCGCTACATGCCTCCCCACAGCCACTGACGACAGCGGCTTGTGCCATCCAGGCGCGGGTGGTTGATTGCTCAGGAACACATGCCACCCTCGGCACTGTAAGAGGGAGGGGCCCATGCGCAGCATGGGAGGGGTCGAGCGAAGCGAGACGGTTCCTGAGCAATAACCAGAGCGCCCGGCACAAGCCGCCGTGCGAAGCGGGATGACAGAGTATCCGGGCTATTTGTAGAGGAATCGCTTGATGGACATCTTCGGGGTCTTCTCGAAAGGCTTGTCCATCAGTTCGACCTTGTAGATCTGGCTGTAGGCCGGAAGCTGGCGGTTGGCGCCGGTGCGGATGTTCTCGGGGATGTCGGAACGCGCCTCTACGTCGAGGAGCGCCTTGGCAATCGCCTGCTCATCCAGGAATACCAGGGCGACAAGCTTCCCGCCGCGGTCGACCACCACGCTTTCAATCACATATTCCTGATTGTTGACTATGGCTTCGATCTCCTCCGGATAGATGTTCTGGCCCGAAGGTCCGAGAATCATATTCTTCGAACGGCCGCGGATGAAGATATTGCCTTCGGCGTCGATGATTCCGAGGTCTCCGGTCTTCAGCCAGCCGTCGTCCGTAAAGGCGTTTTCCGTCGCCTCGGGATTCTTGTAGTAGCCGATCATGATGTTCTCGCCGCGGCACTGGATCTCGCCTACCACGTGCTGCGGGTCCTCTGAATCGATACGGACCTCGGCCACGTCCACGCACTTGCCGCAGGACCCGGCCACATACTTGGTCCAGTGCTCATAGGCGAGCAGCGGACAGGCCTCGGTCATGCCATATCCCACCAGGTAAGGGAACTTGATGCGCTTGAAGAGCCGCTCCACCTCGGGATTCAGCGCCGCACCGCCCATGATGAACTCCAGGACATTGCCGCCGAAGGCCTGCACCAAGCCGTCCTTCACCTTCTTGTAGATGATATTGTTGATGCCCGGAACCTTCAGCAGGAACTTCACGACGGGTTTGTCGAGGGTGGGCTTCACCTTCGACTTATAGATCTTCTCCATAACCAGCGGCACCGTGATCAGCAGATACGGTTTCACGTCGGCGAAAGCCTTCATGAGGGCAGCGGGCGTCGGAGCCTTTCCGAGCCAGTAGATGGATGTCCCGTTGCAGAGCGGATAGATGAACTCGATCACCAGGCCGTACATATGGGCCATCGGCAGCATCGACACCATCTTGTCGCCGGCCGGCACGTTGCGCTGGCTGTAATCGACGTTTGCGGAGAAGTTGCGGTAGGTCAGCATCACGCCTTTCGGATCACCGGTCGAACCGGAGGTGTAGTTGATCGTCGAAAGGTCGTCCCAGTTGTCGGTCGGGAAATGCACGTCGTCGGGACCGTATCCGTTCGGATACTTTTCCTCGAAGAGAGCGTCCATCCGGTCATAGATGGAGCGGGTCTCCGCATCGGCCGTCCAGAGCGCTTTCCAGGTATCCACGTCGACGACCAGCCGGACCTTCGGCATCTGACCGATGTCGAGTTTCTTCCACTTCGCCTCGTTCGTGAACAGGGCGACACTGTCGGAATGGTCCACGAGATGGTTGACACTGTCGGCGGTAAAATCGGCCAGGATCGGGACGATTACGGTCTCGTAGGTATTGACGGCCAGATAGGCCATGCCCCAGCGGGCGCCGTTCTGCGCGCAGATGGCGATTTTTTCGCCTTTCTTGATACCGAGTTTCTCGAATACCAGGTGGAACTTCTCGATCTGGGTGGCCATTTGGGCGTAGTTGAAGGTTTCGCCCCCGATGTTGTTGAGTGCCGGCTTGTCCCAGAATTTCCGGGTCGCAGCCTCAAGGCGCTCAAGGTAATGCGGATAGGTGCTCATTAGCGTCGTTATGGTTTTTTGGTTTCAGTATGAATCGCTTGTATTACGCCTCGGCGTCCGACTTGATCGGTGGCATCATCATCGGATTGATCGGGAGACGGATCTCTCCGAACTGGCTCTCGTATTTCCGGATATTCTCGCTCAGGGCACCGAGCAGCCGCTTGGCGTGCTCCGGCGTCATGATGATCCGGCTTCCGACCTGCATCTTGGGCAGACCCGGCATATTCTGGGCGAAATCGAGGATGAATTCGCTCGACGAGTGCGTGATGATGGCAAGGTTGGCATAGCGGCCCTGGGCCACTTCCGGCTTGATTTCGATATCGATTTTCTTGGGTTCCATGGCTATTTGGCAAAGGCTACGGCGCGGGTTTCGCGGATGACGGTGATCTTGATCTGTCCGGGATAGGTCATCTCATCCTGGATCTTCTTGGCGATTTCAGTCGAAAGTTCTTCGCACTGCTGGTCGGTCACGCTTTCAGCACCGACGATGACGCGCAGTTCGCGACCGGCCTGGATGGCGTAGGTCTTGGTCACGCCCGGGTGCGAAAGGGCGATGCCCTCCATATCCTTCAGGCGCTTGATGTACGATTCGATGACTTCGCGGCGGGCGCCGGGACGGGCGCCGGAAATGGCATCGGCCACCAGGACCAGCGGAGCAATGAGGGTATTCATCTCGATCTCCTCGTGGTGGGCGCCGATGGCGTTGCAGATGTCGGGTTTTTCCTTGTATTTCTCCGCCACCTTCATACCGAGCAGGGCGTGCGGCAGTTCAGGGTCCTCTTCACAAACCTTGCCGATATCGTGCAGCAGACCGGCACGTTTGGCCGCTTTCGTGTTGAGTCCGAGTTCCGAAGCCATCGTGGCGCAGATGTTGGCCACTTCGCGCGAGTGCTGCAGCAGGTTCTGGCCATAGGAGCTGCGGTACTTCATACGGCCGATCAGCCGGATGAGTTCCACGTGCAGGCCGTGGATGCCCAGGTCGATGCAGGTGCGTTTGCCGGTTTCCATAATTTCGTCGTCGAGCTGCTTGCTCACCTTCTCGACCACTTCCTCGATGCGGGCAGGATGGATGCGGCCGTCCGCCACCAGCTGGTGAAGGGCCAGGCGCGCCACCTCGCGGCGAACCGGGTCGAACGACGAGAGCAGGATAGCTTCGGGCGTATCGTCAACGACGATTTCGACGCCGGTCGCGGCTTCAAGGGCGCGGATGTTGCGGCCTTCCCGGCCGATGATGCGTCCCTTGATCTCGTCATTGTCGATGTTGAACACCGTGACGGCGTTTTCGATAGCCGTCTCAGGCGCCGTGCGCTGGATGGTGTTGATGACGATGCGCTTGGCCTCCTTGGCGGCATTCAGGCGCGCCTCGTCCATCACTTCGTTGACATAGGACATCGCTTCCGTGCGGGCCTCCGCCTTCATGTTCTCGACCAGCTGGTTCTTCGCCTCGCTGGCCGTCATTCCGGCCACTTCCTCGAGTTTCTCGATGACTTTGCCGCGGAGTTTCTCATATTCTTCCTGTTTCTTCCCCACAATCTCCATCTGGCTCTTGAGGTTTTCCCGGATGGCATCGACCTCTTTCTGCTTGCGGCCGATCTCCGAGTTCTGCTGGTTCAGGCCAAGTTCACGCTGTTTGAGTTTGTTCTCCAGCTGGAGGGCGTGCGCGTTGCGCTCGTTGATGTAGGCCTCGTGTTCGCTTTTAAGTTGCAGGAATTTCTCTTTGGCCTGGAAAATCTTTTCTTTCTTGATGGCCTCTCCTTCGGCTTCCGCAGCCTTGATGATCTCGTCCCTGCGGTTCTTCAGTATGACGTTGCGCACGAGAACGGTGCCGAGAACGCCCAGTCCCGCCGCAATGATCGCTGTAATGATGTAGGATAACATAATTGTAAATATATTGAGTGTAAATTGTCACGCAATACTTACAATCGAAAGGAAAAAAGCCGTTAGTCCTGGTCTATCGAAAATCTTAATGAATAAGATTTGAGCTCCGGTTTTATCGCAGACTTCCAACGTCCTATAAAAATAGAATCCCCCGAAGGGTCACCCAGGCCTGTCTTTGACGACCGAGTAGGCTCGGTTGATGTTTTAATGTTGATTTTGGCAAAGAGCAAAACTAACGGCTAAGATATTCTCCGAGGCTCTCGTCGAGTTCTTCCAGACGACGGAGCGCGTTTTGGGTTTCCCGGCTGCTTCTGGCTTCCAGTTCAAGGAGTCTGGTCTCTTCCGACAGAAGGATCATACTCAACACATCGCTCAGGTTCTGATCCCGGAAATCGAAGCGCATGGCATCGATTTCCTTGTTGATCCGGTCGGCGGCGGCACGGATCAGTTCCTCCCGCTCGGCATCTACCAGATGCTGCGTTTCCTTTCCCGCAATCTTCAATGTGATCCGCTGTTTCATCGTCTCCGCCGTTATTCGTTGAGCAAACTCACGCACGCATCAATCTCCTTGATCAGCCGGGCCACGGTACGCTTGGCCTGCGTCCGGTCCCCGGCGGTCCCCAGAAATGCTTCTTTCAATCGTAAGTCAGTAATCTGTTTTTCTAATTCTTTTATTCTGGTGTCCTTTTTACTTGCTTCCTTTTCATAGCGGGCCAGCCTGGCCTTGATATCGGCATTCTCCCGGTCGAGCGTCTCATATCTGGAAATGAGTTCCTCGACCTTGGCAGTCAACCGTGTAGCCAAATCCTGTCCCATAAAAACAATATTCGGACAAAGTTAATGATTATTTCACAAATTTCCAATTGGTCGCCACGGAAGGCACGATTTCCTGATGCGCAGCGATATAGTCGCCGATCAGCGAACGTATGTCCTTCAGCCTGTCGACGATCACCAGGTCGGCGGGATTGACCTTTGCGCCGTTGACAAGCATGTCGCCGCCGCCGCTGGCACGGTATGAAGTCATCGCGACTTTGTAGGTTTTCGCCGGATCGAACGGCGTGCCGTCGCACATCGAGAGGATCTTCACCCGCTCTCCTGCCGGCGCGCCCTTGCTGACTTCATACACGATGCCGTCAGCTGAATCCCAATTGTAGGAAGGCCCCGAACGGTTCACCCAGTTGTCGTAGGAATATTCCAGATAATCCTTGATCTGCTGCCCCGTCATTTCGACGACATACAGTTGGTTTTCAAAACGGTAGATCGACACCAGGTCCTGGAACTCGATCACGCCTTCGGGCACAACGCCGCTGTTGGACAACGGGGCCGCGAAGGAGATATCCGCACCCGAGGCAGCCATCTGGACCGTCTGGACGAGGTTGATGTACGACGAGGGGCCGTCCAGGGCATCGGCCAGGAAAATATTGTCGGACAGGTGTCCGATCGGACGGTTGGCAAAGGCCTTGACCGCATTGAAATCGTCCTTGAACGCCGCCACGTAGTCGGAATCGGCCGGATACTTGTCCATCGGGACCAGTTTGTAATCGACGGTCTTGCTCACCACCTTTCCGTTCTTGACGGTCAGGGTGAAATCGGCCTGGCCCACGACCATAGCCTTGGTACCCGCGTCCAGCAGGACGACTTCACCCTCGGGGCCGGCCACTTCCTTGGCCAGCGGCCGGTGGTCGTGCCCGTTGAGCACCAGGTCGATGCCCCGGATGTTGGATGCCAGATAAAGAGCCTCATTCTCCCGGGCCGTCTCACCGGAGCCCGTACCGGAATGGACGGCAAGGACCACCAGCTGCGGTTTCTCTTTGGCGACAACCTCGTCCACCAGCCCCTGGACAATCTCGGAAATTACCTGGAAATCCATTCCGTGCCAATGGGAAGCGGACAGCCAACTCTTCATATTGGCATTGGTCATACCGATGACGGCAATCTTCACACCATCACGCTCAACTACACAGTAAGGCTTGAAATAGGAGTCGGTAACCGCCTTGTTCTTCGGATTTTCGTCCATATCGGCCACACCGTTCTCATCGCGGTCGAAGGCTGCGTTGGCGGCCAGATACGGAACGGTCAGTTCTGAGGCAACGCGGTCGTATACATCGTGACCGGTCTCGATGTCGTGGTTGCCCACGACGACGGCATCGTAGCCCAGATACGAAGCGATGCGCGGATAAATGTGCGGCACATCGGTCGCCACATAGTTGAAATAGTAAGCCGCGTTGTCGCCCTGCAGATTGTCGCCCACATCGATAAGCACGGGGCGGACGCCGCCGGCACGCAGTTCCTTGAGGTACGACGATACATTCGCCAGGGATGTCTTGGCGGCCTGGTTATCGACATACGCGGAATCGAAATAGGCTCCGTGTACGTCGGTGGTCGAGCAGACCGTCACCGTATATTCACCGTCGGCAAGCGTGCCCTTGGGAGAAAGCAGGGAAATCAGGCAGCCGATGCCGAAACCCACGCCGAAAAGCGCGATCAGGATGGCTGCGATATTCAAGACATTTCTTTTCATCTGTCTATGAAGGTTTTAGTATTTTATTTCAAAAGAATCCGAGTCATTGCTGACCGGGAAACGGTCGCGGTAATGCGCCAGCGGGGCCATCGGCAGGGAGGCGGTAAAGAAACGCAGTCCGCCGGTGCGGCAGCTGCGGGCGATACTGTGTCCCACATAGTCGAGGATCATCGACTTTCCGTCGTAATCGCACAGGGCATCGCTGCCGATGCGGTTGCAGAAAACGGCGTACGCGGCATTCTCGACAGCCCGGGCACGCAGCAGGATCTGGGCCGCATCGATGCGTGATGCAGGCCAGTTGGCGATGTTCACAAGCAGGTCGTATCCGTTGCCCACGTTACGGCTCCACACCGGGAAGCGCAGGTCATAACATACGTTCAACTCGATCCGCCAGCCCAGATAAGTTACCGTGCATCGGCGTTCGCCGGGATGGAAAGCCGCGCCTTCACCCGAAGGCGTGAACAGATGCCGCTTGTCATAATGCCAGGTCTCGCCTTCCGGCGTGATGAACCAGCAGCGGTTGCAATGCCGCACGTCACCGTCGGATCCGCTCACGCGGGTCGGGACCGATGCGATCACGGCCGTACCGCATTCCGCGGCGATACGCCGGAGCCAGGTGGCGGAAATGCCGTCGACGGGTTCCACGACGGATGGATTCATCGTAAAGCCCACCGAAAAAGTCTCGGGAAGCACCAGCAGGTCAGGATGGTGCTGCGCACAGAAACGCCGCAACGGGGCATCGAGACGCGAGATCGTAGCAGCCGCGTCTTCCCACACGATATCGTGCTGGCACAAGGCGATATTCAGAAAATCTGCCGGTTTCATTTCTTACTCTTGATCTTGTCGATAATCAAAGCGATGGCGCCGTCGCCCGTGACATTGCCGGCCGTGCCGAAACTGTCCATCGCAATATAGAGTGCAATCATCAGTCCCTGCATATTCGCATCGAAGCCCAGCATCGAAGCCAGCAGGCCGAGGGCCGCCATAATGGCGCCGCCCGGTACGCCGGGCGCTGCGATCATCGTCACGCCCAGCATCAGGATGAATCCCATATACGTAGCGAAACTCACGTCCATGCCCATACTCAGCGAAATGGCATAGGCGCAGGCCACGATCTTCAGGATGCTGCACGACATATGGATCGTCGCACAGAGCGGAATCACGAAGTCGGCCACGTCGGGATCGACACCGTTCTTGATGGCCTGGGCACGGGTCACCGGAATCGTAGCGGCCGACGACTGGGTGCCGAGGGCCGTCACGTAGGCCGGAAGCATCGTGACAAGCGCCTTGAACGGATTCTTCCGGGCGATGGCTCCGGCGATGCAAAACTGAAGCACGAGCACCGTGACGTGCATCACGAAGATGACCAAGATAATCTTGAGGAACATTCCCAGCACGGGTCCGACGTTCCCTTCCGCCCCCATCTCGAGAAAAATGCCGAAGATGAACAGCGGCAGCAGCGGGATGATGACCTTGCGGATGATGGCGAAAATCACTTCACGCAGCTCGAGCATCGCGCTGCGCAGGGTATCGCCGTGAAGGTTGATCAGGGTAAGGCCCAGGATGAAGGCCAGCACCAGCGCGGTAGTGACACTCATCACCGGAGGCATCTCGATGGTGAAATAGGGCTTCAGGTCGTTGGCCGCCATATCGATGTTGCCCAGCGAGACGGCCGCGTCGCCCAGCAGAGAGGGGTAGGTCAGCCGGCAGGTCCCATAGGAGAACAGGCCTGAAAGGACGGTCGACAGATAGGCGATGCCGGCCGTGATGAGCAGCAGTCTTCCCGCCCCCTTGCCGAGCTCGAAAATACCCGGGGCGATCAGGCCGAGAATCAGGATCGGGATGATCAGGCCCAGGAAATTGCTGAAAATGCTGTTGAATGTGATGAAGCAACGGGTCAGCGCATCCGGAAAAAACAAAGAGCAGACAATACCCAGCGCTATGGCGATCAGCACCTTGGGGAGCAGGCCCCATTCCTTGAACGGTTTCATATTACAGGGTTCCTACGGCCTCCTTCAGCCGGTCGAGCGCCTCGGCGAGCATCGCCCGCGGAGCGCCCACGTTCATTCGCATATGTCCTTCCCCGCCCGGACCGAAAGCCTCGCCGTCGTTGAGCGCCAAGCGGGCCCTGTTCACGAACAGGTCGATCAGCGCATCGTGGTCCAGGCCGAGACCGCGGCAGTCGAGCCAGACCAGGAACGATGCCTGCGGCCGGACGGCTGCGATGCCGGGGATATTATCTTTCAGGTAATTGCACACAAAATCCACATTGCCTTTCACATAGGCGAGCATCTGGCGGCGCCAGGCTCCGCACTGCGTGAAGGCCGCCTCGGTGGCCACGGTCGAAAGGAACATCGTTCCGTTGAGTTCGTTCGCCTCCAGATAGCCATAGAACTTCTCCCGTATCTCCGGATCGGAGACCACACAGAACGAACTGACGATGCCGGCCATATTGAATGTCTTGCTCGGCGCTGCAAAGGTGATCGAAACGTCTGCGGCCGTATCCGATACCGTCGGGAAGGGGTGGTGACGGTTCGCGCCCAGGGTCATATCGGCGTGGATTTCGTCGGAGATCACCAGTACGCCGAAGCGCTTGCAGATGTCGGCCAGTCCGGCCAAGTCGGCCTCCGGCCATACGATGCCGGCCGGATTGTGGGGATTCGAGAGTATCAGTACCTTCGGCGATTCCTTCCGGCAGACTTCCTCCAGATTCTCCAGGTCCATCCGGTAGGTACCCGCCCCTTCGTCAAAAACCAGCGGATTATAGACCAGCTCACGCCGGTTCGCCCGCGGGAGGTTGAGGAAAGGCATATATACGGGCGGCTGAACCACCACCTTGTCGCCGGGCTGCGTGAAGCACTGCAGCACGAATGCGATGCCGCGAACGATTCCGGGAATGAAACTCAGATGGTCCCGGCCAATGGCCCAGCCGTGTACCTGGAGTTCCCAGTCGATAATGGACTGCCAGTAACTTTCCGGAGCGACGGAATAGCCGTAAATCTGATGCTCCAGGCGGCGTTCGATCGCTTTCCGGATGGGTTCCGGCGTCTCGAAATACATATCCGCAATCCAGAGGGCCAGCAAGTCATCGCGACCATAACGTGCCTGCAGGCAGTCTGTCATTATGGCGCCGGAACCGTGACGGTCCACGATTTTGTCGAAATCATATAGCATGGCAAAGAATGCATTTTAACCGGGTAAAGTTAGCAATAACCCGACAATTTTAGTACATTCGCGAATTATTTTTGATTTTTTATGCAAACTTATATCAGCCACGTCGACATCTACGCCGCTTCGGGACTCCTCCGCGACGGCGCCCTCCTGCTGGAAGGAGCTCAGATCGCAGGTGTTTTTCCAGAAGACCGGCCCGACCTGGCGGAAAAAGCGGATCAACGGATCGACGGCCGCGGCCTGACCGCCGTGCCGGGCTACATCGACATCCACGTCCACGGCGGCGGCGGCCACGACATTGACGACGGCACCGTGGAATCCATTGTCGGCGCCCGCGACTTTTACGGGCAGCACGGCGTAACGGCCTTCGCGCCCACCTATATGGCCCTTCCCCTCCCCGTCATCCGGAAAGGCCTCGATTCCGTGCGCGAAGTGCAGCGCCGGAACGCCCCGGGCCGTCCTGAAGTACTGGACGCCCATCTGGAAGGACCGTTCATCAACCTGGCCTACAGCGGCTGCCAGCCCAAGTCAAATATCCTGACCCTCAACGAAGAGAACGTCCGGATCTACGAAGAATACTGCGACGTCATCTGCCGCACGACCATCGCCCCGGAAGCCGGCGACAACCTGAAATGGTTCCCACGCATCGCCGCCCTCGGCATCCAGATCTCGATGGGCCACAGCCAGGCCACCATCGCCCAGGCCCGCGAAGGCATGGAGCAGGGAGCTACAAGTGTCACCCATCTCTACAACGCCATGTCGCAGACGCACAAGGAAGGCCCCTACCGCATCGGCGGAATGGTGGAAGCCGGCCTGACCTTCGACGGGCTCAAGGCCGAAGTCATCTGCGACGGCTATCACCTGCCCGACGAACTGCTGCGCATCGCGTGGAAATGCAAGGGCCCCGACGGGCTGCTCATCGTGTCGGACGCCAGCCTGTGCGCCGGCATGACCTCGGGCAGCGTGGTCCGCACGCCCGATATGGTCTATGTCGTGGAAAACGGCATCGCCATGAACGAAGCCCGCACCTCGTTCGCATCGTCCACCACCCCGCTCGACAAGATGGTCCGCCACCTGATCTTCGACACCGGCCTGCCGGTGGAAGACGTGGTCCGGATGGCCAGCGCCACGCCCGCCCGCCTGCTGGGCCTCGACGGCCGTCTCGGCACCATCGCCCCCGGCAAGGACGCCGACATCAACCTGGTCGACGCCGGATTCAACATTGTAAGAACATTCTGTAAAGGAAAATAATGGGACAAATCTACGACCGTCTCGCGCAGGACTACCGCGTCAAAGAAGGTTTGAAAGCCTGCATCAGCTGCGGCACCTGCACCGCCATCTGTCCGGCGGCCGAATTCTACCGCTATAACCCGAAAAAAATCGTCACCATCGTGCAGAGCCGCGACGACGAAGCCATCATCGAACTGCTCAAGAGCGACACCATCTGGTACTGCGGTGAATGCCTCTCGTGCGTGACACGCTGCCCGCGCAAGAACGCACCCGGTCTGGTCATCATGGCCCTGCGATCCCTGTCGATCGAACTGGGTTATTTCGCCGAAAGCGAAAAGGGCCGGCAGCAGCTGCCGCTGATGCACGCTATGCAGCGCAATATCCTCAACTACGGCTACTGCGTCTATCCCAAGACCTTCGCCTACGACAAGCATCCGGAATACGGCACCGTAGGCAAATGGACCCAGGACCATATGGAAGACGTGTACGAGCGCCTGGGCGCGCATCTGGGTCAGATCGGGCCGGGTGCCCTGCGCAAGATCCCGCAGGAATCGCTCGACGAACTGAAGGCCATCTTCGACATCACCGGCGCCACCCGCTGGATGGAAGTCGTCGAAGAGAAATCGCGCGAGAAGGCCGCCGAAATGGGGCTTTCGATGGAAGAGTACGAAGCGCAGGCCTTCAACCAGACCAGCACCTGCCACCTCAACCCTCAAGACTGAAACGATATGATATATCAGGGAAAACAACGTATCTGGTCCGAATACCAGAAAGAGATACCCACCGACCACTGGTTCTACGTGCGGAGCTGCATCCGCCAGAGCTTCTTCCCGGCCTCCGAGAAGACCTTCCTCGAAATCCTC
>JAEEGJ010005523.1_pt1 | contig 39603 bp, 36 predicted proteins | sample 8958761 | NCBI WGS metagenome assembly JAEEGJ01 (sample SAMN16246546, study PRJNA631951) | gut metagenome | biome: gut microbiome; feature: rumen; material: RS-attached | host: Bos | place: Iran: Karaj | collected 2018-10 | reverse complement strand
CTTGCGTCAGTCTCCGACAACATCAAGGGTGATCGTGCGCAGGCGGCCTTCCACCGCGTCCACAATGTCGCCGCCGCTGGTGTTGAAGATATTGTTATCAACCACAACCTGCATGGCGGCGTCGATCTCCGCTTTGGTTACGCCGGTCTTGGGTTCCTCGATGTTGAGGGTCACCTTTTTGCCCGCCGCGTTCCGGAACACCAGATCCAGATCCGTATCTGCACTCATATTTTTTCCTCCTTACTCTTGACAAACAGCGCATGTTGCGCTATAGTTTAGTCCTCACTGTTTGTTAAATATTTTTTTCAACGATTTACTGTTTTTGGCGGACGACCGTACCGGTTGCCCGCCCTTTTTCTTTTTCCGGCCCTTACTCTTCAATCAAAGAAGAGCGTTCCACCACCACCAGGTCGGTGATCTCATTGTCGAACAGACCGCCCAGTGCCTTGCCCACCGCCATGATCTTGGCAGGCTCCGCGTCCGGCTTCACGTTGGAGTACGTGTAACTCTTGGTCACCGCGTTACCGTCCGCGTCCTGCCCCCGGGCAATGGCAATGCTCAGGGTTCGTTTGATTACATTCATGGTTGCTGCCATCGGTTTCACCTCCTTCCATTTTGATTTTTGTGAAACGGTTCGCAGGCTGCCGCGCAGCTGCGCGGACTGCCGCCTGACCGTTTCCTTTGTGGGACTTACTGCGTCCGCGGCTTACATCTGCAGGCCCTACGATTCTGCCGCATGCCGCATGGCACGCCCGCCGGACACTACGCTGCCTTCTTCCGGTGCTTCATGCCCCACAGGTAGTACGCCGCCTTGCCCCGGATCAGGCAGCCTCCGGGGTACAGTTTACCCTCCCGGGCGTCGTCCGGCAGGAACCACAGGTCCCATTTCGTTTCCGGATCCCCGCTGCCGGGGCCGTAGCCGTCCCGGAAGGCGATTTCGCAATGGGTCATCACCCGGTCGGAACTGTTGGGAAGGCCCAGCTCATTGCAGAGGATGGCCACGATTTTTCCCAGCGCGTCGATCTGTTTGGCCGTGGGCGGTTCGCTGCCCAGGTCTATCATGGCCTGGTAGGGGTCGCAGTACTCACCGGGTTCCGTGGCGCTCCAGGCTGCCTTCGCGCAGATCGCCGTGGGCAGTTCGCATTCCGCGTCGTGCCCGCAGCACAGGGCGATGCCGATGGTGCCGGTGTTCCGCTGCCAGGTGTGGGACTTGCGCTCCCAGAAGTCATCGCAGGTCACGTACACCGTTCCGTCCCTGTCGATGCACAGGTGATAATCGTCAAACACCTGGCCGTAATGACCGGCGGTCCAGTGCAGGTAGATAGTGGTGATCCTGCCTTTCGCCTGCTTCGCCATCCGTTTGATTTTTGCTTCGGTAATGTGTGTAGGGTTTTCAACTAACATGAACAATCACTCCTTTTCTTTTTTACGGCAGCGCGGATATTATTATTTTGCGCTGCGTGTTCCGGAGACACGGCTCCGTCCGTGTTTCCCCGTTTTGCCCTTACACTTCTATATCCGCAAAAATCGAAAATTTGAAACCACTTTTTTTAAAAATTTTTATTTCATTTTTATAATGCGTATTGGGAACGCCTAAAATAACAAAAGACCGTCGGACGACGGTCTTTACCGAAACTGTTAAGTTGTGAGAGTTGGTTCGGAAGCTGAATTTAAATTGTTTTTTTCCGTTTCGCTTCGATGAACTTTTGCTCGTCAAGCTCTTCGACGCGGATGCCTCGCACTATATCTTTTTTATCTACAAGGAATACCATCTGCTTCTTTCCGCAGAAATATGTATAATCCATACAGCCTTTAAGCTTTGCTTCAACGCCTTCGCCTTTGAACTTAACCGGGTTTACTCTTTTGAATTTCTTCACCACGTCCTCATACGGCATACCCACGGTTAACCCGCCGGGCGTGGCAAGTCCTTTTTCATAGATGGCGACAGACGTGACTTTGAACCCGTTGTTCATTTTGGCTTTGACGACAAACGTGTCATTATAATTGTAAATTTTGAAAAAGCCCTGGTCGTCAATCTTTCCGGGCTTGTTATAGACCTGTTCCACATAATCTATGTCCTGGCCGGGCACGATTCCGCCAATGTTCAATTCGGACTCGGGAATTTCCCTGACGTAATCCGGGATGGTGCTTTTGGATTTTCTCTCCTCTTTTCCCGGCCTTGGGTTTGGTTTTATGTAAGCTTCCTTTTTTTCCCGTCTCCGGAAGAACATATGAAAAACTTTATTATTAGTGTAATCGCCTATTGAAAAGTTCAACATATATTGGTATCCGTCCGATAAATCAGTTACGTAGGTTGCCCCTGCAGATGACATTTCATCCGGCTCGCCGTATGCAGCTTTTAAATCGTCTAATGTAGCGCCGGTGCCGATTCCCGCGTTAGTCTTAAGGTCAGGATTTCCGCCGGTAACGCTTGCTGCGCTGACGGTTGTTTGCGACTCGGAAGGTGTAATAAAAATATTAACCGAGCCGTACGAAAATTTAATAAAATTGGGTTTTCGCCACACCGGTTGTCCATACAGGCGAACCACTTCCGATAACGGCTGCCCATAATAAATTCCGGCAATGTTCAATTCGCTTTTGTATATCTGCGCAAAGCAAACCGTTGTTTCCAGCGTCATGGCTAAAACCATTGCTGACATAAAAAGCTTCCTGATATTCATGACGGCACCTCCTTGGATTACCTTTTACAGGGCAGGTCTGTTTCGTATATTATACCACATTTCCGGAATGATCAGCAGCTTTTACAATCCTCCGGTCCATTTCATAAGCATCAGTGCGTCATAGTTATTGCCTGCAAAAAAGCGATAAAATGTTACAGTGGCATAAGAATAAAAACACCGCAGCGATCTTATGAAAAATCGCTGCGGCATCTTGTGTTGCGCCGGTATTTATTAATGGTACAGTTACGTATTGGACGGTATGGAATGAAACAACGGTGGTTTTATAAGAGCAAATTTACCTGACCCCTCCCTTTGAGTAGAAATTAATCGATGAACTGCTGCACGGCAGCTTTCAGTTGCCGGTTAGTAACCTTTAGCTTCAAATTATCAGCCCGCACGAAACCGAGTTCCGCCTCAAGCTCATGTTTTCTTTCTTTCAGCGTCGTATTCTCGGTCTGCAAAAGTCTGAGTTCCGCTTCAAGTCTGCGAATTCTGTCTTCCGGCGTCTTACTGTCCGGATCCGGCTTTGAATTGGTTTCCGCAATGCAATACCCCGCCGGTTCCGGTTTCGTGAGTGACTCCTGCCTCGCAATCCGCAGGATGTCATCCGGCGTCACACCGAACAGTTCCGCTATTTTTTGCAAGTGGCTTTGGGAAGGAAACGCTTCGCCGGTTTCCCACCGGGACACACTGTTCTGGCTTACGTCCAATTTTTCAGCCAGCACACTTTGCGACCAAAATCTTGCTTTTCGTTGTTCGGCCAGCCACCGGCCGAACTCTTTCATGCCTTCGTAATTAATAAAATAACTGCTTCGCATATAGTAATTTGCCATAAACCGCCGTTTCTGTTTCCATACACAATAAAGCCACCAGAAGGAACGGCACCGATTATTGCAAAATCGTTTTTTCCATTAAAAAATCCGCACGGTCTGCCTGTACAAGCAAGCACAACACGATTACAGATTATAACTCATTACCGGCACTTGCGCAAGCTTTTGACGGAATTTTTTTATTAAAAAACACGCCGCCCCATCCCTATCCGTTTTTTATCCGTTTTCACGTATACTTCGCAATCATTTTTACCCGGTTTACAACCAGTTTACCACACGTGCTCCACATATTTTAAACCCGTGCGGTGTGTTGTTTTTCACTGTTTTTTATGCTACGATTTTACAGTCTTCGCGAGGACAAAGCTGAATTAAAAAAGTATATGAAAGGACGCAAAGAGTAATGGAACATTTTATATTCGACAGGGAACGGATTCCCTGGGAAAAACTGCTGCGGGACGCGCAGGCCGGAGATAAAAAAGCCATGGAACGTTTCTGTTTCTGCGCGGAACCCATCATACGCACCTTTTTCCGTGTACATGTGCTGGAACGCAGGCTGGGCCGGGATGAGATTCGCGGCATCGCCTGGCTGGCCCTGATGAAATTTATCGCGGGCTTTAAGGGCGAGGTGGCGGAAGAAACCTTCCCCAACCTGCTGTACAAGGTCATCCGCTGCGCCCTGATCAGCGAGACCCGTAAAGAGCGCGAGCGTTTCGAGAATGAAGTGCCGGACAGCGCAGCCGGCAGTGAAGCCGGAAAGGAGGAAGAGACCGGTTATGGGCGGCCTCTTCCCGCCAGCCGGGAAACAGAACCGGAGCAGGCGCTGCTGCTGGCCGAACTGGAACAGGAAGTGCAGGAGGCCCTCACCCACACGAGCCCCCGGCAGCGGGACTGTATCCGCGCCCTCTATTTCGACGGGAAAACGCCCACGGAGTACGCCCGGGAGACGGGCTGCACACCCCAGTTCATCAGCAGGACGAAGACCCGTACGCTGAACCGCATGCGGAGGCTTCTGAAAAAACGCAACGTAGTGTAAAGAACAGGTAAACATCAGGAAATTATAAACTTTAGGAAACGCTGATTCATTTGCGCGCATGGGACGCGATGCTTTCTGCGGCGTTGAATCAGCGTCTCCCGAAAGGAGCTCATACCATTTTATGGAAAACCAGAACGCGCAGGTCACGAACGATCTGCTGAACATTACCGCTATTATGATGAAAGATCCGGAAGGAGCCTCCGTGCTGGGCGTATGGCACTGCATGGAAACCATTGCCGCCGCGAGACCGGACAACTCCGTCTGTCTGGTTCCCGGCGTGCCCATGTCTGTTCCGGAAATCGCTTCCTGTTTCCATTTCCCCGTGACGCTGGTGGAAAAGGCCGTGGCCTGGCTGCAGAAGCTGGACCGGCTCACCCTCACAGGCGGTCTGCTCCAGTTCACCGGCTGTCAGAAGAAAACAGCGGAAGGCCTGACTCCGAAAGACGAAGCCAGGCAAAAGCGGATCCGGGAACAGACCCGCCTCCGTGTGGCAAAGTGCAGGGAACTGAAAAAGGAAAAGGAGAAGACGGAAGAATTGCACGAAACAGTTGTGGAAGACGCAATTGCGGAAAGCCCTTCCCGGGGTGTGGAGGAAAGCAAAATGTTGCAGGCAACGGATGTTGTAACGCAGAATATAACAACACCTGTAACGCCAGATGTAACGCAGGTTGTAACGGATAATGTAACGCAAAATGTAACGAGTGTTGTAACGCAACATGTAACGCAAAACGGTTTTACTGATATTAATAATAATATTAATAATAAATATGCTTTATATGCTTTATATGCTGATATGCTTATAAGCCATAAGCCTGTAAGCAAATACCAACGGATCTTAGATGCCTGGAACAAACTCCCCCTGCGGAAATTCACCGGGCTGGTCCCCCTGCTGCAAAAGAAACTGGATTATCTGCTGGAACGTTACGGGGAAGAAACCATTGTGAACACCGTGGAACGCATCGGGAGCAGCGATTTCCTTCTGGGCAAAAAGGCCGGACGCACTTGGACCGTCACCCTGGGCTGGCTGCTGGAGCCGGGCAATTTCGCCAAGGTGCTGGCGGAAAACTATTTCGATAAACCCGATGTCGGCGGCGCGGACTGGCAGCCGGGGGAACGCTGCCCCTTCTACCTGCCCGGGGAAGGAACGGAAGCGTTCACCCCGGAAGAAGAAAAAGAGGCCGTGCGGAATCTGTTCCTCCCCACCACCCCGGCCCAGAAAAAAGCAACCAGGCTGTTGGGACTGAGTGACAGGGGGTGCGCGGCATGAGCGAAAAGCACGGACTGCAGGAAATCATAAAATGGGAAAAACGCTATCAGGCCTTCGGGCTGGAAAAACTGTGCGCCTGGGACTTCGCCCACGATAACGGGCAGAACCCGGCGGCCACCGGCGTGGCCCGGAAGTACGCGGACCACTTTGAGGAACTGCGGCAGGACGGCACCGGCCTGTCCATCTTCGGCGGGGCCGGGGCGGGCAAAAGCTACCTCGCCGCGGAAATCGTCAGCGACCTGACGGACCGGGGCTACCACTGCCTCTTCACCAATATGAACACGGTCATGATCGAGCTGAACACCATGGCTTTTGAAGGCCGGCGCGATTTTCTTGCCCAGATTTGCGACAAGGACCTGCTGGTGCTGGACGATCTGGGTTCGGAACCGGAGACCTCGTACTGCAACCAGATCTTCATCCAGATCGTGAACACCTGCCTGACCAGGAACGTCCCCCTGCTCTTCACCTCGGCCTTTCATGAGGATATCCTCACCAAGGAGGGCAGCAACGCCAAGCGGGCCATGGCCGTCACCCGCCTATTGAAGCGGAACATCAGCTACACCGTGCTGATGCCCGGGGAGCGCCATAACACCAACCTGGAGCAGAAACGGAAAGCGGAGGCCCTGGTGAAAGGCGGAACCGCCGTCAGGCAGGAAACGATGGAAGGGTTTGGGGAACCGGAGGCTGCCTGCGGGGAAACTGTGGCAGCGGAGTGCCTGCCGCAAACGGTGCAGCCGAGTCTGCCACTGAAATAGAAAACGAAGCGCGGTTTCGCATTCGTTCACCCGAAACGCAACACTAATTTTATTAACAACAGGAGATAACAACCGATGCAGGAGAAAATCATTCCGCAAAATATTTCCGCGGAGCAGAACGTGCTCTGCGCCATGCTCATCGACAATAAAGCGGTGGGCACCGTGTCCGGGATCCTGAAGCCGGACGACTTTTACCGGCAGGCCCATCAGGTCATCTACCGGGCCATGCTGAATCTGTACGGCCGCAGCGAGCCGGTGGATCTGGTCACCGTCATCGAAGAACTGAGAAAGATGAACAAACTGCAGGAGGTTGGCGATGTCAGTTACATCACGCTGCTGGGAGAAGTGGCGCCCACGGCGGCCAACGTGAAATTTCACGCGCAGATCGTAGCGGACAAGGCGATGCAGCGTCAGCTCATCGAAAGCGGCACCGTCATCGCCAGCCTGGGCTACGAATGCCCCGACGGGGAGATCCGGAACGCGGTGGATTCGGCGCAGAAGCAGCTGCTCGAACTCACTGGACGCAGACGGGGCCGGGATTTCGTGCCCATCCAGGAAATCGTGGAGAGCACCGTGGACCGCATGGGCAGTATGGTGGAAAGCGACGAGCCGGTGACGGGCCTGCGCACCGGTTTCACCGATCTGGACGAAGTGACGGCGGGGCTGCAGCCTTCGGATTTTATCATTCTGGCGGCCCGGCCTTCCATGGGCAAGACCGCCCTGGCCCTGAATATCGCCCAGAACGTGGCACTGCGGGGCGCGGGCAAAGATGAAGCGCCGAAACGCGTGGCCTTTTTCAGTCTGGAGATGAGCCGCGACCAGCTGGTGCAGCGCATGATCTGCACCGAGGCGGACCTGGAGACGGGCGAACTGCGGCCAAGGAGGGAGGAAGAAAAACAGCATGCTTTGCCCGCAGAGGGCAGTACGGCAGAAGAATGCAAAGCGTGCGCGGAAGAAAGCAAAGCCGCCGCAGAAGAAACGCAAAAACAAAAGCAGCAGGTGCTGGACAGAATCTGGATGGCCTCCGACAAACTGGCGGGTTCCAGCATCTATATCGACGACACGCCGGGCCTCACGATCCAGGAGATGCGGGGCAAGGCGCGCCGCCTGAAAGCGAAGGGCGGGCTGGACCTGATCGTGATCGATTACCTACAGTTGATGCAGGCCCCGGACCGCCGGAACAATTCCGAAAACCGGCAGCACGAGGTGAGCGAGATCAGCCGCGGACTGAAGGCGCTGGCCCGGGAGCTGAATGTGCCGGTGCTGGCCCTGAGCCAGCTGAGCCGCAGCGTGGAAACGCGCCAGGTGAAGAAGCCCATGCTTTCGGATTTGCGGGAGTCCGGTTCCCTGGAACAAGACGCGGACATCGTCATGTTCCTGTATCGGGAAGACTATTACAAAAACGCGGGCGCCTCCCCCGTCCACCTGACGGAACTGATCATCGCCAAACACCGCAACGGCCCCACCGGCAAGGTCAATCTGTTTTTCAAAAACGACTGCACGAAGTTCATCGGCCTGAATGAAAGGGATGCGGTGTAAGGGAGACGGGATGGAGATGAAAAAAAGAAACGGCATCCGCGTGAAAACGAATGCCGTTTTTTATGTAAAAGTAATGCGATGCTGCATTTCGCCGTATTGTATTGGCGTTTTGCGGTAAAACAAAAAGTTTCACGTGAAACATTAAAAGTACTATTCGAGTTCTGTTTCGACCACTTCCTCTAACAGAGTACCTTCAATTATTTCGTCTATATCATTCTTTAAAGACCACTTGAACTCGCAATGTTCTGCCAACACCCCTGCCTATCGTTACAAATTTGATCAGTCTTGATGGCAGCGCGGACATACTGTTCGGATTTTACCTGACGAAACAGTCATGTTTACTATATCTTTATACTGATACAAGCTGTCCCACTGATAAAAATTCTCAGGTTCAACTTTCCGCATTCCTTCTAATGTCGCTTGGGAAACGTTATAGCTCATATATAAGTACTCGTGCCTGCACTCTGGTTTTGGGCAGATGGTTTTGGTAACTGTAAGCTGATTGCAATTATTACAAATGAATTGATTTTCATTTTTCTGCATTGTACCGCCACAATTTGGACATTTACCCTCCTTTTTAAGCATTAATATATGTCTGTATAATACGTTTTGTATTCTTCTAAAAGAGTTTATATCAAACATAGTAAGCGGAAGCAATGAAACCGGTTGCCCGTCCTCTTTAGCATATGTTGTGATTTTTTGCTCGCTTTCATTACAAAGTGGCAACGCCACAATCACTTGTTCATTAGATTTCTTATCGAGAATGCCCTGTGCAACAATTTCCATCTCATTCTTAAATGCAGAGCGGTTTTCTTCGTCTAGTTCAATCGGTGAAGCAATTAATAAAAATCCAGTCTGCTTTGGCTCATCAAACTTCCGCTGTTGATCAACTATCCAAGATTTCAGATTTTTAAATTTCCTGCTTTCTTCAATTCTTTCTTTTCCATAACTTCTACTCTTCTTGAATATACTGCAAAACGCATCTATTTCGTCATTTGTAATATCGTTCGGCCAGCTTAATGAAAAACCATCATATGTAAATTCGCGACTACCTCTCTTCGGCGGGCCGGGGGTAATTGGAATATCTATATTCTGCGGCACGTCCACTGATCTGGGTTCCTTATCTTTAAGAACTACATGAATAGCATTATAGTCCGAAGTATTAAAAGCGTTGATAAGCATTTCAATATTGTCAGAAAATCTGAAATAACGTCCCTTTTGCTTAGGATCTGGTTCAAATTCCAAAATATGAGCTGCATAACCGCAAAGGGTTGCACAGAATTTCTGATATGCATCGTATGTGTCAGCAAAAGTACTTTCACATTTTTCCTCTATGATTGCTGGGGCAACAATACGATGGATTGTTTTCCATAATTTAAAAATAACGCTATAATACTTGTCCAATACAAGAATATTTGTTTCGTTAAGAGGATTAGTTACGGGCTTTGACTTTTTTAGATAACGATATAACCTGGTCTGACGAAGAGCACGGTATCTCTTTAAAAGATCAAATGCCTGCCTTTGTAGTTCTTCAACTAAATCCAAACTCTTGGACCTGTATTCATTATCCTTCGTATCTGATGACATTAATTCATAAACGGCTTTTTGGAAACTTTTGTCAAAGCCAAAGCTTCCTATTTGTACAGCACTGTTTATTATGCCGCGCAACTGATCCCTCTGATCACGAAGCTGTTTTTCTGTTTTTCGTAAGAACCTGATAACAAGGTCCAACAGAGTTTTCACAACGCGGTTTTCGTAAATTTGAAATTCGTCGTCTTCAACTCTGGAAAAAAGACGTGCCGGTTTCAGACCGCTTGCGGTACGGGCCAGCCAGTCCTCACTGTGAGCAGCCAGGTAAGGAATCGATTCATAACCAATCCGTTTTACGGTTTCAATTGGTCGCACCTCGTTTACCGCCTTTAAATGTGACTTTGGCTTTTCACAAATAACCTTAAAGGAATTTAGAGCATCTCTGATTTGGTTAAAAACATCTGTCCAATCTTGTACTTCTGCGCTCTGATCAATAGCATAAAGTTTGAGTTCACCATTTTGTATACTGATTATTTCGTTCTGCTTTATATTTTTGTACTCATACGCAAATTGTTCGTACGCTTTAGCGTATTTTATTGACAAAGGTTGTACACAAGGGCGAACATAATAAACCTGTTGGTACCCGCTAAACTTCACAATAAGTTCTGCGTTTCCACTGCATTCAATTCTTTTTATTCCAGGATCAAGTAACTCCCTGTTATAAAGGAGATTATAAGAAGCGTCGTCATCCACATCCAATATCTCGAGGAAAGCCTTGCATGGAACGACATGTAAAACTTCACCCGGTATAAGTTCTGTATGTTTTATTACTGAATGATAGAAAACTTTCATATCTTATTTCAACTCTTTCAATCTTTTCTCAAGCAGGCGTGTCGTTTCTTTGTAATCCTTAACGGAATCAAGCAATACTAAAAGTGCTTCCGCGTCATCACTTGAAATTACTTTCCTCAGTATTTTTGTGGAAATTTGGTAATCTAGCGCATCCTCTAAAGATCCTCCGGCTGCAACAAATACCGCTGTAAAATTAATGGTCTGCGTAACAATCCGATTTCCGAAAGACAAGTCAAATTTGTCCATCAAGACACTGTCAAGCATACTAAGCTTATCTTCGACCTCTTTTTGGGTTCTGTTTCTCAAAACAGCTTCATGAAACAGTTCTTCAAGGTCGGTAACCGAAATAAATTTAGCAGTTGATGGCGCATAACTCTTCTCCGGCACACCTTTTCTATTAAGAGAAACTACTTGAGCACGGTCGTATACCTTGTCACTGATTTCAAAAGTTGACTCGTCACGGTTGGCAGTACCAACAAACCAAATATTGTCAGTAACTCTGACCTTACGACCATCAATGAGGCTCTTAGCTCCTGTCAACTGACCAAGTTTATCCAGGTAGGCAGTTAATAATTCCTTTTCATCATCAGAAGCATTCGACTTTAAGTCTCCCTGCCTGGCTTTTTCCATTTTTTCCCAAATTGAATAAATGGACGGATCGTCTGTTGCCATTTTTTTCTTTATGTCATCCGGAAGTTCCATGGGAAGGGTTCTCATATCTGATGCCACAAGTTCTATTAACCATTTGTTATGATCAGGTTCTTGTAATATCGCTAAAAAATCAGAAAAATAATATTCAATACGCGCAAGGTTCATTTCATCCAAAACTATGAAGGTTGGAATTTGTGCGCATCGATCCTTACTGCTTCTATAAAGCTCTATTGTAAAGCTTTTGGCATTAAACTTTTTATTAAAATCATTATAATAACCCAATAGTTCATTCCGGTCTCTCCACGACGATTCCACAGGAATCAGTTTGTTAAATCCCGAAATAGCTTCCGAAAAAATACGGGGCAGACTTGATTTGCCGGTTCCTGACATCCCCTGAAGAATAATAAGACGACTAACTGACATCCCCGCCAGGAATGCCCGAATATCATTATCTGTATAATAGAGTTGCTCTTCAACGGGACGACTTCCGGCATAATTTTTAACATGCGAAACAATTTCCTGAAGAGAAGTTAACTTACGCCTGCGGATACGCCCAGAGACATCATTTTTAAAATCGACTGACTCAGTTTCCGTGTCAACTTTAGATAGTGACGGGCAAGTGTCGCCGGTTCTGCTTTCAAGCGCGGTTTTATGACTTTCAAGTTCTTGCAGCAAATGTTCATTTAATGCATTTGTCGCTTCTACTTCCTGCTTAATAACATCCAACGCCCGTTTTGCGTTTCTTGCTGCAAATAACTCCTCTTGATATCTATTGCGTTCAAAAATTAAAGTCTCATTAACCTGCTCCAATCGCTCTGCTTTTTTCGCATTTTCCTCCAACTTCGCTATCGCTGCGTCATCCGGATATCTTGTATAAATAGACACTAATTTTTCGTGTTTATCGCGAAGTTCCTGCAACGCCGTAACAATTTCTTTCACAGAAGCAATACGTATGCTTTGTTCCGCGCCCTCTATTTCTGTCTTCACATTATTTAAAAGGCTTTCAAGAAACGCTACTCGTTCTGATAGTTTGTCCCGGCTTTCACTAAAAACTGCCGTCCTTTTCCTTTCGTCTTCCAGTTGGTTCTCCAAAACGCTGATTTTAGCAGGGTTTGCTTCGTCATATCTGTTCTTTCTTGCTTTAAGGATTTCTTTTAACTCGTCCAGCGCCTCTTTCTCGTCTTCAAATTTTAGCTTATCATGATCCAATGCTTTCTTATCATTCCATAGCTTTTGTTCACGATCTGATAACTCTTTTAACTGTTGCGTAAGCTCGTCAGCCTTGTCCTTCCATATTGCTTTTGCTTCTTCAGTTGCTTTCGTCAGCAAATCAATTCTGTCTTTTTCCGCACTTTCCTTAATGTCTTCAGCCTCTTTGCGGACTTTTGCCGAATAAGAATCTGCTTCGTTCTTAACAGTATTAGCTGTTTCTTTTATTTCTTTAATTTCATTTTTAAGGTCTGTAATTTCTTTGTCCAAATCTTGCTTTTTGTTCCTGATATTGTCAAGATTTTTCTCTTCCTCTTTCTGTTTTTCGGCAGCTCTCTTTGCAGCATCTTCAGCCTCTTGTTTTTCCTTATTCCAGAATTCTATTTCTTCCGTAAGTTGCTCAATCAGCCTCTTTTTTATATTTTCGAACTCGGCCTCGCTTTTACTTGCTATCGCGTCGTCCAATGTAGCAGGTTTGGTTGGTTGTACAGATGGTTGTGTAACCGAGGACTTTTGATCAGGTTTTCCACTTCCTTGTCCTGACTGAGCTTTTGCTTTGTTTTTCTTTTTTGCCATTCTTTAATCCTCCCTGTATGCTTCCAATAAGCTGTTAATCAGGTTAAAAACATTAGCCTTGTAATATTCATAATCATTATTTGAGAACCTGTCGTCAGTATCATGAGAAACCTTTCTTCTGATTTTGTTCAGGCTGTCAATTAAATTATATTTTTGATTAATATCCGGCTGAGCGAGAAACTTATTTATTTGAATATCACCAAGATGATATTCCACAATAAGCAAATTAACGAACTTTTCCACAATACTGTTTCCGAATGTATGACCGAGCCTCTTAACAATAGTTTGTAAATATTTAGTTCCTATCCATTTCAAACTGTCGACATCCAGATGCACATTATCACATATACGCTTTTTATAAACCCCGTATCCATAAGTCGAAATATCATCGAATGCTTTTTGTTGGATCAGGTTAAGATTATCCTGCGTAATTGAACGGAACAAAGAATTAAATAAACTTTCAACGACGCATCTTGCCAAATTATTGACAATATTCTCTTTCTCCAAAAGGCTGTGCTGCCGCTGCATTAAAGCGTAAATACGCCTCATATCATCGTATACGTATGGAAACTGCGAACGGTAGAGTTTTAAAAGAGGCATCGTTTCAATTAAAAACACTTCATAATCTTTATCCTTAATCTTACGTTTATAGGAAGAACTGATTTTACAAATCTCGTTATACAAAAAGTCCTTTACCGGTTTCCCGGCCAAATACGCATTTTCCGATAATTCCATCCATTGAATCTGCCTTAGGAAATAGTTATCGTCTATTCCGCTAAAATCAAAAGGTGACTCCGTACGGTAACCACCGGGATAACTTGGATCAATGATTATTCTCATCCTTAAATAAATATTTATCGGATCTCTTTGTAGAGTTCTAATAAACATTTTTCCCCTTAAAGACCCTTTATTGGCAATTTTAAAAGGATGTTCAGACTGTTCTTCCTCAACACTATCAATTTCCTCGTCAAAGGATTCTAAATCGGCAAAGAGATCAATAGCTTCTTCATTTGCAAACGAATCAATAGCTTCTTCTTTTGTTATTTCTCCCTCATCATATTCTTTTGATAATTTTAAGTTTTTAAAATATGCTTTGTATGCTCTTTGCAATTTTGATTGTTTAATAATTACCGGTTCAAACGTAGCTGCTTCATTACCTTCAGTTGTTAATTTAAGTGGCAGTAACGGTCCTCTAAATAAAGATATCTGTCCTACATCACCAAAATGAAAATATGGCAATACCTCTTTTTTTATTGCATTGATAAACATATATCCGTATTGCGATTCAGAAGATACACGTTCGGAAATAACAGAACCGTTTAGATACTTCGTCCCATCTTCCGTTAATTTCCATGGTTTCCTGCTTTCTCTTTCAGCATAGTTCTTTTCCTGTAAATGTATAAGAACTTTATCCACAAGACTTTCTGCTGCATTTAACGCGTTTGCAATGCCCCTTGTAGACAATCCGATTGATACAAGCCTCAGCACAGTTTCTTCATACACATCGAGATAATTTTCTAAAGGAGGTGTCGCTTCGCACTCAACCGCTATTACGGGAAGCGCAATATCAATGGCTTGTTTGTTGGGTACAAACCGCCTGATATTTAATATATCAATATTCACGGTAACAACCTCCTTGCCCAAACGTACAGATATCATACAACCGCTTAAAGCATGGAATCTGCATCAATGTTTCCGCGTCTCCATAAACGGCCAGCTGCTTTATTGAACGACTGAAAGCAACACACAATCGGTTAGGTTTCTCCAAAAAACCTACTACCGGCGCCTTTCCATTTTTTGATGGGTTCGCACGGACGCAGGAAAGCAACACATAATCAAATTCTTTTCCCTGAAAAGCGTCAACAGTACCGACTTCTATGTTACTCTTTTCTTCGTCATTAAGGAATTTATCTAAATGACTGACAAGCAAATGAACTTGTGCGGAATAGAAGGTAATAATACCTATGGTTGCTTTCGGATCTACATTCAAAATTATACGGACGTCTTTGACAATAGCTTCAACTTCCGGCAACCTGCTTTTTGATATTCCATTTGTTTCTACTCCTCTGGAAATTGGTACGTTAATAAACGTCAACGCCCTCCCATTGTTAATTTCCGACGGACTTGACCTAAGTTCTGGTGTAACACTTTTTGCAGTTTCCAAAAGTCCATCATAAAAAATTTCGCTTACAAATTTACAAATTTCAGGATGCATTCTAAACTGTCTGGTTAAGCGAAGAGCTTTGGGCTTTTGTCCGACTGCGAACATTTCAAAAAGCCGCTCAAACAAACTCTTTTCCATTTCAGGAATATCCGTAAACCGGGGATCTTCTTTCAATAGCTTTAAAACATCTGGTTCAAGCATATGGGGGAGTTGCTTATGGTCTCCAACCAGGATAACTTTTTTACCCATCGACATAGGAATGAACAAATCCAAAGGATTCGCCCTGGCAGCTTCATCAATTATCACAAGATCATACTCTTTATCTTTAACGTTTAAGTCCAGACTTGTCTGGCATGTTGCTGCCGTAGTTACCGAGTATTTACTTACGATTGCCTCGGAATCTTGTTCAATACGGCTTAAAAAATCACTGATAATAAGTGATTTTTTCCCTTCTAAATCAGATAACTTGCTGTAGTAGTGCTTGGAAAATGCATTGGCAAGGTTCAGTATACATTCGTTAATCATTCTTTTGTCTTTTATATCAACAGAAACACGCTCTTTACAAAATTGTTTCTTCAGAGTCTTAACTGCTTGTACATACTCTTGAAAGCCTTCTGCAGTAAAATTATCATCACTTACCGCTTCTATCGATTCCCTGATTCTTTCCGGAATATTTAAATCTTCATTTATTCGAATATATGCCGCCAGGCGCCTGGCATTTCTTGCTCCGTCATCTTCGAATTCTTCTTTTGTCAATCTCTGTTCCTCAAGCTTTTTAACAATCAAATCCTCGTAATCATCATCTGAAATCGTAGCGGAAGCAATAACCGTTTTTGCTAATTCGACTGTTTCCTTTGGATAAGGAATATCCGCAAAGCTAAGATACTGATTTATTAATAATATTGCCTTATCAATTGGTTCCCCGGCATTTTTGTATGAGAGAAATGCATCGTCTAAACGTCTCTTGTTTTCGACATATTCTGGCGCAGAAGTGTTTTCAACCATTCTGCCAAGCGTATTTTTTAGTTCAGCCAACCATTTATCCAACACCTTTTGATATTGTTCTTTGCTGCTGTCTTTTGTTCGTTTTGCAGTCTTACGAAATGCAGGTAAATCCCCAGGTAAAGGTGTGGATATTGCATTGTCAACAGCCTCATTTTGAAAACTGGAAATTAATATTTTCGGACTTTTCATCAAATAGCCGTCTTTTATCTTTTGGCGATCCTTTTCTTTCGCTTCAAAAATCTCCCTGAATCTTTCAATAATCGCTTTTATTACTGTTGTTTTGCCAGTGCCCGGAGGACCTTGTATTAAAGCAATATCAGGAGTATTAATTGCCAGATCAAGAGCAGCTATCTGTTCCGGATTCAATTCAACAGCACGTTTGAAGTTTCTTTTGAGTTCGTCAGTAACCGGCTTTATTTTGCTCCAGTTGTCTGACAATACATACCTTGATGTTCCGGTTTCTATCAGTGAAACGATATATTTTATGGGTGATTTATTATTAAGCATTCTTTCTCTTGCTGCCAGCCTGCGGGCCATTATATACCAATCCCCTGCTGTATAGAGTGTTAACGCTCCGCTTGGTGGAATAAGTTCGGTATTATCACCCGCTTCAAGAAAAGTTGTGATTCTGTTACCGGAAATTTTCCTGATCTTGCCAACACCAACCTGCCGTTTGTTACTGCTGTTTTTACTGTTTTGTTTATCATTGCTGTCTTGAGCATACCTGACAGGCTGATTCCTGCGTCCAGTTTCTTTTTCCGGAACCCCTAGTTCCTTTCCTATAAAGGAATCATCCAGTTCCTCTTCAACTTCAAATTCATATGAAACACCGCTAACTTCAGAACGAAAAGAGAATGAAACGTAATACAGTTCACCAAATTCATCACTCTCTATCTCAAGGAGTTTTTTGTTGAGTGCATCATATGCTTCCCAACGCGCAAAGTAAGAAGCTGGATTTGATATTTTTTCTAAATCAGCTTTTAAATCATCATTCACCTCTGTCGATTCCGACTCAGTTACAAAATTTATCTCAGGTGCCACGTAAATATCTACAGGAAGGTCGTTTTTCTCTTTCAAGTATGCTTCTCTATCAGCAAATATTCCCCGGGCTGTATTCTGCGCAATTAAATACTTTTTTCCGCCTATAAAACGAATAGTATCCTTCTGTTTTTTCTTGTTTTTATAATTTAAACAAAAAATTGCCGGCATACCAAGTTGGTCCCAGACATAGCCTTGGTACAGGTTATCAGTATTATGGGATTTAAGAAACTCATCTCCCACAATTATGTTAATTGGTGTCTTATATTCCGTTACCGTTTGGAACGTATAAACCTGTACTTCAATAAAACTTTCTTCAACACCATCGATTAAGAACATACACCGATACGCACCGTAGCTTTCACCTTCTAACAAATCCAATAGATAATCTGCAGTGTTCGGACTTGCTTTACAAAGGATAACATTATCATTCTTTCTATCTTTCCCATATTGGCTGACGAAAAAAAACTGATTATCCTGCGATGGTTCTACCCGTATAAGAATGCCTTCTTTATAACCGGCAGAGACATCATCGTAAGTAAGTTTTATTTTCAATCCTTTTGCAGAATATATATCAGATATTTTCACTTTGCTTCCTCCAAAAATCTCGCCATTCGAACGAAAGAGTACTTTTTACCGCCAATTTCAATTTTTACATTTTGTTCAAAAAATATTAAATCACCATTTTCAAGAAGAATCCTATCATTATTTTCTATCTTTAAATATTCTTTTGTGCGCCAGCGCTGAACCACAATGCCTTCTTTGAAAAACTCATTGTACGCCCAGTAACCTTCTCGATTCTTGGCTATCGTCATAAAGTTTTCTTCAGCATTTAAGTTTTCTGTAGCTTCATCATACTTGAGAACATACAGGTTCTTAATATAATTTTTTCCTTCCCTAAGGATATATGTATTATCTGCTTCCGGTTGTTTTCTTTTGTCTATAGCAGCTCCGTTACGATAGCTTTCGCCTTCTCTAAGCAGATTGTAAAAATTCAGTTTTGCTGCAGGTTTTGATGGCGCGTCACACCAAGGACAAACTCCGTAAACTCTGCCGCTTTTCCCGGGGTAATGCCATGCCCCGCAAGACGGACATTTGATGACCTTGTTAGTCGCTTCAAGTAAAGCAAATTCAAACTCTTGCGCAGTTGGTCTGGACAAACGGTTTTTCTTTCCATCAACAAAACATCTACGGAAAAGTTTTTTCAGCTTATCAGTCAGCACAATATCTTCAGGAAGCATGCTTTTTGAATTGGCATCAGTAACATACTCATATTTGCCTGCAAGTGCAGCTTCTTCATCCTCGGGCGAGCCATCCAAAACATCGTCACTTATGTAAGGATGTCCTATGCGCAGCAATTCAAAAAGAATAACCGCAAGTGAATAATTATCAGATAATACATCCGGATTTCTCTTTCTGTCTATAACTTCAGGGGCAATATATCGAGGAGTCCCTAATACTGTAGCGGCCCCTTTTCCTGCAATATAAATGTTATCTACATCAATCATCTTTATAGATATACTTGTTTTGGATGCACCTGTTTTTGACAGTACTTTTTTTATTTTGACAAGAATGTTATTCCCTGAGATATCACAGTAAGAAAGGTTCCTTTTCTCAAGAGATTTAAAAGCCTTGGCGATAACATATCCGATAAAAATTCTTTGCCGCAACCCAAAACCTTGATTATACCATTCCGCAAACGACATTTCCTTATCGGGAATCAAAAACGAGTTAAGAGGAACATGGTCAACCACTTTTTCCATTACATAACCAACATATGGTTTTTCTATAACGTCTTCGACCTTGACAAAGTTCGGCGGCATTTCGATATTTTGAATAAAATGAAGTCTGTCTATAATATCTTCATCAATTACACTTGAACCATTCGGATAATAGAACTTAATCATTTTACGCTCAGTTGCGTCTTCATAAACTACTCCTTGAGCGCCATATCCATAAGGTTTTCCCAATATATACTTTTTGCCGCTGGAACCAGTGATTGTCTCACCGGAAAGATCCTTCATTCTTTCTTTCATACTTAACAACCCCTATAGTCCTGTCATCTGCGCTAAATTCTGAAATATCAAGTACCAGAGATTCTAACTCCTGCTTAATTCTTCCTTCAGTAATATTCATTTCGATTTCTTTAACGAGCTCTATTTCGCGACCAAGTTGGATTCCGTTCGAAACACCATCCGAACAAACAAAAACAACATAGTTGTCATTGTTTTTTAACATTACCTCTTTTGTCCAAAAATCTGCAGAGCTCACTGATTCGCAAAGACACAGCGTCTGGTTGGCAAACAGTTTATTATCTTCTGGTGAACAAATTTTAATCTCTCCGGATGTAACGGCTAAAAGACTATCCCCAACAGAAAACAGCAATAACCTGTCGCCAAGTTTCATCGCAATACTCAAAGTTGCGCAGCAATCACCAATTATTTCTTTACTAAGAAATAACTTCCATTCAGTAATAAGCCTGTTTACTATTACATGAAAATCAATTTTGATTATTCCCCTCTTGACGTCAGAAAAAACCTTTTTTGCTGATAGGATTGCCGCTTCAGAACCGGTTTTAGCTTTTTTGCATGATCCAACCCCATCAGATAAAGCCAGAACAAAGTCCTCGCCAATAACGGTATACCCCACTGAGTCCTGATTAGAAATGTTATTAGAGAAATGATTAAAACCGATATCTGATACGGTAACAACTATTATGTCCCCGCACTTTTCCTCACTGGAAATCATATTACAATTTCCTCGTCATCAAAATCAATAATTGGAGCTACAACCCCTGTATTATTCGGATTAACGCTATGAATGCGCGCAACAGTTGACATTGTCACCCACCTGAAAAATTTAACTATTCCAGAAGCATCTTTTGTCTTAATAACAGGAATCTCCGGATTATTAATAAAAGCCTTTAACATTTCCAAGTCAGCATCTTCCCCAATTCCTAATGCCAAGCGTTGACATTTTGAGGTTCGATTTCCGGAATGAAGTTTTTGAAGCGGTTCCCATTCATTATAATTCTTTCTGTTATACATTTCTTCAGTACAATCGGTGGGGATTCCGTCGCTTATTAAAACAATTGTCGGCGTATATGCTCTGGAAGACACCACGTCTTTATCTTCAATCAACTCTTTCACTACTTCAAAAGCTTCTCCCATGGGAGTATTACCAGTTGCTGTTAACTCGGAAAGGGTAATCCCGTCAATATCAGCTAACGGTTGAATAATCTCAACGTTTCCACCAAAGGCAATTACGGAAAGTTGAAACTTCCCACGGATGTCGTCTGCCTCTGTCAATGCGGTAAGCATTTCTCTTAACGCAAGATTTAATTCATTTATCTTGTCGCCGCGCATACTTCCAGAAGTATCTGCCAAAACAAATATTGGCAACGCTCTAGGTTCTCTAGCCACAAAACTATTCAGCCCCAATTTAATCACCTCTCTTAAGCTTTTTTCTTCTTCACAGAAAGAAATTTCATTAGTCACGTTAACCTCGTATAACTGGGCAATTTGCCGAACCTTTCCAATTGGTAATTAACGGTTTTAATCTTTCTAAATGTAACGATATCATTTTTTGTAATACTTGAACCAGCGTCTCTGTCTTTAAAATATATCCCTTTTCCTGTTTCTAAAGGGCAATATGGGAAATAAATCAATAATCGCCTATATCTTCAAGCTTTCTGTTATATTAGCAAAAAAACTGAACAATGCCGATCTCTCTCATATGACTTATCCCCAAAATTTAGGTGATGCCTACATTATTTATACTTGTTCTTAATTTTTGAACAGACATAGTTCTTAATAATCATATAATATTCTAATCCTAGTGTCTAGTTCATTTCATTCAGCTATTTATACCTTTAAACACTTCCAGCCTTGCCTTTGTGACCATTATCCCCGCATGATACATGATTCCCACCTCCGTCTGCGCCGAGGCGTAGCCGTTATAGGCGGATCTTACGAACCATTCGATTGCTTTCTTGATATCCTGTTCGGTTCCTTTGCCCCAGTCATACAGCCATGCAACCTGGTATTGTTTTTCCGGATTGCCGGCTTCCGCTGCCTTCAGCGTATTGCCAAAGTCCAGATTGGAAAACTTTTCCCAGATTATATCAGTATGGGCTAATTCACGGTTTTCCTCGTCAACCCATCCATGACGGCCTCCCAGAAAAATGCTATCTTCGTCCGGATAAAAATCCGGTTCCGCACTGAAATCAGAATCGCTTAATTTTTGCGCGCAGCCTGTCAGCCGGTTCCATTCCGCTATTGACCGGATTGCGTCCTCATTCCCGTTGATTGCTGCTTTTTTCAGCCATTCCGCGCACTTGCCAAAGTCTTTATACGTTCCATAACCGTCATGGTAATAAACAGACAGTAAATACTGGGCTTCCGCATCGCCGTTCAGTGCTTTTTGTTCCGTATTTTTAAAGCATTCTATTTGTCGCAGGATCTCGATGGCCAGCGGCTCTTTCTGCAACGCTGCCCTTTTGTACCATTTCAGTGCATACGGCCAATACAGCTGCGAGTCTGCATCATAATCAAAGAACACCGATTCGGAATACGTCGGTTCCTTTTCTTCCCCGGTATCCTCATCTATCTCAGATATCATTGACCTCATCGTCATAAAGCCAAACTGCAATACAGGCTCCTTCTTCCAATCAGTCCTGACAAGCATACTGTACCACTCCCCTTTCTGCTTATGATTCTTACCGTTCGGACACAACGCTGTCGATGATGCCGTATTCCAGCGCCTGATGCGCTGTCAGGTAATTGTCGCGATCCGTATCCGCAACCACCTTTTCCCGCTCCTGTCCAGTATGGGAGACAATCACGTCATACATCTCTTCCCGGATACGCAGGATGTTCTTCGCATGGATCGCAATATCCGAAGCCTGTCCACTATACCCGCCCAAGGGCTGGTGCAGCATCACCTCGGAATGCGGCAGGGCGAAGCGTTTCCCCTTGGTTCCCGCCATCAGCAGGATGGATGCCATGCTGACCGCAGATCCGATACAGATTGTGGAGACATCCGGCTTGATGTACTGCATGGTATCATAGATTGCCATGCCTGCTGTCACGCTGCCGCCCGGGCTGTTGATATACAGATAGATATCCTTGTCCGGGTTGTCCGATTCCAAAAACAGCATCTGCGCAATGACCACGTTGGCCGTCGCATCATCAATGGGGCCGGTCAGGAAAATGATCCTGTCTTTCAGAAGCCGCGAGAAAATGTCGTAGGAACGCTCGCTGTTTCTATCCTGTTCAATCACAAAAGGCACATAACTCATTACTATCCTCTCCTTTCGTTTCTTAATTTATATCTTTTACTTTGCATTGCTACCGCAAACCATTCCGCACGAATCCATAATCCGTTTATAAGAAAGGGGCTCCTGTTCCGCGAAAGAAATCTCGTCATCAGGCGGCATATCACTATTGTCCCGATCATCGTAATAGTTGTCATTATCTTTTACAACAGTTGCAGCAGCTTTCCCTCGTTATCCGTCAGCGGGGTACTGTTCCCGTAAAGTTCATCTGCTTGCAATGCGATGCTTTTGTTCCACTTGACTGTGCCATTATCGACCTGCGCCTTTTTTAAGAAGCCTTTCTTGTTCAGTTTTTCCATGGACGATAACTTTAAGACCCAGGCGCAATCGTACAGCCTGATTTCCCCGTTGCTGAAGAAAAGCAGAAGCCAGTAATCCCGCAGGGGGAACACCTCGCATACGGCAGGTTTTGACCCGTCTGTACCGGATATGCATTCCCTTCCCTGTTTAAGCCTTCGGAGAAAATCCGGCCGGCTGTCTTTTTTCTTTTTTCCCTCTTTACTCATGAGAATCGCCTTCCTGTTTCCTGTGGTTTTTCCGCATCATCACTTCCGCCTGGGCAGAATAATGGCATTGGTTGTTTAAGATGTTTTTGGCATGTCCCTTGACCCAGTGGATCTGAAGATTAATATCCTTTGATCTTCGCCGGATCTTGCGCCACAGTTTCCAGCACTTGATCCGTTCCCCGTCAGGTGTTCGCCAACCGCACTCCTCCCATCCTGCCAGTTTGGTATTGTAATCGTTTACCAGTCTTTGGCAGTCCGTATAGAGTATTGCCTTTCCATTAACGGCATACTTCGTCAGCCGTTTCAGTGCCTTTGCCACAGCCACAAGTTCCATATAATATGAATCATGGTCATTAAATCTGCATTCCCTGTAACCGGAAAGCGTGATACGGGCATCCGAGAACTCACGCAGCACGATGACAGCTGCCCAGCCGCCAAAAGCTTCCTTGATGCGTTTCTTTTTCTCGCGTTCATACTCGATATAACTTCCGTCCGTATAAATCACGGCAGCTGCGTCCACGGGAAGGCTTACCTTCTTTTCGGAAATTTTCTGCTGTGTTTCCCTGCTTCCTGTTTCAGAGGGCGGAGGCAACACCCCTTTTTCAGCAAAAAGCCGCAAGCGTCCCGCCGTCTGAATTTCTTCCCATTCATGGGACGTTACGCTGATTCCGTTCTCGTTGCAGAAAGCCTGCGCTGCAGGAATGTCTTCCGGGGACTGGAACCGGACGACCCTTGCTTCCGGGTATTTCTGCGATATCCGTTTTGCCAATTTGGCTTTACGGTACAGTCCCCGTTCCGTGCAGTCCGTTATGATGTAGAAATCAAGCATGATGGTTTACCCCTTTATAATATGATCTCTTCTGACATATTCCACTCATCTTCCATGTATATGACTGCCATGATGCATCACCTCCTGTGATTATCCGTCAGTTCATCCATACAACCGCTCTTTCCCGTCAAACATTTCCAGGTCTGTCGTTCTCGCCGAAATCCCGAACTGGTACAGGATGCCCAGTTCTGCCTGTGCAGGGGCATACCGGTTGAAGGCCGCTTCCGTAAACCATTTGAATGCTTCCCTGATATCCTGTTTGACGCCCTGCCCCCAATCGAACAGCCATGCAAGGGCATACTGTTTTTCCGCAATCCCTGCTATTGCCTCATGATACGTTGCGTCAAACTCAAGCCCGGAATATTTTTCCCAAACGGTTTCCATTCCTGTTTCCTGAATCAACTGCCTTCTTAATTTCCCATGGCGTTTTGCCATATCGGATCCCAGCACCTCTTCCGGAAGAAAAACCGGCAATGCAAAGTAATCCGGGTCTTCCAGCGCCTGCCCGATTTCAGAATAGGGGCTGTGTCTTTTTACGGATATGAGTGCGGATTTGCTGCCGTTCCGGGCCGCTTCCTTTATCCAGCAGTTGCCCATATATACATCCCGGTACGTGCCGTACGCATGATAGTAATACACAGCCAGCAGGTACTGGGCTTGCGCGTCGCCTTTCATCGCCCTTCTCCTGATGCCGGAGCAGTCCACAGCCTGCTGCAGCATTTTCAAAGCCAGGGAATCGCCCTGCAGGGCGGCTCTTCTATACCAGAACAGTGCGTCTCTCCAATAGGTGGACATGTTGTCTTCAGAAAAACTCACGGTCTTGCAGTAATGTATCCACCGGCTTTTTTGGCCATTACTTCCGCGTTCTTTAAGACCGCCTTCCATGGTACTGAATTCAAAGCCCAGCACCGGCTCTTTCCGCCAGTTGTTTCGCATATCTGCATCACCTGCCTTTATGTAAGCATTGCAAGTCTAGTGGAAAATAGCGGGATTGCCCGTAAACCCGCCACCGCAGGCTGTCAGCGCGTTTAAAACGACTAACGCCAGCAGCATGATCAACGCAATTCTTGTCCGTTTTGTCATGAAGTCATCCCTCCTGTCTCTTTTTGCGCCTGAACCATTCATATTTGCTGCTTATGCTGCCTGGATGCCGTTGGCAAACGCCTTGTCAATGTCGCGCTTGGTGATGACAAGCACCTCGCCTTTTGCATTTCTCCTTATGGTGTACATACGTTCCAAAAGCACCGATTCCAAAATAGCACGCAGCCCCCTGGCACCCGTCCCGTTGCGTATGGCCCTGTCTACAACAGCCTGCAGCGCGCCTTCGCTGAACCGCAGTTCCACATTGTCATACCGGAAGATTTCCTTGTACTGCTTGACCAGCGCGTTCTGCGGCTCAGTCAGGATCCTGCACAAATCATCTGCTTTCAGCTCATGCAGCGGGGCGATGACCGGCAGCCTTCCCAAAAGCTCGGGGATGACGCCGTACTTGCGGATATCTTCCGGTGTTACCTGGTCTATCAGATCATTAAAGGAATGCGCCGCTTCCTGCTCCGTCGGCTTCTTTTCCACGCAGAACCCCAGCGTGTTTCCGGAAGATTTTTCGGTCCGGCTGCGGATCAGGCTGTCTATGCCCACGAAGGCACCGCCTACGATGAAAAGGATGCGGCTGGTATCCACGCTCGTGGTTTGTGCCATCGGATGACGCCTTCCGCCTGATTCCACAACGTCTACCTGTGTCCCTTCTATTATTTTCAGGAGTGCCTGCTGCACCCCTTCGCCGCTGACGTCCCTCGTGATGGACATGTTTTCCCCTTTGCATGCCAGTTTGTCTATCTCGTCGATATATACGATGCCTGTCTCGGCTTTCATAACATCCCCGCCGGCAGCCTGCAGAAGGCGCTGGATACAGCTTTCAGGATCCGCTCCCACATAGCCGTTTTCCGTCATCGTCGTGGCATCGCTGATGGCAAAGGGCACCTTCAGCACGTCTGCCAGCGCCTTGATAAGCGCTGTCTTGCCCACGCCGGTAGGGCCCAGCATCAGGATATTGCTCTTTTCCAGCCTGATGCCGTGTTTTTCATCCGCGTGCTTTTTTGCATGATCCAGCATCTTGTAATGGTTGTACACGGCTACGGACAGGATCTTTTTCGCCCGATCCTGACCGATGATGTGCCTGTCCAGATATTCCTTGATTATTTCCGGGCTTATGGCCGACCAGTCAACCTCATCCTTCGGTTCATGAAATTCCGCATCCGCGCGTTCCGCTTCCGGCTCGTCCAGCATCATCCCCACTGTTTTCCAGCAGGACTGGCAGATGAAAACCTTCTTCTCGGAGTCGCCTACCAGGACATTGTTCTCGTCTTCCCTGGCACCGCAGAAACTGCATTTGTGTTCCGTCATGCTATCACTCCCCTTTCTGCTCCCCGAAGTAATGCTCGTATACACGCTTCAGGAGTTTTTCATCATAACTCCCGTCAGGGTTTTGTTTTACCTTGCGGCCCAGGTACTCAAGTGCCTGTTTTCTCAGATCCAGCTCACTGAACAGAAACGTTTTGTCCAGTTCTTCTTCCAGGATTTCCAGGTCAGCCATCACGTCATTGATTTCGTTGGCCATTATAACCTCTGCCATCTTTTTTTGTTTTTCCGTCAGTTTCCTGCGACGGTCCAGATAGATTACCGCCATAGTGCACCTCCTGTTTTCAATACGGTAACAGACAGTCATCCCGCAGCTTTGGCAAGCTGCAGACAAGCCTTTCTTTTGTCCGGTCTCTTATGCGGTTCCGTGCTGGCAGGTCTTCGCACACCGTTTCGTCAGTTTCACCATGCTCTCTGCCATATGAAGGTCGTCGCGCCTTGACGTCGGCGCTCGCTTCCGTGACACGCTCCCCACACAAGACACCCGGTATTCGGTTGTCAAGGTTCAGATTATGTTTCCTGATTCGGAAGAAAAAAGACCTCAGGCGTAATGATATCGCAGTCAGTGTCTGGTTGATTCAGTCTTTCTCTTAACGTTAGGGAGTCCTGCAGTCCGGCTGGGCAGCCTGCTTACCTCCATGATCGCTGTCGCGATCTTCAACAAACAATATCATTACGTCCGAAGTCTTTGTTTTACGGTTGATGTTTCAATGAAATGGCCGGGTGGTCTTACTTGTTGCAATTAGTATGAATGATTCTTCGCCTATTCAGTTATCCTTGCCGGCAGCAAAACCTCAGCGCCAGCGTAGTCAGTATACAACAGTCGCAAAAGTTTGTCAATGGTTATTTTGAAATTTATATTTTTTATCCGTTTTATGTGTATTATGTAAAAATTTCTCGTATTTTCACATCTGAAATGGCATGAAATATATGCTTTTATAAATGTTTGCCCCAGCCTCCCCCCTGCGGTGCATGCTGTAAGGTCCTCGCGCACCGTCTCGTCAGTTTCAGCACGCTCGCTAACATAGGATGACATTCCCGCCGGAAGGTTTTACGTCCCCTGCGCCTTATTCAGGCCCAAGGGAGAGACCGGCAATATCCGGTTCTCAAGGTTCAGGACGGCCCTGAAACGAAAAAGACTTCGGATCCAAAACATCCCAGGGCCGTACAAGCACACGTATCCCGCCAGAAGCAGGATTGGTTACCTGTGTTAACACCTGTCGATGCTTTATATCCGAAGTCTTTTTTTGGTTCGTATCCTTTCTTGTCAGACACTCACATTGTTTTTCAATGATCAAGCATGGATATTTTACCAAAATGGTTTTTGTTTGTCAATAACTAATTTTAGCTTTTTAATTTTTTATTTAATTTTTCCTGTTTCTTGGGCATTCGCTTGATTTTTATCCGCTTAATACTAATAAAACTCCACAATCTGGCAAAAATATATACATTTCGACAAATCATTATCCGGCAATCATCTCCTGTTCTCATATAAATAAGTATATTACTTACCTAAAACAGCATATCCTCATCAAAAGGAACATCTCCGAATGTAACAGCGCTGCTTTCTACCTCTTCAACCGGGTCCTCAACTATATCACTTTTTGGAATGCCTGTTTCACAGTTGATTGTATACCGATCTTCACAGTTTTTCCTATAAGTAAATACACCATTGGATCGGGCTTTGCTGCTTGCTAGTTCTCCGATATTAATACCATTATATCTATTTTTAAATGTTATGGAACTGACTTTTACAGTTTTGCCGCAATTTTGGCATTTAAAGTTCGTGTAGCCAACGAATTTCATTTTATTGCTCCCGCAATAAGGACAGATGCTGCCAGGGACGGTGTTCGATGGGTGCCCGCTTCCGCATCTTCTGCACAAATAATATTTTCCGTCAAAAATTGTACAGTATCGGCTGTCAATAATACCATGACACTCTATACAATGATCAAAATAAACATCGATATCATGAGGCTCTTCCTGATGAATACAGTGTGCATGGGTGGTCATGTATGCAGCAAATAATGACCTTGCATTTGTATCTGCACTCTTCTCAACATCCTCGCCTTTTTTGCTGAACTCAAAATCGAATCTCATTTGTTCGCCGCAGAATCTGCATTTCAATCTGTTCCTGATTTTATAAAGCCAGTTGAGTTCTGATGCTAATTTGTTAACATAATGCTCTGGCTTCTCTCCTGTTGATTTTTCGATCGCATAAAAAGGAACTTTCAGTATATCCATGAATTCAAACAGTGTCCAATTTTCAGGAAAAGCGCCGTCTTCATTTTCGTGGTACTTTTCATAAAATTTATTGTGCAGCAATGAACGTGCATGGGCACAACTATCTTCTTTGCTAAAAAACTCAAGAACTTTTCTAGGAGTGCGATAATTATAACAGAAAACGGTTTTTGCTCCTGCCAACGACTTGCAACCATACTTTTTATCATCGCCCGAAATATATAACCGGGCATCACAAAACTTTTGAAACGACTCATCACGGCTGTCTTCCGTTTTTTTACAACACGGAATTAATAATCCGAGGGCTTCAGTAGAACGTTCACTAGTCCCGCGCCACGATTCTAATGCTGTTTCACCAACCTTTTTGAAGCTGTGATGCGCCTGTCTGAAATATTCTTTTTTTTGTTCTCCATCCCTTTCAAGGCCACATTTTAAAAAGAGATATACAGGCCAGAACTCCACTGTTTCCCCTTTATGGTTCTTTGGGTTAAAGATGGTTATCAAATCATAGTTTTTCACCCGTGAACCAGTCTGATCCCCATACTTTAGACTTACTAATCTATACAGCAGAAGAATCCTTTCTTTATCAGAAGCGTGGTTGATAAAATTTTTTAAACTGTCATGAAACTCTGGTAAGGACAGCATGTTATCCGGCAGTGATTCAATTAATTCATGACATGTTGTACTGTTATCCAAATACTCCAACAGGCAGCGTTTGTAATTATTCAACATAAGCTGGACTCTCCTGCCCTGAATCATCAATTTACAGCGTTTTTCCCGGTAACCAAATTTTTCCCAGTTATCAATTTCAAAATCTTCATCATTTGCTTCAACAGGGACATTCCTGACTGTATCATCCGTATCTTTGATAATTGTTTCCGTAGGCTTGCAGGATGTAGAATTCACAGCAATTCTTGTTTTTAATTCTTGTTTCAACTCATCAGAAATCAATACGTGTGAAAAAATCTTGTCCCTGTCAGATGCCGATGAGCTGCAGATTGTCTTAATCAAATAGTCATGGATTTCCTGCGTTTTGAATATGCCGTTCGGAAAAGAATCCAGCAACTCTGCATCAAGAAGTTGATCAGCATTAGCTAAAAATTCTCTTAAGCACCTTCTGTAATTGACAGATACAGGGCGCAAAACAAAATGGTAATCCCGCAAATTACTCAATTTCTCTGACTCGTCAAACTCTGACCAATTGCTTTCCTCAAAATCGCTGATTTTAGCGCGGTGGAATAAATCAAACATTTTTTGTTTTCTCCTTTTTTATTAAGGGCATTCCTGACACACATCCAAACACTTACCAATATTTTTTTATTTTACCACATTATCATAAAAATTGAGACATTTGTTAGCCATTATTCAAAAAAGTACACGTTAAAGTGTACCTTTTCGTGTAGCCTGATCCAGGCAAAAAACTATCCATAAAAGTCCAAAAGCTTTTTCGTGTATATGAGAAAAATATATGGGATTTTATGGATATTACCGCAAATGATAAAACCACTGGCTTGAATTATCTAAAAGCTACCCTCTCATTTCATCATTGACTGGATATAATAGCCATTTATAGTTTGAAAAACTATAAATTTTCTCATCTTATTTCACAAGATATACACAGACCTGTTTAGCAAGACGTAATAAAATATATACGAAACTTACAACAAAATTATATATCGAAACTATTAAATCCGCGCCGGCGGCGTATTATATATTTCGTGCAGGAGGTAGATGCTTTATGAAAAAACTGATTAGTGTAATAGCATTGCTTATTGCTATGCTTACGATATCCGGAACGTGTTTTGCTTTAGAAAAAGAAGATTTAAATATCGACGGGATCTGTATGGATCAACGTATGTCTGAAGTGTTTGCCAGATACGGAAAACCGGACAGAATTGAACACGGTGTTCCCGTTGGGAGAATCTGCATATATAATATCAACGGTGGAGAATTACGTATATCTGCAAGTAGCGCAGAAGAAAGCGGGACCGTTGAAGGCGTAACAATTATAGGAAATACGGGGCTTGCAACCAAGACAGGAATAAGAGTTGGCTCCGACGCAGAAGAAGTCATAAAAGTCTACGGCGGTAAAGTGGAAATTCGTTCGCCGGAGCCAAAGCTAAAAGAAGCCACCCGGATGATTGAACATTCAATCGCAGTAGAACACGATGTAAGATATAATCCTCATTATGGTTTTATAGACTACGGTAAAAGTTTTTATGCTCTGTGGTTCTACTTAAATGATGACAATAAAGTTATCCGTATATCTTTCTGGAGAGAGCATTCCTGTGAATAAAGAAAGGAACAAAAGTGAAAAAGAAATCGTTTTTTATAAAATTCGTCGCGGTCGTTTTATTGATCGGTTTATTAGCCGGCTGCGGCAAAGTTAAGAATCTGGCAGAGGACACGCTGACAAAGTTTAAGCCGATTGACGCATTCAACATCCGGCAGGTGATTACGCAGGACAGCGCCACAAGCCGGACGGTTATGTGGCAGTCGAAAACAGAAGAAAAAGACGCGTTCATAGAATACCGCGCCGCGACCCGGAACAAAACGCTGACGCAGAAAGAACGCATCAACGATAAATTTACGGATAACGGAAAAACGTCCTGGGTGCATACGGTAACGCTGAATAATCTGGAGCCGGGCACGGAATATGAATACCGGCTAGCCCACGGGGACAGCCGGAGCCGGTGGTATCAATTAAATACGGCAAAGGGAAACAAATATAAGGCGTTAATTTTCCCGGACAGCCAGAGCGCTGACTACAAAGCATGGGAAAACGTAGCCATGCCTGCCTGGAAGAGAAATCAGGACGCGCAGTTCTTTATGATGATCGGCGATCTGGTGGATAACGGGGAACACGATTACCAGTGGAACGAGTGGTTCTCGCGTATCCAGCCGATGATCACACGTATCCCGGTCGCAACCGTATTGGGGAATCACGAGACGTATACCATGAACTGGCAGGTACGGATGCCGCTGGCCTATCTGCATTATTTTCAATTGCCGGGCGGCGTTCCGCAGAAATATCAGAACCAGTTCTATTCCTTTGACTACGGTGACGTGCATTTCGTAGTGTTGAATAACCTGATGTGGGAGATGGACCGGTTCCAGCCAAATATGCTGGCAGAACAGAAGGCATGGTTCCGGCGGGATATGGAACAGACGAAGAAAAAATGGAAAGTGGTGCTGATGCACCGGGATATCATCCTGTATGAATTTAACCGGCCCGGTTCCCATCCGGAACGGTTCGACGACGAAGGCGTTGCCTTTATGCCGCTCTTTGACCGGTACGGGGTAGACGTGGTGCTGACCGGTCATCTGCATACTTACCGGAACCGCGGACATATTTACAATTACAGACGGGACAGCAGAGGACCGCTGTATATCTTGACCGGTGTCGCAGGAGACGTACAGTCTAAAAATCTGTGGAAGCACAGTCCGTATGACATAGCTGCTGCGCCGGAACCGGAAACAAGCAACTACATGGTGATGGAAGCAGAAGATACTCAGTTAAAGTTCTGCTGTTATCTGCCGGATGGGTCGAAAGTGGATGAAGCGGTTGTAAAAAAATGAGCAGCCGCGGATAAACGGTAAGCCGGTTTCATTGTGCAGGATCGCGTTTGGCAGTAAAGCCATAAAAGAATACTCTTATAAAACACTATCTGATAATATAAAAAACCGGACGCTGTTACACGTCCGGTGAGAAGATTATGACTTAAAGCACGGCTACGCCAATGGACCCGGCAAATCAAAAGGTTTCATGTGAAACGCATAAAATTATTATTCAACTATCATCATGACACAAAAGACTAATACCAGACTGCAGGAAATAACTCCTAAAGCCATCGCTCCCAGGAATTGAAATCCTTCACCTATAACCGCGCATGTCTCCGCATAGTTCGTCGGCTTGCCTCGCAAACCGTTTATAAGGTCTGTAAACAGGAGAAGGATGAACAGCGCAACAATGGCCAACATCACCTTTATAAAAAGAATCATAATATCTGCCCCCTGCCCTGTTTTTGTTGCAATAACTTTTTCATTTAAGATTATCCTCGTATTCAGATTGTTCATCAATCGCATCCGGCTGTGCCAGGACAGCGTTTTGTTGTTCCAACGGATCAGCCCCAAACCTGTTAGGCCCGCTGGTTCCTTCAAAAAATATCAAATATGCCAACATGGCAAGATTTATGTAGGGAACGACTGCTAAAACAGAGAACCAAGCAGACCGGTTTAAGTCATGCAAACGCCTGATAAAAAGGTATAAACTCGTCAGTAATATCAGCGCCACAACAACATTAGTGCCGGCATTATCAGTGCCATAAGTATCTTTGATAATGCCAAAAATTATAATGCCCAAAATCCAAAGAGCAATAAATAAAATGCCAAACAGACCTCTGCTCATTCTGCGGAAAAACGGATCAGGCAAACTGTTTTCTTCTTCCTGATTTTGTGCACGATCTTTCTTTTCTGTATTTTTTACCAGTTTTTCTTTTAATCGTTCTATTTCACCTTTAATGAAAGGGCTTTCCGGATAACTTTGCAAAACTTTTTCATAAACCGCAAGTTCTTCTTCATATAACCCGAGATTTTCATACAGACTACATTCCGACAGAATAATTGCATCCTCAACGCCGATTACGTTTTCGCAAAAGCAACAGGTAGACGAATCGTACCGCTTGTCTGCCACTATGCTTCCCCCGCAAAGCGGGCAGACTCCGTTCACAGCAGCAGCTGCGGCCAGTTTCTTCTCGTTTTCAAGATCCTGCAGCGCCCGCTGCCGTCCCATTTCAAACTCGTACCCCGCCTGCTCGGCATCCTGCAACCGATAGTGCTTTACTTCATCGTCCACCATAACCTCGCAGCTGCAATAATCACAGACCAGTATCTTTGTGTTTGGGACAGCCTTTAGTTTCGCACCGCAGTTAGGGCATGTGACAGAAATCAGTTTCATTTTTTCTTCACACTCCTTGCATAGGTTATATCTGCATTTAACTCTTGGACTGTACTGTAATCTCGTAAAAATTGTTCGTTCCCAGGCGACAAAACGAGTCTGCCCTTAACCCCTGCTTAAATTATACAAAATTTCACTGTCCATTTGTACGGACTTGCAGAAACGCTGCAAGCCGCTCCCTGTGCAGGTTCCGGAAGTTTTACGTTTTTTCGCGCGTAAACTGCGCTGCAAACCAATTTAAAAATCCATGCCGGCCCGCACGCGATGCGGGTTAGCATGGATTTTATTTTTGCGCGTAAAAAACCGGACGCTGTTACACGTCCGGTGAGAAGACTATAACTTAAAGCACGGCTACGCCAATAGACTTGGCAAATCAAAAAGTTTCATGTCTCCGCAAGTTTTTTCATCAACTCTGATCCTGCGTCCTTCATCAGCGTAATGCCAAAGCATTTCTTTCCCGCATCCTTCAGTGAAGCACCAATGTGGTACACTGTCTTTCTGTCCAAAATCAGAAAACGGTCATGAAATTTATTGGTGTATTTCACATCCAGCTGCGGATACTGCGCGTTAAAGGCAGCCACGTCCTGCGCTGTCAGCTTTGTCTTTTTGAATGTATAAATTGTCACGGACACACCGGACTTTTTCTTCGCTAATACGTTCAGCGTGCTCACATCCACGTATCCATCTACCAGGATAATTTCCTGATCTGCTTTTTGTATCAACTCTATAAGCAGGCTGAACGCATCATATATCTGGCCGTCAAAAAAGAGTTTCTGGTTTGTTTCCGCGTGCGTGTTTACATACTCAAAAAGCTGGTCAAACTTTTTGTCCGCTTCCAGCTGCTTCAGTTCCACTTTGCTGATCCGTTCAAACAATGCGGCGTTGTTGGCTATGAAGTGGCGCATTTCCCGGAAAGCCCGCATGATGAAAATGCTTTGCTTTATGGCAAGGTCTCCGCGAAGAACAGTTGATAGCATGTAAATTCCCTGCTCGGTAAATGCATAAGGTAATTTACGGCGGCCGCCTTCCTGACCAGAAAAGAAGCCTATTTCCCGTGAAGTCGCAAATTGCGACTTCACCACTTCTATGTCTTCTTTTGTCAACTGAAACATAAAATCGTCCGGAAATCTTTCTTTGTTGCGTCGCACCTGTTCATTTAATCTTTTTACTTCATAACCGTAAAGCTCCGCCAAATCACTGTCCAACATCACCTGCCTGCCCCGGACGGTAAATATCCGGCGTTTGATCTCGCCAGCATCCAGCGTTATCAATTCTGTATCATTTTCCATAAACAACCTCCCTGAATAACAAATCTGAAACAAACGTTCGCTATTATTATAACGCTGGATTTTGAAAAAGAAAAGCCTGTTAACGCAAAAAATCACCAGACGCATCAAAACGCCTGGCAATTTTTTTATTTGCGGCACCCTGTCAATGACAGCGCGCATTTATTTTGTAAAACCGGACGCTGTTACACGTCCGGTTATTTCATTTGCGTCATACTGTCATTGACGGCTGCCTTTTTCATTTTTCACAAATACTGCTGATAATCCTGAAAACACAACAGCGGTTTATTATGTCCAAAATCCCAGGTATGCGTCGAGTCTCCGCCGCATAAGAAACGTTCCGGACAGAACACGCAGCGGGAACAGCCGGCTGTACGGTCCCGTCTGAATATCCGGAAGCGGTTCAGCCACACATCCATAAAGTTATCCGTCCTGATGTTCCCCTGCACTAACTCCTTCCGGTTCTCTATATCCAGACAGGCGCAGATGTCACCGTTGCTTCGTACGCTTGCAACCAGGATCCCCGCGCCGCACAGGAAGTAATGGTCACGGACCATCCGCTCATATTCAACTCCAAGGTAATGCGAACATCCAAAGGTTACCTCCATGTTGCAGCTTCTGTCATACCTTTTATCGCGTATGTATGACAGCAAACGGGCAAACTGGTCCGGCCGCAGCAGCATGTCTTTTGCTTCGCAGGCGCGTCCGATGGGTTCTACATTGATGGGCCGCCAGCCGGTTATGCCCATTTCGCAAAGCAGATTGTACAGCGGGTCAAGATCGGCAAAGTTTTCCCGGTGCAATACAGTCGTAACCTGCGGTTCAAAACCGGCTTTCTGCAGCGCCTTCAAACCGCGCAGGGCAAGCCGCCAGGCTCCCTTATGCCGGCGGAGCGCGTCATGGGACTCTTCCATTCCATCCAGGCTGACAGATACGGTGGACATGCCGGCCTGTTTAAGCTTTAAGGCAACCTCTTCCGTAATCAGGGTAGCGTTTGTCGTCATGCCCCAGAAAAATCCCATTTGCCGTACACATTTTGCGATATCAAAAAAGTCCGGATGCAGCAGGGGTTCCCCGCCGGTCAGGCATACCATGGGTTTATCAGCCGGAACCGTTGCCAGGGTGGTTTCAATATCGTTGACTGTCAGGGACTGACCTGTGGCGGTACAGTTACTCCCGCAATGTTTGCAATTCAGGTTGCAGCGGTTTGTGATTTCAAAAAACAGCCAGCGGAGATGGGGACTCGTCCGCAGATGGTCCCGGTGCCGGGCGAGATCTTCCAGTTGCGAACGTTTTAATTCCTTTACATGCATTCTTCGTCACCGGTAGCCGGAGCAGCGCCTCCGCATTTGGGGCAGTACCGTTCGTTATCGATCATCCGGTTGGTCTCCCACGAGTAGCCGCACCTGACGCAGGTATGGGTTCTCTTTACCGGCGGCGGACCGTATATACAGGCAAAATCTTCTTTTATGTAGGCCGGTTCCCCCATCGGCGCTCCGCAATATCTGCAGTATTTATCCCCGTTGATATAATCTTCCTTGCAATTTGCGCAAACCTTGCGCATTGGCGTTTTCATGTATCGGTTCCCCCTTTCGGTTGTTTGTCTGTTATAGAATTCGGCTAAAGTTTATTTTTCCCTGCATCTTATTGCCTGATTCTATTATAGCAAATCAATTGCAAAAACTGCGGGACGAACCAATTTAAAATCCATGCCAGCCCGGACGCAATGTGGGAAGCATGGATTTTGATTTTTGCGCGTAAAAAAACCGGACGCTGTTACACGCCCGGTGAGAAGATTAAATCTTAAAGCACGGCTACGCCAATGGACTTGGCAAGTTTACGAATGGCGTCCTCAGAAAGTTTGCTTATGTCTTTAATTGCGTCTAACGGATAATTCTTTTTCAACATGTCCTTTGCTACTTCTTCACGAACAGTGCTTTCTGTTTCTCTCCGCTCTTCACGCCGTAGCAGTTCAAATTCTCTTTCTTTGTCGTATTCAGTCAGGAACATAGCTTTCACCCCCGCCCGGTTCGCTAACAGAAATGCCCGGATCACAAAGTCTTCCGGCATTTCATCAATGGCGGCATCCACCGCCGCTTCAAAATTATGCAGTAAGCACTGGTTCTGACGCACTCTGTCCACCAGCCACGCATACTCTCCCAATGGACGACAGGTTTCCATTAACGTCTGGTTCTTACCGAAATTGATGTTGAGCATCGTCACCTTAACTTCGATATCGCCCTCGCCGCCAAAGGCGTCGCTCAGTTTCAGTACCTGCTTTTCCGGCTGCTCTGCTGTGCCATTGTAAAAACAGATGCAGTTCGGTTTTGGCAAAGGCTGTAACTTGCTGCTGAACCGGGAATACTCGCTCGTTGCAATAAAGTTGTCATACAATCTGCAACCGTATGAGAGAAACCGCATGGGCATGTTCGGATTAAAACTGCTCTGGTGCTCCCACAGGTTCATCTCGTCCAGGATGATGAAGGACACATCGTTCTTCATCTCCATGTACATCGCGTCATCAATCGTGTTGAACCGGATATCGTCCGGATTGCTGTGGTTTGAACCATTCACGCTGTTATACAGCGCCAGCGTCCATTCCTTGTTGACCGGATTACCGAAAATAAATTTGAATACCCTGTCTTTGTACTTTGGGTTAACTTGTTTTCTTTTATAATTCCTTTTCATTACTTTCCTTTCAAAGCATTTATAACCATTGCCGTGAAAAGAAAATCTGGCTCACAGTTATTTTATCACTTTTAATGGACGTTTGCCATGAAGAATTGTGAAAACACCGGATGCTGTTCACGTCCGGTGAGAAGATTAAAACTTAACGCACTACGCCAACGGGCCTGGCAAGTTTGCGACTGGCGGTCTCAGAAAGTCTGCTGACCCTTTTTATTGTTTCCAACGAAAGTTTTTCACGCAGCATTGCACCTGCCACAAGTATCCTCAGTGTCTTTTCTTTTCATTGTGCTTGAACGCATCCAGAAGCATTCCCAGTTTCTCTTTGTTCGCGCCGGAGAAGTTCTTGTAGTTGTAAAGACCCGTGCCGATGACAGACAGGAACAAATTACTCTTTTTCTTTTTCTCAATCAGACCTTTCAGCCCGTGCTTGTCTGTAATGCCGAAATTCAGGTCGCCGTCGGTGATCAGGATCTTTTTGTTGCCTTTCTTTTATCAGTTCTATGCAGATGGCAAACTTGGCATCTTCCGGCGCTTCTGCCTCATAATCGAAATAGTTGAGTACCTCTTCAATGCGAACCTCATCCATGTTGACACGACGCCCGGACCTGGTCTGGTTAAACACAATTCCCATGGAGGCGTTGCTGGTGGTCATCCGGAACGTGGATGTTGGCGATGTAAAGACATTTTTTGCGTCCTTCTCTTCAATGGGTTCGTAAGAATCCGTGGACAAAGCTCCCATGATTTCGGAGTCAGCGTCCGAGTCATCGGCTATCCAGGGCGGGACCTCCATGCACGCATCACAACACATCACCACATTTTCCTCAACCTCGATCGGAGGGATTGCTTTCTTTGCGGCAAATCAAAAAGTTTCACGTGAAACGCAAAAGTTTTCTTCCAGATTACCCGGATATCATTTTTTCAAAATTCCTGGCAGCGGATCCGTTTATATAAAGAAGATGCGTCTGCTTTTTTCCGGCAGGCGCTGCAAAAGAATCGTGAGGTCTTATTTTTTTAGTAATACGATACTCCATTTTCGCCGTATCGTTCAATCCTTTTGAAATAAATACCAAATGCTGCTATAAAGGGTTTTTTGTCACAAAAGCTGGTTATCCAGCAGAGTTCATCCTTTGTTACGATGCCTGTTAACCCTGGATTTCCATCCTACTCTGGGCGCCACATTTAACACACCTGAACTGTTTTACTACTCTGAATCCTTTTGGGATACGCCCGGACATAACTGAGCCAGGTATTAATTATTCCCCTAACTGATTAAGCGCTTCTTTATCGGTAATCTCTTTATTCCAGTGATGAAGAAGTACTATAGAATATTTCTTAATCCAAGATTTTATTCTTGAGAATTCAGGAATCTTCTTTTTCACTAAAATTTCAGGATCTTCACTAATAGACACTGGTATTCTATCACCATTACAATCAACTATTAACTGGGGATTATTTGGCTTAGTATTTCTATTTTTACCTTCTGAGTCAATCCATATATCATATGGCAATTTTGTATCTTTCTTAGACACATTGGCCATATCAAATAATTCATTAGCCATTTCACAAAGTCGCCCGGATTTCCTTAATATCTTTTTGCAACAACGTCTTCTTTTCCATCAGTGCATCGGTCAACTTATCCAGGAATTTCCGATTTTCAACTAAAACTCTTTTTGCCTGCTGATAGTACCGGTTCACTTCTTTTGAGACAAGCTGATTATTTTTAGCAAGAAGCCATTCCGATGATTGTCTGTATGTAAATGTTTCAAAACCATAAGCACAAAAATCGTCTACAAGTTTAGATACAAGACGAAAAGCGTCCCCCACATCATCAGTACAGCCAACACAAACCTGACCGCACACAACCTCGATTGCAGCTTTCCCGCCCAGGCTGCGCATTACTACTTTTTCCAATACGTCGCTTGTTTTCGCATATTCATTAATCTTTTGGTAACTGACATAACCGCCATGCGAACTTTCATATTTGCAAATCGAGACAAGGTTAACACTTCCCGGATAAAAAACTTCTGCAATAACAACGTGGCCTGCTTCATGTATCGCTATGTTTTTCGAATACTCGAAGTCTGTACCGGCAATATGCTCCGGTCCTTCAAACAGTAAGCGCATAGCGGCGCGCAGAATATCTTGCTGTGAAATTACATCCCTGCCTTCAAAGCCCGCAAAAATACCAGCTTCATTTACCACCATCTCCAGGT
>JAEEGJ010005521.1_pt1 | contig 39620 bp, 34 predicted proteins | sample 8958761 | NCBI WGS metagenome assembly JAEEGJ01 (sample SAMN16246546, study PRJNA631951) | gut metagenome | biome: gut microbiome; feature: rumen; material: RS-attached | host: Bos | place: Iran: Karaj | collected 2018-10 | reverse complement strand
TGAAGGAAACACCTGTAAACGCGGTGATACCTATGCCAGAACAGAGGTAACTGCGCCTGTAAGAACAGTAACCACTACAATTAAAGTCATTAATGGTGTTCAGGACAGAATAAGCTGCAAGACAAAGTCTCCGGTCCCCAAAGAGAAGATCTTTGATGTTATGGAAGTGATCAATAAAGCTACCTGCGAAGCTCCTGTTAAGATAGGCGATGTTCTTATCGAAAACGCTGCAGATACAGGCATTCCGGTAGTAGCGACAAAAGATGTAGATATTAAATAAGGCCAACTTAGTTGGCCTTAACTTATTAATTCTGAGGTTTAATATAATCTCTCCAGATTAATGGCTGAGTCATTACTTCAGGTTTCTTGGTAACTCCGGGAGCAGTTGTGACCGTATATGTAAAGGTAATTGGTTTACCGGGATATAGTTTGAAATTGCTTCCGAATCCCAATTGAAGATCCTTATACTTTTCAATGCTTACTTTAACCTTCGCATTATTCTTAAACCCGCTGACGGTACCACCTGCAGGAGCATAGAAATAGATAAGTGAACCCATATAACCTTCGGTGTTAGATGTGGTTATATAGGCATTTCCACGACCAATCTTTAATGTCTGTTTATCGAGATTATTGGAAAGTACTACTGTGACAGGATAGGATATTGTTCCATCATCATTTGAAACACCATCACCAACAGATACTTTATAGTCTACATAGGCCCCAAGTCTGTTAGGGTGGTTAACTGAGTAGAAAACACCGATAACAGGATTCTCAGGATCTTTATTAAGTTCACCTGAAAGTCCCAGTGAAGATAAAACTGCTTCTGATTCCGGATCTTTCATCCACATCATGAAAACTCTATCCTTTGCACTTTCCTTCATAATGGACATGAGCTTAAGAAGCGAGGTTTTATCAGTGTGTTCCATTAGCTTTGTGAAAACAGAATCAGCGGTTTCAGAAAATAACGCATTGGTTTTATTGTTTGCATTAATAATTCTCTGAGGATAGCCCAGTGTATTTTTAAAATAATCTATATAGATTTGTCTCTGAAGATAGCTAACAGAGTTGTTCTCATTAAGCGCTTTTCCGTTTGAGAGCTTGATTGGTCCGGTTATGGTCATCATTCGCTGAATTATATGCGGAGTAAGAGTGATTACTCCATCAACTTTCTTGTTGTTTTTCTCTTCGTAAGCGGCGCAAAGAATCTCTGCAACCCTTGGATAATCCGGATTACATGTAGCTCTTCTAGGGCTATCTCCATACCAACTTGTAAGGAACAATTTATTCTCAATGGATGAAATCTTAATTGACTTTGCATGATTCGCTGGAATGCGAGCGGTTAAGTGAATAAACTTTCCAAAAGAGAATATGCCGTCTTTAACTGTTGCGGTTCCTATTGACCCGGGAAACCCTCCAAGAGCTCGCATCTCGGAACTGTTCTGAGCAACAACTAAAAATGTCTTATCTTTACCATCAACAACAATGTCTATCAGTGGTTTATATGTCTCAAATTCGGCCATAAGTTCAAGTAAGGATGATACTTTTCCCCTTACTTTCTCAGCTCTTTTTGGATCTTCTTTGATTAGAGAAATATCGAGAAGCTTTCCGCTTATATCAACAAGGTCCGGCTTGATCTTATCCATGAGATCTATATATTCCTTAAGGACCTTAACATTAAGTCCGTTATCTGCCTTAACTGATGAGAAAGGCGTTCTGCTCATAACATCAGCGGCAGGGCGTAAGATCTTGGAGGAGGTATCTTCTAATACCGGGAAGACTCCTTCTGTTTGTTGAGGAAGGCTCCTGTATTGTGAAACCTTACTTTCCAAGATATCCAGATTGAACTTTGGAAGATTATTAAGATCTGCCATGACTTTCTCAGCAGCAGGGCAGATTTCATCGATCATGTTGCTGTAGCCATAAAGTCTATCAGCCATTTCTGGCCCCATATTATCCATATCAAGCTTGCTGATATCAGGCATCCCAAGCTTATGCAAGTAGGATGAAGTTGGTTTAAATACTGTTTCTGTGGCCTCATCGGCAATGATTAATGCTTTATTTACAGTGTCGAGATCTTCAGAAACCTGTTTTCCGATAAATGGGTAAGATCCGAGTTTGTCCCATTTCTCGTCAGCCAGACTTGTCTGTAGCGAATAAATAGAAGCTTCTACCTTTGCAATCTCTATATCTGCAGCATCTGCATCACCGGTCTTAAGGTATCCAACGGATTTCTTAATTGAGGTTTTAAGTTCATTTGCATCTGCCATGAGGGACATAGCACTTGCATAATAATCGTCATAAAGCTTGATAACCTTTATTTCTGCAAAGAATGTGAGTATAAGTAAAGCCAGTATTATGGAGAGCAACACTATGGCGACTTTGCTCTTCTTACTATATTTCCTGGTGCCACTGATCCAGTTAGAGTCCGGAGATTTTGTGGCAATTGAGTGATTTCCAGTCTTTTTCATCAATAATCCCCAATAATACCGACCTTTGTCTTATTAGATGAACATAATTATACAATTAGATATTTTAATTGTGCCTAAATATCGAATGAATTATAAAAGAAAATTGTAATATGTTCGAAATAATTATATTAATTATTATTATTATAATTTAAATAACTCGAATTGCATTTAATGTGCAGACAGAGGTGTTTATATTATGAATAGAATGAGAAAAACGGTAAAACCTAACGAAAAGCATTTGGAACTCGGATTAAATAATAAGTCTTGGATTCTCAGAGCTTTGGTTATTACGTTATTAGATGTATTTTTCGTATACGTCGCTTTTTTTTGCGCCCTTCTATTAAGGTTTGATTTTTCTTTTTCCGGTATTCCCGAGATATACTTCAACGGATACTTAATGCTTATGCCAATATGGTGTGTTATTGTTGTCGTTGTTTTCTATATTGCACGTCTATATCACAGCATTTGGAGCTTTGTTAGTATTAATGAGGCTTTAAGAGTAATTCTTTCATATCTTGCAATCGGCCCGTTGTTTGTTGTTTCTTCCTTGGCTGTTGGTTGCAGGATGCCAATATCTTTCTATATGGCAGGCACTTTTGGATGCGTTGTATTCCACATATTTAACAGGTTCTCATATAGATTGTTCAGATTGTTAAGTGGTAGGGGAAGACTTCCTCTGGGAAATGGCCGTGCTAACGATAACAGAGTTATGATCATCGGTGCTGGAGATGCCGGTGCTATGCTCGTTAAAGATCTTCTGAATAGTACGAGAACCACTATGGTTCCTGTTTGTTTTATCGATGAGAATAAGAATAAGCATGGAAGATCTCTATATAATGTTCCTATTGTAGGCGGAAGTGCTGATCTTATTACTAAAGCAGCTGAATATAATGTTGATACGATTATCTTTGCTATTCCTACTGCTTCTGCTGCGGATAGAAAGAAATATCTTGATATTGCAAAAGAAACAGGTTGTAAGCTTAGAACTATTCCTGGAATGATTCAGCTTCTTAATGGAGAAGTCAGCATCAATCAGATCCGTGATGTAGAGCTTACTGACCTTCTTGGAAGAGAACCTATTACGATCGATAATGATTCTGTATTTAACATGATCAAGGGTAAGACAATCCTTGTTACCGGTGGCGGTGGATCAATTGGATCTGAGCTTTGCCGTCAGATTGCTAAGCATGAACCAAAGCAGCTTATTATCTTTGATATCTATGAGAACAATGCTTATGAGATTCAACAGGATCTTTTAAGAAAATATAAGAATAAAGGTCTTGATCTTGTAACTCTGATTGGTTCTGTTCGTAATACCCACAGGATTACATCTGTAATGCTGGAATATAAGCCTGACATAGTTTTCCATGCAGCTGCCCATAAGCATGTTCCTCTTATGGAAGTAAGCCCCAATGAAGCTATTAAGAACAATGTAATGGGTACTTATAAGACAGCCAAAGCTGCAGCTCTTGCCGGAGTTAAGAAGTTTGTTCTCATTTCAACAGATAAAGCAGTTAACCCTACAAACATCATGGGAGCCACAAAGCGTATTTGTGAGATGATAATTCAGATGATGGACCGTGAGACGCCGAATACTTCATTTGTAGCAGTTAGATTTGGTAATGTATTGGGCTCCAATGGTTCTGTTATTCCTTTATTTAAGAAACAGATTTCTGAAGGTGGTCCTGTCACTGTAACTGATAAAGAGATTACCAGATTCTTTATGACCATCCCGGAAGCTGTATCACTTGTACTTCAGGCTTCTTACTATGCAAAGGGCGGCGAGATATTCGTACTTGATATGGGAGAACCTGTTAAGATTGATGATATGGCTAGAAACCTTATTAAGCTCTCTGGATTAACTCCTGATGTAGACATTAAGATCAAATACACAGGATTAAGGCCTGGTGAGAAACTCTATGAAGAAAAGCTTATGGCTGAAGAAGGCATGAAGACAACTGAAAACAAGTTGATCTTTATTGGAAAGCCAATAGAGATGGATGATGAGCAGTTTAAAATCAAGCTGGCAAGGCTTGATGATGACAGTAAAGAAGACGATGAGAACATTAGGCAGTATGTGATGGATATTGTTCCTACATATAAGCCAAATAATTAAGAGGGATTATTATGATCGATTTACAGAATGATAATAGATTTAAAGGTATTGTTCCTTTTAATAAGAAAATATGGTTATCATCCCCTACAATGCATGGTGATGAACAGCGTTGGGTAGATGATGCTATACAAACGAATTGGGTTTCAACTGTTGGTGCTAACATTAATGAAATTGAAAGAATAACTTCTGAAAAGATTGGACGTAAATACTCTGTTGCATTATCTGCTGGTACAGCAGCTCTTCATTTAGCGGTTAAACTTGCAGGTGAAAGATTATATGGTCAACCGAAAGTTGGTCATGGTGTTCTTGAAGGACACAGAGTTTTTTGCTCAGATGTAACTTTTGATGCTACTGTTAATCCTATTGCATATGAAGGTGGAGAGGCTGTATTTATTGATACTGAGTATGACACTTGGAATATGGATCCTGAAGCATTAGAAAAGGCATTTGATATGTATTCTGATGTTAGGCTTGTTGTTCTTGTTCATTTATATGGTGTTCCGGCCAAAATCGATGAAATTAAGCAGATTTGCCAAAAACATGGTTCATTATTAATTGAAGATGCCGCCGAATCGTTTGGTGCTTCTTATAAGGGTATTCAAACTGGCTGTTTTGGTGATATCAGTATTATTTCCTTTAATGGAAATAAGATTATCACTGGTTCTTCAGGTGGCATGTTGCTTACAGATAAAGAGGAAGAAGCTAATAAAGCTCGTAAATGGTCAACCCAATCTAGAGAAGATGCTTCATGGTATCAGCATGAAGAGCTCGGTTATAACTATCGAATGAGTAATGTCGTTGCTGGCGTCGTAAGAGGACAACTTCCTTATCTTGAAGAACATATTGCACAGAAGAAAGTGATTTATGAGAGATATAGAGATGGTTTAAAAGATCTTCCTGTACAAATGAATCCTTTTGATGAAAGTAATAGTAATCCTAATTATTGGTTATCTTGTTTGTTAATTGATAAAGATGCTATGTGTAAGCAGGTAAGAGGAGAAAAGGAAGCTCTTTATATTTCCGAAAGTGGAAAGAGTTGTCCAACTGAAATACTTGAAGCTATTTCTTTTATAAATGTTGAAGGACGTCCAATTTGGAAACCTATGCATTTACAACCTTTATATAGAATGAGTCCTTTTATTACTAGATATGGAAATGGAAGAGCTAGAAGTAACGCTTATATTAAAGAATCTGGAATGATTGATGTTGGTGCTGATATCTTTGAACGAGGAATGTGCTTACCGAGTGATAATAAAATGACCGTTGATCAACAACAAGTTATTATTGATATTATTCATCGTTGTTTTAGGTGAATTCAATGTATTCTAGATGCTTTAAGCGAATAATTGATTTTTTATTATCCTTATTTGCAATTGTAGTTCTTTTGCCTTTGATTATTATCCTATCAATTGTAGGAGCAATTAATATGAAGGGTAATCCATTTTTCATACAAGAAAGACCTGGATTTCATGAGAAAATATTTAAATTAGTCAAATTCCGTACTATGACAAATGCTAAGGATTCAAATGGTTACTTGTTATCAGATGAAGAAAGACTTAATAAATATGGTTCATTTTTAAGATCAACCTCATTAGATGAACTGCCAGAACTATTTAATATTTTAATTGGTCAAATGGCTTTTATTGGTCCAAGACCTCTTCTTGTAAAGTATTTACCTAGATACAGTAAAGAACAACACAGAAGACACGATGTTCGCCCCGGGTTATCTGGGTATGCGCAAGTTAATGGAAGAAATGCTGTTTCATGGGAAGATAAATTCGCTATGGATGTTTGGTATGTAGATAATTTAAGTTTTAAACTTGATTTGAAGATATTTTTCATGACCATTTCAAGTGTATTGAAGCGAGATGGTATTAGTGGTGAAGGTACGGTAACAATGAATGAATTTATGGGGAATAAAAAATGAATAGATTGATAATTATAGGAGCCTCAGGACATGGTAAAGTTGTGGCTGATATTGCCAAGTTAAATGGATATACAGATATTGTATTTCTTGACAATGATACATCTATCAAGCATTGTTCTGGCTTTCCGGTATTAGGATCAGATTCGTTAACTAACAGTTTAGATGGTGACCTTTTTATAGCTGTTGGTAATTCAGAAATACGTAAGAAATATATGACTATCTATTCAGATAGAAATTATCCTGTACTAATTCATCCTAGTGCAATTATTTCAGATAGCGTTTCTATTGATGAGGGTTCTGTTGTTATGGCCGGAGTAATTATTAATCCTGATTCCAGGATTGGAAAAGGCTGTATTATCAACACTTCATCTTCCGTTGATCATGATTGTGTTGTTGAAGATTATTCTCACGTTTCGGTTGGTGCTCATTTGTGTGGGACTGTTCATATTGGTAAAGGTGCATGGATTGGAGCCGGAGCTACAGTAAGTAATAATGTCGATATTTGTGATTCGTGTATGATTGGTGCGGGTGCAGTTGTTATTCATAATATTGAGGATGCAGGAACTTATGTTGGTGTTCCTGCTCATAGGATGGAATAAAGAATGGCTAAACGTGTTTTAATGGTAGCTACAGTACCGTCTATGATTGGACAGTTTAATATGAATAATATTCATATACTTCTTGATATGGGATATCAAGTTGATGTTGCTGCTGATTTTAATGATATAAGTGTTTGGCCTATTGAAAGAATAAACAGTTTTAAGATATCTTTAAAAGAATTGAATATTGATTGTTTTCAGTTAGATTTCTCTAGAAATCCTTTGCGAATTGATAAACATTTGATTTCTTATAAACAAGTTCTAAGACTAATCAGAGAACGAAATTATACTTTTATTCATACTCATACTCCGATTGCTTCAGCTATCGTTAGATTAGCTGCCAAAAGGACTAAAACTAAGGTAATCTATACTGCACATGGGTTTCATTTTTATAATGGAGCTCCGATTAAGAATTGGTTAATATTTTATCCTTTAGAGAAAGTATTGAGTAGATATACTGATGTCCTAATAACTATTAACAATGAAGACTATGGTAGGGCAAGTAGAAAATTTAAAGCGAAAAAAGTTATATATTTACCAGGAGTTGGAATTGATTTAAATAGGATAAATTCTGTTATTCCCAATATAGATAAATATAGATGTCAATTAGGTCTTAAGGCAGATGATGTAATGTTGATTTCAATTGGAGAATTGTCTATTAGAAAGAATCATTTAACGGTGATCAATGCGATAAAAAAAATGAATAATTCTTCCATTCATTATTTTATATGTGGGACTGGTGTTTTAAAGAGTGATTTGTTAAGGATTGTTGATAAATATGGCCTTAAGAATAATGTTCATTTTCTTGGTTATAGAAATGACGTTATTGAACTTTTAAAAACATCTGATGTTTTTGTTTTTCCTTCTATTCAGGAAGGCCTTTCTGTTGCATTATTAGAAGCTATGGCTTGTAATTGTAGAATTCTATGTTCTCGAATAAGAGGAAATGTTGATTTAATAAGAGATGATAATTGCTTGTTTTCTCCCAAATCTGCTGATGAATTAAAATTTAAATTAGAAAGGCTAATTTCAAATAAGGAATCAGTAGGTTATTCAATGGATACTTACACTGTTGAATCAATTAACGAAAAAATGTCAAATATATATAGTTTGATGTTTAATGAAATAGAATAAGGATCAAAAGCATATGGATAATTGTATTAGAGTGTTACATGTTCTTCACGCATTAAATTGTGGTGGCGCAGAAAATATGATTATGAATTTGTACAGAAATATTGATAGAAATATAGTGCAGTTTGATTTTATGGTTCATTCCAATAATAAAGGCTTTTTTGAAGATGAGGTTATAAAATTAGGTGGAAGAGTTTTTCGGGTTCCTTATTTTAATGGTTTGAATTCTATTGTTTATGCAAAATCTGTTAGAGAATTATATATAAAGCATCCAGAGATTAAAATTGTTCATGGACATTTAGGAAGTTGTTCACATATATATTTGAATGAAGCTAAAAAATTAGGATTATATTCTATAGCTCATAGCCACAATACTAATCCAAATTCGTTTTCATTAAAAAATTTAGCTTATAGACTTTTTACATTAAGAACACGTTGTGTTGCCGATTATTTCTTTGCATGTTCTCAAAAAGCGGGAGAAGATCGATTTGGCAAAAAAATAGTCTCCTGTAAAGAAAAATATAGTGTTCTTAATAATGCTATTGATAGTAGTAAGTTTGCTTTTAATTCTGATATTAGATATGCGACTAGAAATGATTTGAAAGCTGGAGATAAATTTGTTATAGGTCATATTGGTCGCTTTAATGAACAAAAGAACCATGACTTTTTAATTGATATCTTTTCCCAATATCATGAAATTCATAAAGATTCGTTGTTAGTTTTGGTCGGCGATGGAGATTTAAGGGCGAATATAGAATCTAAAGTAAGAAGACTCGGACTGGATGATTCCATTAAGTTTCTTGGTATAAGAGATAATGTAAATGAATTAATACAGGCATTTGACTGTATGGTATTTCCTTCTAAATTTGAAGGCCTGCCGGTAACTATTATCGAAGCACAAGCGTCTGGCTTACCTTGTGTAATTTCTGATAATATTACAAAAGAGGTTTATATCACGGATCTGTTATCTCAAGTATCACTTAGTAATGATATTTCTCAATGGATCAATGCTATTGAATCCACAAAAATTTATCATCGACATAGTTATCTCGATGAGATAAAAAATAATGGTTATGATATTAATCAAACTTCCAAGTGGCTTGTATCATTTTATTTAGAGAAAGCTAATCGTATGGTGATGAAAAATGGATAAAAAACCTACATCATATAAATATGGTGATATATTCATAGTATTGTCTTTTTTAGCATTTCTTTTATTGTCTTCTGAATATTTAAATGCTTTTCCTGTCTTACATTTAACTATAAATAGACAGATTGTATTATTATTAGCTTTGTTTCTTATTTTGTTACCAGCATTTCTTGAGTTCAAAATATACATTAGAAATAGAGTTATTGTTTTTCTTTTAGTAATGAGAATTCTGTATTTTGGTGTTTATTCTCTGTTTAATATGAAAAGCGTATCACACTATTTATCATACATGCTGCTAATTTCCGTATTTCCAATTGTTTATATTTGTATAAGTAATTGTAAACTAAACGCTAAAAGAGTTTTGGTTTGTTTAACTAAAATATCAGTAGTTATTATTGGTATTCAAGTTTCTACCGCATTTTTGTCTTTGGTTATAAGTGGCCATGCCTTGTATCAGATTAAACATCTTATAGCGATTCCTTTTGGTAATTCAAACACAATAGCTACAATTGTTGTTTTACAATCCGTTTTATGCTTTTATTTGATTAAGAATAAATTGTTTTTTATTATATCTACAATTTCGTTGTTGTTTACAATGTCTAGATTTGGTTTTTTTACTTATTTATGTGTAATAGTGATTTCACTTATATTAAGATCAAGTTCTAAGCATAAGATTAGAAATATAGTTATATATATTTCTTTGTTTTTGATAGTTTATTATACGCTTACAAATCTTTTACCTGTATATATATCGACATATAGCAATGCTATTTCTAGCTTATTCAATAATGATTATTCAAACCTGTTAAATGGACGTGATGATATATATCAATTCTATTTTGAGCTAATTTCGGATAAGCCTATATTAGGTTATGGTTTGGCTATTGAAACACCTATTTATGGCTTAGCTCATAATTTTTTAATACAGTCTTTATACTTTGGTGGAATTTTTGGAACAGTTATTTATTATTTGCCCTATATTTTCATTATAAAAAATGTTCCTAAAAACAATAATAATAATGTAGATAAATATTTACTTATTACTTTTATGATTGCTTTGTTTATTAATGGACTTGCTGAAAACGTGTTTTTTACTGCTCCGGCAGAGTATATTTCTTCAGTATATATTTCGCTATTAATTAGGTTTTATTATGAAAATATGAAGGATGATAATTGTTATGCGAGAAAAGATAGCTTGTATAGTACTTAATTATAATGATTATTCAACTACTTCGATTTTGATAAATAAGATCAAGAGTTATAAAGCACTTGATCATATTATTATTGTAGATAACTGTTCTACAGATAATTCATTTGAAAAGTTAAAAAGTTTTCAAGATGAGAAAATAATAGTAATGTCATCCGGCAAAAATGGGGGATACGGGTTTGGTAATAATTTTGGGCTAAAGTATGCAATTAATGAATTAAAATGTAAGTATTGTATAATAGCAAATCCAGATGTTATTTTTGAAGAAGATATTATTTCTCGATTAGTAATGTTCCTTGAGAATAATAATGATTTCGCCGTAGTTGCTCCGTTCCAAGTAGGTACTAAAAAGCAAGCTTGGAAAAAGGTTGGTGTTTTTAAAGACCAATTGTTTAACAGTCTTTTATTAAATAAAATATTTAATCCTAGATATTATCCCGATTCATATTTTAACAATGCTATTTGTGAAGTATATGCAGTCAAGGGTTGTTTTCTTGTTTTCAGAGCTGAAGCAATTCAAAAAATAGGTTTTTATGATGAGGATTTTTTCCTTTTTGAAGAAGAAAAAGTAATAGCCTATAAACTTGAACAATGTAATTATAAAAGTGCTGTGTTAACAGATGTTAATTATGTTCATAATCATTCTGTATCAATAAAAAAAACTTTCAATAAATTTGGTCAAAGTAAAAAATTGGTTTTAAAAAGCAATGAGTTATATTTAAAGAAATATATGGGAGTAGGAAGAATAAGAATGGCAATAATTAAAACGTATCATTTTTTCTGTTTTTGCGAGAGTGTTCTATACGATTTGTTCCTCTCGATAACTCATTAATTTGAGGATAAATTATGTCTGATATCACGTTTGTATGTTGTTATAACGATAATAGATCTTTCGAAGATCTTGTAAATTGTATTAATTCTCAGAATTGTGATTCTGAGATTATTGGTATAGATAATTCTTCTTATAGTTTTATGAGTTGTAGTAGCGCTTTTAATTCAATATTGAATAATATTGAAACGAAATATGTTGCTTTTATTCATCAAGATATAATTATAAATGATGTTGATACTGTTAATAAGATGCTTTCATATTTAGATAAAGTAGAAGTTTCTGATTTGCTTGGTGTTGCCGGGGCAAGGTTAAATAATTCAAATAAACGTATTGTTTTATCAAATATTACACATGGTGTTGGTCATGAACAAGCTGGTGAAAGCTTAGTAGGCTTTCAAGAATGTATGACATTAGATGAATGTCTAGTTTTTGGGTATTCGGAATATTTCATTAATAATCCTTTTGATGAGATTTTATGTGATAATTGGCATTTGTATTTCGTAGAACAATGTTTAAGAACTCAATCGCATGGTGGTCATGTCTATGTTTGTGATTTGCCGTTGTATCATAAGTCAAAAGGAAATATAAGCTATAAATATGTAAATGGATTCTTTAAGTTATGTAGAAAGTATAGGAAGAATTTTGATTATATAACTACTTGTTGTGCTTCAAGCAAGACAGATTTTATTAAGCTATTCTTTACATGTTTAATTATTCTGGGAAGCGTGTTTAAGCATAAAATTGTTAAATAATATGTTTATTGAGAGCTGTATATGAATAAATTATTGAAGAATTTTTCCCTTAACACAATAAACCAAATTGTAATTCTTGTAATTCCTTTGATAATTACACCATACTTAACTCGAACTTTAGGTGTTGATTCTCTTGGAATTAGCACATACATTTTGTCAATTGCTACATTGTTTTTTTCAATTGGAACTTTAGGTACTAACATTTATTCTAGGCGAGAAGTTGCATATACTGTAGCAAAAAAGGGAAACTTAAAAAAAGTATTTTATGAGTTGTTTTTGGTTAGACTAGCATTAACTGTTCTAACGCTCATTGTTTATTTTTTATTTTCTTTTGGTAGAGACTATTCAGTTATATATTTTATTTTTTCTCTAACAATTTCGGGTAATATGCTTGATGTTTCCTGGTTTTTTATTGGACTAGAAGATATGAAACGGCTTGTTCTTAGGAATTGTATTATAAGAGTAGTATCTACAATAGCTATTTTTATTTTAGTTAATTCTCCAGCTGATTTATACTTATATGTGACAATTAAAGGTTTAAGTGATTTTCTTGCTTTTGTTGTTATGTTGCCTCAAGTGAAGAAACTTATACATCACTATGAAAAAGCAAAATTGAATTTAAAAAAGCACTTTGTACCAATATTAAAGTTCTTTTTGCCTCAAGCTGCATCTTTAATATATGTTCAATGCGATAAGATTATGATTGGTAGTTTAACTAGTAATATGTCTTCAGTAACTATTTACGAAAAAGGAGAAACATTGATAAAGCTTCCTGTTACTTTTGTTAATGCTTTATCTGCGGTAACTCTTCCTCGAATAGCTAATTTGTATGCTAAAGATAATACTCATAATTTAAATAATCTAATGAAAAAAATCTCTAGTTACACATTACTTTTCATTCTTCCTGTTGTTATTGGATTAGGTCTTGTTTCTCGTGTGTTTGTTCCAATTTATCTGGGATCAGATTATGCAAATTCTAGTGTTGTTATGGTGTGTTTAATTCCAGCTGTTCTAGCGATTTCACTAACAAGTATTACATGCATTCAATATCTTATGCCTTTAGATGAAACATCTATTCTAACTAAGTCTTATTTCTTTGCCGCTATTGCTAATGTGATTTTAAATTTTGTTTTAATTAAGTATTTTGACATTATTGGTGCAGCTATTGCGACTGATGTTGCCGAAATTTTGGTGTTTATTATTCAGTATTCGTATATATGCAAAAAATATGGGAGCTTTAAATTTTCTAAAGATTTAGTCAAAAGATTAGTTGCTTTATTTATTATGGTATCAATAGTTGTTGTTTTAGGAGTGGGCTTTGGACATGCACTTTTAGGTGGTGTTTTACAAGTGATATTAGGTGGAATGTCTTATATTCTTGTTGTATGGCTGTTGAAAGATTCAGCGTTTCTTGAATTATTAATTAGATTAACGAAGCATAATAAACAAGATTTAAACTAAGATATTGTTATTGGTGTTATTCTATGACGAGTAAAGAACAGGCATTAATAAAATTATTAAAGTTATCACAATTTCCAGATTCGGAAAGTTTCGCATTTTGTGATTTGGATGCTGATGCACTATATGTTGATGCATATAATCAAGCTGTGCTTGGACTGATTGCGAATCAGATTCCTGCTTCACTTCAGGATAAAAAGTGGATTGAAGCTCAATTCCGTCAGAAGTCTTATTATATTCGTTATTGCCATGAAGAAGAGAAGTTAAAGAATTGTTTGGATTCTTACAGTATTCCGTTTGTTATTTTAAAAGGTAATTCAGCTGCAATGTATTATTCAGTGCCGGAATTAAGAAATATGGGTGATATTGATATTCTTGTTCCACAAGATTTATTCGAAAAAACCGATATGGCTTTGAGCAATAATGGTTATGAGAGAAAACATAACAATGGTAGACATATATCATATAATAAAGATGGGATTGTAATTGAATTACATCATCATTATAGTCATTCAGATATTGATATTGAAGAATACATAATTGAAGGTCTGAACAATCGAATTATATCATCAATAGAAGGATATGATTTTCCATCCTTACCAACATTGCCGAATGGCTTAGTTCTATTGGATCATATGCGTTGTCATCTCAAGGAGTCTTTGGGACTACGTCAACTTATTGATTGGATGATGTATGTCTATCATAATTTGAGTGATGATTATTGGTATAGAGAGTTTAGGACTATTGTCCAAGATAAAGGCCTTGAAAAATTGGCTGTTATTGCCACAAGAACCTGTCAAATTTATTTTGGTCTTCCTGATACAATTACATGGTGTAAAAACGCTGACGATCGAATTTGCGAAGAATTTATTGAATGTTTGCTTGAATCAGGTAATTTTGGACGGAGAAATGGTCCTGGTAATTATGTCGAAAGTGTTAGTTCAGGAATTAAAAGAGTTGGTTTTTTTAGATGGATGCAAGGACGAGGCGAAGACAATTGGACTTTGTATCATAAGTATAAGTGGCTTAAGCCGTTTTGTTGGATTTACCAGATAATTCGTTATACTATTCAAGGAATTAAAACCCAAAGAAGCCGTCGACAATTATCAGAAGATTTCGAAAGAAGTAAAAAAAGATATATTCTTCTTAAGAAATTAGGAATTGATTAATAAATTATATTTTCACTAAACGTTGTATTTTTATAGGATTAGTAGTATATGAAAGCTCGATTATTTAATAAAGTAAAAGGTATTACCAATTCAAAAGAAGCATTACGGTCCATTGATATGGAAGATGTTCTGATAGAAATTGATGATGATACAAGAATTAGACTTCAAAACTCAATTTTATTTATGTATAAGGATTTGAAGTGTGTATGTGAAAAGTATTCCATTACACCATATCTAGTTGGTGGATCAGCAATTGGTTCTTTACGTCATAAAGGGTTTATTCCGTGGGATGATGATTTAGACATTGCAATGTCTCGTAGCGATTATAATAAATTCGTCGAGATTTTTTCTAGTGAACTTGGCGATAGTTATGTTTTAAATGCTCCAAATATGTTAGGGAACTCGAAGAATCGTTTCCCTAAGGTTTATAAAAAGGATACAGTTTTTAGAGAAATATTTGAAAAAGATGATTCAGAACCTAATGGTTTATTTCTTGATATATTCATAATTGAAAATATTCCAAGAAATAGATTAGTTAGATTTTTTAAAGGTACCAGATGTAATTTCCTTCAGTTTATTTCTTCACAAGTATATATCTATGAAAATGATAATCCTGTTTCACGTGAAGTTTTAAGCAGAGCTGGAACATATAGGATGAAACGGATTATAGGTAAATTATTTTCATGGAGAAAAGCTTCTAGATGGTTTGATATTATAGATAAAGCATCACAATATAAACATACAGGCTTGTGCGGAATTGTTACTGGAAGACATCACTATTTTGGTGAAATATTTGAGGAAGATGTGTTTTTTCCAGCAAAGTATGTTCCATTTTGTGATATAGAAGCACCGGTGTTTAATGATTTGGATAAGTATTTGACATATTTACATGGCAATTATATGGAACTGCCACCAGTTGATAAGAGAGAAAGACATTTTGTTAAGGAATTGAAGTTTTAATATTGTTGGTGATTGATAATGGACTTATATTTAAATGCTTTATATCTAGAAGATCTTAAATGTGTTGCTGCTCTTGATCTTCCTTGGGAAAAACTAGCTGGTAGGAAGTTGCTTTTATCTGGCGCAACCGGATTAATCGGTAGTTTTCTTATTGATGTAATTATGTCAAAAAATACTTCTGATAATTTGGGTTGTACAATTTATGCACTGGGAAGAGATGAGAATAAACTGAAATCAAGGTTTTCTATTTACAAGGATGATCCGAATCTTATTTTTGTTCAGTACGATATTCAGAAACCACTGATTTGTGAAAACATAGATACTGTTGACTATGTCCTTCATCTAGCTTCTAATACACATCCGTTGCTTTATTCTACTGATCCGATTGGAACTATCCTTACTAATGTTATCGGTGAAAAAAACATGTTGGATTTTGCTGTGGAGCATCATGCTGAACGTTTTGCTTTTGCTTCTTCAAATGAGATGTATGGTGAGAATAGGGGAGATGTTGAATTTTTTGATGAGAATTACTGTGGATATATCAATTGTAATACTTTGAGAGCCGGGTATCCCGAAAGCAAACGATGTGGCGAAGCTCTTTGTCAGGCATATAAAAAACAAAAAGAATTAGATATTGTTATTCCTAGGTTAACTCGTACATTTGGTCCAACAATGTCTATGTCTGATACAAAGGCTGCTAGTCAGTTTATTAAAAAAGGTGTTGCTGGAGAAGATATTGTACTAAAATCGGCAGGAACTCAATTTTTCAGTTATACATATGTAGCTGATGCTGTAAGCGGTTTGCTTACTGTTTTATTAAGGGGCGAAAATGGCGAAGCATACAATATCGCTGATGAGTGTGGAGATATAATGCTTAAAGATTTTGCTGGTATTATTGCTGAAATCAGTGGTAAGAAAGTTGTGTTCGAGATACCTGATGAAATGGAAGCTGCAGGATATAGCAAGGCCACTAAAGCCCGCTTGGATGGCAGCAAATTAAAAGCGCTTGGGTGGCAACCTCAATATGATATTAAAACAGGCACAGAAAGAACAATTGCTATTTTAAAATCTCTATAATCCAATTCTGAATAAGGATTTTGTATATGAAAAACTATGTCATTCTATTAGCTGGTGGTGTTGGAAAGAGGATAGGTGGATCTATCCCAAAACAATTCATTGAAGTAAATGGAAAACCCATTATTATCTATACGCTTGAGAGATTCCAGCAGAATCCTCAAATAGAAAAAATTCTTATTGTGTGTATCAAGGATTGGATTGATCATCTTAAGTCTTTGATAAAGAAGTATTCTATAGATAAAGTTGAATGGATTACTGAAGGTGGATCCACCGGACATGACTCTATTCGAAATGGAGTATTTTATTTAAGAGATAAAATTGATCCTGATGACTATGTTATTGTTCATGACGCGGTCAGACCTGTTTTGCCCCAGAAGGCAATAGATGAGGTAATACGCGTCGCTCATGAATATGGAAATGCTTCATCTTCAATTTCATGTCATCCACCTATTGTTTATACAGAGGATTTTAAATCTGGAATAACTGATGTTGACAGGGAACATGTTATGTTAACCGCTTCGCCTCAAGCTTACCGTTATTCATTAGCGTTAAAGTGTTATGATAAGGCAGAGGAAGAGGATAAACATGATTTTACTTTTACCAGTTCTTTGTTGATACATTGTGGCGAGAGAGTTTATTTTGCAAAAGGAACTACAAGTAATATTAAGATAACACGTAAAGAGGATATTGCTTTATTCATGGCTCTATTGAGCATACCAGAGGAATTGCTTTATAGTTAACATAATAAAGAGTCAGTATTAAAGAGGAGAAATGAGATTTGAATTGTTCTGAATATTTAGTCGATTTTCTGATTAAACATGGTGTAACTGATGTTTTTGGCTATGCCGGGGGTTATATTGTACCCTTTATGGATGCTTTATATAAGCGCAAAGATGAGATTAATATACATGTTTGCTATAACGAGCAAGGCTGCGCTTTAGCTGCCGATGGGTTTGCTAGGACTAGTGGCAAAATAGGTGTTTACTTTACAACTTCTGGCCCTGGTGCTGTTAACGGTCTTGGTGGCCTTATCGATGCATGGTTTGATGGATATCCGATTATGGGTATATGTGGCAATGTCCCTACAAATGAGATGAAAGGTTTTTCCGGTATTAGGCAAAACGGATTCCAGGAAATGGATATTGTTTCTATGACAAGAAATATAACTAAATATTCGGTAACTGCAAATACAAGTAAGGGTTTTCCAGATATTGTTAGCCGTGCATATAACATTGCTTTATTAGGTAGAAAAGGAGGTGTATTAATTGATTTTCCGCTCGACATACAACAAGCCGATATTATTGGCGGGTAATGGTGTAAGAACTGCAAATGCAGTTGATCTGTTACATGAATTTGTAAAGAAAACAAATATACCTCTTTTAACAACAATGAATGGGGTCGATCTTGCTCAGGACGATTTGCATATTGGTTTTATAGGCACTCATGGTAATAGAATAGCAAATATGATTTTGAATGAATGTGATCTGATTATTTCCGTTGGTGCTAGATTAGGAATTCGTCAGGTTGGTCAGTTCAAACAACGTTTTGCTCCTAACGCTGAGCTTGTACGATGTGATATTGATGAGAATGAATTAAGTAGGACGATTAAAGAGAACGAGTATAAGTTTAATACTGACGCTAAAGACTTTTTGAATTTGATTATGCGTGAAGATGTTCCTGACTATTCATTATGGAAGGAACAATGCTATAAAGCTAAGGACTATTTATCTCAATATGATATTCAGCCAGGAAATAAGGCTGTATCTAAGATTTCTTCATTGCTGCCTGAGAATCCTAATGTGTCTGTCGATGTTGGTATGAACCAGTGCTGGAGTGCTCAATCACTTCATCTTAAAGGCTATAATGGTCGAATCCATATTAGTGGCGGTTATGGGACAATGGGTTGTGGTTTGCCTTTTGCAATTGGTTCTTGTATTGCAGAGGGAAAGAAACCCGTCTATTGTATTTCTGGAGATGGTGGTTTTCAGATGAATATCCAAGAATTGGAGACGATCCATAGAGAAAACCTTCCAATTAAGATTTTTATTCTAAACAATCGAGTATTAGGAAAGATAAGTGAAACACAGCATTTTAATCACGGAGACCGCTTCGCAGCAACTGCTGTAAGCGGTGGATATACTGTACCTGACTTTACTAGAATTGCTGAAGCATATGGAATAAGGGCAGTAGCACTTGAATCCTATGATGAGTTAGATCATTATTCAGATTGGTTCACTGATGAAATGCCATGCTTATTTGAGATTCCACTTCCTGAAGCAAGTTTCCTTACGCCAAAGATAAAGTTTGAAACTGGAATGATTAATCCCAAACTTGATGATGATGTATTTAGGAAAGCTAAAGCAATTCTACAAGGAGCGTAAGCTTAGAAATCTTCTGAAGTGTAGTTGTTAATTATTCTATGTTGTTGCTCACTAAGCGATTTAATAAAGCTGTCTCCAAGTGACTTTGAAATAACATCCATAGCAGGTCTCATATTAACTGATCTGCGACCGAGATTATGAGCATCAGTACCTAAGAAGGTGATAGTACCTTTCTTGAGCATCTTTAAAGCTTTATGCTGAGTGTGTCTATCAAGGAAGAATTCAGCATTACTTTGGATAAAAATATTAAGATTAAGGAATTCCTTTAAAAGTTTTCTTGGTTGATCAAGATATCGTTCAATGTGAGCTGCAACAGGCATAATACCGGTTGTCGATGCGATAATGCCTACTTCTTCGATCATATGAGATGTCCAGGTACGGAAGGGCATTTCGAGCAAGAGAAGATCAGTTCCTTCAAGACAAAGTTCGTGAAGACCATCGTATCTGCTTATTCCATCGAAGAATAATACTTCAGCGCCTAATCTTATGTTCTGAAGTTCATTGTTTGCGGCATCCTGAACCATAGCCAAAGCTTTGTTGCGTCTAGTTATGAATCTTTCAGGATTGTTATGCTCAGCATAAAAATGTGGAGTTGCACAGATCTCTTTGATTCCCTGGGAATACCATGCATTAAGCATAGCTATAGAAGTCTCTACGCTATCAGAACCGTCATCAATGCCAGGCAAGAAATGAGAATGAAAGTCTATCATAAGAATTAGTCTTTTTTATAATAGTCTTTCTTATAATAGCCCTTCTTATAGTATTTTCCGCCGCCTGTTGTAGCATCGGTATATACAAATCCAAGAATATGGGCATCAACAAGTTTTAACTGTCGCATGGTTTCTGCCAAAGCGCCTTTACTTGCATGTTCGTTACGGACTACAACGATGATTCCGTCAGTTCTCTTTGATGTGATAAGAGCATCCGGTACGGATGTGACCGGAGGCTGATCTAAGAAGATATAGTCGTAGTTCTTCTTCAGAACAGTAAGAAGAGAATCAAGTCTAGATGAACCCAACAACTCGGACGGGTTAGGGGGGATAGTACCTGCAACAAGCACATCTATAGATACTGGATCTGAATCTTCTTTAACAGTTGTAAAGCGCTGAATAGCGTCGTTTACAGAATTAAGTCCTACCATGAGATTCGAAAGTCCAGGTGATCCTTTGAGCTTAAGTCTGTTCGCAAGAGTAGGGAGACGCATATCGCCTTCGATAAGAAGAACAGATTTCCTGGTCTCTGCAAAAGTATATGCGAGATTAAGAAGTGTTAAGCTCTTTCCTTCGCCTGGTACTGATGAGGTAACTGCAATTACTTTACCTTCATCTGAATTGCTGTCGGAGAAAGAGAACATAATGTTAGTTCTTAAGAGTTTATATGCTTCGGCAGCCGCAAAACTTAAGCGGGGACCGATCATGTATTTTCTCTCATTTAAGATGCTGTTTTCTTTATTATTCTTTTTATTAGCCATTATGCTCACCGCCATTTCCGGCATTGGGTTTTAGCCTAGATGAATTCAATGCACTTGCAGGTTTCCTGGTCGTCTTCTTGTAGTAACCATAACCGCTGTTACTTGAGTTGTACAAGTCAGGGACTACAGTAAGGAGCGGGATGTCGGGATATGTTGTGGAGAGATATTCTTCTGAATGAATGATGTCATCGCTTAAGTAGCCAATAACGATGATAGCTGCAGCAACTACAAAGCCAAGAAGTGCTCCAACAAGGGTATTCTTTGAATAACTAGGTGAAGATCTCTTGGTAGGGAGTTTAGCATAGTCAACGACTTTAACATCGCTTCCGTTAACGATGGATGTGATTTTCTCAGGCAGAACTTGAGCATAGAGGTTAGCGAGCTTCTCTGCTTCTTCAGGGCTTGTGGATGTTACGGTAACACTGAAAATCTCAGTATTGTTTACAGCTTTTGCTTCGACCATCTTGGCCATCTTATCGTAAGAGTAATCAACACCTGAAAGCTTGGTTACTTCGCTGATTACATATGGGGATTCAAGGATTACTGCGTAAGTATCAACAAGTGATTTTGCAGCCTGAATCTCAGTTGTTGAGATGTAATTAGCATTACTGTTATTAGTATTTGAGTTATTAACGTACATTAAGGCACTTGCTTTGTATAAGGGCTTAACAAAAATCAATGTGTATGCCAAAGCAGCTACAGCGCCAATTGCAGTCAATAATAGTACAAGCCAGATTCTCTTGATAAATGCGCCAAGAAGATCCAACAGATCAATGACGGTCTCGCCATTCTTATCGTTCATTGACATATTCTCCTCAATTAATAATTCAAAGTATCCAACAAATTGATTTTATATTATTTGAGTCAAATTTTATATTTTATTTTGATTACCTTATTTACATAATAAGAAAAGACCGAATTGGATTATTGGGCAATATATAAATAAAGTGCGGCATTTTGCCGCACTTCTTGAAAGAATCATTTGTTTTGCGATTTTTTATGAAGTCTGAATGTCTACTCTGCTCTCAACTCTGCTGATAAGAGCACCAATTACAAGACAAGCAACGATACCGATCAGGGTTCCTACTGTGTTGTGGATGATGTCATCAAAATCAAAGAGACCGCGGTGTGTGAAGAGCTGAGACAATTCGATAATGATAGAGAAGAGAATGCCGGAGCCTAAGACAGGAAGCTTGTTTCTCTTCTGGAAGACGATGGAACCTAAAAGGCCGAAGGGAGCAAACAATACGATGTTCCAGAACAGTTCGAAGAAAGAGTTCTTGTCACCTTCAGCAATCAAGCGGTAAGACCAGAAGAGTACGAGTTCATATCTTGCATAAGGAGTAGCGATACGCTCAAAGATCGTGATCGAGAGCATGAAAGAGATGTAGAAGAGCAGGAGGGCAAGTGCAAAGCAGGAGGAAAGTCTTAACTTGCCTTTACGATAGAATGTATAGGAAATAAGGAAGCTCATCAAAGCAAATACCACCCAGATGGTAAGAGACTCAAAAGTTACTGTAGAAAGAGCGTATGTCAAATAAGTATCCATCATAGGGATGCCCGCCTTCTGCATTTGAAAGTATCAATGATTTGCTTTGGAGTTATTATTAGTATAACTTAATTCTTTGTGGAAACTGATTAGTAAATCGTATAAAAGTTTTCGAGAATTTGTGACAATATGACAAATAATCGGTCGAATTTCATGTTTTCGAGCTAAATGGCATATGGTGCCAAATTGAACATCAAAAGCCTGAAGAAAGCATGTGTTTTGTGTATTTATGCAATTTTGTGATTTGTCCTTTATTTGATAATATATAGCAGAATAAATAGGGGAATAGTTCCTGACAGATCGGTTGGTTGACTGGATGAGTAATAACGAACAGGGTAAAAATACTAAGAACAGCGGATATAAGCTCAGCGAGAACCATATCCGTAATGAGAAGAACTCCGTTAAGATGATGATCGTAAAGATGTTTCACTTCATCTTTGATATCGGATTGTTCTATGTGGCTTTCATCTGGTTCCGTTATAACAGATTCGAGAATTTAAGCACGACAGGTTTCCGTTATAACTATTTCCTTGCAATCGGTTATGGCGTTCTGCTCTATTTCTTTGCCAAGACTTATAACGCAAACCTCTACGGATTCGTAAGGATCAGGCTTCTTGCGTTATCTTATATGCTCTCGCAGTTCTTCTCCGTATCGCTTATATACTTCGGTGTATGTATTGCCTGGAGACGCTGGAGATCACCTGTACCGTTCCTTATCCTTCTGGCTATTCAGTTTATCTTTGATATCCTCTGGGCTTACTTCGGATCTTTGATCTTCTTTAAGCTCTATCCCAGAAGAAAGACACTGCTCGTTTACCGTAATGAATTAGACCTTAAGCGCTTTGGCGTTATTCAGGGTAAACCTATCGAGCGTCTTCACATGGTTGAGGATAAGCTCAAGTATGACGGTTCTTTCCATGAATTGGAGCCAAAGCTTGCCGGATATGATTCCATCTTCGTTGCCGGTATCAACTCCCGTTGCCGTAACGGTATCCTCAAGTACTGTAAAGAGAATGGCGTTCCGGGATTCTTCCTCCCGCATGTTGGTGATACGATCATGCAGGGAGCTGTTCATATCCAGTCTTTTGATTCACCGGTTCTCTATGTAAACAGAGCGGTTATGGATCCGGCTTATGCTTTCGTTAAGAGATTATTCGATATCGTATCTTCAGGTATTGCTATTATCTTATTGAGCCCTGTAATGCTTATTACCGCTATCCTTATCAAGTGCTATGACGGCGGTCCGGCTCTTTACAAGCAGACTCGTCTTACAAAGAACGGCAGGGAATTCAAGATCCTGAAGTTCCGTTCTATGAGAGTAGATGCTGAGAAGGACGGCGTTGCACGCTTAAGCTCTGGTGATAACGATGACAGAATCACACCTGTCGGTAAGTTCATCCGTAAGTGCCGTCTTGATGAACTTCCGCAGCTCTTCAATATCTTCAAGGGAGATATGTCTGTAGTAGGTCCCCGTCCTGAAAGACCGGAGATCGCTGAACAGTATTATGAGACTATTCCCGGATTCAAGCTCAGACTTCAGGTTAGAGCTGGTCTTACAGGCTATGCCCAGGTTTACGGCAAGTACAATACTGATCCTTATGAGAAGCTCGAATTCGATCTTCTCTATATCAATAAGATGAGCGTATTAACAGATCTTGAACTCTGTTTTGCTACATTCTTCATACTCTTTATGTCTGATAGCACTGAAGGTGTCAGTGCAGGAAGCGTAACTGCTTTGGATTATGAAGAAGCAGCAGAAGCTGACAGTAACGGTTCTGCAGAATCCTAAGGTAATATCAATGGACAGACTTAAAACATGCTTGCTTGACATGCTTTCATGGTTCCACAGTTACTGTGTTGATAATGGTCTGCGTTACTATCTGGTAGAAGGCTCGATGCTTGGATGCGCCAGACATCATGGCTTTATCCCGTGGGATGATGATATCGATATCGGTATGCCTAGACCTGATTATGAGAAGCTTAAGTCTCTGATTGCAGGTAAAGTCCAGAATTCTGCTTATCTTCTTGAGACTGAAGAGTCTGACAAGCCTGAATTCTTCTATACATATTCCAAGCTTTTCGATGTCAGAACGACACAGGTAGAAGAGAGACGTATCAATGTTGTCCGTGGTGTCGGAATTGATGTCTTTCCAATTGACGGAATAGGTGAGACGCTTGAATCTGCCAAGTCCAACTATAAGCCTATCGCTAAGCAGATGGATCTTCTGACAGCACGTGTTGTCGCTATACGTCCCGGACGTAAGTGGTATAAGAATGCGGCTGTAAGAATCCTTCAGCTTGTGCCCAAGGCATTCATTAACGAGAAGAAGATAATGAAGAAGATCTCTGATATGTGTAAGCAGAGAGATTACGATTCATCTGAATATGTTGGTGCTTTGGTTACGACATACAGAGCTAAGGAGATCATTCCGAGATCATTCTATGGTACTCCGACCATATATAAGTTTGAGGATATCGAAGTATATGGTGTTGAGAAATTTGATGAGTATCTGACTCATCTTTATGGTGACTGGAGACAGCCGCCGCCGGAAGATAAGAGGCAGACTGCGCATCTTAACCTCTCTATTGATTTCGATCATTCATATCTTGATGCTAATTGCTGAGGGGCGAAAGCTTTTCTAAGGCGATTATGTTTTCGATGATAAAGTAAAGAATAAGGGCTGCCTCATGTGAGACAGCCCTTTTAACTTTCAAGTTGTTATCAGATCAATAATTAGAGATTGCAGAGAGGACAGCCATAAGAATGTAGAAAGCCATATAGCCGGTAATTACGCTGCTTCCGATAAGTCCGCCCAATGAGAGATACTTACCGATCTTAGCCTTGCCATAAAGCTGACCGCATTCTTCAACGAACTTCTTTGCCTTTGAAAGACCGAGAGCGCCGAATACGATGCCTGCTGCAGAAACCCATACTGTGCACGCAAAAGCAACTGCCATGATGCCGAAGATGAGGATGCTCTTAGCAAGAGCGGCATTTTCAGCTGTTGCAACAGGAGCTACCGGAGCAGCATATACAGGTTGTGAATAAACAGGCTGAGCAGCAACGGGCTGTGCATAAGTGGGCTGAACGGGTGCAGGAGCAGGAGCCGGTGCAGGTGCGGGTTCAACAGGTGCAGCTGCAGCTACGGGAATTGCAGCAACAGGAGCTGCCTCAACGGGTGTAGCCTGAACGGGAGCAGCTTCAACAGGTGTTGCCTGAACAGGTGCTGCTTCAACGGGAGCAGCGGCAGGTGCAGGTGCAGCAACAGGCTGAGCTACTGATTCTATCTTTGATCCGCAGTTGGGGCAGAATGCATTACCATCTTCGAACTGGGAACCGCAATTAGTACAAAACATGGATTATCCCTCCAAATATATAAAGATATTGAGATATTATCATTATTGGTATTCGGGTGCAATTAGATAATATTGTCAGAGTAATTTTATTATTATCGTGCGTGTTTAATTATATTTATAAATATAGTAAAATAACTTGTTTGATAATTCTTGGGATCACCCGTGCTTTGATCTTTAAGAGGAAGGGATAAAGGGATCTTTACTTGAAGACTGCTGTTCTTTTGCCTGTCTATAATCCTGATGAGAAGTTTCTGCGTCTTGTCGAAGAATTGAATTCACGTGGATTCAAAGTCGTGGCAGTTAATGACGGAAGTCTTGAAAGATGCGATGAATACTTCAGACGCGCTGCCACATATGCAGATGTTATCGGCTATAAAGTTAATAAGGGCAAAGGCTTTGCCTTAAAGCGCGGATTCGAATATATCGGCAATAATCTTGCTGATGAAGTCGACTATATCGTTACGGCGGATTCTGATGGTCAGCATGCCATTGAAGATATCGAGCGTGTAGCTAAGCTTACGAGAAAGACTGACGGAATCGTGCTTGGAATGAGAGACCTCTCTGAGAAGATACCGATCAAGTCCAGGATCGGTAACGACATGTCCAAGATCGTATATACGATCGTTACAGGTGTATATCTTCGTGACAATCAGTCCGGATTAAGAGGATTCCCTGTACGCCTTTGCATGTGGCTTCAGGATATTCCCGGAAACAAGTATGAGTTCGAACTTAATGTCCTTGCGACAGCTCACAAAGAGGGCATGAAGGTCACGGGCATCGATATCAAGACCATCTATGAGAACAACAACAAGAATACTCATTTCAGACCCATTAAAGATACCGTAAGGATCCAGAAATCGCTTTGGGCATATGGTCTTATATCAGCTCTTATGTATTCGCTTTATACGTTGACCATATCTTTGCTTGTATGGTTCAACATACCTTACTTTTTCTTCTGGCTTGTCGGCATCTATATCTGGGTAACTGCTATGCATGCAGTGCTTAATGTATTCTCTGCAGGTATCAGGCACAGACAGAAGATAAGTGTCATCTATTACATTACTTGCTCCATCAAGTACTGTATCGCAACTCTCATAATGCTTTTATTCTACTATCAGGGTTGGAACATGTTCCTCGGCGGAATAGCTGCGCTTGGCGTGATATTCCTGTTGAGCTATGTGTTCGGAAGATCCGGAATACTGGGAAAGGTTTGATTTATGGATAAGTGTGATTTCGAATTAGTTAAGAAGATCATGGAATCTGGTGAAGAGGTCGATCTCGGATCTCAGAAGATTATGGTTATGCCTGTACCTGACGGTGACGGAACAGGTAAGATGGACCAGCGTGAGTACTTCATCAGAAGTGCCATCTACGCATTTCAGAAGTCCATGCCCGTTAAGTTCTCTATTGAAGGCATGAGACAGACGACAAAGACATCATGCATTAACTGCTGCACAGAAGAGATCGATGAATCTTCTTTTGAACTTGTGGTTAAGGGAAGAACGGTCAAAGTCTTCTCTTATGTCCGTTCTGATAAGGCCGGAGAGATATTGCCTTCGATGATTTATATCCATGGCGGTTCTTTCATGGCTTCCAAGGCTGAGTTCTATAAAGAACCCTGCCGCTATGTAGCAGAGAATCTGGGTATCCGTGTATTCAATATCGATTACAGTCTTGCCCCTGAGAATGTATATCCGGCTGCTATAGAAGAGGTCTGCGCTCTTATCGCTCACTTATATGAGAATTCTTTACCTCTTGGTGTAGACAGTTCAAAGATCGGACTTTTCGGAGACAGTGCAGGAGCCAATCTCGCACTTGCTGCAATACTTGATAACAAGTCTGATGCGAAGATCAGCTATGCAGGATTGTTCTATCCCTGTGTTGACCTTTACTCTCAGGATAAGCTCTACGACTGGGATCTTTCCATGTACGACATCGACGATTCCGAGAGGGAAGTGATTGAATCAAGACTTCAGCTCGGAAGGGCAGACGGCAAGGGCAATAACGAGCTTATGGCAAATATACTTTTCGCCTATTCGGGCGGAAGATACGATGAAGTAAAATGCCTTCCTGACGTAAGCCCTATCTATGCGGATCTTTCCAATATGCCTTATACTGGCATCTTTACTGCAGAGTACGACGGACTCCGTGTTCAGTCTGAATACTATTCAAGGCTCCTTGATAAGGCAGGAATTCCGAATAAGCATATCCGCTATAGAGGCGTATCTCATGCGTTCTTAGATTACTTCGGTATCGTTCCGCAGGCTCAGGCAGCAATACTTGAGATGTGCGATCAGATCAGAAATGTGTGGGGGATTTAAGGGATAATGGTCTCACATATTGTTACTGACAACATCAATGAGCTTAAGCAAGCTCCGCAGACGTTTGAGTCAATTTACACGATAATCAAGAATCACTTCACGAGTGAGGTCTTCGGCGAGTGGCTGGAAAACGGTGAAGTCTGCCAGTTATCTTACTATGAGCTCTACGAGAAGGTCGATGCTTTCTCTAAGGCTGCTGTTGCTTATGCTCAGAAGTGTTCTTCATCTTCAAAGTTCGTAGGAATCTTCCTCGAGAATTCATGTGACTGGGTTGCTCTATTCTGGGGACTTCTTCAGGCTGGATTCAAGCCTATCTTGCTTAATACACGCCATAACATCGGAATCAACAATGACATCATAAAGGAGATGGATCCTGCTTTTGTCGTATCTGAAGATTCCAGAGTTGACCGTGCGGTAACTGTAGCAGATCTCCTTGAAAGCGGTAAAGGCGTTAAGTTCGATAAGTCCATGATGTCCTGGGCAGATGAGATAATACTCATTACATCAGGTTCCACATCAAAGCCGAAGATAATATCACACAGCGGCAAGACGATCTGCCTGCAGGTGGAGATGAGTGCTGATATCGTTAAGAACAATCAGTCTATCCAGTATAATGCCAAGCTTGATATACATAACCTGGCATTCCTGCCTTTCTATCACATCTTCGGACTTATAGCTACTTTGATGTGGTTCATGTTCTTCGGAAGGACCTTTGTATTCCTGCCTAAGTACGATGCCCAGAGCATTCAGTTCGTATGTAAGAGAGTAGGCGTTACTCACTTCTTCGCGATTCCTCTGGTATGGAATAAGATCGTCGCCGCATTGGAGAGAGAAGTCGCTAAGAAAGGGGAGACTGAAAAGTTCAATAAGGCTATCAGGTTCTCCAATAAACTTCAGAATATATTCCCGCTCTTAGGACCTATATTCGTCCGTAATGTCCTTTTCAAGAGCGTAAGACGCCAGCTTATGGGTGAAAAGCCCGCATTCCTTATCTCCGGCGGCGGATTCATATCGCCCAGAACACTTGAAGTCTTAAACGGCTTAGGTTATTCGATCTATGCAGGATACGGACTTACAGAGTGCGGAGTTATCTGCGTAGAGCTTTCAAGGAAAGCACAGTTCCGCTGCGGTACGAGCACTGGTAAGATCTTCAGCAATGTTGCTTATAAGATAAGTCCGGAGGGCGAGCTCCTTATACCTAAGGAACATTCAATGAATGGTATCTATGTTGACGGTAAGTTCAATGAGTTTAAGGATGATTACTATCCGACAAATGATAAGGTAAATATCGATTCGACAGGACGCCTGCACATTCTCGGCCGTCTTGATGATGTCATCATCGGACCAAACGGCGAGAATATCTCGCCTGAGGAGATCGAATCCCGTATCAATAAGGGTGCATTTACAGCTGAAGCTGTCATCAACTGTCAGCTTCCCGGATCTTCAGAAAAGCAGATGATCCTGGTTCTTGCAGATGACGGTTCGATGGGTGCTTTCGAGAAGGCATCATCTCTTAAGGCTGTCTATACTTCTATAGATTCACTTACGATGTCTGAAAGACCTGTTAAGGTCTATAACCTTATCGGAACGATGCCTGAGAACTTCAAGGGAATCGACCGTAAGGATTTAGCTCACAAGCTTGAGAATTCCATTCTTTTCGCGACTGAGTGCGCTCGTCCTACTGATGAAGAGGTCAAGCGTACAAGAACAGCTGAGTATGAGGAACTTATCTCTAAAGTGTGTGATGCTTTTGCAGCTGTGCTTAACAAATCTCGTGATGAGATCACGGAGACTTCTAACTTCATATCTCTTGGCGGCGACTCGATGCAGTATGTCGAACTGTTATCCAAGGTAACTGAACTTACAGGACGCCAGATCGCCATGACTGAGACACCCTTGATCACTCCTATGGCTATCGCTGACTATCTCATCGAGCAGGATAAGGAGACTTCCAAATAATGTTCATTATCAGGTGGCTCCTTTATCTTAACAGCATTATTCCGGCTTTAATTCTTTTCCCGATCAAGAAGATCTATCTTCGTAAGAACAAGAAGGAGAAGTATAAGGGACCTGTGATCATATCCATGAATCACACTTCATTCCTTGATTATATCGAGGCGTTGCTGGCATTCCCAGGCAGAAGGAAATACGTGCTCGTAGGTGCAAAGTTCTATGCTTGGAATCCCGTACTCACATTCTTCCTTAAGGCAATGGGTGTTATAAAGGTAGATGAAGTAACGGGCAATATGGATGCCGTAAATAAAGCTGTCGAGCAGCTGAACAAAGGCCATAACATCCTGATCTTCCCTGAAGGTCATATCGAGACTGAAGGAAAGCTTATGGAATACAAGCAGGCAGCTGCTCTGATCTCACTTAGTTCAGGATGTCCCATCGTTCCGGTCTTCCATAACGGCCGCATCGGTCCCGGCAAGAGAGATCTCATGTTCATCGGAAGCCTTATGTATCCTGATACTTATGTATGCAGGGATGACCTGGAATCTTTGTCTGACAGGGCTAATGCTTTTACCGCTGATCTTCAGGAACGCACTGAAGAATACAGACAGTTCTATCTCAATAACTTCATGATCGCTGACGGCAAGAAGCTTAAGAGACCTAAGTACGCAGGGTTCCTCTATAACTTCATGAAATATACGGCACTGCCCGGCATTAAGATCCTTATGAGAACCAAGATCAGCTACGGCGGCGACCTTGCTAGAGGAACACGATATATGGATAAGGGAATGGTAATAGTTGCAAACCATTCATGGTGGATCGATTCGGCGCTCCTTTATTATGTGTTCTGGAGAGTTTACTGCAGGAGCCTTGCGGCTAAGGATGTTGCTGAGGTAAATAAATCATGGGGATTTTTCGAGAAGGCGATGGGATGCGTACTGCTCGACAGATCAGGCTTTGACTGGAATTCACTGAAGACCATGATGAACGGACTTAAAGACCATGAGCCATTCATCATCTTCCCGGAAGGCCACATGAATTACGACGATGAGTTCCTCGAATTCATGAAGGGACCTGCGATGCTGTCACTCTATTCACACCGTCCCGTAGTGCCTGTCTATATACATACGTCTTATAAATTATTCAAGCCTACACGCTTTGTTATAGGAGATCCGATCGAGTTTGACAAAGCGGGACTTGTAACCGATAATGAATCTTTGGAGAAAGCCAATGAAATGATGCGTGAAGCTCTTTATAACTTGAAGCGTCAGGCTATTTCCGAGACCAAACCTCAGATGAATTCTTACATCAAAAAGATCAGGGCTGAGATGAAGAAGAATCTTGCCGAGATCAGCAGTGAGATCGAAGAGGCGAGGAAAAACAAAGCGGGTGGATAATGGGTATGTATTTGCGTCTATGACGTTATATATTTATTCAAGTATTCAAAATATATACATATATAAGGAGAGTTAAGAAAATGGCTGATTATGTTCTTCTCACAGACAGCTCAACAGACCTTACAAAGGACTTAAGAGAAAGATTCGGTGTAGATGATTATCTTCCGGGAAATATCGTTTTCCCTGATGGTCACACTGAAGATTCAACGCTTGACTGGGAGAGTATCTCACCTCAGGATTTCTACACTTCAATGTCCAAGGATTCCATGTATTCCACAGGTATCAAGGGACTTGAGGTTCAGGAGGCTTTCTTCGAGAAATACCTGAAGCAGGGAAAGGACATTCTCAACATCTCACTTTCTCACGCCCTTTCAAATACATATGATACATGCCGTAAGGCAGCTGAGAACCTCAAGGAGAAGTATCCTGACCGTAAGATAATCTGCGTTGACTCACTCCGTTACTCAGGCGGTGACGGTCTTCTCGTATCCCTCGCAGGTGATATGAAGAAGGAAGGCAAGTCACTTGAAGAAGTAGCTCAGTGGCTCGAAGACAATAAACATAGATGCCACCAGACAGGTACAGTTGACGATCTTAAGTTCCTCGCTAAGATGGGACGCTGCTCCAATGTATCTGCTTTCATGGGTTCATTGATCAACATCAAGCCTATTGCTGAGTTCAACCGTGACGGTATGAACCAGATCATCACAAAGGTAACCGGATATAAGAAGCTTTTCGCTGCTATGGTCGAGTACATGAAGGCTACTATCGAGCCCAACCCTAAGAGAATCTTCGTTTGCCACTCATTCCGTAAAGCTCAGTGGCTCCAGCTCCAGGAATTGATTCGTGAGGAATTCCATCCCGAAGAGATCATCCCTACAACAGTTAACATGGCTAACGGTTCTTCCATCGGCCCTGGTATGGTTGTTGCTTTCTACATGGGTAAGGAGATCTCTGAAGGTCTTGTAGAAGAGACCAAGTTATTAGAGGAGATCAAGGCTAAGTTATAATGGGTAACGGTGCTCTTATCCTCTTAATCGTAATAATCGCATTGGTTGTAATACTTGGCGGCGGTTTTATCTTCATGTGGACTTTCTGCATGAAGATCGCCAAAAAGCAATATGCCAATATGTTCATCCGTGAGTCCAAGGACAAGTGGGCGAGAGGCAACAGCGCTCCCGAGAATGCCGAGCATACTGTTATGTTCGATACCGGCATGAAGTGGGGTACTGAGAATGCTTCTTACATGAAAGAGATCGAGATGACTTCTTTCGATGGTCTTAAGATGAAGGGTGAATACTTTGACTTCGGTAACGACAAGGCATGTCTCATCATGGCCGGCCGTGCCGAGACATGTAAGTATTGCTATTATTTTGCTGATCTCTATCAGAAGAATAACTACAATATCATCGTTGTTGACCCCAGAGCTGCAGGACTTTCTGAAGGTCTTTACACAGGTGCGGGAATGCTCGAAGGTAAGGATGTGGCTTCATGGCTTAATGTGGTTCACGAGCAGTTCGGTATCGAACACTTCGTTATCCACGGCATCTGTATCGGTTCTGTTGCTGCTATCTATACTGCAGCTGAGCATTATCCGTATCTTGATGCCATCGTTCTTGAGGGACCTTTCATCTCGTTCTATAACGTGCTGAAGCAGAGGACAAAGAACCTTGGAAAGCCTACTTTCCCTGTATGTCTTCAGATGGGAATGCTCTTTAAGAAGTATGCCGGCATAGACATCTTCAAGAATACGCCTATCGAGGCTATTCCCAAGGTCGAAGTGCCCCAGCTCATGATCTGCGGAAGACAGGACGTATCTTCGCTTCCTATCTATTTCGATAAGATCAATGATGCAAGCGGCTCTAAGAGAAAACAGATGGTATGGTTCGATGAGGGAGCTCACTCCCACTTGAGGATCAGAAACCTTGAAGCTTACGATAAGGCAGTTTCTGACTTCATCAATTACAAGGAATAATTAAGGTTTGATTAGGAAGAAGTGTAACTTGAGATGGAATTGAATGTTCTTAAGAAGATGCTGATTGGCGGTGCCAAGAAGATCCTTGATAACAAGCAGAAGTTAAATGATATGAATGTTTTCCCGATACCGGACGGTGATACGGGAACAAATATGTATAAGACCATGGGCGGCGTTCTGCAGGTCCTGGTCGAGATCGGTGATAAGGATCTGGAGTCATCTGACTTCGATTCACTTTATACCGGCGCTCTCATGAACTCTCAGGGTAACTCAGGTGTTATCCTCTCACAGTGGCTCAAGGGTTTCCTTAAAGCATTCAAAGAATTCGATGAAGTATCCGCAGGTACACTTTATGCCGCATTCCTTTCAGGTACTGAGAGTGCTTATAACTCTGTAGCTGAACCCGTTGAAGGTACATTCCTTACTGTTTGCCGTGAGGCACAGGAGAATGCTGAGGATAACCTTGATGAAGATACTACTACAGAGCAGTTCATGAAGGATATCGTTGAGGGTGCTGCCGAATCTCTGAAGCACACACCTGAACTCCTTCCTGTGCTTAAGGAATACGATGTTCTCGACTCCGGTGCCATGGGCTTCGTATGCCTCGTTACAGGTATGCTTGAAGCATTGGATGAGTCTTTTGATATCGATCTTTCAGAGTTCGCATCCGTTGCCAAGGTAGCTCAGGGTGCAGGCATCCCGTCCATGGGCGGCGAGGGCCTTGCTGAATTCGGTTACTGCACAGAGATGATCATCCAGATCGATGATGATAAGGTCGATTCCTTTAATGAGACGCTCGTAAGATCAGATATGAGAGACTTCGGTAACTCACTTGTCCTCGTAAAAGAAGGCAACCAGGTCAAGATCCATATCCACACATTAAAGCCTGAATCTGTTATGGCTTACTATCACAGATACGGCGAGTTCATTAAGCTCAAGATCGAGAACATGACAATACAGCATCACGAATCCTTTATATCAGCCATGAAGGATGTTGCTATCGTTGCAGTTGCAGACGGTGAGAGCTTTGCTGATATGTTCAAGGAAATGGGCGTATCTGAGATCGCTAAGGGCGGACAGTCAAATAATGTCTCTGTCATGAGCCTTTCTGATTCCTGCAAGAACGCTTCTGCCAAGCACGTAATCGTTCTTCCCAATAACAAGAACATCATAATGACAGCCGAGAAGGTTAGGGAAGTTATGAAGGATTCCGTTATCCACATCGTTCCCACGAGATCCATGGCTGAAGGCTATCTTGCTCTGTCTTCCATTGATTCCATTATTGCTTCTGCTTCATGCGATGAGATCGAAAAGGCAATGAACAGCGCTCTTGAAGGCGTTCACACCGGACTTATCGCCAAGGCTGACAAGACCGGCGTATATAACGGCATTAATGTTAATACCGGTGATTACATCGGTGTTCTTGATGATGACGTCATCACCAGTGCGTCTTCTGATCTCAAGGAATGCCTTGCTTCATTCATTCCTACGGTCCCCGGTATTTGTTCTTGCAAGTCAGTAAAGATTTTCGCTGATGATTCAAATGACCAGGCTCTTGCTGATTCTATGTCAGATTCAATAAAGGAAGCTTGTCCCGAAGCTGAAATTTTATCTTGCTTAGGCGGACAAAATATATATAATTTTGTTATTGCGTTCTCTTGATTGACGCAAAACTTAAAGAAAGGTCAGGTTCGATTGATGTCTGATGGTGAAGATCACCTTAGTAGACAATTCAGTTAAACATGTTACAGGCAGTACCGTAATGGTGCAGCCATATAGATCTGACCTCATTAATTCCGATTCTCTATTACTTAACGACCTGTTGCTCCTGCTAGGCTGATCCAGGCCGTTATTTTATTTTGTTCAGCCGGTTTTCGCATAGACCATAAACATATGCAAAGTTTTACAAAAAATCTTTCAACCTATATAATCACAAGGTTGTAATTAATAATAAGAGGATCAAACTATGTTAACTTGTTTTTCAACTCTCGCATGTCCGGACTTCTCATGGCAGGATATCTACTCAATGGCCAAGGACTTCAACTTCAATGGCATTGAGATCAGAGGATTAGGCCAGGATATATTCTCGGTAAAGGCTCCGCCGTTTACTGACGCACAGCTCCCCAAGACTGTAGCAAAGCTTAAGGAATTAAAGCTTACTATCCCTTGTCTTTCTTCAGGTGAGCCTGTTAATGACTTAGCTACAAAGGATAAGGCAATCGCTGAGATCCGCGCATATATCGATCTCGCAAATAAACTCGGAACATCTTTCATCCGTGTATTGGGCGACCGTAATCCCGCTCCCGAGAAGGAGATCGATGATGAAGTCGTTATCAGCATCATGAAGGAACTTGTTCCTTATGCTGAAGAGAAGAATGTAACACTCCTTCTTGAGACTAACGGCGTATATGCTGATACTAAGAGACTTAAGAAAGTCCTTGATGCGATCGGCAACCGTAAGGTAGCAGCTCTGTGGGATATGCATCACCCTTATAGATTCATGGGTGAGACACCTACTGAGACAGTCAATAACCTCGGCGAATACATCAAACACGTTCACGTTAAGGACTCCGTCATGGTTGACGGCAAGGTATCGTATAAGCTCATGGGTATGGGTGATATGCCTTTGAAGGAGATGTTCGATGCTCTCCAGTCGATCGATTATATCGGATATATATCACTCGAGTGGGTTTACAGATGGTCCAAGGATCTGGACAGCGCCGGTATCGTTATCCCTCAGTTCGCTAACTATATGGAGACATACCGTCCCGAAAAGAAGATCACTCTCCAGACAGACAAGAGAGGTACTGGTTACTATCCCTGGCCCAAGGAGACACTGATCGATCTGACATTCCCGGATGTACTTGATAAGATCTGCGAACTCTTCCCGAACCAGTATGCATTCAGATACACAGAGCTCGACTATACACGTACATATCCTGAGTTCAGGAATGACGTCGATAACCTCGCACGCGCATTCCTTGCAATGGGCTGTAAGAAGGGCGACCACATCGCTATCTGGGCTACAAACGTACCTCAGTGGTACTTAACATTCTGGGCAGCAACAAAGATCGGATGCGTTCTCGTTACTGTTAATACAGCTTATAAGATCCATGAGATCGAGTATCTCTTACGTCAGTCCGATACATGCACACTCGTCATGATCGACAAGTTCAAGGATTCTGATTATATCCAGATCATCAACGAGATCTGCCCTGAGCTTAAGGACAGTGAGCCCGGTAAGCTCGAGTCAGCAAGACTTCCTGTATTGAAGAACGTTATCACTTGTGAGTCCAAGGTTCCCGGATGCTTCCACTGGTCCGATCTTCCTGCACTTGCAGAGACAGTTCTTTACAGCGACGTCGAGAAGATCAGACGCACGATCGACAAGCACGATGTCTGCAACATGCAGTACACATCAGGCACCACAGGATTCCCTAAGGGCGTTATGCTCACACACTACAACGTAGTAAACAACGGTAAGGCAATCGGCGACTGCATGGATCTGTCTTCCTTCGACCGTATGATGATCCAGGTTCCTATGTTCCACTGCTTCGGTATGGTTCTCGCCATGACAGCATCAGTAACTCACGCTGTTACAATGTCTCCTATCACAGCATTCTCACCCAGAAAGGGCTTGAACTGCATCAATCAGGAGAAGATCACATGCTTCCACGGCGTTCCTACGATGTTCATCGCTATGCTCGGTCATGAGAACTTCCCGAAGACAGACTTCTCACACATGAGAACAGGCATCATGGCAGGTTCACCTTGCCCGATCAAGACAATGGAAGAAGTAATCGAGAAGATGCACATGCCGGAGATCGTTATCACATATGGCCAGACAGAAGCATCTCCTGCTACAACAATGAGTAAGACAACTGATACCATCGAGCAGAGAGTCAATACAGTCGGACCTTCTATCTTCGGCGTTGAGACAAAGATCGTCGATCCTGAGACAGGTGTTGAGCTCCCTGACGGTGTACCTGGTGAGTTCTGTGCACGTGGTTACAACATCATGAAGGGTTACTACAAGATGCCTGAAGCTACAGCTGCTGCAATCGATGAAGACGGCTGGCTCCACTCAGGCGACTTGGCTCTCAGAAGACCTGAAGACGGTTACTACAAGATCACAGGCCGTATCAAGGACATGATCATCCGTGGCGGTGAGAACATCTATCCTAAGGAGATCGAGGACTTCCTCTATACACATCCTAAGATCTCTGACGTCCAGGTCATCGGTGTTCCTGATGCAGATTACGGTGAAGAGATCCTCGCAGCAGTTATCCTTAAACCCGGAGAGACATCTTCTGAAGAAGAGATCAAGCAGTATGTTATGGATCACATGGCTAAGCACAAGGTTCCGAGATATGTTGACTTCGTTGACAGCTTCCCGATGAACGCTGCAGGCAAGATCCTCAAGTACAAGATGAGGCAGGATGCAGTCGAGAGACATGGCCTTGAGAATGCCAATAAGATAGTAACTGCTTAAGTTTTTTGTAATTGTTTGTTTTATAAGGGCTGTCTCAGTGAGAGATGGCCCTTATTGTTTTTTCGAGGTTGGGGAGAACAATCTGAAGGCTTAAGATCTCAAAGTCCAAGCAATAGTCCCAGCATGCTGTGACAAATGCTGGGAAAATGGCCGAAAAACACCAAAAGTCCAAGCAAAGCTCCAAGCATGCTGTGACAAATGCGCGGAGTATTGCCCGAAAACGCTTAAAGTCCAAGCAAAGCTCCGTGCATGCTGTGACATTTGCTTGGAGTTAAGTGCCAAATTTAGTATGTTCTACTTTTGTAGAATTAATCTTCTCAAAAAATATAAAGAGTGATATTATTATCAAGGATATTTTATTCGGAATAAGGGAGGGAAATTTTATGAATATCCGAAGAATCGCTTTAATCATTGCTGCACTGATGTCCGGTATCGGCGTATTCCTGCCGATTTATACCATGCAGATGAACGGCAGAACTATGTCTGATGGCGTTGTATCACTCATGCCAGGCTTATACGGCATCGTAATTCTGCTTGCTGACATCGTTGTTATCGGTTCCACAGTAGTCAATCTGAGAAAAGGCTTCGTTATCTCTTCATTGATCAGCATCGGTGTTACGATCTATGCTGTTGCCAATGCCATGATCGGCAGGGAAGGTGCTGCTGCGATCATGAGAGTTACTGGACAGCTTTTGTATTCCAAGGCTAAGGTTGAGATCGTTGACGGACCTGCATTGGTTATCCTTATCATCGCTGCAGTGCTGATGCTCATAACGATGCTCTGGAATGCGTTTAATTACGAAGACTGATCTGTAAAGCTAAGTCTTTAAGAGGCTAATCAAAACCCCTATGTCGAACTACCAGTTCGATTTAGGGGTTTGTTGTTGAAGTGCAATACATTATAAAGCCCCTATGTCGAACTACTAGTTCGATTTAAGGGTTTGTTGTTGAAGTGAAATATATTTTAAAACCCCTATGTCGAACTACCAGTTCGATATAGGGGTTTGTCATTGTCTTTTCGAATGGGCAAATCCTAAATCCTTATTTGATTAAGGAAAGAGGGCCACAATTTGCAGCATCCCAGATAACATCAGCGATGAGTTCCGGGGGATCCTGCATGCCGCTTCTGAGCCAGGTGTATAAGACTTCGTTGGCGCCGGCATTGGAGTAGCAGAACAGGTACTTGTTCCTGGGGGAGACTACTTTATCGATATCGGCTTCGAAAATGCAGGTGACCTTGGTGGCTGCCTGGAAGATGTCATTGAAATAATCGATATCGCAGTTAGGTGAGATAAGGATATTCAGGAAATGAGGGTGGTACTTGATGCTGTTGCAAAGTTCAAGAAGGCAACTCTTGTCGTGTTTCTTGGACGAATCAGCAATCCTGTGGATATCCGCAATTACCAGCTGCTTATGCTCATCTAAGAATTCATAGATGTTGTTGTAGTGGTAGTAGAAGGTATTGCGGTTGATCTTGGCCTGAGAGCACAGATCGGTGATCGTAATAGCGGAGAGCTTCTTCTTCTGGATAAGAACTTCCAAAGCTTCAAGTAAAGCGGTCTGAGTTCTTATAACACGTACATCCTTAGTATTTCTCATATCTACACCCTGTAAAACTGTTTTCATTTATAATATATCACTTTTGGAATTCAGTTTATCAGCGTAATGTTAAAAAATTTTTAGAAAAATTAAAACTCCCGAAGAGTGATCTCCGGGAGTCTTATTATCTGAAAGATTATCTTCTTGAGAAATATCAGAGCTTAGGACCAGCTGCAACGAGTGCCTTACCAGCATCGTTTGTCTCATACTTCTTGAAGTTCTTGATGAATCTGCCAGCGAGATCCTGTGCCTTAGCATCCCACTCAGCTGCATCAGCGT
>JAEEGJ010005518.1_pt1 | contig 39626 bp, 39 predicted proteins | sample 8958761 | NCBI WGS metagenome assembly JAEEGJ01 (sample SAMN16246546, study PRJNA631951) | gut metagenome | biome: gut microbiome; feature: rumen; material: RS-attached | host: Bos | place: Iran: Karaj | collected 2018-10 | reverse complement strand
TCACCTTTATACTGAAGAATCTGCATTCGGGGTTCAACAAAATAAATTGGACTAGAACCATCAATCATTCAGCAGCCATCATTCAAAATGACGAACCAATATATATCAGGCCAGTAAACAAAAAACGTCAGGTAAACTTTGACGAAGAGCTGCTGGTTATCTACTATAGCATTCTAAACTATATCAGTGAAACGTATGGCTTCCATATTGATATCACTATAGGTTTCCCACTTATTACTGGCTCCAGATTTGAAAGTTACTTGAAAGGACGAGGGGTTATCCGCTTACGACAAATCAAGTACAAATATTTCTCTGATAAGATGCTGGAGCTATGGAACTTGTGCTATGCTTTCTTTGCTCATCGCACAGAGATTACCACCAGTGCTGAACTGAAGGAATACTTGCTGGTTAAAAACTTCTATGTGGTATTTGAAGCTATTATTGACGAGCTGATAGGTGACAGCAAAGAAGAATTGCCCGATGATTTCAAAGAACAGAAAGACGGAAAGTTGGTGGACCACCTCTACACTTATCCTGGGCTGATAGAAGCTGATGACGAACAACGAACTTACTATATCGGTGATAGCAAATATTATAAGATAGGAGGCCCTTTAGGTGACACCTCTATCTATAAGCAATATACCTACGCAAGGAATATTGTTCAGTATAATATTGACTTGTGGCTAAACAGAAAAGAAGGAGAGCCTGAGCCAGACATAAGATTACGTGACCATGTGACTGAAGGGTATAATGTCATTCCCAACTTCTTCATTAGTGCGGCCATGAAGCCAGGTGACTACAGCTACAATCATCGGGAGATTGAATTGACTAAGATAACAGGAAAGAGGAATCCTGAAATCAAGTTCCAGTTTAAAGACCGATTGTTCGACCGTGATACTATGTTGTTGTCACGCTATAACGTGAATTTCCTTTTTGTCATTTCACTTTATGCGCGTAACAAGCAATCAGAAAAAGCCACATGGAAAGAGGAAGTTAGACAGCAATTCCGTAATGAAATACGTAAAGTCTTGGAGCATGAATATAGTTTTTATCCGATGAGGTCTAAAGGTGTTGATTTGGATGATTATATGACAAAGCATTTCAGAGAACTTATCGGCAAGGTCTTTACGCCATTCCTCGACAAGAGTATTTTGACCTTGGCACTTTATACACCAAATAGGCAACTGTCTGTTGAACAAAATTCGTTGCTTGATATGCTTAGTGAGGACTTCCATATTGATTGGAAATACCAGTTGGGCAATGAGCCAGAATTGCCTGCTCCTGTGGATATACAATTCAATACGAATGATTATGTACTTATCGGATATTACAAGGATGCAGAACAACTTAATTGGATTCTCAACAAGAAACTATATAATGTTCGTTCAGGTAAGGACAAGGGTTCTTTAAGCTTGTCATCAAGTGCTTGTGCTGCTCGTTTTATGCTTCTGTATGGTAAGTTGGGAACATATAAGTTCAAGATACATCCTAATAGTGTAAAAGTGTGGGATAAGGATGATATGCAGAAGAGTGGATATCCTAACCCAAGACATGATTTCTATCTTGTATTCTTCATTGACGAATTGTTGAAAGAAGGTGATTTCGCTACAATGGAATTTGACGGACAAAAGGTGACGGAAATGTTGAAGCGTCATGGGACGGACAATTCCATTCACGATAAGGCTACAGTTGCCGTCACTTTTACAGAATTGGTTAGTTGTAAGAAGGTGTAGCAAAAAGTCGGGTAGGTTATCTGTGATTCATTTTTCTTTCAATTATTTTGTAGTGTTCCTTTTATTTCGTATATTTGCGCTCAGTTATGAAGCGAAAGATATATGTTGCCAGCAGCTGGCGTAACGAGTATTACCCTGAGGTGGTGGAGAAACTGAGGGAGGCAGGGCATGATGTCTATGACTTTCGCAATCCGCCGTCGGGTGACCCAGGATTCAAGTGGAGCTGCGTGAGTGAGGACTATATGGAGTGGACTCCGCAGCAGTATCGCGACATGCTGCGGCATCCGAAGGCTGAACGGCAGTTCCACAACGACATAGAGGCGATGGAGGCTTGTGACACTTGTGTGTTAGTGCTGCCTTGTGGCAGGAGTGCTCATACTGAAGCAGGATGGTTTGCAGGCAAAGGTCGGACAACCATTGCGTATATTCCTGAGAAGCAGGAGCCGGAACTGATGTACAAGTTGTTTAGTGGTGTGTGCTGTTCAATAGAGGAACTGATTGAAGCATTGAAGTGATATGGATAAGCTTACGGCGCAACAACGACATAAGAACATGGCGGCTATCAGGTCGAAGGACACGAAGCTGCAACGTGACGCGTAACCAGATACGGCAGATGCTGAAGAACTGGAAATGACAGGGCTTAATCGTGCAGACGGAAGCAGGACGATTCCGGAAAATCCAGAACAATGTCGTGTGATTGTCATGAGTTGTCATTGTCATGAGTTGTCATTAAGCTTTGGAAAATAGGATTGGGCCCGCATTACTGCGAGCCCAATATACTTTATAACCCCAATAGCTGATAACTGGCTATTGGATGGGATAGGGGATTAGTTCAATCCGAACAGGACCTTCAGACCGCCGTCGACGCCCGAGAAGCCCATGAAGGCCAGAGAGAGCAGTCCGGCAGACAGCATGACGATGGCCATGCCGCGCATGCCCTTGGGAATGGTGACCAGTTCGAGCTGTTCGCGCATACCGGCAAAGACGGTGAGGGCGAGGCCGAAACCAATGGCTGTCGAGAAGGCATAGACGACGCTCTGCAGCAGGTCGAAGTCTTTCTGAATGCAGAGAATGGCTACACCAAGCACAGCACAGTTGGTGGTGATGAGGGGCAGGAAGATGCCCAGGGCCTGATAGAGTGCGGGTGACACCTTCTTGAGGATAATCTCGACCATCTGAACCAGTGAGGCGATGACGAGAATGAAGGCGATGGTCTGCAGATACTGCAAGCCAAAGGCATCGAGCACATACTTCTGTACAAGCCAGGTCACGATGGTGGCTAACGTGAGCACGAAGGCTACAGCTGCCGACATGCCCAGCGAGGTGTCGACCTTCTTGGAAACGCCCAAGAAAGGACAGATGCCGAGGAACTGCGACAGGATGATATTGTTGACGAATATCGCGCTAATGAAAATCAATATGTATTCCATAATTTTTCTGTATTACGTTATAACGTTATGGCAACATGTTAGTTGCTGCGCAACTTGTTGACAATCGCAATCAGGAATCCCAGCATGATGAAGGCACCCGGAGGGAGCACGAAGAGCAGGATGTTGTAGGTCTCGGGCAGCAGGGTGAGTCCAAAAATGGAGCCAGAACCCAGCAGTTCACGACAGATGCCCAGCAGGGTCAGTCCGATGGTGAAACCAAGACCGATACCAATACCATCGAAGAGCGAGGCGAGGGGAGAGTTCTTGGAAGCAAAGCCCTCAGCACGTCCGAGGATGATACAGTTGACAACAATCAGGGGAATAAACAGTCCAAGGGCAGCGTCAATGTCGGGCAGGAAAGCCTTGATGACAAGCTGCAGCATGGTAACAAAGGCTGCGATAACCACGATGAAGACGGGGATGCGAACCTTGTCGGGGGTAACCGACTTCAGACATGAAATGACGACGTTGGTGCAGATGAGCACTGCCATCGTAGCCAGTCCCATCGACATACCGTTCATGGCAGAGGTGGTAGTGGCCAGCGTAGGACACATACCCAGCATCAAGACGAACGTGGGGTTCTCCTTGACGATACCATTCTTAATAATACTGATATAGTTCATACATTGTCCTCCTTCTCTTCTTTTTCTTGTTTCGTTGCTCCGCTTTCAGCATCTACAGGCGTGGCCTTGTAGGCGTTGTAAGCTTGATTGACAGCCTTCAGGAAGGCACGCGAAGTGATAGTCGAGGCGGTGATGGCATCCACCTGTCCGCCGTCCTTCGATACGGTAAGAGGCTCTTTGGGGTCTTTGCCAATGATGTCGCCCTTCTGTCCCTTCTGGAACCACTGGTCGGCCTTAGCACCCAAACCTGGTGTCTCAGCATGTTCGAGCAGGGTATAGCCCAGAATCTGGCCTTCAGGATTGAAACCTACCAGCACCTTCAGGTCGCCGCCAAAGCCCATCGTGGTACTTTCGACAGCTGCTCCGAGGTCTTGTCCCTGAGCATCCTTGACCTGATAGATGATATAGGTAAGCTCCTTGCCATCGACATTCTGTTTAACCTCTACAGGGTCGGCAACAACTAAATCGTTGCAAACCATGACGGTCTTGATACCGTTGTCGAGCGTCAGTTTCTTCTGTTCGGCAATAGGACCTTCCGTCAGGTGGTTGACGTATGCCAAGATACCACCCATTACGACTGCTACTGCGGTGAGTACCAGTAACATATTTGTCAGTGATGATTCTAACTTCTTCATAACTTCAATTTTTCAATTCATAAATTTTACAATTACTTAGAAGCCGGGACTTCACCGAAGCGCTTGGGTTTCACGTACGTATTAATAAGAGGTGTAAAAGCGTTCATAATCAAAATAGCGAACGACATACCCTCAGGATAGGCACCCCAGTTACGGATGACAACCGTCAGTACACCAATAGCGACACCATAGATAAGCTGACCTTTAGCGGTCATAGGACTCGTGACATAGTCGGTAGCCATAAAGATGGCACCCAGCATCAGACCACCGGACAGGATGACTGAGAAGGGGTCGGCATAGGCGGGGCTGGCCAGATGGCAGAGACCGCTGAAGACAAATACCGTACCGATAATGCTGACAGGAATGTGCCAAGTGATAATCTTCTTCCACAGCATGTAGGCCAGACCTAACAGCAGAGCCAAGGCACAAATTTCACCCATGGCACCTGCACCGTCAGGATGGTTACCCAGGAAGAGGTCGAGCGACGAAGGCAGCTTGTCGAGTATCGAGGCATCGCCCGTCTTGATGGCATCCTTCATGATAGCCAATGGTGTAGCACCAGTCTCGGCATCGAGATAACTGGAGAGCTGACCGACCTTAGGCCAAGTGGTCATCTGTGCAGGGAAGGCTACCAACAGGGCTGCACGACCCACGAGGGCAGGGTTGAAGAGGTTATTGCCCAAGCCACCGAAAGTCATCTTAGCCACACCGATAGCAAACAAGGCGCCGATGATGATAATCCAGATAGGAAGGTTGCTGGGCAGGTTGAAACCGAGCAGCAGACCAGTCAGCACGGCAGAGCCGTCGCAAACGGTGCAGCGTTCGTTTTTCATCATAAACTTATTGATAGCCCACTCGAAGAAGACGCAGGCCGCAACGCTCGTAGCACAGACAATGGCAGAGCCAATGCCGAAGAAATAGAACGACACAAGAAGTGCAGGCAGCAGGGCGATGATGACGCCATACATGTTCTTCTCGACGGTGTCGGTTCCGTGTGCGTGAGGCGAAAGTGATACAATTAATTTTCCCATTGTATTTTTACCTTTTTACTTTTTTACCTTTTTACTTTTTGGCAGCACGGCTGCGGATGATTCCCATGACGGTAGATTTAGCCTGACGGATGTTGTCGAGCAGCGGACGGTGGGCAGGACAGGTGAACTGGCACGAGCCACACTCGATACAGCTGACGACTTCCTCGCGCTCGGCACGCTCCCAATTCTTTACAGCAGCAAGCTTGGCCAACAGATAGGGCTCTAAGCCCATCGGGCAAGCGCTGACGCACTTGGCACAGCGGATGCAGGGGTTAGGCTCCTTGCGGAAAGCCTCTTCGCCAGAGATGATGGTCACAGAGTTGGTACCCTTACAGATAGGCACCTCGACAGACGTGAGTGCCTTACCCATCATCGGACCACCAGCCAACAGCTTGTTGTCGCCTTCAGGCATACCGCCACAAGCATCAATCAGGTCCTTCATAGGCGTACCCATACGAACGAGGAAGTTGCCAGGATTAGCCAACTTCTTACCTGTTACCGTGGTGTAGCGTTCGAACAGCGGCTTACGCTTCATGACAGCCTCGTAAACGGCAAAGGCTGTGCCTACGTTCTGGACAATGGCACCCACATTGACAGGGATAGCGGGAGGTGCAGGCACCTGACGACGGATAACGGCATCGACCAGCTGTTTCTCACCACCCTGCGGATAGCGCTGCTTCAGGGGCACCACCTCGACTTGGTATTCTGAGGTGCCGAACACCTCGGCGCACTTGCGCGTGAGCAGTTCGATGGCAGGCATCTTGTTGGTTTCGATACCAATATAGCCCTTAGTGACTTTGGCACCCTTCATCAGCAGCTCCAAACCCACGAGAATCTCGTCGGCATGCTCCATCATCAGACGGTAGTCGGCTGTGATATAAGGCTCGCACTCTACAGCGTTGATAATGACGCACTCAGCCTTGGCTGTAGGTGGCGGACAAAGTTTGATGAAGGTGGGGAAACAGGCTCCACCCATACCGACGACACCTGCCGTCTTGATACGCTCGACGATTTCTTCAGGCGTCAGTTCAGGATGGTCTTTCACCAGCTCCAACTTGTCTGAGCGGTCAATGCTCTCTTCCCATTCGTCGCCCTCTACATTAATAATAATAACAGGCTTACGATAGCCGGTAGCATCGATGGCAGTATCAATCTTGAAGACGGTACCACTGACTGACGAATAAATAGGTGCAGAGACAAAACCGCCAGCCTCAGCAATCATGGTACCAACCTTGACCTTGTCACCTTTCTGGACAACAGGCTTGGCAGGCGCACCAATATGCTGGCCTAAGGGGAAGATAGCCTGTTTGGGCAGGGCAGCAACCTGCGTTGCAGCCTCGTGCGTCAGCTTATTCTCTTCGGGGTGTACTCCACCAATACGGAATGTTCTTACGTTCATGCTTGTTCCTCCTTTCTTTCTTCGTTGCTAGTTGTACTAGTCTGACTAGTAGTACCAGGTTCAGTAGTTTCAGGTTTGGGCTTCGGAGCCGGGAAATTCACTGCGTGGATAGCGCCCGTAGGACATACGGCAACACACTTGCGACAGATACGGCACTTCTCGTGGTCAATGTAGCAGACGTTGTTCTCGACCTTGATAGCTTCGAACTTACATTCCTTCTCGCATTTGCCACAACCGATACAAGCTGCCTTACATGCCTTCATGGCTACAGGGCCTTTGTCTTTGTTGACACAAGACACGAACACGCGACGTCCCTTCGGACCCTTCTTGCGCAACTCGATGATGTTGCGAGGACAAGCCTTCACACAAGCACCACAAGAGGTACATTTCTCTTCGTCGACCTCAGGCAGACCTGTCTCAGGATTCATGCGGATGGCATCGAACTGGCAGGCAGCCACACAGTCGCCACAACCCAGACAGCCAAAGCCACAAGCCGTCTCGCCAGCACCACAGGCATTCATCGCAGCACAGGTGCGAAGACCGCTGTACTCTGCAATCTTAGGGCGCAAAGCACATGTTCCGTTACAACGCACAACGGCAACCTTCGGTTCACCGTTGGCAATGGCCATTCCCAGGAGGTCGGCCACTTTACCCATCACTTCTTGTCCGCCCACAGGACACATCAGTCCTTCAAGGCTACCAGCATCAGCACCTTTGACCAGTGCATCAGCCAAGCCACCACATCCAGCGAAGCCGCATCCGCCACAGTTGGCACCAGGCAACTGCTCAGTAACCTGAGCAATACGCGGGTCTTCGTAGACATAGAACTTCTTGGAGCAGACGTACAGTACGAGAGCGGCTATCAGTCCGATGGCGCCCAGTACTAATACTGCAATCAAAATGAAATTCATAAAGTTATTTGTTTGTTATAATTATAGTGTTTTATTCAATGTCGAAGGCAAATCGCTCGCGATGTCTGTCGCGAAGCAGATAAAGCACAGCATAGTAGGGTAGAAGAGAGACCAGTGCACTCAGTCCGGCTGTAGCTTCGTTGCCTGTGAGCCACAGCACAACAACCAGCACCGCAACAAGCAGCACAAAGGGATAGGCAAAGCCATAGAGCAAAGCCTGCGTGGCAATCTGGGAGGATGCGGTGACGGTGACGGCATCGCCCACTTTCAGACTACCGGCAGGTTTGTACACATCGACTATCTTCTCCTTGGACTCAGCAGCATTACAATAGCCTGCCACCTTGCAGGCAGCACAGGCTGACGTCTGGACGATTCTGACATGTATGCACCTTTCGTCTATGCTTTCAATAATCCCCGAATGACTTATTTTAGTACTCATTAATTTGTCATGTAGACCTTACAATTTGCAAAGGTACAAAAGAATTATTAATTAAGAATCATAAATTATAAGTTTTTTCAAAAAAAAATCGCAATCGTTTGCAGGTTTCCATTCTTTTTCTTACTTTTGTATCGTCAAACGAAATAAATAGAACGATGAAAGCAACAGAGCAAACCTTACAGCAATTGGAACGTGCACTTCGAAAAGTGACGGAGAAATTTCCCGTTACGGAAGAGGCATCATTACTGACCGACATCCATATCAGGGTAACTCAGGATACGGGTGAAGTGATGGCGTTTGACGATGACGAGCGGGAGTTGACACGTTGTGTGGTAGAGCAATGGATTGACAACAAGGATGACAACTTCTACAATGATGCTGCATCGGCATTCCGTACAGCCATCAAGAAACATAAGGACAGCATCGAAAAGATGTCGATACTGAAACCATTCTCGTTGGTTCTGGAGGATGACGACAAGGAAACGATAGCCGAACTGTACGTGGTCGATGACGATACGGTCATCATTGACGAGGAGCTGATGGCTGGCCTCGACAAGGACCTTGACGACTTCTTTGCCAAGTTGATTAGCGAGTAGGCACTACCTGACTCTGAGTGGGTCGCCTACATGGATGGTGTAGTCAGGATCCAGATGGTTCATCTTGTACAGATTCTTCAGTCGGATGCCATATTTCTGTGAAATACTGTACATAGACTCGCCGCTCTCTATATAATGAATATGTCCCTTGTATTCCTTGGGAGCCTTACGGCGTTTCTTTTGTAGCCATACCATTTCGCCTTCTTCCAGAACATCGTTCTTGTCGCGCTCGTTGAATTTGGCCAATTTGCGATACGATACATCCACATCGTTGGCAACACTGCGGAATGTGTCGCCTTTGCGGGCTATCACATAATAATTGTTGTTGAACTCATGTACTTGGCGCAGAATACTGCCCTGATGGCGTACCTGATCCAATTGGTATTTGTCAACATGATGTTTGGTGTCGTAGCGGTATAGTTTATAGAGTTCGATAATCTCAATCAGACGTGTAGCGTAAGTGGGACTGGTTGCGTAGCCACAAGCCTTCAGACCTTTAGCCCATCCCTTATAGTCGGTTTGCTTCAGACGGAACAAACTGCTATAGCGTTTGCTGTTGGTAAGGAATACGGAGTGGTCCTGATAACTCTCGTAGGCACTGTTGTAAGCCCGAAAGCACTCGCCAAGCTCATCGTCGTCATGATACGACTTCCGTCCTGTCCATCCATGACACTTGATGCCAAAATGGTTGTTGGCCTTTCGCGTCAGTTCGCTGCGTCCAGCCCCAGATTCCAGCACACCCTGCGCCAACGTGATGCTGGCGGGAATATGGTATTTAAGCATCTGCTCGATGGCTACATCCTTGTAGGTGTCAAAATAATCCTGAAAGCGCTGGTTCCACACAGCTTGCTGTGCAGAAGCTTTCGCAAAGGCGAAAAACAGACCAAAAAGAAGAAATATATACCGTCTCATGTATTTTTATCATCAATTATTTTGCAAAAGTAAGGAAAAATAATTATATTTGCAACAAAAATCTAAAATTATGGAAGAATTGGTACTGAAATCTACTGTAAAAGTGGCTCAAATGGATGAGTTGACGGAAGAAGAACGTAATCTTGTGGCATTGGCTATTGAGGGTACCAAGCGTTCGTATGCTCCTTACTCGCATTTCCATGTCGGAGCTGCTATCTTGCTCAAGGATGGCACCACCATCATTGGATGTAATCAGGAAAATGCTGCTTTCCCGTCAGGTATTTGTGCTGAGCGTAGCGCCATTTTTGCTGCTGGTGCCCAGTATCCTGACCAGCCTGTGATGATGCTGGCTATAGCTGCACGCAACGAAAAAGGAGAGTTGCAAGATGAACCGGTATCGCCTTGCGGTCCATGTCGTCAGGTCATCATTGAGACAGAGACACGCTTCAAACAACCCGTGCGCATCCTGTTGTACGGAAAGAAGCACATTTTCATAGTGGATGGCATCCGACAGCTAATGCCCCTGTCCTTTACTGAATTCTAAGAAACTAATTTACTTGTTTCCTCCTACCAATGCGGAGTTTTCTATCACTTGAAGTCCTTTTTTAGTACAGAAACCTCGTAAGGGGATTAATAGCATGTTGGCAAACACTTGCTGGATGGAGTAACAGCTTAGCAAGTGTTGATTCATGACATATGTGTTAATGGCATTGAACAGTTGTGTGACCAGTTCGTAGTCAACATCCTCGCGGAAATAGCCTTCACGAACACCTCGTTGCAAGAAGCCCAGAAGCTGGTCGTACGCGTGCTCGCGTTCCTTATTTAAATATTCTACCACTTTCGGATACTTTTGGATATCCTCATAGAACAGAGGATTCACTGTGCCTACACTTACAACTCTGCGCTGATAGAACTCTATGATGATATCCATCACAGAAGATGCCTGCTCAACGAAGGCTGCCAGATACTGCCTGTTGTTCTGATCGTACTGGACAACACCTTGATACAAAAGCTCTTCCTTGTCCTTGTAGATTTCGTAGAGCGTACGCTTCGAAATACTCAGCATTTGCGCTATGTCATCCATCTTGACCGCCTTGACGCCTCGCTGTGCGAAGGCCTTCATGGCTGCTTCCAAGATTCGCCCTTTCAGCGACTTCTTGTATGCTGTTGTTTCTCTTATTTCTTGCATAAATGTATTAAATTTCGCTGCAAAGATAGTAAAAAGATTAAAAAAACGTCACGTTTTTCATGAGTTTTTATTAATTTTGCGCCTCAAATGGAAAGAATTCTCATTTAACCCCACTTTGTTATGGTAAAAATATCCAAAGAAGCGGCCCTGGAATATCATGAGTCTGGGCGCCCTGGTAAGATTGAAGTAAAGCCTACGAAGGCTTATCGTACACAAACCGATCTCTCGCTGGCTTATTCGCCAGGTGTAGCTTATCCCTGTCTTGAAATTCAGCAAAATCCTGACGATGCCTACAAGTATACCGATAAGGGTAATCTGGTGGCAGTCATTTCAAACGGAACGGCTGTGTTGGGACTGGGCGATATTGGTGCCATGAGTGGTAAACCCGTGATGGAAGGTAAGGGATTGCTCTTCAAGATATACGGTGGTATCGACGTGTTTGATATCGAAGTCGACGAGAAGGACCCTGAAAAGTTCTGTGAGGCTGTAGAGCGTATTGCTCCAACCTTTGGTGGTATCAACCTTGAGGATATTAAGGCTCCTGAGTGTTTCTATATCGAGGAACGATTGAAGCGTACACTCAACATCCCCGTGATGCATGACGATCAGCACGGAACAGCCATTATCTCTGCAGCTGGTTTGAAGAATGCGATGGAGGTCATTGGCAAGAATATCTCTGAAGTTAGGATTGTGGTAAACGGTGCCGGTGCTGCCGCTATCTCGTGTACCAAACTCTATATGGCTATCGGTGCCAAAAAGGAGAATATTGTCATGCTCGACTCCAAGGGTGTTATCTCAACAGATCGTCAGGACTTGAACGAGCAGAAGCGTTTCTTCGCTACGTCGCGTACGGATATCCATACACTGGCTGAAGCTGTACAGGGTGCTGATGTCTTCGTAGGTTTGTCGAAGGGTAATGTGCTCACTAAGGATATGGTTCGCTCGATGGCTGGCAATCCCGTCATCTTCGCTTTGGCCAATCCTGTGCCTGAGATTTCTTATGAGGATGCAATGGACGCCCGTCCTGACGTGCTGATGTCTACAGGCCGTACTGACTATCCTAACCAGATTAACAACGTGATTGGTTTCCCCTACATCTTCCGTGGTGCACTCGATGTTCATGCCACAGCCATTAACGAGGCTATGAAACTGGCTGCTGTCAACGCTATTGCCGATTTGGCCAAGCAGCCTGTGCCTGATGTGGTGAACGATGTCTATAAAGTGAACAACCTGACGTTTGGTCGTGACTATTTCATTCCCAAACCCGTTGACCCACGACTCATTACTGAGGTGTCGTCAGCTGTAGCTCGTGCTGCCATCGAGAGTGGTGTTGCCCGCAAAGAAATTGAGGATTGGGATGAGTACAAGCGCTCGCTCAGCGTACTGCTTGGTCAAGAGACTAAGCTCACACAAAAGCTGTATGCCACAGCTGCTGCCCATCCGCAGCGTGTAGTCTTTGCCGAGGCTGTACACCCAACTATGCTCAAGGCTGCAGTTCAGGCCAAGGCTGAAGGTATCTGTCAGCCAGTGCTGTTGGGTAACGATGAGGTGATTGCCAAGTTGGCTGCCAAGCTTGACCTGAATCTGGATGGTATCGAGATTGTCAACCTGCGTCATCCTTCTGAACAGGAACGTCGTGAGCGTTATGCCCGCATTCTGGCTGAAAAGCGTCAGCGAGACGGCTACACCTTCCAGGAGGCTAACGACAAGATGTTTGAGCGTAACTACTTCGGTATGATGATGGTTGAGACGGGTGAGGCCGATGCCTTCGTGACAGGTCTCTATACCAAGTATTCGAACACGGTTAAGGTTGTCAAGGAGGTGATTGGTATTCGTCCTGAGTTCAAGCATTTCGGTGCTATGCACATCATCAACTCGCCTAAGGGAACGTTGTATATTGCCGATACCTTGGTCAACGAGAACCCCGATACCGATGTGCTGATTGACATCGCCCGTCTGGCTGCCACCAGCGTACGCTTCTTCAACGAGAAGCCTGTTGTCTCTATGATTAGCCACTCTAACTTCGGTTCCAGCCAGAGTGATGGTGCTCTGAAGGTACGTCGCGCTGTTGAGTATATGCAGCAGCAATATCCTGACCTGCCCATCGATGGTGAAATGCAGTTGGGCTTTGCCTTAGACCGTGAACTGCGTGACGAACAGTATCCTTTTACTCGCGTATTTGGCAAGAACGTCAACACACTGGTGTTCCCTAACCTGACATCAGCCCGCTCCAGCTACAAGATGCTGCAGATGCTCGATGCAGACGTGGAAATCATCGGCCCCATCCAGATGGGACTGAACAAGCCTATCCATTTCATCGATTTCGGTGCCTCCGTTCGCGATGTGGTCAATATTGTAGCTGTGGCTACCATCGATGCTTATGTCGATAAGATTAAGAACCGTATCTCGCAGGTCAGTTCTTTCAGATAAACAAATAAAACATTGGGCTCGCAGCAATGCGGGCCCAATTACTTTTATTGCTTGTTATTCTCTTTAAAGATATCAAAGTCTTTGTTGTAGGCTGGCGACTGTATTGACAGCAGGTTGAGCACGGAATGGAAAATGTAGTGCTGCTCAAGTACTGCAGGCAATTCGCCTTCTGGCGCTTCCTGCTTGGTGGATATGGGTTTATAGTCTCTGAAATTCTCCGATGTCCATACCAGGAAAGGAATTTCATACTGCACCTTGGGTGCCAGTCGCATAGGCATACCATGCATGAACATCTTGTTCTCGCCAAGTGACTCGCCATGGTCGGAAATAAAGATCATAGCAGTCTTCCAGTCTTCCATAGAACGCAGAGTGTTAAGAAGACCATTCAACAGGAAGTCGGTATAGCGGATGGTATTGTCGTAGGCATTAATCAGTGTGCCAACATTCTTTTCGCCTTCTTCCACATTCTTGGCTACTGGCTTATACACCTCAAACTCCTTGGGATATTTGTCGGCATAGTTAGGACCGTGACTGGTACTGGTATGCAGGATGATTAGTACCTTGTTCTTCTTGCTTGACTCAATACGCTCGCGAAGTCCCCTAAAGAGTATGGCATCGTATTTTTCATCTTCGTCAGGGTATTGAACGCCCAGTTCATCGTCCGTCAGATATTCGTCAATATGGATAGGCGGCTCTCCCCAGTTAGTGGTACGCCACGATACGTCTACACCAGTCCTGAAAGCATAGTTGGGCAGCAACTCATTCAGGTCGTCGCTGTCTATAGGTTCAAGAATGGCTTTCGTACCCGCTGTGGTATAGGTCGCACATGATGTGGCCTGATAAACCTTGAGTCCCTCTTGTTTCGATAGCAGTGGATTGGTGTCGCGTTTGTATCCGTATAACTGGAAGTTGGCTTTTCGTGCAGACTCTCCGATGACGAGCACCACGACTGCCTTCTCATTGTCGGCAATCTTACCGTCAGGTAGCTTTATCTCCTCAGCATTCTCGTCATGACTAAAGCTGATGATGCGACAAGTATTGGCTATATAGGACCATGGCTGCAGCAATCCGCCCAATTCTGTATCGTGCTGGCTGACAAACAGCGTCTGGTTGAAATTCATCAAAGCAACAACAAGGACAATGGCCAATGAACTGCCGCAATAGATGCCCAGTTTCTTCACTTTACCAAATACTATTGGTTGGAACAGACAATACAAGGCTGGCAGTACACCAAAAACAAAGATGAACAGCCACAGCGACCATGTAAAGAATCCGGAAGCCTCTGAGTATCGGGTGTTGAATACATTCTCGATGGTGGTGGCATCAATCATGACGCTATAGGTGAAGATGAAATAGACTGCCGTCGCATTAATGATTGATAGAATAGCTAGCAGAATACGTCCGACAATCCTGGTGAGGAACATCACAAGATAGGTCATCATGAAGTTTAGTGCTAACATGAGAACTACAAGCGATGTGAGTAGAAAAATCTTTCCTCCTACGCTTCCATTGGAATTATCTGCTACATAATTAAAGAAAGGAATGTTGTAGAACAACAGGGTTCCTATGCTGACGATGCAGGAAAAAGTGAGAAGCGAAATGGGCTTTCGCAATGACTTCAGTAATTTATTTGGTTTCATCCTTTTGAGTTTCTAATTGTGTGCTACTCTTCAATTTATCAAGTTTAAGAATTTTGTTTTTGCCAAAATAGAACATCAGACATGGGGTGACAAAACCAATGATGCTTCCCATGCATACATCCGACAGCCAGTGCTGGGAAAGGTAGACGCGTGAATAGGCACCAAGTGCGGCAAGTATCAATAGTGCCAATAACGTCAGATTCAGCAAAAGCCATTCCTGGCGGCTGTGATGCTTGTGTTTGCTATAACGGTATGCCAGGAAAAGAGCACAGCATGTACAGAAGACGAAGAAGGTAGAGGCATGTCCGGAGGGAAAAGAGTTGCCATGGTGCATATCGACGCCTTGAACTAAAGGCAGAACCGTTTGTTGGTAATCCTCAAAGGCGCAAATAGGGCGATCGAAACTGAAGGTGTGTTTTAATATTTGCAGTACGGCACCTCCAGACAGTTCGCAAAGTGCAAAGAAGATGGTTAATTCTTTCTTCTTCCAGAATATTGGAAGTAATGCCAAGAGATATAATGGCCACTCAGCCAACATGGAGTAATACTTAAAAAATATGTCCTGAATACTTGTATGATAAGAGTTTAGAAGTAGGTGCAGTTCTAACTTCGGATAGACCAACAGCAATCCGAATACGAACAGCATCAAAATTAAAAATGTAATGCTATATACCGATAGTGCTTTCATCATAACTAATAATTCTATATTTACATTTTAGTCGTCAGCCAATTCCTCGCGCGACAGCTGTTCACGTTCTGTTTCCACCAGTTTACCATCTTTCCACTTGTAACGGACGATTTCCACCTCATCGTCGAGGCGCCAGACGCTGACAATAGTCTTCTTGTCGGCATCGATTTCGGGATCGAAGAGGGCATCTTTGGTTTCCACATAGTCGAAATGATGAGTCTGATCGTTCCAAATCCATACATCGTAGGTGAAATTGCCAGAGCTATTCATCGGACCCATACAAACCTGAAGGTCGGGGATGCCGTCGAAATTCCAGTCGTCCTCAGAAATTTTGCCTATGCTGCCCTTGCTCCAGTTAACGGTATCCAGCGGCTGTGCCTGACTATAAAGCTGCTGCGTATGTCCCTTGGCATCGGTCAGATAGACAACGATGGTATCCCAGCGGACTTCACCATCATCATTAATAGTACGCACCTCAGAACGGAACGTGTAGTCGGAACGTTTGGGCGTGTAATCCTCGGATTGGGCCGTAGCATCGTCGGCTGACAGGGAATCGGCTGTGCTGGCAGCATTGGCTGTCTTATTGCCACACGCCACCATCGTCATGGCTACCAACATCAAAGATAATAGGAATTGTCCCTTCCCGGCTATATTGAATGACTTCATCATCTTTATTTTATTCAATTGTATGCATTTTGAAGACCGTAGTATAGAACAGGTGTGATCTGTTGATAGCACAGACCACACCATTTTTCTACCTGTTAGTCAAAAAAGCCTGGCTGCTTGTATTCGATGCCCAGTTCGCGGTCAACGGTGGCGAGGATACCCTGCACTTGACCAAGAGCGAACATGCGGCCCAGCAGCGTGTAGCCGGCATTGTGACCATGGCTCGACTCGTCGAGGATGCCACCAGGCTCGTCAGTGAAGGTCATACCGTGGTCGACACGCATCGGCAGGTTGGGATTCTCTTTCTCGAAAATGCGGGCCAGTTCGATAAGATCAGCACGTCCGCCCAAGTGTGAAGCCTCAGTGAAGTCACCATTGGGGAAGATGTGGCAGGAGCGCAGATGGACAAAATGGGTGCGTGATGCAAACTTCTTAGCCAGCTCTACAACGTTATTGTAAGCACCAGCTGAAAGGGAACCAGCACAGAAAGTCAAACCGTTGTGCTTGTTGGGAACGGCATCGAGGAACCACTTGATATCCTCTTCGGTGCGGACGATGCGTGGCAACCCAAGAATCTCGATAGGGGGATCGTCGGGGTGAACGCACATATTCATATTGCACTCCTCGCAGACGGGCATGATAGCCTCAAGGAAATACTTCATATTGGCACGCAACTGAGCCTTGTCGATACCTTTGTAAAGGTCGAGGAACTCGCGGAACTTCTGAACGGGAGCTTCGTCGTTCTCGCTGAAGTTACCGCTAACGAAGCCCTGTGTCTTAATGACGATATTTTCGACCAGTTTGTGGTCCTTCTCTGGCGTCATAGTCTTGGCTAGTTCGTCGCACTCGGCAATGACACTGCGGCCTTCACCCCAACCCTCGGGGAACTTAAACTTCTCCCATTCCTCGCGAGCACCTGGACGCTTCAGGATATAGATGTCGAAGTAGGCAAACTCGGCATAGTTGAAGTAGAGGTTGGTGGCACCGTTGGGGTTGTTGTGGAACAGGTCGGTACGGGCCCAGTCCAAAACGGGCATGAAGTTATAGCAGATGCAGTGGATGCCTTCGGCAGACAGATTGCGTAACGATTCCTTATAGACCTCGATTTGGTGGTCGCGGTCTGGACCACCATATTTGATGGTCTCAACGACGGGGAGTGACTCAACAACGCTCCAGCGCATGCCGTAGCTCTCAATATACTCGCGCAGGTCGCGGATCTTCTCGCGGGTCCATACTTCACCTAGGGGAACATCGTGTAAAGCCGTAACGATGCCCTCGACACCGATTTGTCTCAACATGGCAAGTGTAATCTTGTCCTTCTTGCCAAACCATCTCCAAGTTCTTTCCATAATTTGATTAAGTTTTGTTAGTATTCTATTCGTAACGCATTGATCGTGCGGGGTGAATGTGCGATATCAAGTAACTGGGTGCGATGAGCACGAAGACCGAGATGAGCAGTGTGGCAATGTTGAGTGCCACGATGATAGGAACATTAAGCTCCATAGGCGCTGTGTCGACATAATAGCTGGCAGGGTCGAGGTGGATGAAACCTGTCTGCTGTTGCAGAATGACAAGGCCAAGGCCGATGACGTCGCCCCAGAAAAGTCCGCGCCCGATGATGAAGGCGGCAAACCAGAGGAACGTATGGCGAACAGTATCGTTGCGCATGCCAAGTGCCTTCAGAATGCCAATCATTTGCGTGCGCTCGAGTATAATAATGAGCAGGCCACTAATCATGGTAAAACCTGCTACGCATACCATCAGTACGAGGATAATCCATACGTTAATGTCAAGTAACGAGAGCCACGAGAAAATGTTAGGATAGGCCTCGTGAATGGTCTGCGAGGTAAGTACCTCGCCATAGCGATCAGTCTTGCTGTTGACAAGTTTGACCACCTTTGTAGCAGTCTGTTCAAGGTCATCAAAATTGTCGACTAACAGTTCGGCGCCACTACATTGATTATCTTCCCAACCGTTCAGTTTAACAGGAACAGCATAGTCAGTAAAACAGAGGTTCTGATCGAACTGCGACATGTTGGTTTGATATATGCCTTCAACTATAAACTTACGAACGCGAACATCTTCAGAACCAATAAAATACGCGAATACCTTCGAGCCAACCTTTAAGTGTAGTTTATCGGCAATAGTACGCGAAACGAGTAGGGGGTATTTGGATGGCTGCGCGCCAAATTTAGGCAGGCTTCCCTCCACCAAATTACTGCGTAAGAAACTGGTGTCGTAGTCGCTGTCAATACCCTTAAAAGCAACACCCAGAAAATCGTCATCGGTCTTCAGTATGCCCTGTGTCATGGAGTAACAAGCTACATGACGAATACCTTTAGTTTTCTTAATGTCACGTATCAGCGTGTCGCTAATACAAATTGGGGCAGGAATGGCCGTCTGCTGGGCCATGAAGTTTGTAATCTGGATATGGCTGCCAAAGCCGACAACCTTGTCACTGATGGAATGCTTAAACCCAGATATTACAGACACGGTAATAATCATCACTGCTAGTCCGATGGCTACACCAATGGTAGCAATGGTAATAGCAGGACGACTTACCTCTTGACGGTCACCGCCCTGACGGTATATTTTCCGTGCTATGAATAAAGGTAGATTCAAGATTCAGGATTCAAGATTAATCTTCCGTCCGACCAGGGTAGGCCTCAAGGGCTTTCTTCAATACAAAGAGTGCACGCTCGAGGTCAGCCTTCTTCAGCACGTAGGCAATACGTACCTGATTGATGCCGGCACCAGGGGTGGTGTAGAAGCCTGCAGCAGGGGCCATCATTACGGTCTCGCCCTCGTAATTGAATTCTGCCAGACACCAGCGACAGAATTTCTCGGCATCATCGACAGGCAGTTTAGCTACGGTATAGAAGGCACCCATAGGAATAGGTGAATAGACACCGGGAATGCGATTGAGTCCATCAATTAGGCACTTACGACGCTCGACATACTCGTCATAGACGTCACGTAGGTACTCTTCGGGTGTCTCAAGCGAAGCCTCGGCTACGATTTGGCCGATGAGAGGAGGAGAGAGACGAGCCTGACAGAACTTCATGACAGCCTTGCGCACCTCTGCATTTTTCGTGATAAGAGCCCCGATGCGGATACCGCATTCAGAGTAGCGCTTCGACACAGAGTCAATAAGAATGACGTTTTGCTCGATACCTTCCAAATGGCAGGCAGAGATATAAGGTGAACCCGTGTAGATGTATTCACGATATACCTCATCGGAGAAGAGGTACAGGTCGTACTTCTTGACCAAATCACGAATCTGATTCATCTCGCGACGGGTATAAAGATAGCCCGTCGGGTTGTTGGGGTTACAAATCATAATGGCCCGTGTACGGTCGTTGATCAGTTCCTCGAACTTCTCTACCTTTGGTAGTGAGAAACCTTCGTCAATGGTGGTGGCAATGGTGCGGATTTTTGCACCGGCAGAAATGGCGAACGCCATATAGTTGGCGTAGGCAGGCTCAGGTACAATAATCTCGTCACCAGGATTCAGACACGAGAGGAAGGCAAAGAGCACCGCCTCAGAACCACCAGAGGTGATAATGATATCGTCGGCAGAAACATTAATATTATATTTCGCGTAATAACCCACTAACTTCTCGCGATAACTGAGATAGCCTTGCGAGGGTGAATACTCCAGGATGTTGCGGTCAATCTGCTTGAGTGCATCGAGCGCAACCTGAGGTGTGGGCAGGTCTGGCTGTCCAATGTTAAGGTGATACACCTTGGTTCCGCGTTTTTTTGCGGCTGCTGCAAGAGGGGCGAGCTTTCTTATTGGCGACTCGGGCATCTCCAGTCCGCGTACTGATATTTCTGGCATTGTATGTGTAATTTACGTAAATCGACTGCAAAGATACAAATAAGTGCGAAAAATACAAAATATTTTTTGCGATTTTCGGATTTTATGTGTACTTTTGCGCATCAAAACAATAGAACGGTATGAATTACGAAGAACTTTTAATAGCCAAAGCAGGTGGTAAGCTGAATCAGTCGAAGATGCCCATTGGCGAGTTTTTCCGTGCCAAGATGGGTAGTAAATACCAGTCGACGGTCGAGATTTACCAATCGTTGATGGCCAACATTACATTTTGCGAAGGACTGAAACGTGAATGTGAGGAGAACATCACGATTGGTGATAAGCACCAATTGCATTTCACACCTGTTATGCAGGATGACGAGATTGTCAGGCTGGCTATTTCGGAGCCAGGCCAATATATGTCGTTTGCCGAGATGCTGAGCGAGACACCTGCTGTCGTGGCTCAGCGCGACTTCTTTATCACCGTACTCGAAGGACTGGTAAGTATTACCGCACTATTACATAAAAAAGGTATTCGCCATGTGTGCTATTCACTGCAAACGGTATTTGCCCGCAAAGGCGACTTTTCTCCAATGTTGCTTTCGCACGGTTCATACTATCTTTCGATGGAAGATCTGGAAAATTTCTATGGCAATGATGCACAATTTGTGGCACCTGAGGTGTTGCAACACGGTTCCATTGATGACCGTTGCGATGTCTATTCTATAGGCAAGTTCATGCAGGCACTTGGTAATGTGTCAGATATGCCAATAGAGTTTCGTAGAGCGATGAAAAAGGCCACCAGCGAATCGCCTGAGGATCGCTACAATTCGCCAGAAGAACTGTTGGATGCTGTACGTAGCCAGCATCATATTATCAGGTCAGCTGTTGTCGTGGGTATTTCGTGTGTGATTGCATTGGTTTGCGTAGGCCTTTATTTTGATATGTTCCCAGAGACAAATCCTGTAGAGTTCGTTAAACCTGTTCCCCGCCAACCGACAGACGACCTTTTAGATGACGGTTTTGACCCCTCTGAACTGGGTGTTACCAATAGTGGCGATTCACTAATATATGATGAGGCGTCAGAACGTGACTATTTGGCAAAAGCCGAAGAGATATTCCGTAAGAAATATACGGAGGAGGCAGAGCGCATACTCTCGAAAATATATAATAAAGAATATATGAGTAATGCGGAAAAGAAGTTTACGTCAGAGAGTCAGTCGACCATCGATGAACTGATGAAGAAACAGGCTGAGCTTGGTAGTAATGCCGGTTTGACACCTGAACGCTCACAACTAATAGCCACAGAAATTATAGACCGCATTACGGAACAAAAGAAAAAAGAGATGGGTGGAACGAATAGTCGGGCCATACAGAAATGAAAAGTGAAAAGTAATAATTATAATAAAAGCAATGAGATCAAGAACAGCAATTTGGTTTGAGTGCAAGATCGCCTACGAGAAAGTCATGGAGGACGGCTTGCAGAAGAAAGTTAAGGAAAATTATGTTGTAGATGCACTTTCATTCACGGAAGCTGAGAGTCGCATCATGGAAGAGATGTCGAGCTATATCAGTGGCGAGTTTACCATTGAGGATATTAAGATTGCCAGCTATAAGGAGATTTTCTTCTCTGAGGAGGAGATGGCTGACCGTTGGTATAAGGCCAAACTACAGTTTATCACCATTGATGAGAAGACGGAGAAGGAGAAACGTTCGAATGTGAATTATTTGGTGCAGGCCGGTACGCTAAAGGGAGCTGTCAACAATATCGAGAGTGTAATGGGAACCACGATGATTGACTATGTGATAGCTTCTGTTGCCGAAACGACACTGATGGACGTATTTGAATACGGTAAACAGTTGCCCCAGAACGATAAGCCCGAATTCGAGGGATGATGTACGACGTCAAAGGAAATCTGAAAGAGGTGCTTGCTAATTTGCCACAAGGTGTACGCTTGGTGGCTATTAGCAAGTATCACCCTAACGAGTATATTGAGGCTGCCTATGAAGAAGGTCAGCGCATCTTTGGCGAGAGCCATGAACAGGAGTTGCGCCAGAAGCATGAGGCCTTGCCAAAGGATATCCGTTGGCACTTTATCGGACATCTGCAGACCAATAAAGTGAAGTATATCGCCCCGTACGTTACGATGATTGAGGCGGTGGACTCGTTGAAGTTGTTACAGGAGATAGAGAAGCAGGCTGCCAAGAACAATCGTGTTATTGATGTTTTGTTGGAACTGCACATAGCAGAAGAAGAGACAAAATACGGACTGAGTGACCACGCATTGTATGAGTTGTTGGATGGTGGGGAATGGCGTGAGATGGTGCATGTGCGTATCTGCGGACTGATGATGATGGCTTCGTATGTGGACGATGAGCAACAGATTCGTTCAGAATTTCGCCACGCCAAGAAGCTCTTCGATGATGTTAAAGTACGCTATTTTGCCGATGCTGAATATTTCTGCGAGCGTTCGTGGGGTATGAGCCACGACTATCTGATAGCCGTAGAGGAGGGTAGTACGATGGTTCGTATTGGTACGACTATTTTCGGTCCAAGAGTTTATTAAGCAGATATTGTCCACGTTTCATGTTGCCCCAATGGATGGCATGGACAGGACAGTGATGATAACAAGCCAGACAATTTGTACACCGCTCGTTGTGAAGCCACACGGGCGGTGTTCCTTTGATATCGTCGACAGGACAGAGCTTTTGGCAGAGCCCGCATTGTAAACAGGTCTGTTCGTCAACCCAGAATTTCTCGTCGGTAATCAGGTGTTTATTATAATACCCCCCAATGATGTAGGTGTAGGTAAACGGAATGGCGCCTTTGACTAGTTCTTCTATATCATGTTGACGTTCTGTTATAATTTGGCAGATATGTATCATACGCTGGCGGGCAGCCTCTACTTTCTGGCGGGCTTTTTCGTCAGTATCAAGATGGAGGAATGAGAAACAAACGTTTGATTCAGGCATCACAATGGCAAAACGTGCATCTGTATGGAGACCTTTCTGTCGTAGTTCCTTCTCAAAGATACGCATCGCATAGCCCATGTTATCGCCACATGTAGTCAAGGCATAGCAGTAGCTGACGTGTTCGAAGGTCGCCCTACGTATGAATTCACGAACGATGTGTGGTGGTTGCCAACCATGTGTGGGGAAGCAGAATCCGAGGCGTTCACCATCCTTCAGCCTGTAACTCTCAGTTTTGCCGAGCTCATCAGGTATAAATCGTAACTCCTCGCCAGTCGCTTCAGCTAACAGTTGGGCTGCCCAACGCGTATTACCAGTTCCTGTGAAATAGAAAATCATAGTCGTACTACTTGTTTTACGCCCTTTACGGTACGTAGTTTCTTGATGAGCGACTCCATACGATTCGTATCGTCGAGCATAATAGTCAGGTTGCCGCTAAACAATCCGTCGTGCGAGTCGATATTAATGCTTCGAAGAACGAGTTTCTCTTCACGCGAGATGATACTGGTCAAATTGTTGACGATGCCGATATCATCATTGCCAATGACACGTAACGTAATTTCATATTGCGAAGAACCTTTGCCACTCCATTTGGCCTTTACAATACGATAACCAAAGCGTTTCTTTAATTCTGGAGCGTTGGGACAATCTTCGCGATGGATCTTGATACCGCCATTCACTGTCACAAAACCGAAAACCTTATCGCCATAGATAGGCTGGCAGCAGCGTGCCAACTGATAGTCGACACCTTTTAGATTGCGGTCAATGACCAGTACGTCTTCATCGATATGTTCCTTTGGCAATCGCGACTCATCCAACACAAAGTTGGCAGCACTCTCAGCCAGGTTGTTACCAGTAGTAGGTCCGTCGCCTTGTTGTATTTCTATGTAGCGGTCGATGACCGTGTTGACATCCAGTTCGCCTGAAGCTATCTGCCGATAGAAGTCACTAACTTCTTTGAAGCCCATCTTCTTGATGAGGTGTTGCATGGTGGGCTCGTCCAATTCCAGTTTCTTGTTCTTGAACTTGCGTTCTAGCATCTCCTTGGCAAAGAGACCTTCTTTCACTTGTGTTTCTTTCAGTGCCAGACGAATCTTCGATTTGGCACGCGATGTCTTCACAACGGTCATCCACTCCTGTCGTGGCTTCTGGCTTGATGACGTCATGATTTCCACTTGGTCACCACTCTGTAGCTGATGACGGATGGTTACTACTTTATTATTAATACGCGCGCCCACGCATGCATTTCCTATTTTTGAATGGATGTGGTAGGCAAAATCGAGAACAGTGGCACCTTTGGGGAATTTAAACAAGTCGCCCTTAGGTGTGAAGACGAACACCTCGTCCTCGTAAAGGTCCATCTTGAACTGGTCCATAGCATCCAGCCCGTCACTTGTCTCCAGCATCGAACGGATGTTGGTAAGCCACTCGTCCAATCCAGACTCACTCTTTACACCTTTATAGCGCCAGTGGGCGGCAACACCTCGTTCGGCAATTTCGTCCATACGTTCGGTTCGAATCTGTACCTCTACCCATTTTTTCTCAGGTCCCAGAACTGTGATGTGCAGACTCTCGTAACCATTCGACTTTGGGACACTGAGCCAGTCACGCAGACGCTTGGGATTAGGTTGGTACATCGAGGTAACAATGGCGAATGCCTGCCAACATTGCATTTTCTCTTTTTCTATCGGCGTGTCGATGATGATGCGAATGGCAAACAGGTCGTAGACACCTTCGAAAGGACACTTCTGTTTCTTCATCTTCTGCCAGATGGAGTGAATGCTCTTTGTACGTCCCTTGATATGGAACTGTAACCCAGCCTCAGTCAGTCGCTCAGATATAGGTTTGATGAACTGTTCAATATAGGCATCGCGGCTTTTCTTTGTTTCACTTAGTTTCTCTTTGATATGATAGTAAGCGTCGTGTTCCAGATATTTTAACGACAGATCTTCCAACTCGCTCTTTAGTTTATAAAGTCCGAGCTTATGGGCTAGAGGCGCATAGAGATAGGCTGCTTCTTCCGACACTTCACGTTTTGCATCAAGCTGTTTCGTGTCGCGGATTTGTCGCATCAGATTTACACGGTCGGCAATCATGATTAGAATGACACGCATGTCCTCTGCAAACGACAACAGCAGATTGCGGAAATTCTCGGTCTCGACAACAGGATTCTTCTGATACAATTCCTGGATGCGTTGTAGACCATGCAATATGCGAGCTACCGATTCGCCATACTGTTGGTGGACTTCCTCAATACTCAGAAAACCCTGTTCGATGCTAGGGCGTAACAATACTGCCAACACACCATCACGACGCAGCCCAATCTCGTCAACGATCAGTTGGGCAGTCTGAAAAGCCAATAGGATAGGGTTCAGTCCAAAAATGTTCCGGCTAACCTGGCATTGCTCTATTGTAGATAATAGGTATTTGCGCATGCGTGATTCGTCATCAGGTAACAGTGTCGATGCTATCTGTTCACGGATGTGCTGATAGAGCATTAATGCTTGTTCTTTCTCTGTTGAGGAAAATTCTAATCTCTCCGTCATGAATGTTTTTGTTTCCTGTTTTTAACGTACAAAGATACATATTTGTGGTGAAATGAGCAAGAAAATGGACCAGAAAGTGTAATTATTCACTTTTTTCGAAAAAAAACAGGAAAAAGTTTGGTGGGTTTCGAAAAAAGCATTACCTTTGCACCCGCAATCAAGAGAGATGCACCTCCCAAAGAGGTTTTAATGCGGAAATAGCTCAGTTGGTAGAGCACAACCTTGCCAAGGTTGGGGTCGCGGGTCCGAGTCCCGTTTTCCGCTCAACATGTTGAACAAAAAAGAGCATTAGCGATGGTTGCTAATGGTTAATGCCCAGGTGGCGGAATTGGTAGACGCGCACGTTTCAGGTGCGTGTGCCGCGAGGCGTGCAGGTTCGAGTCCTGTTCTGGGCACTCTTTTTTATTCACACGTTAAATCGTGTTGGAGAGGTGGCGGAATTGGTAGACGCGCTACTTTGAGGGGGTAGTGTCAATTGCGACGTGGGAGTTCGAGTCTCCTCCTCTTCACATATTGATTTCGAACTTTTTTGAAATGCGGAAATAGCTCAGTTGGTAGAGCACAACCTTGCCAAGGTTGGGGTCGCGGGTCCGAGTCCCGTTTTCCGCTCTTTTTTATACAACAGGAAAACAATCTAATTCGATGAATTTATACTTACGTTATTTTGACAGGGAAATACTTGTCAACACAGTAGATGAAGCTATTGCATTCTTGTCTGATATTGACGAGATAGGTATGAATCATATGCTTGAGGCAGACATACGTGACTATGTGGCCAGTGATGTGGCATATCCTAAAAGATATAAAATACGTCCGCGCGTATACTTTATTATTATAAAAACGGAAGCTGCTACTATGCAGGACTTTAAGGAAAAGCGTGCTGTACGCTCTGAAGTCGCTCCAAAAGCTGCAGCTCCAGCAGTTCTTCGTCTTAATGAAGAACGCTATGGTTGGTATGAAGGTACTTTGGATTTCAAGCGAGTCACGTTGATGCCAGGTACAGGTAAGTTCCAATATCGCGATACACATTTTGTGGCATGTTGCAAAGCCTATTCAGGCCAAGACTGTTATAACCGTATTGTTGACCATCTGAGTCAGCGTGTCGATAGTCGTAGTCAGTTCCCTTCTTCTAAAGGAAAAAACTTCAAGTTTATATATCTTGGTGATTGCAAACAGTTGGAGGTGTAGTCTATGAACAAGGTTATGTTGATAGGAAATGTTGGTGCTGATCCTGAGATACGTTATGTTGACAAGGATGTTGCTGTAGCTCGTTTGCGATTGGCTACAACTGAACGTGGCTATACGCTTCAGAATGGCACTCAGGTTCCTGATCGTACTGATTGGCATACAGTCCTATTGTGGCGCAAACTGGCTGAAATTTGTGAGAAGTTTGTTCATAAGGGCGATAAACTATATATCGAAGGTCGTATTCGCTATACGACATATGATGATAAGCAAGGGCAGCGGCGCTATGCCACTGAGATATGGGCAGATAATATGGAAATGCTGACTCCTAAAGTTGCCGAGCCTATTCCTACTGAATAATGCCTTATGGACATAGACTATTTTCAACAGTTATTTTCTGAGGTAACCCTAATGACACCAACACTTGGTGCCACTTTGGCTGGTGTGTTGGCATGTCTTTTGTTGTTTGTCTCTGGTTATGCTTCAGGTTCTGAAATAGCCTTTTTTTCTTTGTCGCCATCTGACTTAAGTGAACTCGATGAGGAGAAGCATGAGGCTGATATTCAGATAAAGATATTACGAGAGGATTCTGAACGCACGTTGGCTACCATCTTGATTACCAACAATCTTGTCAATGTTACCATCATCATGTTGTGTAACTATTTCATAGCACATGTTGTTGACTTTGGTGGTGCCTATTGGCTTCAGTTCCTTTGTATTACAGTATTGCTTACCTTCCTGCTGTTATTGTTTGGTGAGATTATGCCCAAAATATATACAGCAAAGGATCCTCTTCAGTTTTGTCGTAAGGCGGTTGGTGGTATCATGTTTTGCCGTCGACTGTTCTGGCCTATTGCAAATATCCTGTTGCGGACGGGTATGTTGGCTGAGAAGGTGGTTCAAAAAGAGAATCATGTGTTAAGTGTTGACGATCTTGAACAGGCTTTGGAATTAACGGATAAGGAAGATATCAAGGAAGAACAGCGCATGCTCGAAGGTATTGTCCGTTTTGGCGACGAAACAGCCAAAGAGATTATGACCTCTCGTCAGGATGTTGTAGATCTTGACTTCAAGGTTCCTTTCCCTGAGGTAATCAAGTGTATTGTAGAGAACAATTACTCGCGTATTCCTGTCTATCAGGAAAATAGTGATAACATTCGCGGCATCTTGTATATCAAGGATTTGTTGCCTCACCTGAACAAGGGGGACAACTTCCGTTGGCAGTCATTGATTCGCCCGCCATATTTTGTTCCTGAGACTAAAAAGATTGACGACCTGCTGCGTGAATTCCAAGAGAACAAAGTCCATATTGCCATTGTTGTCGACGAGTTTGGAGGCACTAGTGGTATCGTGACGCTTGAGGATATTCTTGAAGAAATCGTTGGCGAGATTAATGACGAATATGATGAGGATGAGAAGAATTATGTCCGTATCAATTCCAATACTTTTATCTTTGAAGGAAAGACGCTGCTGAGTGACTTTTATAAGATTCTAAACCTCGATGATACAATCTTTGAGGATGTGGAGGGCGATGCAGACACACTGGCAGGTCTGATGTTAGAGTTGAAGGGTGACTTCCCCAAATTGCACGAGAAGATAGACTTCAAGAACTTTACCTTCGAAATCGTCGAGATAGAGGAACGTCGCATAGCCAAGGTCAAGGTCGTCGTTCATGAAGCGCAGGAGTAAACATGAAATAGAAATAGAGACATAAACAAGAAATAGAAACATAAAAAAGAGGTTCATTTGTGAAGTGAACCTCTTTTTTGTCTTAAGTCGTTTGCTTATTCTATAACCACGAGAGCATCGTCTTCCATGACACTCTGGCCAGGCTTTACGCAAATGGCAGTTACCTTACCATCCTTTTCAGCTTCAATGTTGTTAGCCATCTTCATGGCTTCCAGCACCAGCAGTGTGTCGCCTGCTTTTACCTCGTCGCCGACGGCCACCTCAATAGAGGTAATGACACCGGGCAGAGGAGCCTTAACGGCATTATTGGTGTTGACATTTGCATTAGCCTCACCGGAATCACTTGACTCGTTAGCCTGAGCTGCTGCAGGACGAACTACAACTTTCTTCTCGGGTTCAGCCTCTGGTTCCCATGCCACTTTATATTCCTCACCATTCACGGTGATAGTGGCTTCGTTCTCTACAATCTCACCAATGGCAACTTCATACTCATTACCGTTGATGGTGTATTTATATTCTTTCTTCATAATTGTTCACTTTTCACTTTTCCTTTATCAGGGGTGTTCTGTCATCGTCAGAGCATAACCGTTCCACTGAGTCTGTTTCTCGGCAATCGTGATGATGCCAGGCTCCTTGTCGTGGACGTTATTGCCCTTGAACTCGTATAGTGCCATCGCAATGGCTGCATAAACTTCGTTCTTCATAAATATTGAATATAGATAATGAGAGAATCTCATTTTACATTGGTATGTTACCATGCTTCTTGGCGGGCAGAGCATCGCGTTTAGTAGCGAGCTGGGCCAATGCACGACAGATGCGGAAACGCGTGTTGCGAGGTTCAATCACATCGTCGATGTAGCCATACTTGGCAGCCTGATAAGGATTAGCAAAGAGTTCGTTGTATTCCTCTTCCTTCTCAGCGATGAATGCCTTCACATCCTCACCAGCTTCCTTCTTTGCCTTAGCTTCTTTAGCATAGAGCACTGCGGCAGCACCTGATGCACCCATGACGGCAATCTCAGCTGAAGGCCATGCATAGTTCAGGTCGGTATGCAGTTGCTTAGAACCCATTACGATGTGTGAACCACCGTATGACTTACGCAGGGTAACGGTAATCTTGGGTACAGTAGCCTCGCCGTAAGCGTACAGCAACTGAGCACCATGCAGGATGACAGCGTTATACTCCTGACCAGTACCAGGCAAGAATCCAGGAACGTCAACGAGTGATACGATGGGAATATTGAAAGCGTCGCAGAAACGAACGAAACGAGCACCCTTACGGCTGGCATTTACGTCAAGCACACCAGCATAGCAAGAAGGCTGGTTGGCTACGATACCTACGCTTTGACCGTTGAAGCGGGCGAAACCTACGATGATGTTCTTGGCGAATTTAGGCTGTACCTCGAAGAACTCGTGATCGTCAGTAATAGCCATGATGACCTTGTACATGTCGTATGCCTCGTTGGGGTTCTCAGGAATAATCTCGTTCAGTGAGTCCTCCAGACGGTCGATAGGGTCGTCGCACTTCTTGCGGGGAGCCAACTCCATATTATTAGAAGGTATATAGCTCAGCAGCGTCTTCAGCATCTCGACAGCCTCTTCTTCAGTCTTAGCAGTGAAGTGGGTCACACCAGACTTCGAAGCGTGTACCGAAGCACCACCCAGATGCTCCTGGTCGATGTCCTCGCCAGTCACGGTCTTTACCACCTTCGGACCAGTCAGGAACATGTACGATGTGCCTTCCATCATCAGGGTAAAGTCGGTAAGGGCAGGGGAGTATACGGCACCACCGGCGCAAGGACCAAAGATACCACTGATCTGAGGAATCACACCTGATGCCAGAATGTTACGCTCGAAAATCTCAGCATAACCGGCCAGCGCGTTGATACCTTCCTGGATACGTGCACCACCCGAGTCGTTGATGCCAATGACAGGCGCACCCATCTTCATGGCCATATCCATGACCTTGCAAATCTTCTGACTCATAGTCTCAGACAGCGAACCAGCATGAACAGTAAAGTCCTGTGCGAAGATGAATACCAGACGACCGTCGATGGTACCAGAACCGGCTACCACACCGTCGCCAAGGAACTGCTTCTTCTCCATGCCGAAGTTATGGCAGCGGTGTTCCTTGAACATATCGTACTCCTCGAACGAACCCTTGTCGAGCAACATCTCGACACGCTCACGAGCCGTGTATTTACCTTTGTCGTGCTGTTTCTGTATGGCTTTCTCGCCACCACCGAGACGGGCTTGTTCACGCTTCTCGATGAGCTGTTTAATCTTTTCTAATTGCTTACTCATTGTTTAAATTATCAATTATCAATTGTCAATTATCAATTATTTACTCTGGGTGCTCGCACAATTCTGTCAGAATGCCACATGTAGATTTTGGATGCAGGAAAGCAATGTTCAGGCCCTCGGCACCCTTGCGAGGCTTCTCGTCAATCAGGCGAACGCCCTTTTCGCTTACCTCTGCCAGTGCATTGGCAACACCATCCTCTATGCAGAATGCCACGTGGTGTACGCCCTTGTTGCCCTTATCGAGCCATTTCTGGATAGTGCTCTCGGGTGATGTCGGCTCCAGCAGTTCCAGCTTTACCTCACCACACTTCAGGAAGGCAGTCTTTACCTTCTGATCTTCTACCACCTCAGTTGCATAACACTCCAAGCCCAACACGTCTGTGAAGAACGGCAGGCTCTCTTCAATGCTCTGGACGGCGATGCCCAGATGCTCAATGTGAGAAATCTTCATACCTTATTTATTAATTAAATACTAATTGTCTGCAAAGGTACGACTTTATTTTCATTCTCACAACAAAAACTACAAATAAATTTGGCATTTTACTCACTTCTTTGTACCTTTGCCGACCAAAAGGAACAGAGATATGTGTATGACTAAATATTTTAAGGTTGCGGACGTCGTTTTTGCTGTCACCGCTTTTGATGACGATTTCGGATTGATGAAGAATTATGAGCCGTTTGTCTTTGATAACGACAAACGGGAATCTGCAGTTTTTAATCTCACAGTCAGTGAAGGCGACACCATGGCCTATACGGAAGAAATGCGGCAGGACGACGAGGGGCAGGTCATTGTCTGTGGCAAGACTGCAGACGGCAGCCCCGTGTTCGAGTTTATCTGGGCCAACGAGACGGCGGGCTGGCTGCAGTATCCGCACGACTACCGTCAGGCATCGCTGACAGTGACCGGTAGCTACCGCAAGCTGGCCATCGACAATGCACTGATGATACTCTTTGCGCTTTCCACGGCCAGTCATGGTGTTGCCCTGTTCCACTCGTCTACAGTGTCATACGCCAATAAGGCCTACATGTTCTTGGGCGTCAGCGGCACGGGAAAGAGCACGCACTCCAGTCTGTGGCTGAAACATATCAAAGGTACGGAACTGCTGAATGACGACAATCCTGTGGTTAGGGTCTTTGATGACGGTCATGTTACCGTTTACGGCTCGCCTTGGAGTGGCAAGACGCCCTGTTATCGTAATTTGAGCTATCCGTTGGGGGGCATTGTGCTGCTGAGCCAGGCACCCTACAACAGGATACACCGCTTGTCGGGCATCCAGGCCTATGTTGCCCTGGTGCCCAGCATCAGCGGCAAGCGTTGGGACAAGCAGATAGCTGACGGACTGCACCAGACTGAAGATGCGCTGGCCAAGACCGTGCCCACTTGGCATTTGGAGTGTTTGCCCGATGAAGCAGCTGCCCAGTTGTGTTGTAAAACTATTAGCGGTGAATCATGATGATTACTGACAAGCTGATTATTGAGGAGGCGAGCCGATTGGCGAACGAAGGTGTCTGCGTCACGCTGCCCGTCAACGGCCAGAGCATGCTGCCTTTTATTATAGGCGGCAAGGAGAGTGTCATTCTGCAGAAGCCCGAAGCGCTCGAGGTGGGACATGTGGTGCTGGCATGGGTTGACGGTACCCATTATGTGGTGCATCGCATCACGCAGATTGACGGCGAGGCTGTCACGCTGATGGGCGACGGCAATTTGGTGGGCGTGGAACACTGCCTGCTGAGCGACGTCCGCGCTTTGGCGACGCACGTAGTCGATGCAAAGGGACACCGGCATTATTTGTATACAAAGTGGCGGATGCGTGGCGTTCGGATTTGGAACGCGCTGCATCCACTCAGAAGATATATATTAGGCGTTTACAGAAGAATAAAACGGTAAATAATAAGTAGAATATGAAAATCAAGAAAGGTTTTGTGCTGCGCCAGGTATGCGGCGAGAATGTAGTAGTAGGCGAGGGTCTTGATGCCATTAACTTCGGCAAGTTGCTGTCACTGAACGAGACGGCTGCATGGCTATGGCAGCAGGCTGTCGAGATGGGCGACTTTACCGTCGACAGCCTCGTGGCCAAGTTATTGGAGGAGTACGAGGTGACAGAGGACATGGCCCGTCGTGACGTGTCGAACATCGTCAATGAATGGCTGAAAGTCGAGGTCGTGGAATAACATGAAGTGATAGTTGAAGTTGTAGAATAACATGAAGTACGTCTGGTGGCTATGGCAACAGTCGCGCGGCATTCGCTGGAATTCGGCGGTGCGCATCGTGGCAGGTATTGTGCAGGTTGGTCTCGGTCTGCTGATGATATGGCTCAGTCGCCGTTTCATCGACGAGACGATACGCACGGGTACTGCCGACGATATCATCCACATGATTGTGCTGCTTGTCATTACGGTGACCAGTGGTGTGCTGTTGCGCCAGCTGGGCTACTGGCTGACCACGACAGCCAACATCCGTCAGGTCAATGCCATGCGTTTGCGCATTTTCGGTTGCCTGTTCCGCCGCCAGCTTTATACTGAAGAGGAACTGCATTCGGGCGATGTCACGTCGCGCATGTCGAAGGATATCGAGACGGTCAGCACTATCACTACCGACACGCTGCCCCAGATGGCCATCACCATGATTCAGCTGAGCGGTGCGTTCCTGCTGATGCGCTGGTTTGACGAGCGGCTGGCCTGGGCGCTGCTGTTGCTGACGCCGATGGCCTTGGTGTTCGGCAAGCTCATTGCCCGCAAGCTGCGCCAGATGACGCTGGACATCCGTCAGGACGAGAGCCGCATACAGATGCAGGTGCAGGAGGGCATGGAGTATAATGCCGTGCTGCGCTCGCTGGGTTCCGAGCAGTGGGTCACCGACCGGCTCGACTCCATGCAGCAGCGTCTGCGCGGCAACGTCATGCGGCGCCTGCGCTTTACGGTCATCACGCGCATCATCATGGGTTGCGTCTTCAGTCTGGGCTACCTGCTGGCCTTTGTGTGGGGCGGTATCGGACTGCGCAACGGCACCATCTCGTTCGGCGTCATGACGTCGTTCCTGCAACTGGTTGGCATGATTCAGCATCCTATTCTGCAATTGCTGAATATGGTGCCGAGTGTTATCCACTGCACGGCCAGTATTGACCGACTGAAGGAACTGGAGACCACCGACGGATCGGCGCAGGCAGAACCGGCGACCACAACCGGCGCCGGACCGATACGCTTCCGCGACGTGTCGTTCCGCTATGCTAAGGGCGACCGCATGGTGTTGGAACACTTTTCGCACGACTTCAAGCCCGGGTCGAAGACGGCCATCATGGGCGAGACGGGCATCGGCAAGACGACGCTGTTCCGACTGCTGCTGGGCTTCATTGAACCTACCAGTGGACGGGTGGACCGGAACGCCGCGTTCTGTTTCGTGCCACAGGGCAACACGCTGATGAGTGGCACCATCCGCTATAATCTGCAACTGGCCAAACCCGAAGCCACCGACCAGGAGCTATTGGACGTGCTGCATACCGCCTGTGCCGACTTTGTGAACGAACTGCCTGCAGGTCTCGACACGGAGCTGGGCGAGCGCGGCAGCGGACTGAGCGAGGGTCAGTCGCAGCGTATCGCCATTGCCCGCGGACTGTTGCGTCCGGGCACCATTCTGCTACTGGATGAAATAAGTAGCGCGCTCGATGAGACCACCGAGCGCGAACTTTTCGAGCGTCTGTTTACGATGTATCCAGACCGTACTTTCCTGTTGATTACGCATCGCACGCTCGTTGCCGAATTGTGCGATGATGTGATTCGACTTTAAGAATGCTTAATGCTTAATTCTTCACTCTTAACTCTTACTATTCACTCTTGAACAAGTCCTTGATGCCGCCGATGCTACCCATCAGGTTCGTAGCTTCGTAGGGCAGATAGACGGTCTTGGTCTTGTCGCCCTGGGCCAGTTCCTGCATCATCTGGATGTACTTCTGAGCCAGCAGATAGTTGGCGGGGTTGGTGCTCTTGCCCACGGCTTCGGTAATCAGTTCGATGGCCTTGGCCTCGGCTTCAGCCTTACGGATGCGGGCCTGGGCCTCACCTTCGGCGTGCAGGATGGCCTGCTGCTTCTGGGCGTCGGCACGGTTGATGATGGCGGTCTTCTCACCCTCTGAAGCCAGGATTTCGGCAGCCTTCTCACCCTCTGAGGTCAGAATCTGTGCACGCTTGTTACGCTCGGCCTGCATCTGCTTCTCCATGGCGTTCAGCACAGTTGCGGGGGGAATGATGTCCTGCAGTTCTACGCGGTTCACCTTGACGCCCCACTTGTCGGTAGCGTCGTCCAGCACGGCGCGCAGCTTGGTGTTGATGGTGTCGCGCGAGGTCAGCGTCTCGTCCAGTTCCATTTCGCCGATGATGTTACGCAGCGTGGTCTGCGTCAGTTTCTCGATGGCGTTGGGCAGGTTCGAAATCTCGTAGACGGCCTTGAACGGATCGACAATCTGGAAGTAGAGCAGTGCGTTGATTTCCATTTGGATGTTGTCCTTGGTAATCACGTTCTGCGACGGGAAGTCATAGACCTGTTCGCGCAGGTCGATGCTGTTCGAGTAGGCGTAGCGGCCGCGAGACAGCACGACGATGTCCTTGGCGCGGTCGATGAAGGGGATGATGAGGTTGATGCCGGGATTCAGCGTGGCGTAGTAGCGGCCCAGACGCTCAACAATCTTGGTTTCCGACTGAGGGATAATCACGAGTGCCTTTTTGGCGATGATGACCACCAGAACGACGATGGCAATCAGTACATAAGTCATAATGTCCATAATATAATAATGTTTAATGTTTAATGCTTAATTCTTCACTCTTCACTCTTCACTACCGTGACGATGGTGCTCTGGCGGTCGACGACGCGGACAGTAGTGCCTGCGGCGATGTCGTCGCCCGTGCTGACGGCCTTCCACTGGTCGCCGTCTATCTGTACGTAGCCGTTGCCGCCCTTGACGATGGCCTCTGTTACGCGCCCCGTGCGACCTATCAGTGCATCGGCATTCGTCGCACGGTTTGGCTCGTTCTTATGCAGCCAGCGCAGGGCTACCGGACGGACGAAGACGACGCTGAGCAGCGAGAAGACGGCAAAGACGAGTATCTGCCAGTAGATGCTCAGCCCGAGGACTGCCGAGATCAGGGCGAACACGGCGCCGATGGAGAAGCAGATGATGAAGAAGTCGCCCGACGAAAGTTCCAGAATCAGGCAGACCACGGCGATGACGGCCCATACCTGCCACATGTTTTGAAGAAAATACTCTATCATAACAATTACATTTTTTGGTTATCTTGTGCAAAGATACGAAATAATTTTGTACCTTTGCACGAAAATTTAAAAAAACTATCGTAAAAATGGGAAAGATTATACTGACTGGCGACCGTCCTACGGGCAAACTGCACCTGGGACACTACGTAGGTTCGCTGCGTCGCCGCGTAGAACTGCAGAACGCCGGCGACTTTGACAAGATGTTTGTGTTCATGGCCGACGTGCAGGCGCTGACGGACAATGCCGACAATCCTGAGAAGATTCGCCAGAACATTGTCGAGGTGGCGCTGGACTACCTCTCGGCCGGACTGGACCCCGAGAAGTGCACGCTGTTCATACAGAGCCAGATCATTGAGTTGGCCGAGCTGACCACCTACCTGATGAACCTTATCACCGTCAGCCGCGTACAGCGCAACCCGACCGTGAAGACCGAAATCAAGATGCGCAACTTCGAGGCCAACATCCCGTTAGGCTTCTTCTGCTACCCCGTCAGCCAGGCTGCCGACATCACCCTGTTCAAGGCCACCACCGTGCCCGCCGGCGAGGACCAGGAGCCCATGCTCGAAGTGACGCGCGAACTGGTGAACCGGTTCAACCACACCTACGGCCCCGTGCTGGTCGAGCCCTACATCATGCTGCCCGAGAACGCCACCGCCCGCCGACTGCCCGGCACGGACGGCAAGGAGAAGATGTCGAAGTCGCTGGGCAACTGCATCTACCTCTCGGACGACGCTGACACCGTATGGCAGAAAGTGCGTTCCATGTACACCGACCCCCAGCACATCAACCTGAACGACCCGGGCCACGTCGAGGGCAACGCCGTGTTCACCTATCTCGACGCCTTCTCGCGCCCTGAGCACTTTGCCAACTACTGGCCCGAATACCAGTCGCTGGACGAGCTGAAGGACCACTACCGCCGTGGCGGACTGGGCGACATGAAGTGCAAGAAGTTCCTGAACCAGATACTGAACGAGTTCCTCGAACCCATGCGCCAGCGCCGTCACGAGTTCGAGCAGGACATTCCCGAAATCTATAATATATTAAGGAAGGGCACCGAGCGCGCCCGCGAGACTGCCGCCCAGACCATGGACGAGGTGCGCCGCGCCATGCGCATCAACTACTTCGACGACGCAGAGCTGATTCAGTCACAGGCCGAACGCTTTCGCGCGAAGTAAAGACGAATAATTCAAGTTTTACAAATTAAGGGAGTTAAAAAAGTTAACTCCCTTAATTAATCAGTTCTCGTTAGGCTCGTCGTCACCGCCACTATCCGGCACGAAGTTGAAACGGTCGCTGGCAAACTCTTGTTGCCAACTCTTCCTGCAGCCCCATACATGTCTTTCGTCATTTCTGCCATAATCCCTATTCTATTTAGTTGATGTTATACTACAATTTATTTCATGTTCTTCCCTATTATAACTCTACTATATCTCTAATAATACAACTAGAGATGAACTAGAGATGAACTAGAGATGAATTAGAGATGAACTAGAGATGAATTGGAGATATACCATTGTAAAAGATTAGAATTATTGTTGAAACTTCCAAATAAAACTTGAATAAACTATCTTTTCCTTCGTGTATCCCCCCAAAAAACCTCCCCGCACACCGCCGTGCAGGGAGGTCGTTATCTTACAAGTGGGGCTGTCCCCCGTATCATGCATCCACTAGTCTTAAAGATGCTTCATCCGTTCGTCGAGCGACATCCGTGCGTAGCGGCGCCAGCCTGCAGCGCCGTGGGGTTTGTCGTCCAGATAGTGCAGGTCGTACATGTTGGCGTAGGCCTCCATCTCGAACGGGTTCAGCCTGTAGCCCGCATTCTTCAGTCGGTGGCGGTAGCGGTTGGCCAGCAGCCAGTACCAGCCGTAGCGCAGGTAGAACAGCAGCCAGGAGTCGTGGCAGTCGCGAGCCTGATAGAGGTGTATCATCTCGTGGTTTTTAAAGGAACCGAAGTGCTGGTTAAACACCTCGGCTTCCTCGTCGGTATGCGTGATGATGTTTCCGAAGAAGGTCAGCCCGTCGTATCCCTTGCGAATCCAGCGTGGCTTGGCCACGGCGCGCATGTCGTTCTGGCGACTGGGGCGCGGGGCACGGAGCATCATCAGGAGAATGTTCATAGTAAATGAGAAATGAGGAATGAGGAATGAGAAATGACGGGCTTTGCATTTCTCATTCCTCATTTCTAATTTAAAGATTAAATCTTGTCCAGCGCCTGCCGGATGTCGGCCAGGATGTCGTCGCAGTCCTCGATGCCGACGCTGAGACGAATCAGGTCGGGAGCCACGCCTGCCTCGCGCAGCTGTTCGTCGCTGAGCTGGCGGTGGGTATGGCTGGCGGGGTGCAGCACGCAGGTGCGGGCATCGGCCACGTGGGTCACGATGGCTATCATGCGGAGCGAGTCCATGAACTGGATGGCGGTCTGGCGGTCGCCCTTCAGTCCGAAGGCAATGACGCCGCACGAGCCGTTGGGCAGGTACTTCTGAGCCAGTGCGTGGTTCTTGTCGCTGGGCAGTCCGCTATAATGCACCCATGCTACACGTTCGTCCTTCTCCAGAAATTCGGCCACACGCTGGGCATTCTCGCAATGGCGAGGTACGCGCAGATGGAGTGTCTCCAGTCCGAGGTTGAGCAGGAACGAGTTCTGGGGTGCAGGAATGGAGCCGAGGTCGCGCATCAATTGTGCTACGAGTTTGGTCATATATGCCATCTTGCCGAACGCTTTGGTGTAGGCCAGCCCGTGATATGACTCATCGGGTGTGGTGAGTCCAGGGAACTTATCGGCATGCGCATCCCAATCGAAGTTGCCGCTATCCACAACAACGCCACCAACCTGCGTAGCGTGACCGTCCATATACTTCGTTGTAGAGTGAGTGACAATGTCAGCGCCCCATTCGAAGGGACGACAGTTGATAGGTGTAGGGAAGGTGTTGTCGACGATGAGGGGCACGCCGTGCTTATGAGCAATGCGTGCAAACTTCTCGATGTCGAGAATCTGGCAGCCAGGATTCGAGATAGTCTCGCCAAACAGCGCCTTGGTGTTAGGACGGAAAGCCTTGTCGATTTCCTCCTCGCTGGCCTCCTGTGATACAAAGGTGCACTCAATGCCCAGCTTCTTCAGTGTGACGCCGAAGAGGTTGTAGGTACCACCGTAGATTTCGTTGGAAGTAACAAAATGGTCGCCAGCCTGACAGATATTGAAGAGAGCGTAGAAGTTGGCGGCCTGACCAGAGGAAGTCAGCATAGCACCTATGCCACCTTCAAGGGCTGCAATCTTCGAGGCCACAGCGTCGTTGGTCGGGTTGGCCAGACGTGTGTAGAAGTAGCCTTCCTTCTTCAAGTCGAAGAGGTCGGCCATTTCTTCTGTGTTGTCATACTTGAACGTGGTGCTCTGGATGATGGGGAGCACGCGCGATTCACCATTCTTGGGTTGCCAGCCTGCCTGTACGCAGAGCGTGGCGCGTTTCATTTTCTGTGTCATTGTTGATATTTTGATATGAAGTCGTCTTCAGAGATAATGGGAATGCCCAACT
>JAEEGJ010005517.1_pt1 | contig 39634 bp, 34 predicted proteins | sample 8958761 | NCBI WGS metagenome assembly JAEEGJ01 (sample SAMN16246546, study PRJNA631951) | gut metagenome | biome: gut microbiome; feature: rumen; material: RS-attached | host: Bos | place: Iran: Karaj | collected 2018-10 | reverse complement strand
GGCAGGCATCCGTGGACAGGCCCGGCTGGTGGAGCTCGGCCGGCGCCTCCTCCGCCAGCTGCACCGTCACGGCCAAGGCCTCCTACAACGGTATCCTCTACCGCTGCCGGGTGAAGAACAGCTACGGTACTGTGTATTCCGAAAGCGCAAAGCTGACGGTCAACTGAGGAGCAGAGGGACAAACCAAACACAGAAAACCGGGGTGCGGTGCAGGAAAATGCACCGCACCCCGCGCTTTTTGCTCCAGGGGGGCGGATCCTCGAAAAACTCCGGGCCCACAGCCGTTTCCGGGCTTCCTTCCCGGGTGAAAATGGTATATAATACGTTATCTGAAGGAGAGGGGGGACCGGTTTGGCGGGGTTTTCGGAGATCCGGCAGATGACTGCCTGCTTCACCGGTCACCGGGAGCTGGGCGAGCCCCCCGGGGAACTGGAACGGCGGACAGACGCGGCGATCCGGGACCTGTACGCCCGGGGCGTGCGGTACTTCGGCGCGGGGGGCGCCCGGGGCTTCGACGCCCTGGCCTCGGAACGGGTGCTCACCCTGAAGGAGGAGCTGCCAGAGCTGTCCCTGATCCTGGTCCTTCCCTTCCCGGAGCAGTACCGGCAGGAGGGGAACTGGTCCCGGGCGGAGCTGGCCCAGTTCGACGCTCTGCTCCTGCGGGCGGACCGGGTGGTGACCCTGGAGTCGGGGTACAGCCCCGGAATTTACCAGCGGCGCAACCGGTACCTGGTGGACCGCTCCGCCTGCTGCGTCTGCTATCTCCAGCGGATGCGCAGCGGCACCGGGAGCACCGTGCGCTACGCCCGGAGCCGGGGGCTGGAGATCATCGACCTGGTCCCCTATTCGTTCCGCCTCCCCTGAGGCGGGACCTGGGAAAAGAACACAGAACATTATGAAGATACGGAGGATACGATCATGAGGATCAAAGCGGCAACGGCTGTGGAAAAAGGCGTCCTGGAGATCCGGGAGCTGGAGCTGGGCGAGCCCCGGCAGGGGGAGGTTCTGGTAAAGCTGACGGCCTGCGGCATCTGCCATACGGACACCTCTACGCTGAACCTGGTGGTCCCCTCTCCCCTGCCTATGGTGCTGGGGCATGAGGGCGTGGGCATCGTGGAAAAGGCGGGACCGGGGGTGCAAAGCCTGCAGCCCGGGGATCACGTGATCCTGTCCTTCCCCTCCTGCGGCAACTGCCCCAGCTGCCGCAACGGCAAGCCCTACGCCTGCGATACCAGCAGCGAGCTTTTCTTCAACGGGATTTACCAAAGCGGCGGCACCCGCATCAAGGACGACGAAGGCCGGGACGTGGGCTCCCTTTTCGGGCAGGGCGGCTTTGCCGACCACTGCATCGTATCGGAGCGCAGCGCCGTGAAGGTGGACCCGGAGGTGGACTTGCGGCCTCTGTGCTCCCTGGCCTGCGGAGCCCAGACCGGGGCGGGGGCGGTGCTGAACCTCATGAAACCCACACCCGGGGACAGCGTCGCCGTCTTCGGCTGCGGCGCGGTGGGCATGAGCGCCATCATGGCCGCCAAACTGGCGGGCTGCAGCACCATCATCGGAGTGGACGCCGTTCCCTCCCGGCTGGACATGGCCCTGGAGTGCGGCGCCACCCACGTGATCAACGGGAAGGAATGCCCGGATATCGCGGCGGAGATCCTGCGCCTCACCGGCGGCAGGGGAACGAACTTCGCTCTGGAATCCTCCGGCGCGGCGGTGCTGGTGCCGCCCATGCTCAACGGCCTGGCCAAGGAGGGCCTGGCGGTGATCGTGAGCTTTGCGGGGGACGTGGAGCTGAACATGTCCATGATCTTCGTGGGCTCCTGCCGCACCCTGGCGGGCACCGTGGAGGGAGCCGCCGAGCCCCAGACCTTCATTCCCAAGCTGGTGCAGTTCTATAAGGAAGGCCGTTTCCCCGTGGACAAGCTGGCGACCTACTACCCCTTCGACCAGATCCACCAGGCCTTTGCGGACTCCGCCAGCGGCAAGAGCATCAAGCCCATCCTGCTGTTCGAATAAAGCAGAAACAAATATGGGGAGGAGCCCGACCGGGCTCCTCCCTTTGTGTTTTCAACGGATCTCAGCTCTGCAGCACAAAATCGGACTTGGGGTGCTTGCACAGGGGGCAGACCCAGTCCTCCGGCAGGCTCTCGAAGGGGACTCCCTCCTTGGCTTCGTCGTAGGTGTAGCCGCAGATGGAGCACACCCAGACCTTCCCGGCGGAAGGGGCGGCAGGCTTCTTCGCGGTCTGCTTGATATGGGCATGGTAGTAGGCATAGGTGGCGCTGGGCACGTCGGAGAGCTTCTTGGCGGCGAGGACCTCCGCCGTGAAAAGGGTGTGGGTGCTGAGCTCCGTGACGCTCAGGACCCGTGCGGAGAGATAGGCGTTTGCGTACTTCGTCAGGTAATAGAGGCCGTTGGCGCTCCGGGCGACGTCCTCCCGGTCCGCGAATTTCTCGCAGTCCCGCCCGCTGCGGAAGCCAAAGTCCTGGAACAGGGAGAAGGGGGCTTCCTCAGACAGGATGGAAACGTTGAACACCCGGGACTTCAGGATCAGGTCCCGGGTATAGTTATCCCGGTTCACCGCCACGGTGATCACCCGGGGATTGGAGGTGACCTGGCACACGGTATTCACGATGCAGCCGTTGTCCTTGCCCCCCGCCCAGGTGCTGAGGACAAAAAGGCCGTAGCTGATCTGGTTCAGGGCGGCATTCTCGATGATGGGTTCCATATCGTTCATCCTTTCTCGATGGTTTTTTCTCAGTATACCCAAGGCGTCCGCCCCTGTCAACGCGAAGCGGGACCTCCTCCCTATTGACTCCGCCGCTCCGGCGGGGTATCATGCAGCATGACCCATCGCAAAAAAGGGGGAACTCCACATGCCTGCGGTATTCGTGAACGTGGGGACCGTGCTGGCGGGAAGCCTCATCGGCATTCTGCTCCGCAGCAAGCTGCGGCAGAAGCTTCTGGACGCCCTGATCGCGGGACTGGCCCTGTGCACCGCCCTCATCGGGATCCAGAGCGCCCTGGGGACCCAGGACGTCCTGTGCATCATCGTCTGCCTCACCCTGGGCACCCTGATCGGGGAGCTCATCAACATCGACAAGGGCATCACCGCCGGGGGGGACTGGCTGAAAAAGCGTCTTCTCCGGGGAAAGAGCGAGAGCCGCTTCACCGAGGGCTTTGTCTCCGCCTGCATTCTCTTCTGCGTGGGGAGCATGACCATCATGGGCTCTCTGGAGGCAGGACTCCACGGGGATTACCGGATCATCCTGGCGAAAAGCGCCCTGGATTTTGTCTCCTCCATGGCCTTCGGGGCCGCCATGGGCATCGGCGTCACCTTCTCCGCCCTCTTCGTCCTGGTGTTCCAGGGGGCGCTGACCCTGCTGGCTTCTCTGGTGGGCCCTTACCTCAGCGCCGAGGTGGTGGCGGAGATGTCCGCCGTGGGCGGCGTCATCCTCATGGGCATGGCGGTGAACATGCTGGGTCTGCGGAAGGATCCCATCAAGGTGGCGAACATGCTCCCGGGCATCTTCCTCCCCCTGGCCTATCTGCCCCTGGCGGAGTGGATCAAGGGGCTGTTCTGAAAAACCGGGACGGGGACGCTGCAAAACGCCCCCGCAATGCAAATCATCCCCGAAGGGGATACCTGAATGCCGCCCATAGGGCGGTATTTCATGCGGCGTAAGCCGTATTGCACTCCGCAAAGCGGAATTTCATGCCCGCGGAGCGGGCAATTCATTGGGGATGCTGCATTTTGCAACATCCCCTTTTTCGCAAACCGGCATCTCCTTCCGACGGCGATCCCCCGGCATTGACAAAATTGGGACGCAGGGATATAATTGTAAAAAATCTGTATAAGGCTGAGTGCCGAGCCTTACGGGGCGCGGAGAATAGGGAATCCGGTGCGAATCCGGAGCGGTACCGCCACTGTATGCGCGGAGGCCGCGCACAGGGCGTGAGCCCGGCCATTGGGGAGACCCGAGAAGGCGTGCGCGGACCGGGGATGCGCAAGTCAGGAGACCTGCTCAGCTGGGTTTCGTCCGGGCTCTCGTGCATTAGGGCCTTCGGACAGGTTTGGACTGCGGATAAACGGCCGCAGCGGTCAGGATGACCGCTGCGGCTTCTCTTTTTTTCCGGGAGGGAGCGCCCATGAAAACATCTGTTCCCCGGCTCGCCCTGGCGGGCACCAACAGCGGCTGCGGGAAGACCACCGTCACCTGCGCCGTGCTCCAGGCTCTGACGGACCGGGGGCTCCGGGTCGGGGCCTTCAAATGCGGGCCGGACTATATCGACCCCATGTTCCACAGCCGGATCATCGGCGCCGGTACCTCGAACCTGGATCCCTTCTTCTTCGACGGCGGCACCCTGAATTCCCTCCTGGCGGAAAACGGAGCGGACCGGGACGTGAACGTGATCGAAGGGGTCATGGGCTATTACGACGGCCTGGGCATGGATGCGCCGGAGGCCAGCACCCACAACGTCGCCGCCCTCACCGCCACCCCCGTGGTGCTGGTACTGGGGGCGAGGGGCGCCTCCCTCTCCCTGCTGGCGGTCCTCCAGGGTTTTCTGGATTTCTGTCCGGAGGCGCCCATCCGGGGCGTGATCCTGAACCAGTGCACCGCCATGACCTATCCCGGCCTCCGGGACGCCATCCTGCGCCGCTTCGAGGACCGTGTGAAGCCCCTGGGCTATCTGCCCCCCATGCCGGACGTGAGTCTGGAGAGCCGTCACCTGGGTCTGGTAACGGCGGCGGAGGTGAAGGACCTGAAGGAGAAGCTGCATCTATTGTCCCTCCAGGCGGAGAAGAGCCTGGATCTGGACGGCCTTCTGGCCCTGGCCCGGTCCGCGGATCCTGTGGAATCCGCTCCTCCGGCGCTTCCCCGGCTGGAACCGGTACGCATCGCCGTGGCCCGGGACAACGCCTTCTGCTTCTATTATGCGGACAGCCTGCGGGTGCTGGAGGATCTGGGCGCGGAGCTGGTGTCCTTCTCTCCCCTGTCCGACCCGGCCTTGCCGGAGGATATCCAGGGGCTTTACCTGGGGGGAGGCTACCCGGAGCTGTATACGGACCAGCTCAGCCGGAACCGCAGCATGCTGGCCTCGGTGAAGGCCGCCCTAGAAGGGGGTCTTCCCTGCATCGCCGAATGCGGCGGCTTCATGTACCTGACGGAGCAGATCGCCGGCTCCCCCATGGTGGGGTTCCTCCCCGGGGGCAGCCGGGATACGGGGAAGCTGGTGCGCTTCGGCTACATCACCCTGCAGGCGAAGGAGGACAATCTCCTTTGCCGGGCGGGAGAGGCGATCCGGGGCCACGAGTTCCACCACTGGGACTCCGACCGCACCGGGGACGGCTTCCGGGCGGTGAAGCCCTCCGGCCGGAGCTGGGACGCGGCCTTCTCCGGTCCCCGGCTCTACGCCGGATATCCCCACTTCCACTTCCGCGCCAATCCGGCCTTTGCCGTGAATTTCTATACCTGCTGTCTGGAGGTCAAACATGAGCATGCCTGAAACGATCAAACCCATGGATATTGAAAAACGCAGCTTCGAGATCATCACGGAGCTCCTGGGGGACCGGAAGCTGGACCCGGAGAACGAGCTGGTGATCAAGCGGGCCATCCACACCACCGCGGATTTCGACTATGCGGACAACCTGGTCTTTTCCCCCCATGCGGTGAAGCTGGGGATCGAAGCCCTGAAGGGGGGCTGCGATATCGTGACGGACACCCAGATGGCCAGGTCCGGCATCAGCAAGGCCACCCTGGCAAAGCTGGGAGGGGAGGTCCACTGCTTCATGTCCGACCCGGACGTGGCGGCGGAGGCCAAGGCCCGGGGGGTCACCCGGGCCCTGGTGAGCATGGAAAAGGCCGCAAAACTGGGCAAGCCCTGCATCTTTGCCATCGGCAACGCCCCCACCGCCCTCATCCGCATCCGGGAGCTGATGGATTCGGGGGAGCTGAAGCCCGCCCTGGTGATCGGCGTCCCCGTGGGCTTCGTGAACGTGGTGGAGAGCAAGGAGCTGATCATCGAGTCCGACGTGCCCCATATCGTGGCCCGGGGCCGCAAGGGGGGCAGCAACGTGGCGGCGGCCATCGTGAACGCCCTGCTGTACCAGATCCTGCGGTGATGGACCAGTACGTCGTCAAGGACGGGAAGAAGCTGCGCATGGGCTATACCACCGGCTCCTGCGCCGCCGCCGCGGCCAAAGCTGCGGCCTGGATGCTCCTCACCGGCAAGCCCCTGGAGACCATCCGCCTCCTGACCCCCAAGGGCATCTCCCTGGAGCTGGAGGTGCTGGAGCGGGAGATCTCCCCGGATATGGCCCGCTGCGCCATCCGGAAGGACAGCGGGGACGATCCGGACGTGACGGACAAGACCCTGATCTTCGCGGAGGTCCGCCGGACCCAAGAGCCCGGGGTCCTCATCGACGGAGGACCGGGGGTGGGCCGGGTCACCAAGCGGGGCCTGGACCAGCCCGTGGGGAACGCCGCCATCAACTCCGTCCCCCGGCAAATGATCCGGGAGAATCTGGAGGAGGTCATGCGCCTGACGGACTGGACCGGAGGGCTGAGCGTGATCATTTCCGCCCCCGACGGGGAGCGGCTGGCGAAAAAGACCTTCAATCCCCGGCTGGGGATCGTAGGGGGCATCTCCATCCTGGGCACCACCGGGATCGTGGAACCCATGAGCGAGACCGCCCTGGTGGAGACCATCCATGTGGAGCTGCGTCAGCGGCGGGAAAACGGGGCGGACTACGTGCTCATCACTCCCGGGAATTACGGCTCGGATTTCATCAAGGGCAGCCTGGGTCTGCGGGACGGGAAGGAGACCCAGGTCTCCAACTTCATCGGAGACGGGATCGACCTCTGCCGGGAACTGGGCTTCCGGGGGTTCGTGCTGGTGGGCCACATCGGCAAGCTGGTGAAGATCGCGGGAAACATGCTGAACACCCATTCCAAGTACGGGGACTGCCGCATGGATATCCTGGCGGCCTGCGGGGCGGCCTGCGGGCTCCGGCGGGATCGGGTCCGGGAGATGCTGGACTGCGCCGCCTGCGACGACGCCCTGCGCATCCTGCAGGAAGAGGGCGTCTATGAAGAAACGATCAAGCTGCTCACGGAGCGGATCGCGGGGAATCTGCGGCACCGGGCCGGGGAGGAGCTGGAGGCCGGGGTGCTGGTCTTCTCCAACGTATACGGCATACTGGGGGAGACGGAAAACGCCCGGAATCTGCTGAAAAAGGCAATGGAGGGATAAACGATGGTACATTTTGTTGGCGCGGGCAGCGGCGCCGTGGATCTGATCACGGTGCGGGGAGCGAAGCTCCTGGGAGAGGCCGACGTGGTGATCTACGCCGGGAGCCTGGTGAACCCGGATCTGCTGAACTACTGCAAGCCCGGCTGCGAGACCCACAACAGCGCGAAGCTCACCCTGGAGGAGGTCATCGACCTCATCAAGGCTGCCGAAGCGGCGGGGAAAACCACCGTACGGCTCCACACCGGGGATTCCAGCATCTACGGCGCGGTGCGGGAGCAGTTCGACGAGCTGGATAAGCTGGGGATCGAATACGACGTCTGCCCCGGGGTCAGCGCCTTCTGCGGCGCGGCGGCGGCTCTCCGGGCGGAATACACCCTGCCGGACGTGAGCCAGACCGTGATCATCACCCGGGCGGCAGGCCGGACCCCCGTGCCGGAGCGGGAGAGCATCCGCTCTCTGGCGGCCCACGGCTCCACCATGGTCCTGTTCCTCTCCACCTCCCTGACGGAGAAGCTCCAGCGGGAGCTGCTGGCGGGGGGCTACGAGCCCGAGACCCCGGCGGCGGTGGTATACAAGGCCACCTGGCCGGATCAGCGGGTCTTCCGCTGCACCGTGGGGACCCTGCATGAGACCGTCACGAAGAATAATCTGACCAAGACCAGCCTCATCATCGTAGGGGGCTGCCTGGGGAACAAATACGACCGGAGCCTTCTGTACGATCCGGGCTTCACCACGGAGTTCCGGGAGGCCAGCAAGTGAAGCTGGCCCTCTTCTGCTACAGCCGTCAGGGGCGGGACACCGCCTGCCGGGTGCTGGAGGCCTTCCCGGACTGGGAGGTCCGGAAATTCGCCCCGGAGCGGTATGCGGAGGACGGTTTCCAGGCGCTGAAACGCCCGCCCAGACCCTTTTACGGGGAGCTCTTCCCCTGGGCGGACGCCATGGTCTTCGTGGGAGCCTGCGGCATCGCGGTGCGGGAGATCGCCCCCCACGTCCGCAGCAAGGCCACGGATCCCGCGGTGGTCAGCCTGGATGACCGGGGACAGTACGTCATCCCCCTCCTCTCCGGCCATATCGGCGGGGCCAACGCCCTGGCCCGGCGGCTGGCGGCCTTTTTGGGAGCCACGCCGGTGGTGACCACCGCCACGGATATCCATGACCGCTTTTCCGTGGACGAATGGGCCGCCCGGCACGGCTGGGCCATCTCCAGTCTGGCTGCGGCCAAGGCCTACAGCGCCGCCATCCTGGAGCGGGATCTGCCCCTGGTGAGCGACTTTCCCATCCTGACGGAGCTGCCCAACGGGACCTATATCGGGGATACGGGAGACCTGGGCCTCTCCCTGAGCTGGTATAAAAAAGAGCCCTTCGGGAAGACCCTGCGCCTCATCCCCCGGACCCTGCATCTGGGGCTGGGCTGCCGCCGGGGCACCCCCCGGGAGGCCATCCGGGAAGCGGTGCGGGCGGTGCTGGACCGGGAGGGGATCGATCCCCGGGCCATCGGCAGGGCCGCCTCCATCGACCTGAAGAAGGACGAAGCCGGGCTGTTGGAATACTGCGAGGAGCTGCGGATCGTCCCGGATTTCTACACGGCGGAGGAGCTTCGGGCGGTGCCCGGGGAGTTCACCGCCTCTCCCCTGGTGGAACGGGTCACGGGGGTGGACAACGTGTGCGAGCGGGCCGCCCTCCTGGGGGCGGATACGCTGATCGTAAAAAAACAGGCTGCCGGGGGCGTCACCGTGGCCCTGGCGGCGGAAAATACGGAGGTGCGCTTTGGGTAAGCTGAGCGTTGTGGGCATCGGCCCCGGGGATTACGACAATATGACCGTCCGGGCAGACCGGGCGCTGAAAAACAGCCAGGTGATCGTGGGTTATTCGGTATACGTGGATCTGGTGAAGGACCGGTATCCCGGCAAGGAGTACCGCACCACCGCCATGACCCAGGAGGCGGACCGCTGCCGTCTGGCCCTGGATCTGGCCCGGGAGGGCCGGGACGTGGCCATGGTCTGTTCCGGGGACAGCGGCATCTACGGCATGGCTGCCCTGATCTATGAGCTGCGGGGAGATTCCGATGACCCGGAGGTGGAGGTCATTCCCGGCCTCACCGCCGCCTGCAGCGGCGCAGCCCTCCTGGGCGCTCCCCTCACCCACGATTTTGCCGTCATCAGCCTTTCGGACCGGCTGACCCCCTGGGACAAGATCGCCGCCCGCCTGCGGGGGGCCGCCCAGGCGGACCTCTCCATCGTGCTGTACAACCCCGCCAGCCGGGGCAGACCGGATCATCTCCGCCGGGCCTGCGAGATCCTTCTGGAAACGCTCCCGGAGGACCGCCCCTGCGGCATCGCCCGGATGATCGGCCGGGAGGGGGAATCGGGCCGGATCCTGACCCTGGGAGAGCTTCGGGACGCGGTGGTGGACATGTTCTGCACTGTCTTTATAGGCAATGCCCAGACCCGGGCGGCGGGGGGCCGGCTCATCACCCCCAGAGGGTACCGGGATGTATAAGGTCTGCGTATTCGCGGGCACCACGGAGGGACGGGAGCTGATCCGCTTCCTGTGCGCCCAGGGGCTCCGGGTCACCGCCTGCGTGGCCACGGAATACGGGGAGACCCTCCTGGAGGAGGCGGAGAACCTCACGGTCTCCGCTGCCCGTCTGGACCGGGAGGACATGGCCGGACTGTTCCGCCGGGAAGGCTTCGATCTGGCGGTGGACGCCACCCATCCCTACGCCCCCATCGTAACGGAGAACATAGCCCGGGCCTGCGAGGAAACGGGCACGGAATATCTGCGTCTCCTGCGCCCCGCCTCCGGCACGGCGGAGGGGGCTGTATACGTACCGGACGTCCCGGCGGCGGCGGAATACCTGGCGGGGACCCAGGGGAACATCCTCCTTACCACCGGCAGCAAGGAGCTGGGGCAGTTTGCCCGCATCCCGGATTTTTCCGCCCGGGTCTTCGCCCGGGTGCTGCCCATGGGCTCCTCCCTGGAGGCCTGCGCCGCCGCGGGACTTCCTCCCGCCCATATCATCGCCATGCAGGGCCCCTTTTCCCGGGAGCTGAACGTCTCTCTCCTCCGGGCGGTGGGCGCCGCCTGGCTGGTGACCAAGGACGGAGGCGGCGCCGGTGGTTTTTCGGATAAGGCGGAGGCCGCCCGGGAGACCGGCGCCCGGCTGGTTGTCATCGGCCGCCCGCCCCAGCGGGAAGGCCTGGGCCTGGAGGAGACGGTGGACCTTCTCTGCGACCGCTTCGGTCTGGATCCCCTCCCCTCCGTGAGTCTGGTGGGCATCGGCCCCGGAAGTCCGGGAAGCATGACCGGAGACGTCCGGAGGGCCATCTCCGGCGCGGACTGCCTCATCGGCGCCGCCCGGATGCTGGAGGCCGCCGGGGAACCGGGAAAGGAGACCTACGCCGCCATCGCCCCGAAGGCCATTGCGGATTACATTTTCTCCCACCGGGAACTGCGCCGTTTTGCGGTGCTCATGTCCGGCGACGTGGGCTTTTTCAGCGGAGCGAAGAAGCTCCTGCCCCTGCTGGAGGGGCGCTGCCGGCTGGAGATCCTGCCGGGGCTCAGCTCCCTGGTGACCCTCTGCGCCCGGCTGGGTACGGATTACACGGACGTGGTCCCCCTGAGCCTCCACGGCCGGGAGGGAGATCTGCCCGCCGCTCTCCGGGATCATCCCCGGATCTTCGCCCTGGTGGGGGGAGAAAACGGCATGGCGGACCTGTGCCGCTCCCTGACTGCGGCAGGCCTGGGAAGCACCCGGGTGAGCGTGGGAGAACGCCTCAGCTACCCGGAGGAGAAGATCACCCTGGGTACGGCGGAGGAGCTGCAGAACGGCCGCTTCGATCCCCTGAGCGTGGCCCTGGTGGAGGCGGACCTGCCCGCCCGGATCGTCAGTCCCGGCCTGCCGGACGGGGAATTTCTCCGGGGCGGCGGGGAGGACGGGGTGGTGCCCATGACCAAGAGCGAGGTCCGGGCCGTATCCCTTTCCAAGCTGCGGCTGACGGAGGACGCTCTGTGCTGGGACGTGGGCGCGGGAACCGGCTCCGTGGCGGTGGAAATGGCGCTGCTGGCCCGGAAGGGCCGGGTCTGGGCCATTGAGAAGCGATCCGACGCCGTCGAGCTGCTGCGGCAGAACAAGGAGAAATTCCGCCTGGGGAACCTGGAGATCGTGGAGGGCACGGCTCCGGACGCCTGCCGGGAGCTTCCCGCTCCCACCCACGTGTTCATCGGCGGCAGCTCCGGCGGCATCCGGGAGATCCTCGCCCTGGCCCGGGAGAAGAATCCCCGGGTGCGTGTGGTGGCCACCGCCATCGCCCTGGAATCCGTGGGGGAGCTCACCGCCTGCATGAAGGATCCGACCCTTTCGGAGGCGGAGACCGTCTGCCTCCAGGTCAGCCGGGGGAAGAAAGCCGGACCCTACCATCTGATGCTGGGGCAGAACCCGGTGTACATCTTCACCCTGCAGGGAGGAGAAACGGCTTGAAATTCACAGTCCTGGCCCTGATCCTGGGCTTCATCATCGACTTGATCGTGGGGGATCCCCACTCCATCCCCCATCCGGTGGTTTTCATCGGCAAGCTCATCTCCCTGCTGGAAAAGGAGCTGCGGAAGCGGTTTCCCGCCACCGTATCCGGCGAACGGGCCGCGGGGGCGGTCCTGTGGATCCTGGTGGTCCTGGCATCCTTCCTGGTACCCTGGCTGGTGCTCCGGCTCTTCGGCTGGATCAGCCCCTGGCTCCGGCTCATCGCCGAATCCCTCATGTGCTGGCAGATCCTGGCCACCAAGTCCCTGCGGGTGGAGAGCATGAAGGTCTACACCGCCCTGGAGACCGGCACCCTGGACGACGCACGGAAAGCGGTGAGCATGATCGTGGGCCGGGATACGGAGACCCTGGACGACGCGGGCGTCACCCGGGCGGCGGTGGAGACCGTGGCGGAGAACTGCTCCGACGGGGTGGTGGCTCCCCTGCTCTTCCTGGCTCTGGGCGGCGCGCCGTTGGGCTTCCTGTACAAAGCGGTGAACACCATGGACTCCATGCTGGGATATACGGAGCCGCCCTATACCAACATCGGCCGGTATCCCGCGAAGCTGGACGACGTGTTCAACTATATCCCCGCCCGGATCTCCGCCCTGCTCATGCTCCCGGCGGGCGTCCTGCTGGGGCTGGACGGGAAGAACGGCTGGCGGATCTTCCGCCGGGACCGGTATAAGCACGCCAGTCCCAACTCCGCCCAGACGGAATCCATGTGCGCGGGGCTTCTGGGCCTGCGCCTGGCGGGGGACGCGGTCTACCACGGCGTGCTGCACAAAAAGGAATACATCGGCGATCCCCTGCGGGAGATCGTGCACGGGGACATCCCCCTGGCCTGCCGCCTCATGACCCTGACGGCGGTGCTGGCTCTGATCCTGAGCTGCGTGATCCGATTCCTGATCACCTGAGGTAAATTATGCTGTATCGGAAAAAGAATCCCCACGGAGGCGCCGCCTACGAGGCGGGCGTCCTTCTGGATCTCAGCGCGAACACCAATCCCCTGGGCACTCCCCCCGCCGTGCTGGACGCGGTCCGGAGCGCCCTGGACCGGGTGCGGGATTACCCGGATCCCTACTGCCGGGAGCTGGTCGCCGCCATCGCCGCCCACGAGGGAGTTTCCCCCGACCGGATCCTCTGCGGCAACGGGGCGGCGGAGCTGATCTACGCCTACGCGGAGGCCGCCCGCCCGAAAACGGCGGCGGAGACCGCCCCCACCTTTTCGGAATATTCCGAAGGACTGGCGCGACAGGGCTGCCGGGTGGAACGGTATCCGCTGCGGGAGGAAAACGGCTTCCTCCCGGACGAAGGCATCCTGGCCTTCCTGGAGGAAAAGAAGCCGGAGGCGGTATTCCTCTGCACCCCCAACAATCCCACGGGGCGGCTCTTTCCCCCCGCCCTCATGGACCGGGTGATCGCCCTGTGCCGGGAGATGGGATCCCGTCTCTTTGTGGACGAATGCTTCCTGGACCTGTCCGAAGGGGGCGTGAGCCTGCGCTCCCGGCTGGAGGAATGGCCCGGACTCTTCCTGCTGAAGGCCTTTACCAAGAGCTACGGCATGGCGGGCCTGCGCCTGGGATACTGCCTCACGGCGGACGGGGACCTGTTGGAGCGCATGAGCGCCTGCAGCCAGCCCTGGAACGTATCCGTGCCCGCCCAGGCGGCGGGGATCGCCGCCCTGGGACAGAAGGAGTTTCTGGACCGGGCCAGGGCTGTCATCCGGGAGGAAAAGCCCCGGCTGAAGGCGGGTCTGGAAGAGCTGGGGTGCCGGGTCTGTCCGTCGGACGCCAACTATCTGCTTTTCCGGGGTCCGGTGGAGCTGGGGGAAAAGCTGCTGCGCCGGGGGATCGCCCTGCGCAGCTGCGCGAATTACCACGGTCTCGGCCCCGGCTGGTACCGCACGGCGGTGCGCACCCGGGAGGAAAACGAACGTCTTTTGGCCGCCATGAAGTCGGCCGGAGAGGAGTAAGCATGGCAAAGAGCATCATGATCCAGGGAACCATGTCCAACGCGGGCAAGAGCCTGCTGGCGGCGGGCCTCTGCCGCATTTTCCGGCAGGATGGGCTGCGGGTGGCCCCTTTCAAGAGCCAGAACATGGCCCTGAACTCCTTCATCACCAAGGCCGGCGGCGAAATGGGCCGGGCCCAGGTGGTCCAGGCGGAGGCGGCGGGGATCGATCCGGACGTGCGCATGAATCCCATCCTCCTGAAGCCCACCACGGACGTGGGGAGCCAGGTGATCGTCAACGGCGTCGCCCAGGGGAACATGCGGGCCATGGAGTATTACCGCCGGAAGCCGGAGTTCATCCCCGCCATCATGGAGGCCTACAACAGCCTGGCCGCGGACTTCGACGTGATCGTCATCGAAGGGGCGGGCAGCCCGGCGGAGATCAACCTGAAGAAGGACGATATCGTGAACATGGGCATGGCCAAGCTGGCGGACGCCCCGGTGTTCCTGGTGGGGGACATCGACCGGGGCGGGGTCTTCGCCCAGCTCTACGGCACCGTGGCCCTGCTGGAGCCGGAGGAACGGGCCCGGATCAAGGGCACCATCGTGAACAAGTTCCGGGGGGATCGGGCCATCCTGGAGCCGGGGATCAAGATCCTGGAGGACCTGTGCGGCGTGCCCGTAGCAGGGGTCATCCCCTACGTCCACCTGGATATCGACGATGAGGACAGCCTATCCGAACGCTTCGAGCGGAAGGAGGGGCGGCGGCTTCTGGACGTGGCGGTGATCCGCCTCCCCCGCATCTCCAACTTCACGGATTTCAGTCCCTTCGAGCGGTATGAGAACGTCTCTCTCCGGTACGTGGAAAAGGTAGCGGATCTGGAAAACCCGGATATGATCCTTCTCCCGGGCACCAAGAGCACCATCGCGGATCTGAAATGGCTGCGGCAGTGCGGCCTGGAGGCGGCGGTACAGAAGGCGGCGGACGCCGGGACCCTGGTCTTCGGGGTCTGCGGCGGGTATCAGATGCTGGGCCGCAGCGTATCCGACCCGGAGCAGGTGGAGGCCGCCGGGGAAACGGAGATCCGGGGCATGGGCCTCCTGCCTCTGGACACCATTTTCCGGGGCCAGAAGGTGCAGACCCAGACGGAAGGGGTCTTCTCCGGCGTGGAGGGCATGCTCCGGGAGCTGAACGGCATGGCCTATCAGGGCTATGAGATCCACATGGGCCGCAGCGACGAGGCCCTGCCTCCCCTGGTGGGGAACGGCAACGTATACGGCAGCTACGTCCACGGGGTCTTCGACGCCCCGGGGATCTGCGATACGATCCTCAAAGCCCTGTGCCGCAGGAAGGGCATCGATTTCTCCGCCCTGGGCACCTTCGATATGACGGAGTACAAGGAGCGGCAGTACGACCTGCTGGCGGATACGGTGCGGAGCAATCTGGACATGGACCTGGTGTACAGGGTCCTGAACCGGGAGGTCTGACCATGGGGCTCATCCATCTCTACTGCGGGGACGGGAAGGGCAAGACCACTGCGTCCATCGGTCTGGCGGTGCGCTGCGCCGGAGCCGGGGGCCGGGTGATCTTCACCCAGTTCTTCAAGGACGGGTCCTCCTCCGAGCTGCGGATCCTGGAGACCCTGCCGGGGGTCCGGGTGCTGATATGTCCCAGGAAATACGGCTTTTTCAAACGCATGAGCGAGGAGCAGAAGGCCGCCGCCCGGGAGGATTTCACCGCCCTGCTGCGGGACGCCCTTTCCGCCGCCCGGGAGGGAACGGAGCTGCTGGTGCTGGACGAGGCGGTGTCCGCCTGCAATCACGGGGTCATCCCGGAGGCGGAGCTGCTGGATTTTCTTCGGCATAAGCCGGAGGGGCTGGAGGTGGCCGTCACCGGCCGGAACCCCTCGGAAGCCCTGATGGCCGAAGCGGACTACATCACGGAGATGGTCAAGCGCCGCCACCCCTTCGACCGGGGCATCGCCGCCCGGAAAGGCGTGGAGTTTTAAACCGGAGATCAACCGGGAGGAGAAAGAGATATGCGCTTTCAGGAGTTACTGGATCGGGAGATGGAACGGCTGGGCAGGACCAACGCGGATCTGGCCGCCGCCTCCGGCCTGGGCAAAAGCACCCTGAGCCGATACCGCCGGGGGGAACGGGAACCCCGCTGGGGCAGTCCCCAGCTCTGGCAGCTGGCCAAAGGACTCACCGCCCTGGGGGGCGGGGACGACGCGGAGCTGGACGCGCTGCACACCGCCCTGGGGGAATGTCTCAGCACCGGTCTGCGCCTGGACCATGCCACCTATATCACCCGGCTGAGCTCCCTCTGCCGCTGTCTGAATATCCGCAGCAGCGCCCTGGCCCGGGCGCTGGCCTACGACCCCTCCTATATCTCCCGCATCCTGGCGGGCACCCGGAGACCCGGCGACGCGGCGGGCTTCACCGCCCAGGTGGCGGCCTATGCCGCCCGGCTCGCCTTCTCCCCGGACCGGCGGAAGGAGCTCCAGGCCCTGCTGAACTGCTCCCCCGCGGTCCTGGAGACCCGGGAAAAGGCCATGTCCGCCATCCGCCGCTGGCTGAGCGAATACTGACGGCTCCGGGGCGGACCCCCGGTTTTGCCGAGGCGATTTTCTTGTTTTTCCCTCTTGCAATTTACCGGCATATGTGTTATTCTCGCAAAAGATAATCCCATATGGTCGTTTCCGATCCATCCGGCCTAAAGGCGCGAGCCCATGGCCCCCTGGACAGCCGCGCCGGGCTTCCGGCGCGCAAGAGTGGGAAGGGAAACATTCCCGCTTTCCGTGTTTGAGAAGGAAATCCTCTGCCGCATCCCGGCGCCTCTGCGCCTGCGGGATGCCTGAGCCTGCGCATTCGCGGGGGCGGTCTGTTTTCCTGGAAGAGGACGGACCGCCCCCGTTTCCGTTCTCCCCATCGCCCCGGGGATGTGACGCTCCGTCTCCTCCCCGGCTGAATCAGCTGTGTCATCTCATTCATACAAGTTTTTTCCTTCTCTTCTCCGTTGGAAAAAGCTCCGGCATTCCGCGCCGGAGCTTTTTCCTGTTTTCCCCTTCCGGCTTGACAAATCGTAAACCTCGATCCTATAATTGGTTTACGATTTGAAGGGGGAGGGATATCATGGCAGCCATGGACGAAGTCCTGCGGATCCTGGAAGCCCGCCGGGGCGAAGCGGTATCCGGGGAACAGATGGCCGCGGACCTGGGGCTCAGCCGGGCGGCGGTGTGGAAAGCGGTCTCCGGGCTGAAGGACCGGGGCTTCCGGATCACCGCCGGACCCAACCGGGGCTATACCCTGGAGTCCGACGGGGGGATCCTCCATCCGGAGACCATCCGTCGCCATCTCCGGGCAGCCGGAGATTATCGGCTCCGGGTATACGACCGGGTAGAGGGCAGCACCAACGACCTGGCCCGGGAGGCTGCGGTCCGGGGGGAGGCGGAAGGCCTAGTGGTGATCGCGGATACCCAGACCGCCGGTCGGGGACGGCAGGGCCGCGCCTTTGTCTCCCCTCCCGGCACAGGGACCTATCTCAGCCTGCTCCTGCGGCCGAAGCTCCCGGCGGCGGAGGCCGTGGCCATCACGGGGATCGCCGCGGTGGCGGTGGCCCGGGCTCTGGGGGATCTCGGCGTCGGCGGCGCCGGGATCAAATGGGTGAACGATATCTTCCTCGAGGGCCGGAAGGTCTGCGGCATCCTCACGGAAGCGACCCTGGATATGGAGAGCGGCGGCCTGGACTACGCCGTGCTGGGGATCGGGGTGAACCTGTTTTCACCCCCCGGAGGGTTTCCCCCGGAGCTGACGGAGATCGCCGGGGCGGTATTTCCCGGGAAGCCGGAGGACGACGAGCGCAGCCGCCTCATCGCCGCCATCCTGGACCGGTTCCTTCCCCTGTACCGGGCCCTGCCGGACAAGGGCTGGCTGGAGGAATACCGCGCCCGCCGCATCCTCACGGGGCGGGAGGTCCGCTTCCTTCGGGAGGGGCGGGAGCAGCGGGGCCTGGTGCTGGGGGTGGACGACTCCGCCCGGCTGCTGCTCCGGCTTTCCGACGGGGAGGAGACCGCCCTCTCCTCCGGGGAAGTCCAGCTGGTCCGTCCCCTGGAGGACAAAGGATGAAAAGCCGGTTTTCCGCGGCGGACCTGGCCCGCACCGGGCTTTTCGCCGCCCTGATCATCGTCTGCACTTTTGTCACCGTCCCCCTGCCCACCGGGGTGCCCCTCACCCTCCAGACCTTCGCCGTCGCCCTGGGGGGCTTCCTCCTGGGGCCGACGTACGGGACCCTGGCGGTGGGGGTGTACCTGCTGCTGGGGGCTGCGGGGCTGCCGGTGTTTTCCGGCTTCACCGGGGGGATCGGCCGCTTCGCCGGCCCTACGGGGGGCTTCCTCCTGGGCTTTCTCCTCCTGGCCGCGGGCTGCGGCCTGGGCAGGGGCCGGTCCCTCCCCCTCCGCTTCCTGCCGGGGCTGGCGGGCCTGCTGCTCTGCCACTTTCTCGGGGTTTGGTGGTATTCCCGCACCGCCGGGCCGGCCTTCCCCGCCGCCGCGCTGTCGGTGAGCCTCCCCTTTCTGCCCAAGGACGTCGCTTCCCTGGTTTTCGCCCTGGCCTTCGCCCGGCTGCTGGAAAAGCGGGGCGTCCTGCGGTGAGCCGCAGCGGAACAAAAACGGAAAGATCCCCCGCAGGCGGCTTTCTGCTCCTGCGGGGGATCCTGCATCTCCGGGCGTCAGCGCGTTATTTCCCGATATCCATGGCTACATTAAAGCCCAGGCGGTTGGCTTCGTATACGTTCTTCGCCGCCAGACAGTCCCCGATGGGATAGAACACCGGGGCGGCGAGGCCGAAGGCGGCGGCCTCCTCCTGCAGGGGCGCGCGGCCCAGGGCGTTCACGATGCTGTCCGCCTCCAGGGTGATCTCCCCCTCCGGGGTCTCGCACAGCACCCTGTTCCCGTCGATGGCCTTCACCCGGGTCTGGGTGCGGGCCTCGATCCCCCGCTTCCGCAGCTGTTCCAGGACCGCGCTGCGGTGGCAGGAGTTGTTGACAAAGTTCAGGGTCTTCTCCGCTTCGATCACCACGGCCTCCCGGCCCAGGCTCTGGAGGTAAACGGCCAGTTCCGTGCCTGCCATGCCGCCGCCCAGGATCAGGACCTTCTTCCCCAGGGCTTCCGGGTCCGAATAGGCCTTCGTCACCTCCACGGTCCGCTCCAGGCCGGGGATATCCGGCATGGCGGCCTTGGATCCGATGGCGGCGATGATCACGTCGGCCCCCAGGGCCTCCGCCTCCTCCGGGGTGAGGGCGCGGTTCAGATGGACCTCCACCCCCGCGTCGTACAGCCGCCGGGCCTGCCGGGCCAGGTATTCCGCCAGGTGCTTCTTGAAGGGGACCTTCTCCTCGCACAGGAGGACGCCCCCCAGCCGGTCTGATTTCTCATAAAGGCTGACCCGGTGGCCCCGCTTCGCAGCGGTGACGGCCGCCTGCATCCCGGCAACGCCGCCCCCCAGGACAAGGACCTTTTTCTTCTCCGCGGGCAGAGGCGCGGTGGAGAACTCCTCCTCCCGGCCGATGGTGGGGTTCAGGGTGCAGCAGAACTGGCCGGAGGACATGACCTCGCTGAAGCAGTGATAGCAGCGGATGCAGCGGTCCACGTCGTCGGCGCGGCCGGTGCGGGCCTTGTTGGGCAGATCCGGGTCCGCGATGAGGCCCCGGGCCATCTCCACGATATCCGCCTGGCCGGAGGCAATGATCTCCTCCAGATAGGCCGGATCCGAGAGGGCGCCCACGGTGGCCACCTTCGACCGGCGCATGCGGGGCCTGATGGCGGCGGCCAGGCGGACGTTCACCCCGTCCGGGTCGAACATGGAGGGATGGGTGACGGTGAAGGTGCTGGCCCCGGCGGAGACATGGAGGATATCCGGATACCCGTCCAGCAGCTCCGCGATGCGGACGCCCTCGTCGATCTCATACCCCTCCGGGGTGCCCTCGAAGCCGCTGATCCGCAGCTCCACCACCATCCCGGGGACCTCTTTCTTGATGGCGGCGCAGATCTCCCGGGCCAGCCGGGTGCGGTTTTCCGTGCTGCCGCCCCACCGGTCCGTGCGGTGGTTGATGGTGGGCGACAGGAACTGATGGATGAGCCAGCCGTGGCCCCCGTGGAGGGTGACCATGCCGAAGCCCGCCCGCTTGGCGTATTTTGCGCCCTTTACGAAGTCCGCGATGGTCTCTTCGATGATCTCCTCCGTCATGGCCAGGACGGGCTTGCCGTGGAATTCCGTCTCGCTGGGACCGTAGATCTGGATGCCCATATCCTGGGCCTGATCCGAATGGATGCCCCCGTGCTGCAGCTCCAGGGAGGCTACGCAGCCGTGGCGGGTGATGGAATTGGTGACGTAGTTGTAAAAGGGCATGCCCCGGTGGTTCGTATAGGGCAGCATGCCGCCCCCGTAGGCCATGCCCCGGCGGCTCACCCCGCCGCCGCTGATACACACGCTGGCGGCGCCTCCCAGGGCCTTCCGCTCATAGTACGCGCCCACCTCCGGCATCAGCAGGCCGTCGCTGTCCACGAAGGACACCCCCGTGGGGGCGGCGAAGATGCGGTTGCGGAACAGGGTCCCCCCGGCGGCGATGGGGGCGAAGAGATGGGGAAAAGGCTGAGTGCTCATGCTGTATTCTCCTCCTTGATGCAGGATCTGTTTGTTTTCATTATACCATAGCCGGTTCTTTGTGCCAATCTGTATTCCCTTCTTCCATCCGCAATTCCTCCTTTTCCTCCCGCCCGAAAGGGTGTATAGTAGGAGCAACAGGAAAAACAAGAGGAAAAGGAGGATCATCATGCCAGTCGACGCCTTTAAGGAGTTTCCCCATCTTCTCGCCCCGTTCCGGGTGGGGGACGTGGTCTACCGCAACCACATGTTCTGCGCCCCTACGGGTCATACGGACGATATCGCCCCCGGCCAGCCCAGCACCGACGGCCTCATGAGCTTCGAGCGCATCGCCATGGGCGGCGCCGCCACCGTGGCGGAGGGCGAGGTCATCATCGACCACACGGAGTTCAGCAGGGACAAGTGGCCCCGGGACATCGTGAATATGCAGAACTACAACTACGCCCGCATGGCGGACGTGGTGAAGCGCCACGGGGCTGTCCCCACCATGGAGCTGTGCTTCACCGGCTCCGGCCCCAGCAAGCCCAGCATCGGCATCTACCGGGCCTCCGGCCGCCCCCTGGAGGGACCCTGCGACATGGAAAAAAACCAGGACGGGCTCCCGGTGAAGGCCATGACGGAGGAGCGGATCCTGGAGGTCATCCGGGACTTCGGCATCGGCGCCATGGCAGCCAAGCGGGCGGGCTTCCCCATGGTGAGCATCCACGCCGCCCATTCCCGGGCCTTCCAGCACTGGTTCAGCCCCCAGGAGAACCGGCGCACGGACAAATGGGGCGGAGACAGCGCGGAAAACCGCTGCCGCTTCGCCGTCATGGCCATCGACGAGATCCACCGGGTCTGCGGCCGGGGCTTCCCCGTGGAGATCCGCATCAGCGGCACGGAGATCGTGCCCGACGGCTACGGCATCGACGAGGGCTGCCGCATCGCGGAGCAGCTGGACGGCCACGCGGACATCATCAGCGTTTCCGTTTCCGCCATGGATACCATGCATCCCGAGTCCTTCTCCCGCACCCACCTGAGCATGTTCTATGAGCCCGGCCACCACGCGGACGTGTCGGCGGAGATCAAAAAGCACGTGAAGAAGTCCCTCGTCGGCATCGCCGGAGGCTTCTCCGATCCTTACCTCATGGAAAAGGTCCTGGCGGAGGGGAAGGCGGACATCATCAACATGGCCCGACAGCTGAACTGCGACCCCGATCTGCCCAACAAGGTCCGGGCGGGACGGCCGGAGGATATCCGCCGCTGCATGCGCTGCCTCACCTGTTTCAGCCAGACCGTGAGCCACGGGGACATGCTCTGCGCCCTGAATCCCGAGGCCCAGCGGAACCGGGAGGTCTACTATTCCCTGCCCAAGGCCGCCAAGCGCCGCACCCTGGTGATCGGCGGCGGCATCGCGGGCATGGAGGCCGCCGTCACCGCGGCGGAGAACGGCCACGAGGTCATCCTCTGCGAAAAGAGCGGGGAGCTGGGCGGCACCATCCTCTGCGAGCGGGACGTCTCCTTCAAGGAGGCCCTTCACGGCTACATCGAGCAGCAGAAGCGGAAGATCGCCCGCCTGCCCATCGACCTGCGGCTGAACACCCCCGTCACCCACGATTACGCCGCCGCCCTGAAGCCGGACGCGGTGATCTGCGCCATCGGCTCCGACGTGGCGAAGCCCCCCATCCCCGGCCTGGATCTGCCCCACGTCCACTCCGCCGTGGAGGTTTTCAACGATCCCTCCCTGGCCAGGGGGAAGGTGCTGATCCTGGGGGCCGGTCTGGCGGGCACGGAGCTGAGCATCCACCTGGCCCTGCTGGGGAAGGAGTCCGAGATCGTGGAGATGGCCCCCATGCTCAACGACGGAGGCAACTCCTGCCACGGACGGGCGGTGCTGGATATGCTCATCCAGCACAGGATCCCCGTGCATTACCGCACCAAGGCCCTGGAGATCACCGCCGAAGGCGTCCGCTGCCAGGGGCCCGAGGGGGAGGTCTTCTGCCCCGCGGACACGGTGGTCTACGCCGCCGGGATGAAAGCCCGGACCGAGGAAGCCCTGTCCTTCTACGACGTGGCCCCCATCTTCCACATCGTGGGAGACTGCAAGCAGAGCTCCACCATCCTGAACGCCACAGGCACCGCCTACACCGCGGCAAAGTACCTGGGCAGATACGATTAAACCCGGATAAAAGAGGAAGAGTTCCATGGAAAATCGCGTTTACCGCATCCTGGTGATCAATCCCGGCTCCACCTCCACCAAGGTGAGCCTGTTCGAGAACGAAACCAGCCGCTTCGAGCACAGCCTGTTCCACGACGCTCCGGTGCTGCTGCAGTACCCCCATGTGAACGACCAGACCCCCTTCCGGTATCAGGTCATCCTGGATATGCTGAAGGAGGAGGGCATCCCGCCGGAGAGCATCGACGTGTTCGTGGGCCGGGGCGGCAGCGCCCAGACCCAGCCCGGGGGCGTCACCCGCATCGACCAAAAGCTCTTTGAGGATACCGTGGCCGCCGTGGGGGGCAGCGAGCACCCGGCGAAGCTGGGGGTCATGCTGGCCTGGGAATTCGCCCGGGAATACGGCAAGCCCGCCTATACCCTGAACCCCACCAACGTGGACGAGTACGGGGATCTGGCCCGGCTCACGGGGATCCGGGGCCTGTACCGGGTGTCCCACTCCCATGTGCTGAACCAGAAGGCGGTGGCGGAGGCCCACGCCAAGAAGCTGGGCCGGAAGTATGCGGACTGCAATTTCATCGTCGCCCACATCGACGGGGGCATCACCGTCAGCGCCCACGACCACGGGCGCATGGTGGACGGGAACATGGGAGCGGACGGAGAAGGGGCCTTCACCCCCACCCGCATCGGCTCCGTCCCCGTGCTGGCTCTGCTGGACTATATCGAGGAGCACGGCGTCGAGGCGGTGCGCCTCATGTGCTCCCGAGCCGGAGGCTTCGTCAGCCTCTTCGGCACCGCGGATTCGGACCGGATCCACGCTCTGAAGGAGGCGGGGGATCCCAAGGCCTCCCTGGTATGGAACACCATGATCTACCAGATCTGCAAGATGATCGGAGAACAGAGCGCCGTGCTGAAGGGCAAGGTGGACGGCATCCTGCTCACCGGCGGCCTCATGCGCTTCGACGATATCCGGGCCGGGATCGAAGACCGGTGCGGCTGGATCGCCCCGGTGAGCGTCTACCCCGGAGAGCTGGAACAGGAGGCCCTGGCCTGGGGTGCCCTGGCGGCGGTACGGGGGGAATGCCCGGTGCTGACCTATACCGGCAAGCCCGTATGGGGCGGATTCCCGTATTTCGAGGAGGACAGGAAATGAGCATGATCGAACGCGTATACGAAAAGGCAAAGAAGGACCCCAAGCGCATCGTCTTTCCCGAGGGGGATGAGAAGCGCACCCTGCTGGCGGCGGAGAAGCTGAACAAGGCGGGGATCTGCCGTCCCATCCTGGTGGGGAACGCGGAGAAGATCCAAGCCGCCGCTGCGGCTGCGGGGGCGGATATCGCGGGGATCTCCATCGTGGACCCGGAGTCCGACGGCCGGAGACCCTTCTATATCGAGAGCCTGTATGAGCTGCGGAAGGCCAAGGGCCTGACCATGGAGCAGGCGGACAGGCTGGCCTCCGACCCCATGTACTGGGGCATCCTCATGGTGAAGCTGGGGGACGGGGACGGCCTGGTCTCCGGCGCGGTGCACACCACCGGGGATATGCTCCGGCCTGCCCTGCAGATCATCAAGACAAAGCCGGGGATCCGCATCGTCTCCTCCAGCTTCCTCATGAACTGCCCCAATCCCGCCCTGGGAGAGGAAGGGCTGCTGGTGTACGCGGACTGCATCGTGAACCCCTGCCCCACCGCGGAGGAGCTGGCCCAGATCGCCGTCACCACCGCCGCCACCGCCCACGACCTGTGCGGCGTCCCGGAGCCCCGGGTAGCCCTGCTGAGCTTCTCCACCAAGGGGAGCGCGGAGCATGAGCTGGTGACCAAGGTGCGGGAGGCGGTGCGCATCGCCCATGAGCTGGCCCCCGACGTCCTGCTGGACGGGGAACTGCAGCCGGACGCCGCCCTGGTGCCGGAGGTGGGCGCCTCCAAGGCCCCGGGAAGCCCCGTGGCAGGCCGGGCCAACGTGCTCATCTTCCCGGATCTCCAGGCAGGGAACATCGCCTACAAGCTCACCCAGCGCATCGGCGGGGCGGAGGCCTACGCCGTGCTCCAGGGCCTGGCAAAGCCCTGCAACGACCTGTCCCGGGGCTGCTCGGTGCAGGATATCGTGAACACCGCCGCCCTCACCGCAGTGCAGGCCCAGGCATAAGCCCTGCGGGCAATGAAATGCGCCGTTCCGGTGCATGAAATGGCTGCGCCGTGAAATGTGCCCGCCGGGCACGTGAAATGCGCTGCGGCGCATGAAGGAAACCAGCTTCGGGCCTGCGATGCAGGCCCGAAGCTGGTTCATGCCGCGCAAAGCGCGGTATTTCACGCGGCGCAGGCCGCAATTCATCCGGCACTGTCCTCCGTCCGAAACGCCAGCACCGTCTCCACATCGCTGTACCGCACCTTCCTGGGACGATACGGCGCCGTGACCTTCGTCCAGAGGGCTTTTCCGGCAGCGTTCTTCTCGTTGTACTTGATCTCCCAGCGGCCCGGACGCTCCTCCAGGATCTTCCGGGCAGCCTGAAATGCCAGGCCCCGCCGCCGGTACGGGGGAAAGACGGTGAACTCCGCCATCACATGGTCCGGCGATTCCTCCAGCTGGGAATAGGGACAGACCATGGCGAAGCCCACGAGGGCATCCCCGTCATAGAGGAGCAGCGCCTCCCGCCGGGGATCGGTGAAGTATTCCTCAAAATGACCGTAGTGCAGGACCCCCTTCTCATCCAGCTCGTCCTCATAGAAGTTCGTCATTTCATAGAGGTACTTCTGGTTGAGGTTCCACAGGAGCTCCCGCTGCTCCGGTCCCACCCTGAGGATCCGGATCATGATTTTTCTCCCAGGAGCCATTCCACTGCCTCACCTGCGTCCAGATCCAGGGGATAGGCCCGGTTCCCCAGATCCTCCGGCACCTGGGGATAGCCCTTATATCCCACCCCGTCCTTATAGCCCCGGTTCACCCGGAACAGGGTCGCACGGGGGATGAGACGGCAGAAGCGCTCGAAGGGCCAGCGGATGACGCCCGGGGTGTTGAAGCCCACCCCCAGCTCCAGGATGCACAAGCGCAGGTCGGCGGAGGAATTCACAAAATCCGCGTAGCGGCGGAAACCCTCCTCATGGTTCTCCGGCCGGAAACCGATCTCCGCGTATTCTCCGCAGTACGGGCAGCGGGGGATGAATTCCTCCGGGCACTCGAAGGTCTCGTGGTCGATATGGGCTTTCACCTCCCGCAGGGCGGGAAGGCTCTCCCAGGTATGCCTGGTGCAGCGCTTGGAGCAGGCCAGCACATCGTAGTTCCCCTGGTACTCAAAGACCCGATCCATATCGAAGCCGGCGCGCAGGAACTGCCGGTCCGCATTGGAGGTCACCACGAACCAGTCCTTCCCCTCCAGGAGCCGCAGGAGCTTTCCATACAGGGGGAGGGACGGCACCGTTTCCCGCACATAGCAGATATGGGTCGCCCAGTAGGCCCATTTCCGGCCCGGGGTCCAGTCGGAATCCCGCATGCCCACCAGCTCATACTGGCAGCGATAGCCCAGGCGGTACATTTCCGGGAAATGAAGGAGGAAGGCCCCCTCGTCCAGATAGCTCAGTCCGGCGGAGGCGCTGAGCCCCGCTCCGGCTCCCACCAGCACCCGGTCCGCCTCCGCCAGCTCCGTTTTCAGGCGGCTGAGATCTTCCAGCGTCCGTTCATCCATGTCCGTTCCTCCTGTTTTTGTTTTTCCCAGTATACCCTGCCGGAGCCCGGCGCACAAGGGCGGGTTTGGGCTCGTCCCTTGCGGGAGCGGAGCCCTCCATGGTATAATGGGAAAAAACGGAGGAGGGATCGCCGTGTTTCGGGAAATGCGCAGACCCGGCCAGGCCCTGAGCCGGGAGGAATGCATCCGGCTGCTGACGGAAGAGACCCGGGGGGTGCTGAGCCTCCTGGGGGACGAAGGCTACCCTTACGGGGTGCCTCTGAACCATTATTACGATCCGGCGGACGGGGCGCTGTACTTCCACGGAGGGCTGGAGGGTCATCGGGTGGACGCCTTCCGCCGCTGCGGCAAAGCCTCCTTCTGCGTCTATGACCGGGGCGTCTCCCGGGAGGGAGAATGGGCCAAAACCGTGAATAGCGTCATCGTCTTCGGCCGCCTGACCGAGGTGGGGGACCGGGGAGAGGTCCTGCGGATCTCCCGGCTCCTGAGTCTGAAATTCACCCGGGACGAGGCGTACATCCGCCGGGAGCTGGAGCAGGCGGGTCCCCGGACCCTGCTGCTGCGGCTGACACCGGAGCACATGACGGGCAAGCGCGTGCTGGAGGCATAAAGGGATCTTCGATATGGGGCGTCCGCGTCTGCGGACGCCCCTCTGCGCATAACCCCGGGCGCGTCCGCATATCCTTTCCCAGGAATATGAACGGGAGGAAACGGTATGCGCAGACAAACCTGGAGACCCTATGTGTTCTGGATCCTGCTCACGGAGGCCGTGGGCGCCCTTTCCGGCCTGCTGGCCCGGGAGGGGATCCGGCAGTATGCGGAAACGGCGGCAAAACCGCCCCTGACCCCTCCGGCCTGGGTCTTCCCCATCGCCTGGATCCTGCTTTACGCCCTGATGGGCGCCGCCGCCGCCCGGATCAGCCTGCTGCCCCGGGGCCCTCAGCGGAGCCGGAGCCTGGCCCTGTATCTGCTGCAGCTGGGGGTCAATTTCTTCTGGAGCATGATCTTCTTCTCCTGGAGCCTGTACGGCGGCGCGCTCCTGTGGCTGGCGGGGCTGTGGCTCCTGGTCCTCTGGCTGGTCCTGCGTCTCCGGCGGCAGGATCCCCCGGGGGCGAAGCTGCTGATCCCCTACCAGCTCTGGCTCACCTTCGCCCTGTATCTCAACTTCGGCGTGTTTCTGCTGAACCGGTAAACGCGGGAGAATCCCCTGCTTTTCCGTGCCGGTTCGGTATGGAGAAATCTTGAAAACCGCCGCCGTCTATTGTATGATTTAGAGAATGAAGGACACAAAAGAAAAGGAGAGTTGAACGCATGAAAAAGTATCTCAGCTTCTTTTTGGCCCTGATCCTGCTCGCAGGCCTTCTTTCCGCGGGTGCGGCGGCGGCAGGCCCGGAAGTCATGCTTTCCCGGCAGGGCCTTCGGGCGGACGGAAAGACCATCGCCTGCGAGAAGTACAATATCGACGGATCCAACTATTTCAAGCTCCGGGACATCGCCTGGCTGGTGAACGGCACCGGCAGCCAGTTTTCCGTGGGCTATGACGAGGTCAGGAAGACCGTCTCCATCGTCACCGGGGCGGAGTACGTCCCCGACGACAGCGAGATGGATCTGAGCGGCGGGGACAAATCCGCCACCGCCGTACCCAGCGCGCAGACGGTGCTCATCGACGGGGCGGAGCGGAGCGACCTCAGCGTATACAACATCGGCGGCAACAACTACTTCAAGCTCCGGGATCTGGGGACGGCGCTGGGCTTCAAGGTCGACTACGACGCAGCCTCCAACACCGCCGTCATCATCAGCAAGATGGCTCCCACGCCGACGGAATGGCTGACCGAGGAATATATCTCTAAAAGCAACGACGGGAGCAGCTCCCGCAGCGTCAGCGTTTACAACCAGGAAGGCCGCATGGTCTCCTATCGTTCGGAAAACGAGAATTACAAGGAAGAAACCGTTTACCGCTACGATGAGCTGGGCCGGCAGATCGGGTCGGACAGCACGGAGACCTGGTACGGCGGCGAGGGCGGCCCGGAGGTCTACCGGAACCGATCCACCCGTGTCTACGATATCTGGGGCAACCTGGTACAGGAAATCGACGAGGGGGACGGGGACGTCGTCACCGAGTACATCCACACCTACGATGAGAACGGCAGAGAACTGTCCTACACCTACCGCACCAACGCAGGGGAGAGCACCACGTTCTACCGCTACGACGAGAACGGATATCTCTCCCGGACGGAATCCACCTATGTGGACGACTCCGTCTATTACACCGATTACGTCCGGGACGCGGAGGGGCGGACGCTGAAGGAGACCACCTACAACAACGCCGGCGATCTCTCCTATACCCAGGTATACACTTACGACAAGGACGGCAACAACACGAAGCTGGTGTATACCTCCGGCTCCGGGACCGTCATGACCTACACCTACATCTACGACGGCAGGGGGAACCTCACCCACGAGGAGGTCGATTCCCCGTACAGCAAGTCCTCCACGGACTACATATACGACAAGGGCGGCCGGATGGTCCGGATGGAGCGGAAGGATTCAGACGGCAGCAGCGTTCTCGGCCTGTATCAGTTCGACGACGAGGGCCGGCAGATCCGGAGCGAGTATACCACCTCCTACGGGTACCGGGATGTGACCGAGCGCATCTACGACGGCAAGGGACGCCTGGTGAAGGAGACCGAGGACGACGACGGCACCGTGACCGTTTCGGAGTATGCCTACGACGAGGCGGCCCGGAAGATGACCGCGGTCATCTCCATATCCTATCCCCTTCCCGAAAGCATGAGCATCAGCGACGGGGAAATGACCATGGCCGCAGGGGACAGCTACTATCTGTACGTCTCCTTCGAACCCTACAACGCCATGTATGAGCACGTCACCTGGTCCACCAGCGATCCTTCGGTGGTCACGGTGGACGGGGACGGTTACGTCACGGCTGTCGCCGAGGGCGAGGCGGTGCTCACCGCCGTTTCCGACAGCGGCCTTACCGCCGAATGCCGGGTCACGGTGAAGGAGCGTAGCCTGACCTTCACCGCGGAGCCCTCCAGCCTGACCGTCCGGAATCACTTCACCAAATCCGTCCGGTTCAAGGTGCAGGCGGTGGGGTATTCCAATTATTGGCTCAATTTCAGGAATTACAGCAGCGACGTCATCACCGTGAGCTGGGACGAGGGCTGGACCGAGGACGGAACGGCCACCATGCTGTACATCACCGGGGATGCCGTGGGCAATGCTACGGTGGAGATCTTCATCACCGGCGAAAAAGACGGGGAGCCCATCGGCGAGTCGATCTTCATCCCCGTGACGGTAACGGATTAACCTGATCCCGCACCGGGGCGGCTGCCCCGTTCCCGGGCGTATCAGACAAAGGAGAAATGATTATGTATCAGAATGCGCCTATTTCAGAACGGGTCCGGAGGATCCGGGCCATGTACCGGGGAAAGAAGCCCCGGATCGACATCACCCGCTACCGGCTGGTGACGGAGTTCTATATGGAGAACCCCCATCTTCCGGGGATCCTGAAGCGGGCCATGAATCTGCGGAACCTGTTCGAGAACATGCCCACCCCCGTGCGGGACCATGAGCTGATCGTGGGCCATCCCGGGGAGGAATTCCGCTGTTCCGCCCTGTATCCGGAGTATTCCTTCTCCTGGTTTCTGGATGAGATCGACACCTTCCCCACCCGCTCCACGGACCCCTATGAGCTGCGGCCCGAGGATCGGGACTATATCCTCAAAACCGGGGATTTCTGGCGGAAGAACTGCGTCAGCGCCGCCATCGACGCCGTGTACCCGGATGAGTACATGAACGAGGTCATGGGCAACGGGGTCCTGAACTTCCGGCCCAGCGGCAACTGCCAGCACCCCATCGGCCACTTCGTGGGCAATTTCTGGACCGTGGTGGACAAGGGCCTGGGGGCCGTTGCCCGGGAGGCGAAGGAAAAGCGCCGGGCCATGACGGAAAAGGGCGTCCAGGGAGACGAGGCCCGGAAATATGAGTTCTACCGGGCGGTGCAGCTGGTCACTGAGGGACTCATCCTCTACACCAAGCGCTACGGCGAGGAATGCCTCCGCCAGGCGGAGATCTGCCCGGATCCCCAGCGGCAGGCGGAGCTCATGGACATGGCGGACCGGCTGATGCGGATCATCGACAAGCCCTGCGAGAGCTACCATGACGCCCTCCAGGCCTGCTTCCTGTATCAGCTGGGCATTCTGCTGGACTCCCAGCCCCACGGCATCAGCTACGGCCGCCTGGACCAATACTGCGGCAAGTATCTGGAGAAGGACCTGGCAGAGGGACGGCTCACAAAGGAGCAGGCCCAGGAGCTGACGGACATGTTCATCCTGAAGATCGCGGAGCTGAACAAGGCCTGGTCCGAGCGGGCCACCCGCACCAGCCCCGGGTACACCTCCGGCCAGCTCATCACCCTGGGGGGCACGGACAAGGAGGGGAAGGACGTTACCAACGACGTGACCTACATGGTGCTCCAGGCCTCCGCCCGGCTGAAGCTCCATAATCCTCCCCTGGCTCTGCGGCTCCACGAGGGCACCCCGAAGGAGCTGTGGGAGGCGGGGATCGAGACCACCAAGCAGGTGGGCGGCGTCCCCTGCTTCGAATGGGACGAGGTGGCGGAGAAGAGCCTGATGCGCCGGGGCATCCCCCTGGAGGAGGCCCGGAACTACTGCCTCATCGGCTGCGTGGAGCCCTGCGTCTGCGGCAGCGACTTCGCCAACTCCGGCGGCGACGGGGCCAACTCCTACACCATCCTTCCCGCGGCCCTGTGGTGCGCCATCAATAACGGCGTGAATCCCTACCATGCCCCGGGCACCCCGGAGCCGGAACGCACCGGCGTCGCCACAGGCTACCTCTATGAAATGAACAGCATGGAGGAGGTTCTGGAGGCCTACCGGAAGCAGATCGACTTCTTCACCAAATGGGAAGTCACCATGGTGAACTGCTACGAGTTCCTCTATGCCGAGCGCATGCCCCTGCCCCTGGTCTCCGCCACGGTGGAGGGGTGCATGGAGAGCGGGCTGGACGTGCTCTGGGGCGGCTCCAAGTACACCAACACCGGCAACTCCAGCATCGGCCACGGCAACGTGGCGGACAGCCTGAACATCATCGACCAGGTATGCTTCCGGGATAAGATCGCCACCACCCGGGAGCTGTACGACGCCCTGATGCACAACTGGGAGGGCTACGAGGAGCTGCGCCAGATCATCCAGGGCCGCTGCATCCACTTCGGCAACAACAATCCGGAGGCGGACAAGTATCTGAAGTTCACCGCCGACACCTACGTGGAGGGCATCACCCGGGGCGTCAGCCCCCGGGGCAACCACTGGACCGCAGGCTGCTGGCCCGTGACCCTGAACGTGGTCTACGGCGGCATGGTGTGGGCCACCCCGGACGGGCGGAAGCTGGGGGATCCCCTTTCCGACGGCATCTCTCCGGTGCAGTCCATGGATAAGGAAGGCCCCTTCTCCACCATCAACTCCATCCTGAAATTCGACCAGAGCACCTATTCCAACGGCACCCTCTGCAACATGAAGTTCCATCCCACCGCCCTCCAGGGGGAGGCGGGAGACCAGAAGCTCCGGGCCGTCATGGAGGCCTATTTCAAGGGCGGCGGCATGGAGCTGCAGATCAATGTCGTCTCCGCGGACACCCTGCGCTCCGCCCAGGAGAACCCCAAGGAATATCAGGACCTGGTGGTCCGGGTGGCGGGCTTCTCCGCCTACTTCGTGGAGGTGTACAAGGCCGCCCAGGACGACCTGATCCGCCGCACGGAAATGAGCATCTGAGAAAACGAAGCCACGGGAGCCTCCCCTTCGGAGGCTCCCGTTTTTTCTGCCGCAAAAACGGTAATATAATGGCAGCGGATCCGGTGTATAAGGGTGAGAGGCCTTGATACGCAAACAAGGAGGTGTCTGAATGGAGGACAGTCAGATCATTGCACTGTATTGGGACCGGTCCGAAGAAGCCATATCAGAGACCGCCAGGAAATACGGCAAATACTGCCTCGCCATAGCCCGGAATATCCTGGCTAATGACGAGGACGCGGAGGAGTGCGTGAGCGACGCCTATCTGCGGGTCTGGAACGCCATCCCGCCCATGCGGCCGAACCGGCTGCAGACCTATCTCGGCAGGATCGTCCGGAATCTTTCCCTCAACAAACGGGAGAAGGCGTCTGCGGAAAAGCGCGGGGCCGGGCAGATCCCGCTCATTCTGGATGAACTGGAGGAGTGCATCCCGAACGAGACCCGGGAGGATGTCGTTACAGAGGCCATCCTGATCCGGGATGTGCTGGATCGGTTCCTGGCTGCGCTGCCTCCGGATGCGCGAAAGATCTTTGTCCGCAGGTATTGGTACATGTCCTCCCTGAAGGAGATCGCAGAGGAATACAGGATATCCGAAGGAACCGCGGCCGTTTCTCTTCTGCGAACCAGAAGGAAGCTGAAATCCGTGTTGGAGAAAGAAGGGATCCATCTATGAAAACGGAACGTCTGCTGAATCAGATCGGTGAGATCGACGACCGCTATATTGCCGAAGCCGCACCGGCGGCGAAGAAGGAGGCAAAACCCCGGCGGATCCGGTGGGCCGCCGCGGCAGCCTGTTTATGTCTCGCCGGTATCGGCCTATTGGCCGCCATCCGGGGCGGGCGCCCTTCTAAAGCCGAAGGCTCCTTCCCAACGACCTCAATTTCTTACCGTGTTGAGCTGACCAGCGACTCCGGGGGCGACGAGCAATGGGATCCGGCCCATGTTCAGTTGATCACCGCGGATCAGGGGATCTGTCTTCCGGCTTCCCCAAAAAGCCCCGACGATACCGGAGCCGGGGAAGTCTCCCTTTACGTTCCCCCTATCGAGGCGCCAACGGAAGGATCCGGCGAAATGAGCGTCGAAGAAGCGGAGGAATATGCCTATCTTGACCTGGATTCCGCGACGGAAGAGATGAAGGAGAAGATCCTGGAGGCCCGCCGGACCATTATTTTTCATTCCAGATGGGTGGCTGACGGGTATTCCGGAAATATCGTAAACGTGATAACGGGCGAAGTCGAGCCCCTTCCCACATTCTCGGAACTTTTTCCCGGCTGGGATCTGCCGGTATACGATACCTCGCAGGAACTCGTCACCCAGGACTGGCTGGGCGTCAATTGCCTGTACGGGCTGGAACTGACCGTGGTTCAGGTGGCTGACGACTTCCTGCGCGGCGCTGCCCGGAAACCGATGAACCGGTTTGACGCAGACCAGATCATCACCGTTTACCCTCCGGAGAATGGTTCAATGAATACCCTTGACGTCAAAGCCGGGGACTCGGTTTTCATCTCCTATTTTGGAAAGAACTGCAGCGTGTCGGACAGCGTCATCCGGGCAGAGGCCATAGAGCATACCTCTCCCTTCGATCCCGAGCCGTAAAGGAATCGGGGCAGATCGGGAAAAGGAGGAGCCATCGAGCGCTTGCAAGCATCCGCGGCATTTTCGGCTTCCGCGGATGCGCAGCCCGCGAGATTAGCCCCGTTTCCCCCGTCTCCTCCCGGCGAAGCGAATGCTTCGCCGCGAAAAGGAGGAGCCATCGAGCGCTTGCAAGCTTTCGGCGGAGGGCATACCCCGGCGACGAAAGCGCAGCCCGCGAGATTTGCGACGACGCCGTTTCCTTTTTGTCACTTGACTCCCCCCGGTTAGTCTTGGTAAACTGATAGGGAACACGGACGGATCACCGGAATGGAGTGCAAGTCTCCGCGAGTCGGTCACTGTGAAGCTGCTTCGGCAGATAAGTCAGATACGGCCCGTTCCGTGGGTATGGTTCTCTGCCGAAACCGGAGCGACCGCCGCAGGAGGATGTTGGCGCGCCCGGAAGGGCGCGCCTTTGTGCGTCCATGGGCTTCCGGCGGGGAGAAGGAGGACAAGGGACATGAAAAAATGCATGGACGCGGATAATCTCCACCGCCGGCTGGCCAAGATCCTGGGCCAGGTCCAGGCCATCGACCGGATGATCGACGAGGAGATCCCCTGCGAGGATATCCTCTCCCAGCTCAACGCCGCCAAAAGCGCCCTGAACAAAGTGGGCCAGGTGGTGCTGGAGGGACACATCCGGCACTGCGTCCTGAATGCCGTCAGGCAGGGGGACGAGGAAGCCCTGGAGAGCTTCACCAAAGCCATCGAGCGGTTTGCCAATATGCAGTAAGAGCATGGAAAAAGAGAAAGAGCAGCGGAAAGACCCGGCGGAATTCCTCCGCCGGGTCTTTCCCTGTAAAAGAGCGATTCAGTCCTTGAAATAGTCCGACAGCGCCGCCGGCAGGTCGGAAAAGGCCCGGAGCGTCCGGTCCGGGGCCTCAGCTTTCCCGAAGCCGTAGGCCGCGTGGAAGAAGGGGATCCCCGCCTCCCGGGCGGAAAGCTCATCTCCCCGGGTATCCCCCACGTATACCGCTCGGTCCAGCCTTTCCCGTTCACAGAGCAGGCGGATGTTGCCCCCTTTGCTCAGGCCGGTGCTGTGGTCCAGGAAACCGTCGAACAGATCCCGAAAGCCGTGGGCCTCCAGAAAGGTGTCGATATACCCCTCCTGGCAGTTGCTGATGATGTACAGCTTCCAGGCGGGCTTCAAAGCCTCCAGAGTCTCCCGCAGCCCGGGGTACAGGATCCCGCCGTAAGCCGCCAGGTCTATGAGCTCCTCCCGGCAGCAGGCGTCGATGGCCTCCAGTCCCCGCTCCGGGGTCTCCTCCGGCAGCAGGATCGCGGCGAATTCCTCCGCCGTCTTCCCCATATGGGACCGGAGCTGCGGGGCGGTCACGGTCACGCCGTATGCCCCCAGCACCCGGTTCCAGGCGGGGGTGAGTCGGTCCACGCTGTCCCACAGGGTGCCGTCCAGATCAAACAAAACGCCGCAGTTCATGCCCTGATTCTCCGATCCTCAGATATCTGTAAGCATATGGTAAGCGGTCTCCGTCGCCTGCCAGATGGTGGCGGGACTGTCGCAGTCCCCCAGCTGGATGAATTCCGGGGCGCAGAAGCGGAGCCCGTCCGCCTCCTCCCGCCGGGGCTTCCGTCCCAGGGCCACGGCCACCGTATCCCCGGGGATAAAGACTTCCCCGTCCGGTCCCTCCGCCCTGACCCCCTCGGGGGTGATCTCCGTCACTTTGGTCCTCAACCGAGGGGTGATCCCCAGGCGCTTCAGCTGGAGCTGGATGCTGGAACCCTGGAGGATATTGCTGCCGGAGTTCAGCATGGGGGCCATCTCCAGGATCTCCACCTCATGCCCCAGGTCCCCCAGGTAGACGGCCAGCTCGCAGCCCACCAGGCCGCCGCCCAGGATGACCACCTTTTTCCCCGCCTTCTCCGGGGCGGGATACAGGTCCTCCGCCAGGATCACGTTCTCCCCCCGGATCCCCGGAATGGGGGGCAGGGCCGCGTCCGCCCCCAGGGCGGCCACGATCACGTCCGGTTCCAGGCTCCGGGCCAGCTCCGGGGTGAGGGGGGTATTCAGGCGCACGTCGATTCCGGCCTTCTCCAGCCTTCTGGCCTGCAGGGCCAGATACTGGCCAAGATGCTTCTTGAAGGGGACCTTCTCTTCGCACAGAAGGACGCCTCCCAGCTTATCCGTCTTTTCGAAGAGGGTGACTTTGTGTCCCCGCTTCGCCGCGGTGAGGGCCGCCTGCATGCCGCCTACGCCGCCCCCGGCCACCAGCACGGTCTTGCTCTCCGTGGCGGGCGGGGCGAATTTCGTCTCGTGCTCGCTGCCGATCTCCGGGTTCAGGGCACAGGCGAAGAGGCCCCGCATGATGAGACTGGAGAAACAGGTGAAGCAGCGCATGCAGTGGGTGATGTCCTCCTCCCGGCCCTCCCGGGCCTTGTTGGGCAGGTCGGGGTCGCAGATGAGGCCCCGGGCCAGCTCCACCACGTCCGCCTGGCCGGAGGCCAGGATCTCCTCCATCATGGCGGGATCGGAGAGGGCGCCTACCGTGGCCACCGGGGTCTTCACATGCTTTTTGATCTCCGCCGCATATTTCACGTTCACCCCGTCGGGCAGAAACATGTTGGGATGGGTGACGGTGAAGACCTCCGATACCTCATGGCTCCCGGCGGAGACGTGGATCAGGTCCACCTTCCCGTCCAGGGCCTCCGCGATGCGGATGCCGTAATCCGTATCGTAGCCTCCCTCGTAGCATTCGGAGCCGCTGATGCGGATCTCGATGGGGTAATTGGGACCCACCGCCTCCCGGACCGCGGCGATGACGGCCAGAGGGAAGCGCATGCGCTTCTCGAAGGTGCCGCCCCATTCGTCCGTCCGGGTATTGAAATAGGGGTGCATGAACTGATGCATGAGCCAGCCGTGGCCTCCGTGGAGGGTGATCATGCCGAAGCCGCAGGATTTGGCGAAGCGGGCGGCCTCCGCATGCTTGCGGATGGTGTAGCGGATCATCTCCTCGTCCATGGCGTAGGCGTGGACCGGATGGCCGAAGCTGCCCTCCGTATCGCACTCCACCGGGCCGTATACCTTGTGGCCCTGGCTGTAGGAGATGCGGGCGCTGCAGCCCCCGTGGGAGATCTCGATGGCCGCTACCGCCCCGTGCCGCCGGATGGAACCGGAGAGCTTGTTCAGGTGGGGCTTGCCGGAAATGTCGTCCAGGCAGATATGGCTGCCGTTCGACTGGGCATGCTCGCCGTCCGCCACCGCGTCCCCGATGCATACGCTGGCCGCGCCGCCCTGGGCCTTCCGCTCATAGTAGCAGATGAGCTCGTTGATGGGGTGGTTGCCGTAATGGGTGTGCTGGCCTCCGGTGGGGGAGGCGAAGATCCGGTTCCGGAACTGGGTGCCCGCCAAGGTGATGGGGGTGAACAGGCGGGGATAGGGACACTGATACATGGCTCGTCCTCCTTGATTTGTTTTTTCCCATTATAAGCCGGAATCAGGAAGGTTGCAAGACCGGCGCGGCTCTCCCCGCCGCAGCCGGCGCCGCCCGGACCCCGGGCAAGTCCCGGAACGGAAAGCAAAAAAAACATCCCCCTGCCGGGATCGGCAGGGGAACGCAGACATACGGCGCTGTTTACACCATCAGCTCGCTGATCAGGTCCGCATAGGCGGCGGGATCCGCGATCTCCGCCCCGGCGTAGAGCAGGGCCTGGAAATACAGGAGCTTCACGTATTTTTTCGCCTTCTCCTGATCCCCGGCGTAGGCCCGGACCAGGGCTTCGAACACCGGATGCTCCGGATTCAGCTCCAGCACCCGCTGGGCCTTGATCTTATCCCCGCTGCCGGGAATGGAGGCGAAGTATTTTTCCATCTCCAGGGTGATCTCCCCCTGGGTGCCCAGGCAGGCGGGAGCGGACTTCAGCTGGCCGGAGAGGGTCACGTTCTCCACCGCGCCCTCCAGGGCTTCCTTGGCGAAGGCGAGCATGGCCTCGTTGGCCTGCTGCAGCTTTTCCAGCTTCTCCTTGTCCTCCCCGGACTCCAGATCCGGGTCCCCGGTGATGACGTTCTTCAGGGGCTTTTCCTGATACTCCCCGATCATGTTCATCACGAATTCGTCCACCTCGTCCGTGAGGTAGAGGATGCTCCAGCCCTTTTCCCGCACGGGCTCCGCCTGGGGCAGCTTCTCCAGCCGGGCGACGGTGTCCCCGCAGGCGTAATAGATGCTCTTCTGCTCCTCCGGCATGGCGGAGACGTAGCTTTTCAGGGGGATGGGCTTCTTCGCTCCGGAATCGTAGAACAGGAGCAGATCCTGCAGCAGCTCCCGCTTGGCGCCGAAGTCCGCCAAGATGCCGTATTTCAGCTGAAGACCGAACTGGGAATAGAACTCCTCGTATTTCTCCGGCTCCTCCTCCAGGAGCTTCGTCAGCTCGCTCTTCACCTTCTTTTCCAGGTTGGCGGCGATGACCTTCAGCTGCCGATCGTGCTGCAGCAATTCCCGGGAAATATTCAGGCTCAGATCGGGGCTGTCCACGATGCCCCGGACGAAGCGGAAGCATTCCGGCAGCAGATCCGTGCAGTGCTCCATGATCATGACGCCGTTGGCGTACAGCTGCAGCCCGGCTTCATAATCCCGGGAATAATAGTTGAAGGGGGCCTTGGCGGGGATAAAGAGCAGGGCCTTGTAACTCACGGCGCCTTCCGCGCTCACCCGGATGATCCGCCGGGGCTCCTCCGGATCGTAGAACTTCTCCTTATAGAAGGCGGCGCAGTCCTCGTCTGAGGCCTCCTGCTTCGAGCGCTGCCACAGGGGCACCATGCTGTTGACCGTGTCCTCCCCCAGCTTGATGGGGTAGCGCACATAGTCGGAATACTTTTTGATGAGCTCCCGGAGCTTCCAGTCCTCCAGAAATTCGGAATACTTCTCCTCCTCCCCGTCCTCCTTCAGACGGAGGACGATCTCCGTGCCCTGGCCTTCCTTCTCCGCCGGGACGACGGTGTATCCGTCCGTTCCGGCGCTCTCCCACCGGAACGCGGCGTCGGAGCCGAACTTTTTCGAGGTGACTGTGACCTTGTCCGCCACCATGAAGGCGCTGTAAAAGCCCACGCCGAACTGGCCGATGATGTCGATGTTTTCCTCCCCGGCCTTTTCCTGGTCCATATCCGTCTTGAACTGCCGGGAACCGGAACGGGCGATGACCCCCAGGTTGGAGTCCAGCTCCTGCTCGTCCATGCCGATGCCGTTGTCCGCAATGGTCAGGGTGCGGTTTTCCTTATCCGGGGTGATGCGGATGAAGAAATCGCTCCGGTCCAGCCCCGCGCCTCCGTCCTCCAGGGAGCGGTAGCAGAGCTTGTCGATGGCGTCGCTGGCGTTGCTGATGAGCTCCCGGAGGAAAATTTCCCGATGGGTGTAGATGGAATGGATCATGAGATCCAGCAGCCGTTTGGATTCAGCTTTGAATTGTCGTTTAGCCATTTTTAATCCCTCCGATTCAACCCTGTATTATAGCCCGATCTGCGGAAAAGTCAACCAAGTCAGTTGACATAACGCCGCGCTTCTTCCCTCTTCCCATGTCCGCGGACCTGTGTTATAGTGTGGGAAAACGCGGAAACAAAGGAGAGACTCCATGCGCATCATGGCCATTGATTACGGGGACGCGCGGACGGGCTACGCCATCTCCGACGCCTCCGGTCTTCTGGCGGGGGAAACGGGGGTCCTGCCCTCCCGGAACGAGGACAAGCTCCTGGAGGACCTGTGCCGGATCTATGGGGAAAAAGAGGCGGGACTCATCGTCCTGGGCCTCCCCCGGAATATGGACGGCTCCGAAGGCCCCCGGGCGGAGAAAAGCCGCGCCCTGAAGGAACGGCTGGAGGAACGGGGCTGCCGGGTCACCCTGGTGGACGAGCGGCGCACCACCGTGGAGGCCCACGCCATCCTGACGGAGACGGGACGCCGCGGAAAGCAGCGGAAAAAACGGGTGGACGCGGTGGCGGCCTC